>Ga0068877_10001747_pt1 | contig 17779 bp, 15 predicted proteins | sample NOAtaG_FD_66437 | JGI IMG/M metagenome (GOLD analysis project Ga0068877, IMG submission 66437) | Freshwater lake microbial communities from Lake Erie, under a cyanobacterial bloom - NOAA_Erie_Diel6S_1000h metaG | ecosystem: Environmental > Aquatic > Freshwater > Lake | place: USA: Ohio, Lake... | reverse complement strand
GCTGCGACTCCCGCTTCTCTCCAATCGCAGCTATCCAATGAAGTTACCAGGACCGCTGTGATGGCAACCGCTTCGATCCCAAGTCCCAACTCGACCGCGAAGAATTTGTTCGCTTTTGTTTCGAGCCAACATGCAAGATTGCAACTGAAATTCGACGACCAACAACATCTCGTCTTGACGATACCCAAAAGCGAATCGACTTACATCATCGATGTATGCGTTGCGATGGATGTTGCCAACATGGACGCTGAGGAATCGAATCGTCTGAGCGTTGAGCAAGTGCTTTCCACTGTGGTTCAACCCAGTCGATTTGTGCAAGAGACGCGTACTGTTTGGCCGGATGTGCTGGAGACAGTGGGTTATCGTGGACTGGAACCCGATGGGTACGCGTTAGATACGCTAACGATTCCAACGAGTAGTGCCTCGAACACTTGGTTTCGAACGGCTGCATTGGATTTCCTATCCGATGGGCGGATGGTGGTTTCGATGTATGGCGGCGACGTTTGGTTCGTGTCGGGCATTGATGAAAGCTTATTGAACTTGAAGTGGAAACGCTTTGCATCGGGGCTTTATGAACCGCTCGGGCTCAAGGTGGTTCAAGATGCGATCTACGTTACATGCAAAGACCGCATCGTTCGATTGCATGATCGGAACGGAGATGGCGAAGCCGATTTTTACGAGAACTTTAGCGACGATACCGATGTGTCGGTGAACTTCCATGCATTCAACTTCGATTTGCAGACGGATCCTGACGGATACTTTTATTACGCCAAAGGTGGGCATGGTGCCGACTACGCGATTCCAGGCTCGATATTGCGAATCTCACCGGATGGAAAGAACCGTGAAGTGTTTGCAACTGGATTCCGCGTCCCGAATGGTATGGGAGCATTACCGAATGGCATGATGACTTGTAGCGACAATCAAGGGCAATGGATGCCTTCGTCCAAGATCAATTTACTTAAACCACGTGGGTATTATGGTTGGTCACCGACGTACGATGGCAAGGGAAAGTGGTCGGCCGATGGAGGCAAGATCGATATCAATAAAATAGTGCCACCCACTACATTCGATCCGCCTTTGGTTTGGATTCCGCACGACATTGACAATTCGTCGGGCGGGCAAGTATTTGTGGATGATGCGCGTTGGGGGCCTTTGGCTGGGCGATTGTTGCACACGAGCTTTGGCAAGGGATGGTTATCGTATTTGATGATGCAGGAAGTCGAGGGAGTTAACCAAGCGGCCATCGTACGATTACCATTTGATTTTCGAACGGGCATTATGCGAGGGCGAGTGAATCCAAAGGATGGTCAGTTGTACGTGGTTGGATTGCAAGGTTGGAATGGCAGCGGTCGCCTCGGATTGCAGGAGAGTGGCATTCAGCGGCTTCGCTATACAGGGAAACCATGGCGAATGGTGACGGATGCACTCGTCGAGCACGATTTGTTAAAGCTCCGTTTCAACTTCGCGATCGATCCAAAATCCATCCTTGAACCTAATGCCGTCAAAGCGATTCAGTGGAACTACAAATGGCAAGCGTCCTACGGATCGGAGCGGTATTCACCGACGACGGGAGCTATTGGAACGGATGTGTTACAAATCGATAGGATTGTTGTGGGCGACGACGGCAAGAGTGTTACGATCCATTCCAAGGATGTGCGGCCTGTCGATCAGCTTCAGTTGCGCCTACGACTGCGTGGCGAGGATGGGGAGTTGTTTCAAGAGGAAGTGCTTTGGACAATTCACAAAGTCCCCACGCGTCGCTAGTTTATCGCTTCCGCAGATATACTGATTCTCTCCTTAATATGAGCCAATAGATCATGTTTCATGATGTTTCGATTCCCGACCCAACGATTGTTCTCGATCATCTCGAGGCCTTCAGACGTTCGAAAACGATGTTTGCAGCGGTGGATCTCGGAGTCTTCGATACTTTGGGCGACGGATGCGTAGACGGTGATGCTTTGGCAAACCAGTTAGGTTGCAATGCTGACGCAATGCGAACGCTATTGGAAAGTTGCGTTGCGATCGGATTGATTCAAAGGTGCGAGAAAGGTTTTCAAAATACGGCTGTAGCCCGAACCTATCTTTGTTCGGACAGTCCTAGGAGGATGACTGGGTACATTCAATACTCCAACGATGTCATGTGGAAGATGTGGGGAAATCTCGAAGATGCGATTCGAGACGGATCGCATCGCTGGAAGCAGACGTTTGGGTTTGACGGTCCCATTTTTTCACACTTCTTTCGAACGCCCGAAGCGATGGATGAGTTCCTGATGGGAATGCATGGCTTTGGAATGATCACATCTCCTCGCATCGTGGAGTTATTCGATCTTTCCAAATTCGAAAGATTGTGTGATTTAGGTGGTGCGACAGGTCATTTGACAATTGCCGCTTGTCAACGCTACGAACGTTTGAAAGGGATTGTTTTTGATCTTCCCCATGCCTTGGGGCTGGCTCGACAAATGGTATCGGAAGCGGGTCTCGACAATCGCATTGATGTGGTGGGAGGCGACTTCTTTATGGATACTTTGCCGACGGCGGATCTCTATGCCTTGGGCCGTATTGTCCATGACTGGGATGAGCCCAAGATTCAGCAGTTGCTAGCCAAGATCTATGGTGCGTTGCCGGTCGGAGGTGGACTATTGATCGGCGAGAAAGTGCTTCACGAGGACCGAACTGGGCCACGATGGGCATTGATGCAGAGTTTGAACATGTTGGTGTGCACCGAGGGGAAAGAACGATCGGGAGCAGAGTACGAGCGTCTCCTCCGCGAAGCTGGGTTTTCTAAAGTTAGCGTGGCTAGAACCCAAGTCCCGCTAGATGCGGTGATGGCCGTCAAGTGAGTTCTCTTGAGGATCAGGATTTCGGCAAGGTGGCAGAGTTCTATTGGTCGAGAGGATGAATTTCTTAAAGGTCGATAGCACGGAGGTTTACTCTTCCTTGAAGCGACTTTTTTTGCGCCTCGTTACCCCAACCGTGCGAAGTGCTGTTTTTCTTCGCAATCTGCCCAATCCTATTGATCGATCCACGCTTACGCAAACTGTACGTTAGTAAAGGTGGCGATGGGGAAGAGAAGAAGGCGTAATTGCTGAAGAATCTCCTGGTCCACCTTTTTTGTCGATTAACGAACTACCACACGTTTTGTGCGATGCTTCCAGATTGCTTGCAATGCCGGAAGATAACCTTGCGGCCAAAACAGTTCTTCAAGCAAAACTGATATCCACTGCAATTGAGTTGATCAATAGTACGAGAAATCGAGAAGAATTGGGCAGAAATGGTCGTCGGTATGCCGAAGAGAACTTTTCGATTGGAGATATCGCAAATCGAAAAGTCGAGTTCATTAAGCGTGCCGGTTGTTCATGAGCATTTTAAGTAAGCGAGTCATCCTAACCGGTGGGGCGGGGTTTATTGGGGGGAATTTGGTTCGGCATATGCTGCGTGCTGGGTACCATGTTTTGAACTTGGACAAGCTGACGTATGCCGGGAATTTGAACTCACTGGCCGACTGTAAAGGCCATCCAAACTATTCGTTTCGGCAAGTGGATATCTGTGACGTAGAAGCGTTAGCCTCTGCGTTTCAAGACTTTCGTCCGAGTGCGGTTATGCATCTCGCTGCAGAAAGCCATGTCGATCGGTCGATCGATTCGCCTGATACCTTTATCCGTACCAATGTCCTGGGCACATACCAACTGCTGCATCAGGCTCGCCTTTATTGGTCGAGTCTTCCTGAAGACCAAAAGAGTTGTTTTCGATTCCTGCACGTATCCACGGATGAGGTTTATGGTTCTCTCGGTGGTGAGGGGCTGTTCTCCGAAGAATCTCGGTACGATCCCCATTCTCCGTACTCGGCTAGCAAAGCTTCATCAGACCATCTCGTTCGGGCTTGGTCCTCGACTTACCATCTACCCGTGCTTATCACCAATTGCTCGAACAATTACGGCCCTTACCAGTTCCCTGAAAAGCTGGTCCCTCTCGTCATCTTGCGTGCGACTCGCGGCGAGACCATTCCGGTTTATGGCCAAGGATTGAATGTTCGTGATTGGCTCCACGTGTCGGATCATTGCTTTGCATTGCAGACGGTTCTGGAGCATGGCGAATGTGGTGAGACATACAACATAGGTGGAAACAACGAGCTAAAGAATATCGAGGTCGTGCAGACTCTCTGCGATATCTTGGATCGGACCTATCCAGCAAAGAATGGAGAGTCTTACAAAAGCCTCATTCGATTTGTTCAAGATCGGCCAGGCCATGACTTGAGATATGCGATCGATTCATCCAAAATTCGAACGAAGCTTGGCTGGCAACCTGAGTGGAGTCTGTCGTCAGGCTTTCAGCAGACCGTAGAATGGTACTTGAGCAACAAGAGTTGGTGGGAATCAATACTCAATGGCAACTATCGCCTCGATCGGCTCGGAGTTGGAGGGAAATAGAGCCACGGAACTGCGTGGATCTTCACGGATGGGGTGCTTGTGTCGGCTCTTCAGGCCCGAAACGTTGTTTTTCGTAAGGTTCCGGTGGCTCACGCCACCGAAACCTTACGATATGTCGGGCCTCCAGCCCTTACGGAAAATGTCGCTTCAGAACGCAAGTAGCGGTTGTGTCCCTCGCTCATGCGTCGGGTTATGATGCTTTGCAGGTCCCTCGGACACGCTCTCACGCTTCGGCTATCATGTTTTGTAGGTCCCTCGCTTACGCGTCGGGTTGGGATTAAAGCAACAAGCACGCAGCGGGTTGGGATTGAGCGAAAGGAATAGCGGATGAAAGGTATTGTCTTAGCGGGTGGTTCTGGTTCTCGCCTTCACCCTATCACCAGGGCGGTCAGCAAACAACTTCTTCCGGTGTACGACAAGCCGATGATCTACTACCCGCTGTCGACATTGATGCTGGCTGGAATTCGAGAAATTCTGCTGATATCAACGCCTCAAGATTTACCATCCTTTCAGCGATTGCTGGGCGATGGAAAACAGTGGGGCATACAGATAGACTACGCAGCACAATCCGCTCCCGAAGGAATTGCCCAAGCGTTCCTTATCGGTGAGACTTTCCTTCGTGGATCTTCGGTAGCCTTAGTCTTGGGCGACAACATCTTCTATGGGCAAGGTTTTCGCAACCTATTGCTCCGAGCGAAATCACAGTCGAGCGGTGCGACGCTCTTTGGATTTCACGTTGCAGATCCCGAACGGTACGGTGTAGTGGAGTTTGATTCTCACGGAAAAGCAATTTCTATTGAGGAAAAACCAGCGGTCCCCAAGAGCAACTTTGCAGTTCCTGGCTTGTACTTTTATGACGCACAAGTTGTACAAATTGCAAAAGGACTTCGTCCCTCGCGGAGAGGCGAGTTGGAAATCACGGATATCAATCGCACTTACCTGGAACGAAACGAATTGCGTGTAGAGCAGCTTTCACGTGGTTTCTCGTGGTTTGACACAGGTACCAAAGACTCTTTGCTTGATGCCTGCAATTTTGTGGCAGCAGTCGAAAAGCGACAAGGATTGAAGATTGCCTGTCTCGAAGAGATCGCCTGGATTTGCAGCTTCATTGACGACGAGCAATTGAAGACGTTGGCTTCGACGTACACGAATGATTACGGTCAGTATCTCCTTTCACTGATGCGTTCTTAGGATTGTTGTGGTTCGCTGAGTGAACCTATAGAGATGGTTCGAGGAGCGAACCACTACAGTCCACTAGTTGGTACAGCCAAAGTCGGTTAAGTTTCTTTATGCAGATAACTTCCCATCAGTTAGTGCGAGAATATGAACTTGGCGGGTCCCATCCAAAGGGTTTTCCACGTGTTACGAAGATAATAACATCGGCTCTCACGGTTCCAAAATAATCGCCAACTGAGAACGCTCCAGCCGCGAACCATTCGTTTCCATTCCCATAGATTCGGGCGATGCTTCGAATTCAGATTCAATCGCTGCGTCGTGTCCAAGACGCGACCCATGACGTCTGCTCAGTCAGTTTCCTAAGCGGTCGCATGTTCAAGTCGACGAGTCGAAAGGTCCAATTCTGTGGCAATATCAGGATCACGAATAACATAACTTATCACAAGCGTGAATTTTTTCTTGGTTTCGTGATGAATCATCGCCGTTCGCCATTCTCTTTTGGGGCCTAGGAGTAGGAGAACGTAGGGTTTATCGCGGTGCTATCTTAGGCTGTTGCCGAGGGGATTGAATAGACATAGACTGTGGTTCATCGCTATCGGATGAGTACGGCTGCATGGTTCGGATGGTTATCGAGACAAAGGAATATCAATGAAAAAAGGGACAAAGAGAGCTATTCCGAAAAGGAAATCACGTTCCATCCAGAATAGCAAAGCCAACATTCCGAATGGAGTCGCTGTCAACAAAAAGGCTCGAAGTGCGCTTCGTAAGGCGTATGACTGTGACGACACTGGCGAGAGAGTGGAACTGATTCGTAGCGCTGTCGCGATCGATGAGAATTTCATTGAAGCGTGGAATCAGCTTGGATGTCATGAAACCGATGTACTCAAGGCCGAAGCCGTCTTTAGCCATGCGATCGCTATTGGAGAGGTAAAGTATGCTTCTGGGAACGGCGAATGGTCCGACCAGGAGTATTGTTCCTACTCGGCAGCGATGACGAATTTGGCAAAAGTTCGCGAGATTCAACATCGATTTGAAGAGTGCATCGAATTGTTGGAACTCATTGTGCAAAAAGGAATGCCAGATGCGCCCCATGCACTGAACAGTTTGCTCATGCTTTATCTGCAGACACGTCGATACGATAAGGCCAAAGCGCAGCTAGATGAATACGGCGATGAAGAAGGTGATGGCGACGCCATTGTCGATTACAGTCGATTGTTGATTGCATTGAATACTGGAGCGAGCGAAGAGGAGTGTTACGGTCTTTTTGAGTTAGCCATGTTCACAATGCCGGAGGTCGCAGATTACTTGGTCGGCAATCGGGATTTACCGAATAGCGTCTCCATGGATAGCTACGAAGAGATTGCCGCAAGTGTAGCGTTCATGCTTCAATCGGCTTGGCGAGCCACTGATCGTCCCACTTTGTGGCTTCGATCCGCGCTTGCTACTTTCGAGAAGGACTCAGAATCGGAAGATGACGACCTTTCGGATTTGGATTTGGACGAGTTGATTGAAGATGCTTTGGGAGAAGAGCAGGAAGAGGTGGTCTGGCGATTAGAGTCGGTAATGTATGAAAAGAAGATCGCCTATTTCGTCATGGAATCGGAATCTGACTCGCTGATCTATTTTTGGTTAGGTCGTGGGGAGCCCGGTCCTGAAACAGCGTACCGTGTGTTCCTCTTGGCCATTTGTGAACCCATGGAGGGTGAATCGAAACGGCCGATCCGGTTGGAATCGAGCGAAGAGGGCCTGATTCGTGATATGAAAATGGAGCTATCCGCGTTGGAAATCGAGTTCGAATGGAGCGATTACACGGGGAAAGAATTGCTACTCCAAACTGCGAAACAGATGGACAACGCGATCCATGTGGATGAGTTTGAAGACGAGGAGCAATTGACGGAGTTACTTCAGGAGCTTCCCCTCGATTCTGACGTGGAGTTCGTGGTTGCCATCAAGCAGATTCCAACGTTTATTGAATTCGAGGGTACGAACGTTCGGCCGTACTTTGGAGTTGTTCTCGACAGCTCGAACGATTCGATTCGTACCCAATCGCTCTCACCGAAGGGGTTTGAAAAGCAGCATATCCAGAAACTGCTTGGTAATGCATGCCTGAATCCGATGGTTGGGGACCCCATGCGACCTCAATCGATACAATTTAGCGATCCCGACATCGCTTTAAGCGTCAAGGATTGGCTGCAGGAGATCGGGATTTCGACAACCATCGGGAATCAGTACGATGACACGATCGACCGGCTCATCCAGATGTTGATCGATTCAGCAAAGCAATCTGGCTTGCCAAGCGTGACCGAAATTGATGGAGTGGATGATGCAATGTTGGAAGAGTTTTACGAGACTGCGCGAGAGTATTTTTTAGTAGAACCCTGGACCGTCGTCCCCGGGGCGAATCTCCTGGAGGTCCAGCCAGACGAGTCTAAAGATCTCATGCTCTATTGTGTCGTCTTAGGACAGATGGGAGAAGTGATGGGGCTGTCGCTATTCTCTAGTTTAGATGACTTTAACCGTGCGAGTGGTGCTGGCCAGGACAACGAAGAGGACGTGGAACCTGTGACCGCCATTTCGCTCTTGTTCAATGAGGATTCCGAGATACACCCTTCGGATTTGAACTTGATAGAAAATGGCGGGATTCCGATCGCAGGGGCTTTTGCGTACCCGACAATCGTCGCGGCCGTCGAGGGAGAAGTGCAAGCATGCAACCGGGAACAGTTGATGCACATCATGAAGGCGACCCGAATCCTCATCGAGTATTTTTCCAAGCGCCCGTTCAAACTAAAGTCGGAGCTCGATAAGCCACGTACCGTTGAATGGTCGTATGGCAACGAAACGAAACAAGCTGTCGTGACCTTTCGCAATGTGTTTGGTTGATTGCAAATCAATAAGCAAAGCTTAGGCCTGTTGCATTTGCACTCGCATTGCAAAACCGACATTGCTACGCTAGACTGTTCGAGGCGGTTGTTGGTAGGTATCCAAAGGAGGTTCTAGCTCAGTCGATGCGATTCGTGCGAGCGGCTATGCTTAGCTTGGTGATGATTGGATTGCTGGCCTTTGGGACGTTGGTTTGCTTTCAAGCGATTTCGTGCCCGTTGTGCGAAGGTGTAGGCAATACAATTTCGGACGATGTGAAGTCGCCGGCCATCGGTGTGCTCGCTGTATGTCGGCAATGTTCCGAGATAGCGATTTGGTAATTCCAGATTTAGCCCGTTGGGATTATTGGGATGCCATGCCAGAGTTAGTTCGATTGTTTGATCGCCCGGAGTCGGCACGCGGTTTTGTTCGAACACCGATCATGAATTATTTGCGACGCTGCCCGTTACCTCAGGCGGAGTTGCATTTGACGCGTATGCGTGCTGAAGAGCCTGCGGCGTATCGTCGGGCTTTGACGAAGGTGCTCATCCTGGACAAGGCTGCTGTTTTGATGCCATAGGCGATTCTCAATAGATGTAGATTGGGACCGTAGTCCCGATCGTGTGTTTGCAGGAGACAATGCTCCCATGCTACGGTGAAAGAGTCGTGGATTTGAACGGGACAAAAGACATTTGCTCGGGACAATGGTCCCGTGCTACGGAGAAAGAAGTGGCGAATCTAAGGAAATAGAGCTCATTGGAGGAGTGGAGACGGGGTGCTAGAATGCAATTTCATCCAAACGGCTGAACCAGACGCGGTTCTAGCCGAATAAATAACTCACTAATGGAACAACTCCTTAATCAAAGGCACTTTTGATGCGTGTTTTTTTGTCTAGCTTTATCGTAGCGGCACTCTTGTTCAACTCGGGTTGTGACTCGAAACCTGCCGGCAGAACCGGTGATTCGAAAGCGGCTCATGACCATTCGCATGATGGGCATGATCACGGCCATGATCATGATCATAAAGAAACGGCAGCTTCACCGGCCGATGCTCTGAAGAGCACACTTGAAAAGGCTATTGCAGCAACGCAAAAAATTTTCGATGCGGGAGTTGGCGGTAAAGTAGAGGATGCACACGATGAGTTACATGACATTGGCCACTTTTTAGAGTCGCTACCGGAATTGGCAAAAAAAGCTGCCTTAGATACTTCAAGTCAGGAAGTGATGAACAAAGCGGCCAAGTCACTTTTTGAAGTGATGGGCAAAATAGACGAGTTATTGCATGATGGCAAAGAAGTCAAGTTTGATGAGTTCAAGTCGGACATGGATGCCGGTCTAAGTGAATTGAAGAAGATTGCGAAACCGTAATACAAACGAGAATTCTGTGATGAAACCTATTCGAACATGGATTGCATTGAGCGTTACTGCATTACTAGCGGGTTGCAGTTCCCCGGTCGATGAACTCGCTTCGCGCGCGAAATCAGAGTTGTCGATGGAGAAATCTGATGCTCAAGGAATGTCGATCGAGGAGGTTATTGCAAAATCGAAGGAGGATGGGGCAGCACCCGATACGGTCCACCTAATTCGAGCCAAAGTGGGTTCAGGTAAAGGAGATACGTTCGATGCAAAGTCGTCGGAGTTTCTTGTTTCCGAGATACCCAAGGGGGAGCATGCGAGCGATGCAAATCACGATCCCGAGAACTGCCCATTCTGCAGGGCTCGAGAAGCGAAAGCCCCAACCGTGGTGGTTCGATTGGTCGGGAAAGATGGCAATCCATTTCCCAGTAGTGCCGAGAAGCTGTTGTCACTGAAGCGAGGGCAACACTTGATGCTTCAAGGGAAAGTCAAATTGGACGAAGAATTAAACTACGTGAACATCGAAGCGAACGGGCTTCGATGGATCGATTAGTGCCGTTGCCGACTTGATCTAGGGGCTCGGCGTCCTGGTTGTTGCAATGCACGTTGCGAATAGGCTGGATTGGCTGTTCCGTCTCTCGATGCGGGAAGGTTAGAGATCGTATCCACCGAATTTAGAAGATCGTGGATCTTCATGTTCGTCGCAAAAGGGGCGTTCGCGACGAGGATTGTTTTGTTGTTGATCTGCAGCTCCAGCAAGGTCGAAGTGCCGCCTCCAATGTCCCAATTTTCGTTCTCAACTGTCTGTTGCATGATGTTGATACATCGGATAGTTCGAGCAAGCAATGAGTCGATGTTCTGATTGATTTGCGGGTCCACGGGGTGCATTTGCTGGCTGTGGACAATCGGGACTCTTGCGAAGAAAAAGATCAGAAGCCCGAGGAGGCTAAAGGGATGGTAGCGACGTATCATGGGATTCAATGCGCGATGGTTTTCGGAATGACTTTTTGGTGAGGTCGTTCGAGTAGCGTGAGAGAGGGACGGAAAACCCAACAGAAACCCTCGCGCACGTTTCGGGTTGGGATTCTCGCAACAAATCGAACAATTGCGTTGGAGCCCGGTTCACGACGACTCGCGATCGATACGTTTCGTTCGATATGTTTCAATTTGCAACATCAAAGTACTGCGGAGCCACTCCGAAAGAGTCATGGAGTGGCGTCTCTGGGCTATTCACTCGGAACTTATTTTGAGATCATACGGAATAACAATTTTAGTGCGATCCAAGCGAGTAATGAACAGCGATGACAATCTATTTTGCGAGAGGTTCCAGAGATTCCGTTTTGGGGGTGCCGGATTATTTGGAAGCGATCGAGACCACCATTCGATTGAGGGGGGGCGTACGCAAAGTTCTAGCGGTTCCGCCGGATCATACTCGGCTTGATTCGCAGGCGGGGCCGATTACCCATGCAGTCCTCAAAGTGTTAGGTGACAAGCTAACGGACGTCATGCCTGCGTTGGGCACCCATTCGGCGATGAATGAGGAAGAGCTAACGAAGATGTATGGTGATTTTCCTCGCCAATTGATTCGAGTCCATCATTACAAGACGGACGTCGACACATTGGGATACGTGGACGCAGACTTTGTTTCGACGGCGACGGAGGGGCATTATCAGGAGGCTTGGCCTGCTCAGGTCAACAAAATGATATCTCGCGGGGACCACGATTTGATATTATCGATTGGTCAGGTGGTTCCACACGAAGTCATTGGGATGGCGAACTATACGAAGAATATTTTTGTGGGGACGGGGGGCAACGCTGGTATCGACGGCAGCCATTACTTGAGTGCGCTCTATGGCATGGAACGCATCATGGGGCGATGCGATACACCGCTTCGCAAGATACTCAATCGTGCGGCAGACTTGTTCCTAACACAGCGTCCGGTGGTGTATGTGTTGACCGTAGTTGAGTCCACATCAGATCAAGGGCCTGTGGTGCGCGGATTGTATATCGGAGACGATCATTCCGTTTTTACGATCGCGGGTGAGCTCTCTTCGCAAGTCAATTGCTTTCGGATTGATGAAGCTCCTAAGAAGATCGTTGTTTGGATGGACCCAAGCAAGTACAAGAAAACATGGGTTGCGAACAAATCGATTTACCGTACACGGATGGCGATCGCAGACGGTGGTACGTTGGTCGTGATTGCACCGGGCGTCGCTAGGTTTGGCGAACACGATGATGTCGATGGATTGATTCGAAAGTATGGCTATCGGACGACGCCCGAAGTGATCGATATGGTTGCTAAGAATGCAGATCTTCGCGGTAACCTTTCGACCGCGGCACACTTGATTCATGCTTCTCCCGAAGATCGATTTCGTGTGGAGTACTGCACGAATAAGCTTAGTGCTTCAGAGCTTGAGTCTGTCGGATATTTTCATCGAGACCCGGATGCTGCGATTCGAGAATATCAGATCGAGTCGATTCAAGATGGTTGGAATACAAGTGTTAATGGAGAACGGTTTTACTTCATACGCAATGCTGGGCTCGGGCTCTGGATGCATCGTAACCACCCACATGCGTTTTAGTTTCGCCCTATGATCGAAGCAAAAAACACCCAACGTGCTATCGTACGAATCGGTTACGATGGCCGAGTTTACAAACTGTTTCAGGGGCCAGAGGCGCAGAAACGGTTCGACACCGAATGCCGTACTTTGATTTATTTGGAGCAACGAAAGTGCCCCTTTGTTCCTCGGTTGATAGCGGCCGATCGAGAGCGACTGGAAATGGTTACCTCGAACTGTGGTGCACGCGTGGAAAGGTTAGGTGAAGATCGGATCAAGGAGATCTTCCAGGAACTCGAGCAGTATGGAGTCCGGCACGATGATCCCTTCCTTCGCAACATCACTTATCGGGCATCCGACGGACGATTCTGTGTAATTGACTTTGAGTTTTCGACTATCCTCGACGAAACCGCATCGGCCCATCCGTCGGTGGAGACCACCACGCCGGCGGGTGACGGAACTCGCGACATCCAGTGGTCTGCCATGACGCATCCTGGGACATTTCGTCCTAACAATGAAGATCGATTCCTCGCGATGTTGTTTGATGAACGGGGGGTTCGTTATTTAGGGAAGCAAGGGACCATGAACACCAGCGGTGCCGATTTGCTTTTTGCCGTTGCCGACGGAATGGGTGGCGAACGGTCCGGTGAATTGGCTGGAAAGATTGCCCTGGACAATATTACGCGGTTGTTGCCGAGAGCGCATCGTTTGTCGGACTTGAATCTGGCGGAGTCAGCACCTCAAATTTTGAAAAGCCTTTACAGCTCGATACACCAGGAACTGGTACGGCTCGGTACATTCGATCCTTTGTGCGTCAATATGGGAGCGACTCTGACAATGGTGTGGATCCATCGTTCCATGGTGATGTTTGCACACGTCGGTGACTCACGGCTCTATCGATTGCGTAAGAATGTTGATTCCGCAAATCGCATGGCGCAGGTGTCCGAGGATCACACGTATGTAGGGTGGTTGCGTCGCAATGGAAAGATCAACGAGCGAGAATCGCGATTTCATCCGCGAAAGAGCATCCTCTCCAAGGCGCTGGGAGCAGGCAATCAATTCGCTGAACCACAGGTAGGAAGCTTTGTTCTGGATCCGGGGGAAAGGCTGATTTTGTGTACGGATGGTGTGACCGACGGGTTGTGGGACCGAGCGATAGAGGAGATTGTCCTTTGTCCCGAGTCTTCTATGGTTGATCTGGCGCCCGCTCAACGATTGGTTTTGTCAGCCGTCACTGAATCAGGGCGGGACAATTCGACAGCCATCGTTATCGAATCCTAAAGTTCACATTGCGCTTGACGACCATGCATCATGTCTTGTTCACAGCAAATTACTCGAAGCGTGAGTTGGCATGATGGTTTCGAAAGTACCTGCGATTCGTATTCGATTGGCAAATCCAGTTGGAATGCGAGACGGAGACTATGTCCTCTATTGGATGACCGCTTTTCGGCGAACCCGGTATAACTTTGCCCTCCAGCGGGCGGTTGAGATTGCAAACGAGCAAGGGAAGCCGCTTCTCATCTTCGAAGGCCTCCGATGCCACTATCGATGGAACAGCGATCGGTTCCACAAGTTCGTTATCGATAGCATGCTCGACAACGCAGCAGCCATTGCTGTGTCCAATGCGACGTATTCGGCATGGGTCGAATCAGGCCCCAACGAAGCGAGTGGCATGGTGGAGTTGCTCGCAAGCCGAGCGTGCGCGGTGGTGTCGGATGACTTTCCATGTTTTTTTCATCCAACACTTTACTCCAGGATTGCAAACAACTGGCCCTGTCGATTGGAACTCGTCGATTCCAACACTGTTGTTCCTATGGTTCAGCTAGATCGGACATTCACGGTTGCTCATTCATACCGTCGTGCCATACAAAAATTGATCTACGAGGAATTACCAGAGTTTCCTGTCGAATCTCCCCTTTCGTTGTTGCGGACGACTAGGTTGAAGAAGTTGCCTAACGACTTTTTGGAACGATGGCCCGTTCCGATCGACAAGAAAGCGATCGCTTGGCTAAAACAGATCGATCTCAATGGGTTGCCCATCGATCATCAAGTTCAGCCGACGACTGAACAGGGTGGTGAAATAGCAGCGCGGGCTTCATTACATCGATTCGTAAGCGCTCGATTATCAAGTTATACAGTGGATCGAAATGAACCGGAGAAATCAGGGGCTAGTGGGCTTTCGCCGTACATGCACTTTGGCAACATGAGCCCTCACGAGGTCTTCCAGGCAATTGCTTCTGCGGAAGGCTGGCGTCCAGAGAAGTTATCCAAACCCAATGGCAAAATGGAGGGCTATTGGAATATGAGTCCGGATGCGGAAGCGTTCATGGACCAATTGATGACATGGCGAGAGATTGGTTTCAACATGTGTATCCGCGACCGGAACTATATGAAATATGAATCTTTGCCGGATTGGGCGCAGCAGACACTCGAGGAGCACGCGTCAGATCCGCGACCTCATGTGTATTCGTTGGAAGAATTCGAGAAAGCACGGACTCACGATCCGTTATGGAATGCCGCTCAGAGACAGCTAGTGCGAGAGGGGCGGATTCACAATTACTTGCGAATGCTGTGGGGCAAGAAGATATTGCACTGGACCGAAACGCCACGGCAAGCCTTAAAAGTCATGATCGAACTGAATAATAAGTATGCACTCGATGGCCGAGATCCTAACTCGTATAGTGGCATCATGTGGGTGTTAGGTCGCTACGACCGTGCATGGGGACCAGAACGTCCTATCTTCGGAAAGATACGCTACATGACTAGCGAGTCAACACAAAACAAGTTTCAGGTGAAGCAATACATTCGTAAGTTTAGCGATTAGTTTCCAACCGCACTCGACACCATGACATTCAACGCATTACCTGATCAACAGAGACGTTCTGCACTCGAAGAAATTGAGTCGTGGGGTTATTTTCGATCAGTCCATTGGGTGGAAACGATCGATTCCACGAACCGTTGCCTCAGCGAGCAAGTTCGGGCCGGAACCATCGAATTGCCAGCTTTGTTGGTTGCCTCGGCACAGACGAGCGGCGTTGGAAGAGGTTCTAACAAATGGTACTCGCCGAGTGGATGTTTGATGTTCTCCCTTGCGATTCCACTCGACGATAGCGATAGCACGTTGCTACCGCTTCAGTTCGGCTATGCAGTGGCGAGTGCGATAGAATCGATTAGTCAAGCGAAGCCGTTGATCAAATGGCCAAACGATGTATTCATCGGAGGGAAGAAGGTATGTGGCATACTCATTGAAGCCATTCCCCGGAAAGACGGGAGTTCCCACAGCACACGCGGTGTTGCTGTGGTCGGCGTAGGATTGAATTGCCAGGTAGATCTATCGAATGCGCCTGAAGAGCTAAAGAGATCGGCAACTAGTCTTCATGTCGAAGCCAAGAAATCGATGGTCACTCAAGTCATGCCGGAATTTGTTTTGATTCAAGTGCTGCAGGCATGGATACATGCTGGTTCGCGAAGCTCTAGTGAGCCTAAGTGGTTGATAAACGATTGGCAAAATGTTAGTTTGCTAAATCAAAAGTGGGTCAACGTACGAACGGTTGGAGGGCTCGTCGAAGGATATTGCTTGGGAATTAGTTCGCGAGGAGCTTTGTTGGTCGTCACTTCGAACAATCAAACTGTCGAAGTGATGTCTGGCTCTATCGAGTCGTATCGAGACGTCTAACCGTCTCGTTCACTCACCTGTTGCTGCCGTGTTTGTCAAAGCCAACAATTGATCGAGTCCCAATCGATTGCAGAAATCGCCGAAGGACTCATCGTTCTGCTGATCTTTCTTGAAGGCTTCAAACAACGGTCTTAGGCACGTGACGATGTTTTCGAGTGGCACCATGTCTTTGAAAATAAACGCAAGTCGATTGCCAATGCGCGTGCCTCCGACGAACACCGTGTACTTACCTTTGGCTTTGCCAACATAGGCAATGTCCGCGTTGTAGGGGCGAGCACATCCATTGGGGCAACCGGTCATTCGAACCGTGAACTTTTCTTGATCCAGCCCGAGTTCCGTGAGGACTTTTTCCATCTCATCGATGACGCTCGGAAGGATGCGTTCGCTTTCGGTGATTGCCAATCCGCAGGTCGGCAATGCCACGCAGGCGATCGACCAGCGACGGACTGTGGAGATCTCCTCTGAAAGCGGTAGTCCTCGTTTCTTGATCAGATTGCTCAGTTTGGCTCTATCCTTGTCTTCGATGTTGCAGAACAAAATGCTTTGATGTGCGGTGAGTCGAATCTCGGGGTTGATCTCACTACAAATATCGCGAAGTGCCGATTTCCAAGCACGATTTTCGTTATCGTATAAGCGTCCGTTTTCGACGTTGAAGCCGTAGAACCATCGACCATCCCCCTGTTCATCCCAGCCGATGTGGTCATTGTGTTCGTGTACGTCGTCGGGGGTGCAATCTGCAAGTTTGCTACCATAATACTCTTCGACTTTGGCTCGGTACCATTCGACACCTTTGTCGTGTACCAGATATTTGAGTCGAGCGCGTTTTCGGTCATCGCGGTATCCGAAATCGCGTTGAACCTTCACAACTGCTTCACCGACCGCAACCGCTTGTTCTTTGGTGACAAAAGCCATACGCGAAGCGAGACGAGGGAACGTCTTCTTAGCACTCGGCGTCACACCGAGTCCTCCACCGACGATGACGTTGTAACCGACCAGTTCTCCATCGCGTACGACGGTGATGTAGCCGAGGCAATTGGTGTAAACATCGGTACAGTTATCTTCAGGCAACGCGATCGCTGTCTTGAATTTACGTGGTAAGTAGACTTTACCGTAGATAGGTTCGTATTCTTCGTTGCTACCACCCTCAAGCGTTTCGGTGCCCGTCTCGGGATCTTGCAACCAGAGTTCGTAATAGGCTTTGGTGCGAGGCGCCAGATGCATGGCTAAATCGTATGCGAGCTTTTGGATCTCGGGTCGGATCTTGTCTTGATAAGGTGCAGGGCAAGCCATCACATTACGGTTCACGTCACCACATGCCGAGAGTGTGCTCAACTGAACATCATTGATTCGGCGGATGCATTCTCTCAGATTGGATTTGAGAATCCCGTGCAGTTGTAGCCCCTGGCGTGTTGTCACCTTTAAGGTGGTGTTTCCAATTTGATCGCAAAGGTCGAGGTGTGCAATCAATTGTGCGCTGGTCATGATGCCTGCAGGGATCCGGCTCCGCACCATGAAGCTGTAAGCTTTTTCGCTTTTGCCAGATTCCGTGGTGCCGCCTCGAGCTTCGCGGTCATCTTGCTGATAGGTTCCGTGGAACTTCAGCAGTTGCAAATCATCTTTGCCAAAGTGGTCCGACTCGGTCTTGAGCTCTTCGCCAATCGTTCCTCGTAAGTATCGGCTCGCGGTCTTGATGCCTTCGACAGGGCTAAGCTTTTCGGTCGTAGTTGT
>Ga0068877_10001746_pt1 | contig 17779 bp, 13 predicted proteins | sample NOAtaG_FD_66437 | JGI IMG/M metagenome (GOLD analysis project Ga0068877, IMG submission 66437) | Freshwater lake microbial communities from Lake Erie, under a cyanobacterial bloom - NOAA_Erie_Diel6S_1000h metaG | ecosystem: Environmental > Aquatic > Freshwater > Lake | place: USA: Ohio, Lake... | reverse complement strand
AAAGTATTAATATTTGGGAACTACCTAAACCTTAGTTTTAACTTTAATTAGGACTTATGCAATATCCATGTAATAAATTACGGGATGAAAACTTAAACCCTTTAAAACGGTTTGATTACAGACGTTCTTGAGTCCGCTTTAGCTGACTTTAGCTTTGAGTCAAGAACTTGAGTTCTTGGTTATTTTTCGTAAGTCCTATTTATAACTGTTTTAAATAACTTTTAGAAGAACTTCGACTTCGCTCAGCCCTCGGTGTAAGCTAGCTGAGCAAAAAAGTATTAAACGATCAAAAATCTGAGCACGACATAGATTGTTGCAGCAACCAATTGCAAAACCATGACAGGAATGCCATAGCGCAAAAACACTTTAAAGGAAATGCGTTTGCCATGTTGTTCGGCAATTCCCGCCGCAACAATATTGGACGAAGCACCAACTAAAGTACCATTGCCTCCCAAAGTTGCGCCGTACATCATGGCATAGAAAAGTGGTAATACCGCATTAGGAAATTGTCCTGTGAAATCGGTTGCAAGTACTTCAGGGCTAGCTAAACCAACATTAACAACATATTGTTTGAGCAATGGAACCATCGCCACCACAAGGGGGATATTTGGAACTACACTAGAAATTAATCCTACAAAAAAGATTAAAGAGATAGAACCAAGGGCAATATTTTTCCCTAATACGATTGCTAAAACTCCAGACATACTAGCAATTACACCTGTTTTCTCTAAGCTGCCAATCAGCACAAAAATGCACATAAAGAAAATCAAGGTACTCCAATCAACATCCTGCAAAATCTGTTTTACATTATCTATCTTGCTATGGTGGGCTAGCATAAGAGCGAGCGTTGCTCCCAGCAATGCAACGGTTGCAGGTGATACGGGTACTGGCAAAGTTTCGCCAATCACAAAAAATGTCAGCACAAAAGTCGTGATAATTGCGCCAACAATCAGAGTGCGGGGATGATTAATCTTGGGATGAGGAAGACGTTCAAGATTTGCTAACTTCTTATTCCAGATTTTGCGAAATAGGAAAGGCAAAATTGCCACAATCACACCAACAGCGATCGCTCCCCCAAGACTTAGTTTCATGAGATAGTCTACAAAACTCATATTGATGGCATCACCAACAATGTAAGTAGCGGGATCGCCAACTATGGTAAGCAAACCTGAGCTATTCGCCACAAATACCATCAAAATCAACAGTGGTACAAAATCTACGCCGATTTCCTGTGCCATTGGTGGAATTAATGGTGCAAGTAGCATGACCGTGGTGGCATTAGGTAAAACGGCACAGATCGGTGTGGTAATTGCAACTATTCCTAATAGCAATCGATCGCCTCTTCCCTTGGCAAGAATTACCATCTGGGTAGCGAGATACTCGAAGACCCTCGTCGGTTCAAAGGCTCGTACCATCACCATTACCCCGAAGAAAAGCCCCAATGTGCCATGACTTTTGCCAATATAGCTAATTGCCTCAGGCATAGTTATGATGTTAGTGACAATCAGGATCAACGCACCAAGAAAAGCCGCAACTACAAAATGTATCCATTCTGTAATCAATAAAAATATGACACCAACGAAGGTCGCTAGGGATACGATCGCTTGCCAAGTTAACATTTATCCTAAATCTCTATTAACGAAGGGAGACTTCAAGTTTATGTTGATTCCAAAGTTTTTGATAGAGGTGTGAGGAAGCAAGTAATTCAGCATGATTGCCTACTTGGACGATTTGACCTGCATCCATTAAAATGATTCGATCGCAAGTTGATGCAGCCGATAGATTATGTGTAATAAAGAGAACTGTTTTGTGTCGGGGCAAATTACTTAAAATTCCTGTAGCTGTTTGATTGTCAACACTGGAAAGAGCATCATCGAGTACCAAAATTGGCGTATCCACTAGCAAGGCTCTAGCTAGAGCAGTGCGCTGTCTTTGACCACCAGATAGGGTAATACCGCGTTCACCGACAAGCGTATCGTATTGCTTAGGGAACTTTAAAATCTCCTGTTCAATACGGGCTTGATTAGCAAAGTTCTCCACTTCATGATCGTAGGCTTGAGGTTTACCATAACGGATGTTGTCGCGCATGGTGGCGCTGAACAGGAAACTGTCTTGCGGTACAAAGGAAATGATCGATCGCAGGGCTTCAATCCGCATTTTGGTTATATCGACACCATCGATAAAAATTTGATCCGAAGGAACTTCCACTAAACGCATCAAGGCACTGGCTAATGTCGATTTTCCAGAACCCACCGTTCCTAAAATTGCAACGGTTTCACCTTGATGAATCGTAAAGCTAACATGATTCAGGGCAGGCTGATTAGCTTTAGGATAGGTAAAACATAGATTCCTTACTTCAATTTTTCCTATAATTTGCTCTTTACTTAAGGCGATCGCATCGGGTGGATCAATGATTGCAGGCGGGATATCGAGAATACCTTGAATACGATTAATGCTCACGATTCCTCGTTGATAAGTCACCATCACAAAGCCCAAAATTGCTGTTGGGAAGATTAATCGTTCTACATAAATTATTAATGTTAGTAAATCACCAATTTTAAAAGTAGTATTAGCAGGATTAGCGAGCTTTTCGCCGCCAAACCAAATCAACACTAAAAAACTGATACTGGCGATGCCACCGAGTAATGGAAATAAAATATTACGACTTCGCGCCATGCGTAAGTTGGCTTTGAGCAAGCGGTCATTCAGCTTACCAAAGGCATCCCGTTCATTCTGTTCCTGTGCATAGGTTTTGATTAGTGCCATACCGTTGAGATCTTCTTGGAGCAATGAACTGACCTTCGATAACTCTTCCTGCACATCTAACTGCTCATCGCGTAGCTGACCACTAAAGCGCTGTACGATCGCTAACATAATTGGATAAACCGAAATTGATAGCAAAGTTAGTAAAGGATCAATTGCCACCATTGCAGGCAGGGTCAGACCATAGACAAACACAGAGTTGATAATACTCAGTAATGCAAATCCCGTCAGACGACGAATATTTTCGACATCACTAGTGACAATACTGATCGTTTCCCCTGCGGAATTATTGGCAAAGTAGCTTGGGGGTAGCTTGAGTAAATGCTGGAAAATTTGCTGCTTGAGACTAAACTCAATTTTGCGACCAATACCAAAGATCCAGATTCGGGAGACCATGCGGATAATCCACATCAATGATGATAACCCTGCAATCAGCCAGACGTAGTTAATTAGGTGATGAAAATCACCAGCTTTAATCTTGCTAAGATCGTCAACTGCACCCCTTATTAGCGAAGGAATATATGTACCCAGAACATTTGCCAGTAGTAGGGCAACTGTGCCAATAGCTAAGTCACTCCAGTAAGGACGGAGATAGTTTTGAAGGTTTTGAAATTGCGATCGCGCCATAATATATCCATACTACTTTATTTTGGCAAAAGCCTTGCTAGCAAGCATTTGAGACAAATATGGGCGACGCTTAGCGTCGCCCATGTTCAAAATACTGATAGCCCTAATTCAAGGTAGCATTTTTAAGCAAGGAGTTTGTCCACCGAAAGCAGGCAAACACCTTGCGATTAAGCATCGATGAATAGGTCTTCACCTTCCTGGGTGACAGCAAAGTTGGCGATATCAGTGGAAACTTTGCCCATCGAAACAATCTTCTTGGCAAAATCAGGTAAGGGAATACCAACAACAGAATCTACCCACTCGACATTTTTACCAGTGCAGATCTCGAACTTAGAGCCATGAAAAGGACAAGTAATGACACCATTTTCAAATTTACCCTTGGCTAAAGGTAGTCCAAAGTGAGGACATTTGTTGGCGATCGCGCAATGTTTGTCACCAACTTTTGCCACGATCACTGATTGACCATTAGCACTAGTTTTTAATACCTTGTCAGCACTGACATCTTTAGTGCTAGCAATTTTTACTTTAGCCATGACTAGATACTCCTGAGTATGAAAGATTTGTAAAGTTTTTTAAAATAACGCTCAAACAGATCATACAGGATTGAATGTTTTGAGTTGGAGTTACAACCTACACCTTTAGATACAAATAAAAAAAGCTAGGGGGCAAAGCCCCCTAGCTTTTTTTATTTGACTTTAAACTGCTAGGGCAGGTTCTTTAGCAGCAATTGTGGGGTAATCCAATTCAGGATAGAGAGGGAAACGATCGCATAGTGCTTGTACTCTCGCGATGCAATCCGATTGGACAGCATCACTTTCAGGATTGAGTAAGCGATCGGCGATAATATTGGCAATTTCGCGGAAGTCAGCTTCCTTGAGACCACGAGAGGTCATGGCAGGCGAGCCAAGACGCAAACCGCTAGTAACAAAAGGTGATTCGGGATCAAACGGAACTGTGTTTTTATTAGCAGTGATATTGATACCGCTTACTAATAGGTCAGCTACCTTACCAGTCATGCCAATTGAACGGAGATCGACTAACAGCAGGTGGTTGTCAGTTCCATTAGAAACTAGTTTCAAACCACGTTCTTGTAATTGGGCTGCAATGGCTTGGGAATTAGCAATTACTTGTCCGCAGTAAGTTTTGAACTCAGGACGCAATGCTTCACCAAATGCAACCGCTTTCGCTGCAATCACATGTTCGAGGGGACCACCTTGTGATCCAGGGAAAACTGATTTATCAAACTTTTTGCCGAGAGCAGCATCGCGAGTCATGATCAAGCCGCCACGAGGACCGCGCAAAGTTTTGTGGGTAGTAGTGGTGACGACATCGCAGTAAGGGATGGGGCTAGGGTGATGACCAGAAGCAACCAGCCCTGCAATATGGGCAATATCTGCCATAAGGTATGCACCGACTTCATCAGCGATCGCTCTAAATTTCGCAAAATCAATAATCCGAGGATAGGCGGAATAACCACAGATGATTAATTTGGGTTTGTGTTGCAATGCCAAATCTCGAATCAAATCAAAATCTAGCTGCTCAGTTTCTTTATTTAAGCCGTAATGGACTTTGTTAAACCACAACCCTGAGACGTTCACAGGTGAGCCATGAGTTAAATGTCCACCATGGGACAAGTCCATCCCCAAAAAGGTATCCCCTGGTTTGAGTAGGGTAAGAAATACAGCAAAGTTAGCCTGTGCGCCAGAGTGGGGCTGAACGTTTGCGTGGGCAGCGTCAAATAATTCTTTAATACGATCGATTGCGATCGACTCGATCTCATCGACAAATTCACAACCACCGTAATATCGTTTGGAGGGCAAACCTTCGGCATACTTATTGGTCAAAACTGATCCCTGCGCCGCCATCACTGCAAGGGAGGTAAAATTTTCACTAGCAATGAGTTCGATATTATTGCGCTGTCTCTCGATTTCTTTACCGATAAAGCTTGCGACAAGAGGATCGGATTCGGCAAGGAGGGAAAACAAATTGGTCATTTCTTCTGAGCTTCTGTGCTGTTTGTCTGAATGATTCGGTCTAAGGCGATGATGGGCTAGCATTAACAAAAATACCCAATTACACCCAGCTTATTTATGCTAACACGCGCAGATCTCAAGCGTGAACTGTCACATAAGATGCTAAGTAATGCACAAAATATAAAGCACCCGATCAGGTGCTTTATATTTTGTGTTCTTATTTATTTTTGCTCTTCGAGTCTAGCTTGTAGCAATGGGACATAGTTGGTGTAAACATGCCCCTGACCAAATTCTTCGTCATCTAATACCTTTTGATGGAAAGGGATCGTGGTCGGCACACCCGTAATTGCACATTCACGCAAAGCACGCTTCATCCGTAAAATCGCCGCAGGGCGATCGCTACCCCAGACAATTAACTTTGCAATTAGCGAATCATAATATGGTGGAATCACATAATCAGTGTAAACATGGGAATCCATGCGGACACCCGGTCCTCCTGGGGGTAAATATCCACTAATGCGCCCAGGGTTGGGACGGAAGTTATGATCGGGGTCTTCAGCATTGATTCGACATTCGATCGCATGACCGCGGATCTCTATATCCTTTTGATGGAATCGCAGCTTGTCGCCTTGGGCAACCCGCAACTGTTCGGCAATCAAGTCAATACCTGTAATCATCTCCGTCACAGGATGCTCAACTTGAATCCGAGTATTCATCTCCATGAAATAAAACTTGCCATATTTATCTAGCAAAAACTCAACCGTACCCACACCCACGTAATTAATTGCTTTGGCAGCCTTTACCGCCGCATCGCCCATTTTTTCGCGTAACTTTGGATTGACAGCACTACTAGGCGCTTCCTCTAATAACTTTTGGTGACGACGCTGGATCGAGCAGTCCCTCTCACCCAAATGCACCACGTTTCCATGCATATCAGCCAAGATTTGGATCTCAATATGGCGAGGATCTTCGATCACTTTTTCGATATATACACCACCATTACCAAAAGCCGCCTCCGCTTCACCTTGAGCAGCCCTTAGTAAACGTAGTAAATCATCAGGATTGTGAACCAGACGCATACCACGACCGCCACCACCTGCCGTAGCTTTGATCATCACAGGAAAACCGATATCATGGGCAATTTTTTCGGCTTGCTCCTCTGACTCAATTAAACCTTCACTCCCTGGAATAGTTGGCACACCAGCCTTCTGCATTGTCTTTTTGGCAGTAGACTTGTCACCCATTGAGCGAATCGAGTTGGGGCTGGGACCAACAAACAATAAGTTGTGATCGGCACAGATTTCTGCAAATCGAGCATTTTCTGACAAGAATCCATAGCCAGGATGAATGGCTGTAGCATTGTGTGTCAAGGCTGCCGAAATGATATTCGGGATATTAAGATAGCTTTTGCTGCTTGGAGAATCGCCAATGCAGACCGCTTCGTGGGCTAGCTGTACATGCAACGAATTGCGATCAACATCGGAATAAACAGCAACGGTGGGAATTCCTAGCTCTTCGCAAGTCCGAATAATTCGGAGAGCAATTTCACCTCGATTGGCAATCAGTAGTTTGGCGATTGGAGCCATGTTTCAGTTTCTTAATGAACAGTTGTTGATAATTGGTGCTTGGTAATCGGTATTTGGTAATAATTGGCTCTGATTTGGTGCACTTCAAATCCCGATTATGCTTTGTCTCATTGATTGTCGCTGTTGTTAGTAGTCGATGAATCAAGGCTTTTGAATTTTAACTTTTTTTGGACTGCTTATTTCAGGAGAATATCCAATGAAGTTGTAAAGGATCTTATGGATATACGCAAAATCACCGATAGTGCTAATCAAAATTTTGACTCTCTCAGATTTGATGAAGTGGTGCATCGCATCTAAGAGAGCCATTGTTTATTAGTAAGTAATTGCATCTAAATCAAAACTTCCCCATGTTGTAACTTAAATGTGAAAAACAGCAACATCTCTAGTTCGAGAGGTCTTAGCTTGTCTTTGGGGTAGAGGTGTTAGGCGTGTAGCAATTGGCTTAAGTACCTCTGGACGTGATGGTAAACCAGGGGCATAGGACTCAAGTACATGACCACTGCGAGTGCACATTATTAATAAATAGTCACAATCATCACATTGGGTTTTCACTTGGGTAAGGTATGGGAGATGGTGACGCTCAGCGATCGAACCACAATTGGGGCAGCGAATAGATTCAATCATTTTGAGTAGCTCCTTGGAGGTAATAGTAGTTTAAATTCTTGTTTATTAAAAAAATATAAACACTTTTAAGGCTTGGGGAATGAGCCTAATAGCCCTATATCATCTTGTTAACTTATTTAGCGATTGACAGGGAACCACTACTTTAACAATTTGATTTTTAGAGAAACTAGAAAGTTAATGAGATGGGTTGCAGATTTCAATAAAAGACAAATTTGCTAAAAGTTTGGTTTATTGGAGAATTTATTTTCAGATAATTATGTCATCGAATAATTTTTGAAATTAGAATAAACCATGTGATGATTATAAGCACAAAAAACGGGGATCATTACTATATAGGCGATCCCCGCTTTCAAAAGATATAGTAATCAAACTCTGAATCTTGCCTAGTAGCAAGGGATCAGTCGATGTTTAAAAAATGGTTAAGTATCAATTTCCCCATAAAGTCATTATAAATCTTTACAGATCTGCCGTCTCTATCCGAAATATCAATATTCTTAAAAGCTTATTGATTTTCTTAAACATTTCTTTACAATTGGTTGGTGATTAATACATTAATAGGAAATAATTCGCGTATTGGAGCCTAATTATACCTAGGTATAATGTAAAATTGTATATCACAAGTATGAATATTAGGCTCGCTAATTAATCTACTTAATAAAATTTGTGTGTTGTTATGTGCATTTATTGTAAAATTTGACCACGTCCTAGCCATAGCTCTAATAGCAGGATGAGAAAGCCAATCATCGCTAAGCGCCCATTCCATACTTCAGCAGAAGGGGTCATGCCCCATTCCCAACGCTCTTGAGGATATAGTTTGGTGTTTTTTTGAGGTTGAATGGTTGCGGAGAATGGTATCTGGCGATCGCTTAAAGCTTTAATCACCACATCGGCTAAGGCTTGGATAAATGTGGGGTCAGTATCAGGCGCAGGTACACGCGCAAAGGTCTCAATGCCTGCTTGTTCAGCGATTTCACGATATTCCATATCGATTTCTTCGAGGGTTTCGATATGCTCTGATACAAAACTGATTGGTACTACTACTAGCTCTTTAATACCCTGTGTAGCCAATTCTTCGATCGCAACATCAGTGTAGGGCTGCAACCATTCAACGGGACCGACACGACTTTGGTATGCCAATTTGTAAGGATTTGGTCGATTTAGCTTTTGCATAATTAGCGCTGCACAAGCCTCTATTTCTTTTTGGTAAGGATCACCTGCTTCTTCGATATAACTAACTGGCACACCATGAGCACTAAAAAAGACATAGGCTTGGCTAGGATCTTTGACCTGATCGAGTTTGGTGGCGATCAAGTTTGCCATTGCCTGCAAATAGGCTGAATTTTCATACCAAGAGGGAATAACAGTATATTTGATTTTTTGCAATTCGGGATCGTTTTTCCAGATGCGATCAAGTAAGCGAAAGCTGGAACCTGTGGTACTAATCGAAAACTGTGGGTATAGCGGCAAGATTACTAATTCTTCGATTTTGTCGCGTTTAATTTGGGCGATCGCCTCCTCTGTAAATGGATGCCAATAACGCATTCCCACATAAACTTGAACATCAAGCCCATCTTGAACAAGCTGCAATCGCAGAGCTTGCGCTTGTTCCTCCGTAATGCGGCGTAAAGGAGAGCCACCACCAATTTTTTTATAGTTTTGCTGAGATTGCTTGGCGCGTAGGTTAGAAATGAGCCATGCTAAAGGAGCTTGCAATAATGGCGATGGCAAGCGAATAATTTCTGGGTCAGAAAATAAGTTATACAAAAATGGACGGACATCCTCTAATTTGTCTGGTCCGCCGAGGTTCAGCAGTAAAACTCCTAATCGCCCCATATCAATCGCTATATCCTTTTGTACAATTTTATATACTGTGAGTTGTCTTTATGAGACCTTGATAAAAAGCGCTAAAAAACTTTGATCAACAGTCTTAATTTTTGGCTAGAAGGATTCAGTAGTGCGGGACGGCATACTAAATCTTTCTAGCACTTAAAACAATACATTTATTTGGGAGGCTAAAAACTAAATTATTGCTGCTAATGAGCATTACAGCCTATTGATGCTTTGATTAGTACAGAAATATTTTTGAAAATGGCGCGCAACGCCACTTTCAAAAATATTTCTGGGTTTTAAGTAAGCGTAAAGAGCTGTATGACAATTAGTCTAACTAGTTACAGCCAATAATACTAACTTGATTTTTTCAGGTTTTGTCTTTACCAATCTTTTACTAAATTCTACGATTCCTTTTGCTTTAAGCCACAATCTATTTAGGACAGCACTATAGAACCCATTTGGTATCTTAGGAAAGGAAGAAAAAAGAGAACCTGTCCACCAGCGTGGACAAAACAGCAAATATTAGATGGAGTAGAGAAACCATGAAGGCATTGCTCGAGCAGGGGAGAGCACAAGCCGAAAAAAAGCCAAAGTGGACAACCTTAATCATCGTCGATTCACACGCAACCAAAAACACTTGTAATGCAAGCGCTGATTCCAAAGGTTTCTACTACTACAGAGCTAGGGATGGCATCAAGAAAAATCTTGGTGTGGATTCTCTCGGTTTGTCATTCTTCACCCATTGCACCAAGACAAGTCTGCCCGATGATAAAGCTTTGATTGAATAGACATAACGCAAATTAGCATCACATCGTAATTTGCTAATCATATCCAGATGCAAATCCATGAAACCATTGACTCACTTGATTTTGCTGTAGAAGACATCAACGACTACATAACGGGCAGATTTCGGCAGATAAGAAGGATATGTGGCATGTGGCTTGGAGACGCTCCAAATAAGCTGTCAAGCTGTCTAGACGATAAACTTCAGGAACATTTCGTTAATTACGAGGCAATTGAGTTAAGCCCAGATTCTTGTTGCAAAGTATTTTTGAAGGGACTAGATTTTCCTATCTCTTTTACCAAGCAAGTTTTTATAAACAAAAATCAGTCTACTGGAATCTTGTATTTACAGCGCTTTGCGCTCAAAATCAAACCAAGATATTTTTCTAAAAAGCTTGTAAAGCAATCCTTTCAGGAAATATCTTGTGGTTCGTTTGATCGAAAACTGCTGTAGCTTGCAGTAATCTCGACTTAAGCGCCGCTGACATCAACACAATCTATCAAAAACGATGGCAATTTGAAGAATTTCACAAGTCTTTGAAATCTAATCTTGTTATTGCTAAATCCCAAACTGGGATTGCTCATATTCACAAAAAACACATCTTTGCTTGCTTTTTTGCTTTTGTTAAGTGAGAGCGCATTCGGATCAAAACCAAACTCAACCATTTTGCTCTTAAGTCTAAACATTACTTCAAGGCTATTAGGGCTAGTTTCTCTCTTCTCCAAAAACTATCTATTCCTTCCACGTAACATCAGTTATAAATGAGATCGCCACAATCAAAAAGTTCAATCAAACCTTAACTCAACATAATTCATACAAATACCATGCGTCCAATTGAGCTAATTGTCGAAGGATTTACTAGTTTCCGTACTCGTCAAGTACTAGATTTTACAAGCCTTGACTTGTTTGCAATAACGGGCGCAACAGGTGCAGGCAAAACTTCGCTACTGGATGCGATTACCTTTGCGCTGTATGACAAGGTGGCAAATAAGCCCAATTCATCCAAAGAGTTAGTCAGCCAAGGAGCGACCCAGTTAAAAGTAGAATTTCGTTTCGAGATGCGCCAAATAGAATATCGGGTATTACGAACTTGGCGTAATCGTGGCAAAACCGATGAGAAGAAATTTCTGTTTGATCAATTAATTGATGGGGAATGGGAAAGATGCGATCGCACTCAAAAAGTAGAAGAAATCGTTGGCATGGATTTCGAGACTTTTACCCGTGTGATCATTTTGCCGCAGGGACAGTTTGATGAATTTCTTAAAGGTGAGGCTGCGAAACGGCGTGAGATTTTGCGACAGTTAGCTGGCTTTCAAATCTTTGAGCAGATGCGTAAAGAGGCAAGCGATCGCACTAGTCGTTTTAAAGCCGAGCGTGAGGGTTTAGATAAAGTCCTTGAAGGGATGCAAGCACCAACTCAGGAGGAAGTAGAATCTCAACAATTAGAATTAGAGAATCTGGAAATTTTAATCCCTGACTTGGAACTGGAAGCAAAACAAAGTCAGAAAATCTTAGAAGCTGAAGAAAGACTCTTTGCTCAAATCCAGCAATATCGACAGCTTTCTCTAAAATTAGTGCAATTACAACAGGATGCATCGCAAATCAAAGTTTTAGAAAATCAATTGCGAAATGCTCAATTAGCAAATTCAATTATGGGAACTTGGACAGTTCTCCAGACTGTGCGTAAGCGTGTGGAACATGCGATTGTTGATCTTTCAAACGCTAAGAAACAGTTAGAAATTTCGAGGCTGGATCTCGATCAGCAGCAACAAGCCTATGAAAAATCACGCATAGAACAAAGCACTGTCCAAAGTCAGATCGAGTCTCAAGAGCGCAATCTTGCTCTGGCGGAATCTTTGCATACACAGCAACAGCAATCTCAAGCTGAGTTAAAGCGTGCAGAGCAAAATTTGCAAGAGCGATCGCAGGTTCTCCAAAAGGCGCATCAGGCTGTAACTCATGCCGAGTCAGACTTGCAAACCATTAGGCAAAATCTAGAAAACCTTGAAACTGCTCTTAAAAATTCGCAATACGATCCCGCTAGACTCGAACAATTGCGTCAAGTTGCTGAACCGCTTACGCAGTGGCAAATTCTGAATGAGAACCTCACTAAGCAGCAACAAAAATCAACCCAGTTCCAAACAGAAATCCAGAAATTCACGCAGCAACTTGAAAAAGTACAACAGGCGATCGCTAAGGCTGAAAGTGATTTCCAAATTGCGAGTAATGCGCTCAAGGAAGCAGAATCTTCTAATCTGCAAGCCCTGCAAACTAGTCACGCTAACGCTTTACGTACTGAATTGCATGATGGTGACAATTGTCCCGTTTGTAATCATCTCTATAGTTTAGAGGGATTGCCTGAACTTCCAGAATTAGAATTAATTGATACGACAAGATTGATAAAACAGAGAGAAATCACTGAGCGTCAGTTAGCGAAATTATTACAGGACAAGGCAAAAATTGAGGCTAGTCTCGAAGCTTCGCAGCAACAATTACAGAGTCAAACTCAGGAAATTGATGATTTAGAATCACAACTTGCAAAACTGCAAAAACAAATCGATCAAGTTCTTAAGTCTGATTGGCAAATGGTCGATATTCTTCGCGATCGCCAAGTACTTGAAGATCAAGAATCGGCTTATCTCAAGCTAAGTGGCGAACAACAGGAAATCGCTATCTCTTTGCAAAACAATGAAAATAGACTTAAAGCTAGTCAAGACAACCTGCAATTAGCCCAAACAGAATTTGATAAATCATCACAGGAAAAAGTCCTCAGAGAGTCACAGCTACAGGCAATTTCGCAACATTTGCTTGAGACTACCAATGGCAATAGTTATGAATCCTTGCGCCAAAGTATTTTGCAGGCAAAGCAGGAACTTAGCGATCGCCTCAAAGCCATCGAAACCAAATATCAACAAGCCCGCGAAATATTTGCTAAACGAGAGGAATCAGCAACTAAGGCTCAAGAAAATCATGATTTTGCTACTTTTGAGCAATCTAAACAGGAATCTAATTGGCAACAAGAACTTAATTCTATTAACTTTACCGAGCTAGAGTTTCTCGCCGCCCAAACTACGCGATCGCAAATGGACGCATGGCAACAACAAATTGAGAACTATCAGCGTCAAGAGCAGGATCTAACTACACGCCTCCAAATGTTTGCGGAGTCAATTGACGAGCGAACCACCGATGAACTGGCGATCGCCAAATTGCGTGAGAAATCCCAACAAGCCGCAGAATCGTTACAGTTAGCCAGCGAAAATCGCGCATCCATCAAAGCATGGCTAGAGCAAGCCCACCAAAAACGCCAAGAATCGCAGGAACTTGAAGCGCGTAAACTTACTCTACAGGCGCAAGAGCAAACCTATCACACCCTCGCCCAAGATCTGCAATCCAATCGCTTTCAGGAATATATTCTCGACAGTCTGCAACAGGAACTCGTGAACCGTGCCTCAGTTCTCTTGCAACAACTTTCAGAAGATCGCTATATCCTCCAAATCGAAAATGGTGATTATTGGGTAGCAGACAATTGGAATGGTGGCGAAAAGCGTCGTGTCCGCACCCTCTCTGGTGGTGAGACCTTTGCGGCTTCCCTCTCAATGGCACTGGCGCTATCAGAAAAATTATCGATGGGTATCGAACTGGGTAGCCTTTTCCTTGATGAAGGTTTCGGCACACTCGACAGTGAAACCCTTGAAAGCGTTACCCAAATCCTCGAATCTCTACGCCAACAGGATCGCTTAATCGGTGTGATCACTCATATCCAATCCTTAGCCGAGCGATTGCCCACCCAAATTCACGTTCGCAAATCCATTAACGGTTCAGAACTAATCAAAATATAAAGTCGTCAAAAGCTTTCACAATCCGTATAGCGGTTTTCATTTTGCCTACGGCAAAATGAAAACTCAAAACTCTTAATGGGACTGATTTTTTGTTTTCAAATGAGTACACACTCATTTGAAAACCGCTATAGCTTAGAATTTGCAGTTTTTATCCGAATTATTAAGTATTATGGTATATTCAAGAAATGATTTAATTTGACTCTATTTATCTCCAAATAATTACAAATAATCAATTTATGGCACACATTGGCATTATTTGCGTACCAGCAACAGGACATCTCAATACAATATTGCCCCTTGGGTGTGAACTTAAAAAGAGAGGGCATCAAGTAACTCTAATTGGTTTATTAGATGCCAAAGAAAAAACTGAAGTTGCAGGTTTGAATTTTAAACCATTTGCAGAGACATTACGCCCCCTTGGTTTTACTCCTTCAATCTTAGTTAGGATGGGTGAGTTAAGTGGTTCAGATGCCTTTCGTTACTCTATTCAGTTATTTACAGAAAGCGCAAAAATCATGATGGAAGATGGACTGACCGCAGTTCGCGAAGCTCAAGTTGACTTACTGTTAATTGATCAGGCTTCCTTTGGCGCTTCTAGTGTTGCCGAATACCTTGGTATCCCTTTTATTAGTTTTACTAGTGCGATTGTGCTAAACCGTGATAATTCTGTGCCTCCCTTTAATTTTGGCTGGAACTATTCACCTAGTTACTTTGCAAAGTTGAGAAATCAACTAGGCTATAAGTTACTTGATCGTTTAATCAAACCGATTTCAGATACAGTTACTCAATATAGACGATCGCTAAACTTAGCACCTTTTAACCATCCTAATGATGCATATTCTCCCATAGCACAGATTTGTCGCCAGCCCAAAGAATTTGAATTTCCACGTCAGAATCTACCGCCTCATTTCCATTTTACAGGTCCTTTACATAGTTTAGAGAGCCGATCTGTCATCAATTTTCCCTATGATAAATTGAATGGAAAGCCATTAATTTACGCATCAATGGGAACGATCCAAAATCGATTGCTAGAGGTATTTCATCAAATTGCCGAAGCCTGTCAAGATTTAGATGCTCAATTGGTAATTTCCTTAGGAGGCTCAGCTGATCCCGAAAACCTCCCCCCATTTACGGGTAATCCAATTGTAGTTAAATACGCACCACAATTGGAACTCTTGCAGAAGGCTCAACTGACTATCACCCATGCAGGGCTAAATACAACATTAGAGTCTTTGAGCTATGGAGTACCGATGGTTGCTATTCCGATCGCTAATGACCAACCAGGAGTAGCAGCACGTATTGCTTGGACGGAGACTGGTGTAGTCATTCCTGTAAAAAAGTTGACGGTTGCGAAACTACAAAAGGCAGCGCAAACAGTGTTGAAGGAACCGAAATATCGAGATAATGCACGCAAAATGCAGTTAGCCATCCAAAAATCTGGTGGTGTTAAGTTGGCAGCAGATATTGTCGAAGAGGCGATCGCTAAAGTTATTTGTTAAAATTTTATGTTTTAAATCAATGTAAAACTAGGCATTAATGCTAAATAGCGCCAATTCAAGGATGAAATGCAACGCCTAGAGATCTTTGCATAAAGGGAGTCATAAGGATATTTTGAAATGAATCACAATAATAGGATATCCCCATGAGCTTTAAGCATCTTAGCACAACAGAAAGAAGCGAACTGTATAAACTGCGGGTGACAGACAAATTATCGATGTCAGAAATCGGTCGCCGCTTGAATCGAAACAAAAGTACGATTTCAAGGGAGTTATCGCATAACTCCGATGAGAGACAGTGTGTCTATTTGCCCGACACGACGAAGGTGAAGATGAAAGCTCGGCGCGAAAAAGCCAAGGTAAAAATTCCAGAACGTTAGTGCAACGACGATCACCGAAGTAAAGCAGCGATTAGAGCAGCATCACAGTCCAGAATAGCAGGACGGATGAAACTGGAAGGAGTGGGTAAAATCAGTTAATAATTTGTACTTAAAAAGTTTATGTCAACATCTGTGCGAACCCGTCAACATCATTTAATTCAAAAGTTGGCAAATTGTATTGAAGAAACATGGCAAACCCATTTAGATCTAGAGCCATATCTCATACCTAAAGATTTAGGCTACATCGAAGGGCAGCTAGAGGGAGAGAAGTTAATCATTGAAAATCTTTGCTACCAAACTAAGCAATTTCGCAAATTACATCTTGAACTCGCTCAAGTGGGGAATGGTTTGGATATTTTGCATTGCGTTATGTTTCCCAACCCTGAGTATGCTTTGCCAATCTTTGGGGCAGATATTGTCGGCGGACGTGGGGGAATGATTAGTGCAGCGATCGCGGATCTGTCACCTAGCAATCGCGAAAAATCTTTACCGACTAAATATCAAGAGCAACTAGCCAATTTAAAAAATATCGAGTTTTCACAGCCCCGTGCATTACCTGAATGGGCAGATATTTTTTCGGAATTTTGTTTATTTATTCGCCCTGATGGAGTTGAAGAGGAACAGGCTTTTTTGCAAAGGGTACAAGAATTTTTGACGATTCATTGCCAAATTGCTACTACTTTAGAGGCGCTAACTTCTGATGTGGATGTTGCCAGTGCGATCGCAGGTCAGCAATATTACTGCACCAAACAACAACAAAATGATAAAACCCGTCGAGTCCTTGAAAAGTCCTTTGGTGAAGAATGGGCAGAACGTTATATGACTGCCATGTTATTTGACTCCATCACCTAATTACTTAAATAAAGAACTTTACTGCTATAGCATTTACCAGTCTAGCGAGCTTTGTTTCCCCGCCTATGGCGGGGAAACAAAGCTATGCACCTTGGTTGAAAAACGCTATGAATCTTGAATGCAGAGCGATGTAAGCGTAAAATTAATCTATGCCTAAAAATAAGAGTTCCAAACCTCGCAAAAAAAAACAGAAAATCGCCATAAAAAATCAGCATATGCTCAAAAATCATGAGCAAGCTGAGCTATTTCGTCAGAGGCAATGGGTAAAACTTTTCGCTGAAGTTACTTTTAAAATTAGGCAGTCTTTACAATTTAAGGAGATTTTAAGAGCGACAGTAACTGAGGTACAACGAATTCTCCAAGCTGACCGAGTGCTGATTTATCAAATTTCCCCCGATGGCACAGGGCGAGCGATTACGGAAGCTGTTCTACCCGATTATCCCCAAATTTTAGATTTAGAGTTTCCTGAAGAAGTATTTCCTGCTGAATATCAACAACTTTATGCGAATGGTCGGGTTAGAGCGATCGCCGATGTGAGAGATCGCCAAGAGGGTTTGTCGGAATGTCTGATTGAATTTGTGAATCAGTTCAATATCAAGGCAAAGATGATTGTCCCCATTCTCCAGAACTTGAATTCCCACCAACCAAATGAATCCAGTTCACCAAATAAACTGTGGGGATTACTGATCGCGCATCATTGTGATCGCCCTTACAAATGGCTAGATTTTGAATTAGAAATGATGCAACAACTTGCCGATCAGTTCGGGATTGCCCTATCTCAAACTGAGATTCTAGAGCATTTAGAAGAAATTGTCGAAGCCCGTACTGCGGAATTACAAGAAGTCAATCGTAATCTGCAACAGGAAATCAATAATCGGAAACAAGCAGAAACAACCCTTAGACAAAGTGAGGAACAGTTAAGACTGATTACTAATGCCCTACCTGTGTTAATTTCCTATGTTGACGAGCATCAATGTTATCAGTTTAACAACAAAGCTTACGAAGATTGGTTAGGTAAAGTTCCA
>Ga0068877_10001743_pt1 | contig 17787 bp, 18 predicted proteins | sample NOAtaG_FD_66437 | JGI IMG/M metagenome (GOLD analysis project Ga0068877, IMG submission 66437) | Freshwater lake microbial communities from Lake Erie, under a cyanobacterial bloom - NOAA_Erie_Diel6S_1000h metaG | ecosystem: Environmental > Aquatic > Freshwater > Lake | place: USA: Ohio, Lake... | reverse complement strand
TTGTTGAATCAACAATTTGCAAAGCGCTACACGACGACGTTCACCACCGGACAATTTAGTAACCCCCGCGTCTCCCGGCGGCAAATTCATCACCGCCATCGAATGCTCAATTTGTCTATCGAGGTCCCAAAGATTCTGAGCATCGATGATGTCTTGCAGTTTCGCCATTTCATCGCAGAGTTTCTCCATTTGCTTATCATCGGTCACTTCACCGAGCATATTGGAGATTTCATTGAATCGATCGAGCACTTTTCGACGCGGTGCAACGGCCTCTTCGACATTGCCCTGGACGTCTTTGTCTGGGTTGAGTTGTGGCTCTTGCGATAGGTAGCCTGCCACGAAGCCATTGCTCAAACGCGCTACTCCATCAAAGTTCTTGTCGACACCTGCCATGATTCGAAGCAAGGTACTTTTTCCAGCACCGTTGGAGCCCAACACTCCAATCTTGGCACCCGGATAAAAAGCCAGCCAAATGTCCTTGAGGACTTCTTTCTGGCCGTGCCGTTTCGTAAGTCTTTCGATTTGATAAATAAACTGACGGTTCATGTTTTCGTTATTCCCATTCAATGGTGGCAGGCGGTTTGCTACTGATGTCGTAGCAGACTCGATTGACACCGCGAACTTCATTGATGATACGTGTAGAGATCGTGGCAAGTAAGTCGTAAGGTAGCTGACTCCAATCAGCAGTCATAAAATCATCTGTATTGACACAACGGACAGCAACAGCCCGTTCATAGGTTCGTGCATCTCCCATGACGCCGACACTTTGCGATTCCAACAAAACGGCAAACGCTTGCGAAGTTTGTCGATAGAGGTTGGCGTTCTTGATCTCACTGACCACGATCTCGTCTGCTTCGCGAAGTATCTCTAGCTTTTCGCGTGTCACTTCGCCTAAGCATCGAACGGCAAGTCCAGGGCCAGGGAACGGGTGACGCCAAACCAAATGCTCAGGCAATCCGAGTTCCAATCCCAGCTTTCGCACTTCGTCTTTGAAGAGATCGCGAAGTGGTTCGATCAATTGGAAACCAAGCTGTTCAGGCAAGCCGCCAACGTTATGGTGGAGTTTGATCGTTGCAGCGGGACCATCGACGGCAGCGCCGCTTTCGATAACGTCTGGGTAGAGAGTCCCTTGCGCCAGGAACTTGGCACCGTTGATTTTTTCTGCTTCCAGTTTGAAGCAATCGATGAACGCTTTGCCGATACGCTTTCTTTTCTCTTGTGGATCTTTGATGTTGGCCAACTCACCGAGGAACAGGTCGGTCGCATCGACGACTCGCAGATCTGCCTTGAAGTGATTCGTAAACTCCGAGATCACCGCCGCTTGTTCGTTCTTTCGAAGCAGCCCATTGTCGATCAGGATGCAAGTCAGTTGCGGGCCGATCGCTTTGTAGAGCAACGCTGCCGTTACCGAGGAATCGACCCCACCCGAGAGGCCGCAGATGACTCGATCTTTGCCAACCACTCCCCGGATGTGCTCTACCGCGCGACTAACGAAGTCACTCAAATGCCAACGCCCCTCGCAGTTTGCAATGTTGTAAAGAAAGTTGTGAATCAATGTGCTGCCGAGCGAAGTGTGCGAGACCTCGGGATGAAATTGAAGCCCGTAGATCGGCAACGTTTTGTGTCGGACTGCAGCATGCGGGCAAGTCGTTGTCGATGCTAGCGTTTCAAAATCTTCGCTCAGGTCTTTCACTTGGTCGCCATGGCTCATCCAAACGTCGATCTCATGTGGGAAACCAGCGAACAGCCGCTCCATTGACTGAATTTGCAGTCGGGCTCGTCCGAATTCGCGACGACTGCAGCTCTCTACTTTTCCGCCAAGAGCTTGGGATGCTAATTGCATTCCGTAGCAAATACCCAACACAGGGATCCCCAGTTTGAAGATGTTGGGATCGCATTTCGGGGCGTTGGATTCGTAGACGCTGGAGGGGCCGCCTGAAAAGACAATCGCGGTCGGATTGCGTGCTTTGATGGTTTCCGCAGAGATATTGTGGCGGACAATCTCACAATAAACATTCTGTTCGCGTATACGCCGAGCGATTAGCTGTGCATACTGTGAGCCGAAGTCGAGGACTAGGACTCGTTCGCTCACGAGATGGGGTGCTGTTTGGCTTGCCGTCTGCGAACCAGCCGCCGGAGCGGACTGGGATGGGCTGGATACCGAATTATTCATGAGATCCATCTGGGATGCCAACTGTAAAGTCGGCTTTCTAGAATTGGAGAAAACGCGAAATTATAGCGTTCATGGGGTGGGTCGCTACCTCGAATTCCTTTGTGTTCGATCAAAGCACGGATTGCATAGAAAATAGAACAAGTGAAGACAAACCTCCCTACGCCCGAGAACTTTAGTCCCCCTTGGTTTTTGCGAAGCGGTCATGTCCAGACCTTGCTGACCGGTTTTTATAAGCCAAAGGCGACTTTGCCAGCTCCTGTCGTTCACAAGATTCCGATCGGCTCGCAGGGCAATCCAGGCATGCACGGTCATTTGCTAGTCTATGAGAATCGGCCAAGCGAAGCGGCGCAAGCATCGGGACCGCACGGGGCCGAAGAAGCGGTCTTTCTTTTGCACGGTCTCGGTTCCTCCCATCGAGGAACTTACATGACCCATTTAGCCTCCTATTTGCTCGAGGCCGGTGTTCGTGTCTTTCGTTTCGATCTGCCAGGCGCTGGCGATTCGTTTGAGTATACGCCATTGCCACCGCACGGCGCTTGCTCGGAACTCTTATGGGAAGCGTTAATTCAACTCTCGCAGAATTGTTCGATCCGGCTGTGGAGAGGTGTGGGTGTATCCCTAGGTGGCAATCTGTTGCTCAAGCTTTTGGCGAACCATGCATCGGAAATCGATACAGGGGACGGCACGCGAAATGTATCTTTCGCGAGTGCAATTGCTGTCGCACCACCGATCGATCTAAGCAAATGCTGCGAGAACATGGAGATTGGTGCACACCGAATTTACGCCAAGTATTTTCTTCGATCGTTGCGAAGCCAAGCTCGATTGCGAGCCGATCGTTGGCCGGAATGGAAACGTCTCTTGGCCAACGCTTCGTTTGAAACGATTCGACGATTCGATGAAACCGTGACCGCTCCTCTGGCTGGCTTCACGAGTGCTGAGCATTACTACGAATCGGGATCTTCGATAGGACAGTTGGAAAGAATCGAAACTCCGACAACCGTGCTTATCGATAAGAACGATCCGATCGTGCCGTTTTCGTTGTTCAACGGAGTCCGTTGGTCGCCATCGACCGAAGTCCGTATCAGTCAGCGAGGTGGACACATTGGATATCTACACCGTAGTATGACCAAGACCGGCCGTGGGCTCGAACGCTGGGCCGATCGCTGGATCGCCACCGAGTTGATGCAGTCGTAACGGACGTAAGAACAACCACAGTGTACACAGAGAGCTCCATGATGCACGCTGGATGGTGTGTCACTCGAGGACGGGTCGTTTGTGGCCAATCGATGATCCCGGGGACTCCGATACTTCGATCCATCGCAACCAGTTCGCCATAGTGATTAGACGAAGCCTCATTCAAACCAGGAAACTCAGCCTTGTCCTAACCACTCGTCGATTCCAAACTTGCCCGGTGAACGAATATCGTCAGCGAATAAAGGTTCAAGGCGGGTCGTATCCGCCGGGATGAAACGGTTGGCATTTGCAGATTCGCCAAACACCTTTAGCACAACCTTTTATAGGACCATGCTTCTCGATTGATTCGACCATGTACTGCGAGCATGTCGGTGTGAATCTGCAATTCGATCCCAACAATGGACTAATCGCCCGTTGATAAAATCGGACGATCGAGATCAACACGCGGGACAGTAGGCTTCGAAGCATAAGAAGCTATTCATCGACTCACGAAGTGGCAGACGTCGCGATTTGAGTGCAAACCCAGATCAGATACCCCAACCAGGATACCAACGCGATACTAGCGGCAACAAAGAGAGCCACGGCTGTTTTTCGGTTCACGACACTCGTCGACTTGGTATGGGAGCTAGCTTGCATCGGTTGAGAGCTCAAAACGAGGTTGAAACGCTTCGTCGAAATCGAATTGATCATCGAAGTCTTCTCGTTTGTCCGTTTTGCTTTTGCGCATTTCACGGATTCGAATGAGGTTGTAAACGATTTCTCCAAAGTCACCCGTTGTGTGGATACCCCAACTGTTCAGAACCGTTTTTGCCATGAAGCCATATTGCTCGAGTGCGTACTCTTTGATCGCTTGGCATAGCTGTTGACCCGTCAAGTGGTGGTCCTTTGGGTTCTCGCTATCGGCATCTGCACTGGCTGGCATCTTCATCACTTTTTGTGCGTAGGCCAGCCCTTCACGGACAAACTGATAGGCTTCGAGATGGTATCGATGGTCGCGCTGAAGCAGTTCGACGATTGCCATAACCTGTTCGTTCACTTGTTGCTCCAGTAGTCGTTCGATGGATTTGAAAACAATGGGTATGAAAAAGTTTGTATGCGTTGCATTAGATTTCTTGTCCGCGTTTGAGAATCGTCAAGCACTCGGCGGCGGGTATGAGCAAACGTCGGTTGTCTTCGGTACTGATCAACAATTGTTGGCTCAAGATTTCCAAGTTCAGTACACGCGCGCGTCCATGCGGTGTCACAATTTCACTGCCAGCGGGAGGGAGCTGGGCGGCCAATTCTTCGTAGGTGTCGTTCTCGTAGCGAAGGCAACATTTCAACCGACCGCATCGACCTGAAATTTTGTTCGGGTCCAAGGTTGCTTTTTGGAGTTTTGCCATTCGCATCGAAACAGGTGGCATAGCGGAAAGGTGCGTATTGCAGCACACAGGTTTGCCACAGTCGCCATAGTCTGCAAGTACTTTCGCTTCGTCACGTGCACCGATCTGACGCATCTCGATTCGCGTCCGGTATTCGCTTGAAAGCTTCTTGACCAGTTCGCGAAAATCAACACGATCATCGGCGGTAAAATAAACGATGACTTGTTCGCCGCCAAAGATCTTTTCGATATCGACGAGTGTCATCGGCAGATTGAGTTCGCCGATCAGTTTTCTGCAGAGAGCGAAATCCGCTTCGATCGATTGTTGGAGATGGAGGTATTCGTTTTCATCGGCGGGTGAAGCGTCCCGTTGAATGGTCCCGTTCGGTGGTTCCTTCATTTGCTCGACGACACGGTCGGTTGCTTCGCAGAGCACTTCACCCCGTTCGAGCCCTCGATTGGTGCGTGCGATAACGATACGTCCGCGAGGATGCTCGCTTTTCGAGTTCATCACGAACAGAGTTCTCATTCGTCCACATCGGACAACGTATCGTGGCATATCGTGGGGCAAACTGGGAAAAAGGAGGAGACGAGTAGATGAAAATTGTAGCACCAACCAGCTTTTCGTGCATTCCGAGATGACAATACCAGGGTTGGAGTTCTGATGAAAGAAGGATTGCGAGTATGGGAGAAAAAGGCTTGTGATGGGCAGGCTGTAGGTCTATACTCGCTGAAGAATTCCTAATGAATTCGCGGGTGTAACTCAGTGGCTAGAGTGTTAGCTTCCCAAGCTGAAAGTCGTGGGTTCGAATCCCATCACCCGCTTAGCTTTTTTACCAAGCGATTCGTTGATAAAACGATACCTGACCGCCGGTCAGAGCGCTGTTTTTCACCAAACCTTAAGTGGTAGTCTACCACTTAACTGTTTTCGAAAGGCAGTTCGTTCTATGGCAAAAACACCTTCTTATCGCCATCACAAAGGTTCAGGTCAAGCGTGTACAAAGATACGCGGAAAGACCTACTATTTCGGCGCTTATGGGACTCCCGAGAGTAAACGTAGATTCCGAGAACTCTTAGCCCAGTATCTGTTGAGCGAGAATCCAACAACTTTTGGTGTCGAAGTTGCGGAGCTCACTTTAGCCGAAGTTTGTTTGTCGTATGCAAACCACGCCAAATCGTACTACGGTAGCCATCGCCCTGAATACAAAAACATCTTGCTCGCGCTTCGACCAATCAGCGAGTTGATGCCACGCAAACTAGCCAAGGAATTTGGCCCTCTGGATTTCAAGCAGATCCGGCAATGGTGGCTTAATCGAGACGCATCGCGGCAGTACGCGAATAAACAGATGTCGAGAGTGGTAAGGGCGGTTAAGTGGCTCGTTTCCGAGGGAATTTTGCCCCCCGCGATCCATCAGGCGATCAAGTGCGTTAGCCCGCTTACCAAGGGCCATTGTAAGGCACGAGAAGCCCCTCCAGTGACCCCAGTTAGCGAGCAAGTTGTAAATGCGACTTTGCCCCACCTGTCTCGTGTCGTCGCGGATATGGTCCGTTTTCAGCGTTTTACAGGATGCCGGCCAGGAGAGGTTTGTTCGATCACCCCCGCCATTGTTGATCGGTCAAATGCAGTATGGGAAATTCGGCTAGATCACCACAAAACGGCATGGCGAGGTAAAAAGCGAACTATCTACGTCGGCCCAGAGGCTCAAGCAATATTGCTACCGTATTTGAGCCGGAAATCGGACGCCTTTTGTTTTGACCCTCGCGAAGCAATGCAACAAAAGCGATCGGCCAGAAATGCCGCCAGAACGACTCCTTTATCCTGTGGAAATCGACCGGGAACCAATAGGGTCTCAAAGCCCTCTCGCATACCCGGTGATCGGTATTGTACGACCTCCTATGGCCGAGCGATCATCTATGCATGCCGAAAAGCCTTCCCGGCGCCCAAAGGTCTCAAGGGCGATGCGCTCAAAGCTTGGCATGCAAAGCATCAATGGTCGCCTAACCAATTACGCCATACGTTCGCAACGAAGATTCGTAAGTCCCATGGACTCGAAGCGGCCAGCGTTTTACTCGGTCATAGCGGTTTGGTTATCACGGAAACATACGCTGAACAAGATCAAGCGAAAGCTATCGAAGTGATCTCGCGCGTTGGTTAGTCGCTCTAATCAAATGTTTTGTGAATAAACCGCAAAGACGAAAAATTGGCGGCTAGATAGCACATGACTTCCATCGTAAGTTGTGCAAATTGCAACATTCGCACGTGTTGCAACATTCGCACTTATCAGGAGGAAAATCATGGCGAACAACAACCACGGCTACCAGCGAAAAAACGTACTGCCTGAAAACAAGCAGTACTTGCCGCTAGTAAAGGCAGTCCGACAAGCGACCGGAACGAGCCCGCACTTATCGACCATACTACGATGGTGTACGAAGGGAGCCCGAGGACGAACGTTGGCCCACGTTTTAATCGGAGGACGCAAGATGACAACAGTCGAAGATGTTCTTGCGTTCATTCAAGTGTTTGATGCCACATCCTTACCACCAGCCAATTGCATTCATCATCGAGCCCCAAGCGACCGAACGAACGCGATCGACAAAGCAGTTTCAGAGCTAAACAGGATCGTAGGGAATTAGTCCCCCAGACTCCTTCCCGCAACAACTCTAAAGCAACGAATTATCTCAATCCCTCTTGATTGGGGCAAGTGTTCACCCCAGTTGCTTTCAAGTACCAGAATCCCCTCAAGGGGCCTTCGTAGATTTTTTTTCAGAATCAAAACGTAAAGAAGACCAGGAGTTTTAACGATGTACAAAAAATATGTTTCACGCGAGAGAAGCGAAATCGTATTCCTATTGCCCAGTTCGTTCGCCGCAAGCGACTACTTGAAGGGGCCACTGGCAAAAAGGACTGACTGCTTGAACTATCTTGTCAGCACAATCCTACGAAGACAGGCAACGGGAGCCGGTCACGGCAACCACAACTTCGTCACGTTGAATGCCTCGGAATTGAACAAGATTATGGCCAAAGACGACGCGCATGCTGTAATAGAAGCGGCGGTAAACGGTGGAGCAATTGAAATCGATAAACATTACGTGAAGGGATGCTTTTCCCGTGGATACCGGCTAAACGAACGGTTTATAAACGACAAAATCGTTAGGGTGAAACCGACTGGCAAACGGATAATGAGAGCCCTCGAACGCCAACGAAACGAGCAACCGGTCCACCACAAGGCCCCCCAAAAAACATCAAAACTCATCCAACAGATGACAGACCAATACCACAAGCTAGAAATCAACATCGACCAAGCCCGGGAACTGATCAGCCGCCTCCCGGAAGATTCCAACCCGTTCGACCGTCAAAGCGTCATAATTCAAGATCTCGTCGACAAGAACTTCATAGTTTTCCCCACACAATGGGGCAGACTTTACAACAACATTTCCGGACTCCACTCACTAGTCAGACCAGCACTCAGCTACAGGGGAGCCCGGCTCCATTCCGTAGATGTCAAGAACTCTCAACCCGCCTTTCTGGGTTTCCTGGCCCAACGGAGCCACCTCACCCGCAACCAACACCACCCGGTTACTCCAACACAGACCATCCCCTGCCCACACAACACCAACCCGGGCAATCCCGCCCAACCCACCTCACCACCAGCCAACCCGGTCACCCGAACACCCGGGAACATTTGTCTTTATGATTCCGAAAATCCCTTGGAGAGCCCTCCTGACCTTGCACTCTTCATAAGCGAGGTAAGCGAAGGGCGCTTTTACGAATCGTTTCTAGCCGAACTAGATCGCAACAGAGTAACCGTACCGACCGTCAAGTACGCAAGAACCCGGCGAAAAATGGAGAGACAAGACGTCAAGGATGGCTTTATGATGCACGTTCTAGCGAAGAAGGGCCGGTATCGCTCAGAGTTCCGGAATATCTTTGCAAAACGGTACCCAGCCGTTGATGCTGAAATTAGGCGAACCAATCAATCAGACTATCGCAACCTCATTCGTGAGCTCCAGCGACTCGAAGCTGACTTCGTGATCCATAATGTAGCCGCTGGAGCCTTGCTGCTCCCTTCTAAGCCTTTGGTGCTTACGCTTCACGACTGCATTATTTGCGGGGAAGGTGAAACGGATTTGATAGAAGGCGAATTTGAGCGAGGCTTCAGAGAAATCCGGTATCGCATGAAATTGACACACGATCTTTTCTAAACCATGAACTGATGGTTCAAGCGGCCCGAGATCAAGGGTGCCAAGTCGAGCCATGGTGATACTCGGATAGATTTCTTTCCGTTGCAGGTGCAGATCATGCTCGAATCAAAAGTATCGATTCGTTTTGCCGATGCGACTCGATTCTAGGCCACAAGTACCATACATTAGGAATTTTAGGAGAATAACTTATTCTCCGGACCGCGTGTGAGTTCGGCGTGGTAATATGTTGTTTAAGAGATTAGCCCGTGCCTAATCAAGACGTCGCGAAACCACTGAAATTTGTCGTTTTAGCAAGGAGATTGCAATTGAATTATGTAGTAACAGCCTTGAGCATCATTGCTGCGATGAATACAAATTCTCTGGCATTCTGTCAGGACATCCGGAGTGAGCTTGATAGATTAATTGATGCTAACGAAGAGAAGACACATGAAGTATTGACTGAACAGGAATCCAAGCTGGACGAATCGCTTTCAAAACTGCTCAAAAAACTGACTCAGCAGGGAAAGTTAGACGAAGCGCTAAAAGTCAAAGATGAGAAAGACCGGCGGGTGGCACTTTCGTTTAAACGAAAACTGGAGCATTTTGTTACACATCGAATCGTAGTCTGGCGAAATGCTGATGATAGAAATGGCAAGCCTGTATTTTCCTTTCGATGCTTACCGGATGGTACTTGCTCGAATTCGCCTCCAAATGGCGAAGGCCCCCCATTTGATCCTTGGAAATGGGAAATTGACGATAAGAACAATCTCCGAATTTCAATCCCAACCGGCCACTGGACGTTCTCATTGAATGCTAACCAAGCAACCGCTCAAACAATACTTCAGCAATCGACAATCCGCGAGAATCGATTCATCGAGTTCAAAGCGGTCCCATAGGGCCCAACCGCGAGTTGCCGTTGGCTTTACCGGCCACTCTCACTCTTGATCAGGCTAGGCAAAAAACATGCAAATCACAAGAAATACTCTTCAATTCGTATTTGTATTCTTAGTTGGTTTTTCAGGACATGTCGCGAGTCAGGAGAGGCAAGCTCCAGCAGTTAAATTTTCTGTCCCCAATAAGGCTGAAACTGATAAAGTCGAATCGGCTGCTAAAGAGGCTCTTGCGTCCATCTCAAAAACGGAATCGGACAAGGATTTTCAGGAACGCATTTCCCTAGCGAAGAGTGAACCAGATCCTGTTAAGAAGTGGACGATTCTTCAACTCCTGGTTTCGGATGCGATTGAGTCGCAAAACCCGCGTGTTGTGATGCAAGTCTGTTCTTGCTTGGAAGAGTCTTTCGACTTCGCGTCGCACGAACTTGTAATTCAATCTCTGGTCCGGTTAGAGAAGAAGCAGAAGCGACCAGAAGAAAGACTTGCAACGATGGGGCCATTAATTGCGTCAGCTAGAGTTGCATTGAATAACTCCGATTTCACAGCAGTCGACATGGTTTGCACTTATGACGTTCGCCGACTACCAAAATCCGAACAAAAGAAGATTAAGCAATTCCTAACTGGTCTACAGACAGCTTCGAATTCAAAGCGAAGTTTTGTGGACAGATGTTCGGACGCTAGGAAGGCTCTTGCCCGAATGCCGGATGATAAAGACGCAAATCTATTGGTTGCGCTTTACGAGTGTTGCCTTGGGCAAGGACTGGGCAATGCATTCGAGTATATTTCGAGGTCAGGTAACGAGCGTCTTCAATCAATTGCTCGACTAGAAGTTGACGATTCCAAGTCACTCGATGATTACCGACAACTGGCAGATTTGTGGTGGGAGACATCTAAGGAAGTTCCAGAGTCTTGCCGACGACGAGCAATTCTCCGATCAGCGGCATGTTACGAAAAATGTATTGAGTCGCTAAACGGACTCGATCTTGCGGTTGCAAAAAAGAGAATCGAGTCGTCGTATACCGAGGAACTCATCCCCGTCATCCGAGTTGATTTACTTCAATCCGATCTCCGACGATCATTCAAGAACGGAGCGTTGGACGGAAATCAAAAACAGTTGCGATTAGGGTCTGCCGGTCCGAGTTATTGCCAGTTTTTTCCACCTCTAAACGACAACTACGATTTAGAATACAAATTCAGTCGAGAAGATAATAAATGGGGAATCGCATTCTTTTTCTTTGAGAGAAATCGACCGTTCATGTGGCACTTCTCCGGCAGCGCAAATCCGAGTATGGGTTTCGCCGGGTTCCAAGAATCGCTTGGTCCAAAGAACAACTCAAACAGCACGATCACCGACCGGCAAACGCACACCCTGTTGTTACGCATACGACCGAACCGCTTCGAAGCGATACTGGACGGCAAACTCGAATCAGACATCCGCAATCCTCTTAAGAGTAAAGAGAAAGGGACCAATCACCCAACAGAACTAACGAACAAACCAAGCCTATCGATAGTCGACTGGTGGGGAGTCACGACAGTCCAATCAGCCACATACACAGAGTTCTGGTAGCAAGTAGGGGAACGGGACGAGGAAAGACGACGCTGGGGACAGCAAGGGAATGCACTATGTTTGGGTACCCCTGCCAGAACCCGAAAAACTGACAAAAAATCCGTCCTTGGAGGACTAGTCGATCGTATAAACCCGAACTGCCGGGACTATTTTTCTCCTGTTCTCGACGTGTTACTTGGGCAACCCAGAAGAACCACACCGTAGGAGACGATTCGACTCTGATAGACCGAAGCGATTGGCCTCTTGGCTACCGATTTTTGAAACTAAGATACCAAGTTCGCTATCCGAGTGTTGTAGTCGCGCACCCAACCTGAAATAAGGAATAAATCGACAAAAACCCAAATGGCATTCCCGAAGAGAGGAAAAACACCAATGAAAACCAAACAGAGGAGAAGTGACAGCAATGTTATTGATAACTGTGCGGCTCCACTGGCAATTTTTCCGCAATAGAACCGATGAGCGCCGAACATTCCAAAAAAGAACCATGCGGCATACGCGATTCCAGCCGATTTCGAATTTGCGTGATAATTCAGTAAAGCACGAGTGCTTGGTTGAGAGGCGTCGCTATTAATAGGTGGCAGGGTTACCCCACTATTGATTCCTGACAAAGGAGCTAACGGACGTTCAAGTTGCGATGGAATCGCGTCTGTCTTCCTCAACACGATTTCCTGATTCGCGAGCTTCTTCTTCTCGGCTAAAGCTCTTTTCTCTTCTTTTCTTTGTTCTAACTCAGCTTGTCGTTTTGCTTCAGCGTCAATTTCAGCTTGGTTTATAGCGATTGCCAATTTTGGAATCGATTCGGCTAAGATTTCCTGGTTATTCGTCTTCGTTGGACTGCGAAGAAGCGTATCAAGTTGAATTTTGCCGAGCTTTGCCAATTCCAGAATCTGTAATTCGGTGTAAGGCCCCTGCTCACCTCCGTGCAAGAGGCTCTGGCGGGTGTAGTACCACATGTGTTGCTTGGGCGATTCTGTCATTTTCGTTCTGGGCGAATGGCGGTTTCGAGTGAATAAAAACACTATCAAATTCTACAAAGAACCCAAATTGTGTCCTATAGAAAACCAAAAAATTAGCGGTAGACTCGCCCAGTAGTGCTAAGTCGGTACGCCCGACCGTCTGAAAGAGACCGACCCCCCCTACTAGTTCGGGGCATCTGGTTGTTAATTCGTAAAGGAGTAGTTACGACATCCAAAGGAGTAGGTACGCAAAACCCTTGCGTTTTTTGATGTCTTTTGCTACGTTTTGCAAGTGGTTTGTTGGCATAGAATGTCGATAAAACCAGTGAAAACAGCGTTTTTACCCGTTATTACGAGTCGTTTCCCAAGCTGAAAGTCGTGGGTTCGAATCCCATCACCCGCTTTGATGAAATTGCTGACTCGATATCGCCGAGCGACAGACGTAGTTTTTTCTGCACCGACGGGATAATTGGATTCAACTGACGCAACTCGTGTATCAATCTGAGATGCAATGCGAACTGGGGCCATTTTGTAATTCCGCTTGCTGGACCGTGATCGTTTGACCATCATTTGTTTCGGCTAACTGTAATACTGTAATCTCCTTGCGCGCTGAACAAGGGACAGCATGCTCATTTCACGAGTGCAACAATCCATTCCCGTAGACTCCGAATCGCTTGGCTGCTTCGGCGGCTGGATCGAACAGCTTGCTGATGCAGTCAACAAACATGGATGGGGCAACGTTGTTCAGGATCCCCAGGTCCAGACAATGTACCCCGCGAAATTATCTTCTAGAAAAAGCCGTCTATGTCCTTACATCGCAGGCGATAGACGAGAAGCAGATCACAACGATGCTAAAGAAGCGATTGCCAAAAGAATTTCTGAGCTTGTTCAACTAGCATTCGAATTGTACGGCGTCATTTTAATTGCTGTGCGTGTCCTTTGCGTTTCTTTGCGTTTCCGCTCTTGTCCTCTTCTCCATCCACCTCGTATGTCGGTGAATGTCCAAAAGCGGACGGATCGACGGAGAATGGGAAGTCGGAACGACACATAGCACCTCGGTGGATCGTTTTACGATCCGAAAGGAGATTACTAAAATCGATTACTTATCTTTGAGCTCAAAGGAAAAAGTATTCTTTCCCTTCTTTACATCCTCTTTGAGTCCCGATGAGCCAGGTGCGGAGTACTTTTCTGGTATCAAGCTTTTGAGAGTTGGAATAGGTGAAACGCCAATCAAGTCCTGATCTTCAGGCTTCACCGGTTTGATATTTGTCTTATCAATTTCGTGCTTGGTGATTGTAACCAAGTTCTCCCCAACGATGGCTCCATCATTTGGGCGATACGTTGTCAGAGAACATTTTCCGGCACTGTCAGTTGTTCCGGTAGCAGGATGGGGGTCCTGAACCGTGATAAACTGGACGATTGCACCTTCAAGAGGTCTACCTTTATAAGTGACTGTGATTTCGACGGGTGCAGTAGGCCGTTCGTCGCCGTCACCGCCACTGCATCCGATCACAAAAATAAAAAACCCTGTCGCCAACATTTTTCGGTACGTCATCGACTCAAAACCCTTCACTGACTAAAGAAAGTCTCGCCGAGTGCGGCTGCAATTCAACTTTGTATACTCGATCGCAAGAGGTTATTGATCAATTGCAGCCACTTCGCCACCACTGATAGTACCGAGCGCACCCCAGACACCGTACAAGCTTGGCCCAGTCGGTGCAGTATTGATTGCCGCTGTATTACCAGTATCAATTCCGTCGGAAATGAATCGAACAGATCCATCCATAGAAACAATGTTCACGCCGCCCGTATGCATAGAGCTTGCAGGAAGAACAACAACATTCGAGTCAGCAGCGTTGTTCGTGTCACCGAAACAAGATGGTTTGTTGGGCCCAAGAACAGTATTGAATCCAGTGCGTTCCGCTTGACCGTCTGTCCAGAGAATTCCAAAGCGAGCTTTTAGCTGTGTTCCCGGAGCCCACTTATTGCCAATTGCCCTAGCCAAGCAACTGCTTGGACTTGTTTGGATCGTCAGTTGTTGTGCTGCAAATCGAGTCACCAGCTCGCTTCCCGTTGCTGTCTTGAAGGTGCCGTCGTTGAAGTTATTGGCATTGTGCGCAACCCGCTCGCTAAAAACGATAGTGTTGCTCGTACCATCGGAAATTGCCCCCATCGTCTTATAAATGCCGGTTCCACCGAGTGGTCCTCGCATTTGTTGGGCACCGTTGACATTGACAACCAAATCACCCATGTTGACTGCATAGGAGTTTGTGCCATGCTCACCAGTTGCAATTGGAATGATATTGTCCGAGGGGCATTGGTATGATGGAACAGATACTGTCCACGGAAAGTAGCGATTGGTAGTCGTTGTTCCGTCAATGCGAGGAAACCATGCAGAGGGACCACCAGGTGCAACGACCCCCAATGCAGTCGTTTCGTTTCCAGCCTGAATTCTCGTATACAGATTGTTCTGCTCAATGAACGCCAACATTGGAACGAACGGGCTCAAACGGTTGTAGTTGCCATTCAATCGCTCTGCGCTTCCTGTCAAACTAGCCGTCCCTCCAGATTTGTTCGGTAGTCTTTTGAAGGTGCTTTCGTAGTTGTGAATTGCTAATCCAATTTGTTTAAGATTATTTGTGCACTGCATTCGGCGAGCCGCTTCTCGAGCAGCCTGAACAGCTGGAAGAAGCAGTCCAACCAAAATGCCAATGATGGCAATAACAACTAAAAGTTCAACGAGAGTGAAACCTCGACTCAAAGGAAGCTTTCGCACGATCAAATCCTCAATCATCAAATGAAATCAAAACAGCAATGAGTTATTCTATCTCAAGACTCAACGAAAACGAACCACTCAGTCTCCGAGTTTTGTCGTGCCCAGAAACACAGGCGGATTGTCCACCGCTGAAGCGACTTACACTGAACATAGAATCCCTTCAGCAATGCAACCTACACTAAAAATGGCCTGCTCGCAAGCCCTCAGCGATTCCCGGCGAGCTCTTAATCTCAATGTTTTGCAACGCGCGTGAATCCTATCCTGGCGCGACGACTAAAGCTCGCTGCCGACTGGTGGACACGACCGTAAGTCTTCGGTATCACTGCATTTCTAGATGCTGCCGCAATGTGCATCTGCTTTTCGATGAGAACGGATTCCAACGGAAAGAATGGATCGACCAGAGGCTCAAAGAACTCAAGAGAAATCTTTTCGTATCCGTGGGTGGCTTTAGCACCGTATTGCGGAAGAAAGAGATAGCACTCAGCTTTTATTTGCCGCTTTAATCCCTCAGAGGGTATCGGATCTATGTTCGGCGAAGCGATCGCGATCCTCGATTCGGCTCGAGTGTAAACCACTTCTGTTACGGAGTGGACCTTTCTTTCTTAGTTGCTCAGTTCCGACCATTTTTGCGTGATCACACGACGCCACACTTGCGAGGCGATTAATCGGAGCGTCAGTTTTTTTGGATAAATGCAGGAGCGTCGAAACATTGGTGGGTGGCTCGGCAATTTGGAAAAGTGGCGATTCAAAATGGCAAAGAGATTGAGCGTGTCGAGTACTCGCTCTCTCCCCTCTGCGAATAACGTATGGCGTTGGTTCGCGATATCTAAATCGAGCGATGCTCGTATGATCGCGATGGATCGATCAGTATCATACATATCGATTCGCTCAAAGCTCCCCTTCGGCAACAATTCGTCGGCTCGAATGCTGCCAGAATAGAATGGGAACGCCCAACCTAGATACGAGTCAGTAAGCTTCTCCGAGACATAATAGCCAGAGTGATCATTCTCTAGCACGATGTGATACTGATACGGATAGATGGCATCTGCTTTGTCCGATACATCTCGGATGCCACGACCGAACACATCCAGTTGGCTAGGAAAAGCTTCTTTGAGCCGTTCGACGAATCGTAACCGTTGTCGGTGGTCGTCCGTGGTGACTTTGTTGCTCGCAATGACACTGATTAGACGTGGCTTTGCTGGTCGTTCCAATCGTCGAAGAAAATCGTAGTCGACTACCGATCCGTGCGATTGACTTTCACCGATTCCGTAGTACCACGGTTGCCCCTCGTGATCCACATTTTTTTTCGGATGCACTAGTCCTGGATGGCTAGTCCGCACAGCTCCGAATTGGGACGTATAGCGAGGTCGATATGTTCTCAGCGAAGGTGGTTCGCCGGTAACGAGCATCAGATGCGAGTGTGGGACCGGGGCACGAATCGGCTCGTGAATATTGTCGTACACCACCCAACCAAAGAGATGCGGATGAGTTGGATCCGTCGTGAACTCAAACTGACACCAACGGTCCGTTTCCCGAGGCAATTGTCTCAGGAAGTCGTAATTCGTGTAGGTCGTGGAAAAGAGGATCGCAGGTTTCAATGCAAGTTCATCATTAGGTCAACGCTGGATGAGACGCTTCGTAAGCGTCGATCTTGGCTGCGTGTTCAAGCGTCAAACTAATATCATCGAGGCCATGCATCAAACAATGGCGACGGAACGGTTCGACGGCAAATGTCGCTTCGAAACCGCCGGAATCAAACACTCGGCATGTATCCAAATCGATCGATAGGCTATAGGGCGATTGTGACGTGTGCCGTTTGAACAGTTCATCGACTTGGCTCTCGCTCAAGACGATCGGCAGAGTACCATTCTTGAAGCAGTTGTTATAAAAAATATCAGCAAACGATGGAGCGATGACGCAGCGAATACCGTAGTCTTCGATCGACCAGACCGCATGCTCTCGCGACGAGCCGCTACCAAAATTTCGTCGAGCCAACAGGATCGAGGCGTCCTTGTTGCGAGCGAGGTTCAATTCGAAGGTAGGGTTCGGAGAGCCATCTTCCAGAAATCGCCAGTCAAAGAAAAGGTACTGACCGAATCCGCTTCGTTCAATTCGCTTCAAGAATTGCTTTGGGATGATTTGATCGGTATCTACATTCGCGCGGTCCATCGCCGCAACAACACCGGTATGCTTTAAAAATGGTTTCATGGATTTGCAGTGGCTATTTGTGGTGGTGAGTTTTAATTAAGGATTGCGATCGGTTTGGAACCGTATGTAGTTCGATTAAGACTTGTAAGACCAATCGCGGATATCGACAAATTTACCAGAGACCGCGGCGGCGGCGGCCATCGCGGGGGAAACGAGGTGTGTACGGCCTCCCTTTCCTTGTCGACCTTCAAAGTTTCGATTGGAGGTGGATGCACATCGCTCACCAGGTTGTAAACGGTCGGGGTTCATTGCCAAGCACATACTGCAACCTGCTTCACGCCAATCGAAGCCAGATTCCCGGAAAATCTTGTCGAGCCCCTCCGCTTCGGCTTGACGCTTCACTTGACCGCTTCCGGGTACGACCATCGCGTAGACTTTGTCGCTCACGCGGTATCCCTTGACGACACTAGCTGCAGCGCGAAGATCTTCGATACGAGCATTGGTGCAAGAGCCGATAAAGACACGATCAATAGAAACA
>Ga0068877_10001741_pt1 | contig 17789 bp, 16 predicted proteins | sample NOAtaG_FD_66437 | JGI IMG/M metagenome (GOLD analysis project Ga0068877, IMG submission 66437) | Freshwater lake microbial communities from Lake Erie, under a cyanobacterial bloom - NOAA_Erie_Diel6S_1000h metaG | ecosystem: Environmental > Aquatic > Freshwater > Lake | place: USA: Ohio, Lake... | reverse complement strand
GACCATGGATGCTCGCCGTCTTCGGGGTCATGGCGCGGTTCCGGCGCCTGCGCGGCACGGCGCTCGACGTCTTCGGCCGCACGGCCGAGCGGCGGATGGAGCGGCGCCTCGTCGAGGAGTACGAGGCGCTTGTCGGCGAGCTCTGCGCCGGCCTCTCGCCCTCCACCCACGCGCTCGCCGTGGAGATCGCCGGGCTGCCGGCGCGCATCCGCGGCTTCGGCCACGTCAAGGAGGATAACCTGCGCAAGGCGAAGGAGCAGGAGGCGGTGCTGCTCGCGCGCTTCCGCGCGCCGCCGAAGGCCGCAGCCGCGGAATGAAGCCGCGCGCCGACGCCGCCGCCAGCACCGGGGTCAGTGCAGCGAGGGCTTCTTGAGGAAGTCGTTGCGGTCGCCCGACCGCACGGGGATGTGCAGTTCCTCGCCGCCGCGCCGGATCTTGAGCGGCACCTGCGTGCCTGCGCGTCCGAGGCGCCAGACGCTGCGGAAGAACGAGGCCAGCGATGTCGGCGAGCCACCCGCGACCTCGAGCAGCACGTCGCCCTCCTGCAGGCCGGCGCGCTCCGAGGGACCTCCGCGCGCCACGCCGCCGACGACGAGGCCTTCCTTGGCCTCGCCCACGTAGAGGCCGAGCCAGGGCCGCGGCGGCGCCTTGCTGCGGCCATGCGCGAGGATGTCGTCGAGCAGCGCCGGCAGCAGTTCCGCCGGCACGCTCATGTTGCCCTGTACGCGCTTGCGACCGACCTTCTCCTCGACGAGGAGAGATCCGATGCCGACCAGCCGGCCCGCGGCGTCGACCACCGCCGTGCCGCCCCATTGCGGATGCGCGGGCGCGGTGAAGAGCGCCTCGTCGAGAACGTATTCCCAGTAGCCGGCGAACTCGCGCTTCGCGACGACGCTGGCGTCGAGCGAATGGCGCCGCCCGCCCTCGCCGATCACGACCACGGGGTCGCCGGTCTTGAGCGCCGTGGAGTCGCCGACGGGCATGGCCGGCACGCGCAGCTTGCCAAGCGCCTGGACGACGCCGAGGCCGGAGACCTGGTCGTAGCCCAGCACGTGTCCCTGCACGACGCGGCCGTCGTTGGTCGTCAGCCAGACGCGCTCGGCCTCGGTCAGCAGGTAGCCGATGGTGGCGACGATCCCGTCGCCGCGCACGACCACGCCGCTGCCCGCGCGCTCCGTGCCGAGGGTCGAGGCCGTGAACGCGTCCTCCGGCACCTCGGTGCGCACGCTGACGACCGCCTCGATCGCCGCGTCGAGGTCGAAGCCGCGCCCCTCCGCGGAGGGCTGCAGATCCGCCGGTATGGCCCAGTCGGCCTGCCGCTTCATGGCCGTGCCCGCGCGCTGCCGGTGCCCCGGTTCAGACCTCGAGCGCGCGGCGATAGAGGTCGAGCAGCTCGTCCTGCTCGCGCCGGTCGGGCTCCTCCATCTTCCGCAGCCTGATCACCTGCCGCATGATCTTGGTGTCGAAGCCGTTGCCCTTGGCCTCGGCATAGACCTCGCGGATGTCGGCGCCGAGCTCGCTCTTCTCCGCCTCCAGCTTCTCGATCCGCTCGACGAAGCTGCGCAGCTGCGCTGCCGCGATGCTGCTGGTGCTGCCATCCGCCATGTCCTGCTCCCTGATGCCGCGGGCCGCCCCGGCCCCGTTCCCGTCTTAGGCGCTGGCCCGGGGTCCGGGCAACAGCCGCCGCCACGCCGCCTGTGGATTAGGGGGACAAGGCCTTGAGCAGGCCACTGAATTGCCTCTTGCCATCGGCCGTGGCGACCTCGAACCGGAGCGCCCCGTCGCGCGGCGGCGCGGCGCGCAGCGCGAGGCCCTGGCTCGCGTCGAAGACGAGGTCGCCGGTCGCGTCGTCGAGCCGGCCGGTGCGGCGCTGCGAGAAGGCCTGGTCCGCCTTCGTCAGGCGGCTGCGCCCGCGGGCGAACAGCGCCGAGACGCGCGTCGAGGAGCCGCCCTCGACCACCAGCATCACGTCGTCGCCATTGTCGAGCGACCCCTGCCACGCGCCGACGAAGCGCCCGAGCGGCGAATTGTCGTTGGCGGGTGCCGGCAGGGCCTCGGGCAGGCCGACGAAGCGCCATGGCACCGCGGCCGGGGGCATCGCGTCGCAGGCGAGCCGCGCGGGATCGGCGATCTCGACGAAGGCCACGATGCAGCCGCCATAGCGGCGCGCGAAGCCGCTGGTCAGCCCGATGCCGTGGCCGCGGAACGATGGCGGGCGATCGACCAGGACGTGCGGCACGCGTCGCGAGGCGAGCAGCGCGGCCACCGCCTCGCCCCGGCCGCCAGGGTCGAAGTCGTCGCCATCGAAGAAGAACAGCATGACGCGCGTGTCGCGCACCGAGCCGAGGATGCGGAGAAGCTCGTCGCGGTTGCGCTCCGCGCGGGCGGGGTCGGCGGTCCTGCTGCCATAGGCGGCGGGCGCGGTCGCGATCACCGCCTCCGCGAGGCCCGGGGCGGAGGCGACCGCCGCGAGGGAGATCCAGCCCCCCGCGCTCTGGCCCGCGAGGACGACCCGGCGATAGCCGCGCGTGCGCAGGTCGCGGGTCGACGCGACGACCGCGGCCACGCCCGCGGCGACCGTGTCGCCCTGCGGCGCGCGCTCCAGCCGGAAGACGTCGTGCCCGGCGGCACGCATGACGTCGACGAAGGGGGGCGGCGTCGGGTCGGTCGGGCGCGGCGCGTCTCCGGCATGGCTCCACAGCACCGCACCGGCGGCGCGGGCCGGGCCCGCATGGCGCGCCACCCTGTCATCGGCCAGCATGCGCGCGCGCGACGGCTCGCCCTGTGCCGCGGGCGCCGCCTGCGGCGCAGGGCCCTGGCGGGCCGGGGGAGGCTGCTGGGCGTGCCCCGCGAGCGGCAGGGCAAGGACGAGCAGCAGCGGGAGGACGATCGCACCGCGCATGCGGCCGCGGCCTCCCCGCGTCAGTGCTTGTGGGAGTCGCCGCCGGCCTTGAACCTGGCGACGGCCTCGGGTGACGCCTCGGTCTGGAACTTCGCCTTCCAGGCGTCGTAGGGCATGCCGTAGACGATCTCGCGCGACTGGTCCTTGGTCAGCGCGACGCCCTTCGTGTCGGCGGCGTCCTTGTACCAGTTGGACAGGCAGTTCCTGCAGAACCCCGCCAGGTTCATGAGGTCGAGGTTCTGCACGTCCGTGCGGGTCCTGAGATGCTCGACCAGCCTGCGGAAGGCCGCGGCCTCGAGTTCGGTGCGCGTCTTGTCGTCCATCGCTGCCTCCGAGGGTACCTGCCGCGAGTATAGGGCGCGCATGGCAGGTCCGCCACGCGCGCGGATGCGCGGACGGCCGCGCGATGGTCCATTATGCGGCCACGGCCGCCGGGGGAGGCGGCCAGGGGAGGCCAGCATGGCGCAACGCGACGACCGTCTCTTCCATCCATCCTTCGGCACGGACCCGTGGTGGTGGGAGGCCTGGCGCCCCGACATGGAGCGCGGCCGGCGAGACGTGCCGGCGCGCGCCGACGTGGCGCTGGTCGGCGGCGGCCTCGCCAGCCTGAACGCGGCGCTCGAGCTCGCGCGCGCGGGCACGTCCTGCGTCGTGCTGGAGGCGAAGGCCTTCGGCATCGGCGCCAGCACGCGCAATGGCGGCGCGGTGAGCGCGGGGGTCAATGTCGGCAAGGGGCTGGGCGGCCTTCGCGGCGTCGAGGACGAGGCGGAGAAGCGCGCGCTGCTGGCCGACGCCGCCCAGGCGCTGGACCATCTCGAGACGGTGATCGCGCGCGAGGGCATCGACTGCGACTACGTGCGCTCGGGGCGCTTCTCCGGCGCCTTCACGCCGGCGCATTACCGCGCGCAGGAGAAGCAGTGCGAGCGCCTGAACGCCTTCGGCGGGTCCGAGGCGCGCATGCTGCCGCGCGACAGGCAGCGCGAGGAGATGGCGAGCGACTTCTACTTCGGCGGCATGCTCGTCGACCGCGCGGGAAAGCTGCATCCCGCGAAATACTATGGCGGGCTCCTCGCCGCCGCGGAGCGCGCCGGCGCGGTGCTGGTCTCCGGCGCGCCGGTCGAGCGCCTCGCGCGCGAGCCGGGTGGCTGGCGCGTGTCGACGCCGCGCGGCGAGCTGCGGGTGGAGAAGGTCTTCGTCGGCACCAACGGCTACACGGGCAAGGTGACGCCCGAGCTCCGGCGCCGCGCGATCCCTGTGGCGAGCCACATGATCGCGACCGAGGAGCTCGACCCCGCGCTCGCCGCGAGCCTCATCCCCAACGGCCGCACGCTCGGCGAGACGAAGCGCGTGCTCTGCTACTACCGCCTGTCGCCCGACGGCAGGCGCGTCCTCTTCGGCGGGCGGCCGCGCTTCACCGAGGTCGCGCCGGAGACCTCCGCGCGGCTCCTGCACGAGCTGATGGTCGAGCGCTTCCCGCAGCTTGCAGGCACGCGCATCACCAATGGCTGGATGGGCAACCTCGCCTTCGCCTTCGACCAGCTGCCGCACATGGGCGAGATCGACGGCATCCACTACGCGATGTGCTGCAACGGCAGCGGGGTCGGCATGCTCGGCTGGCTGGGCCAGCAATCCGCGCGCAAGATGCTCGGCGGCGGGAACCGGCAGAACGCCTTCGACGGCCGCCCCTTCCCGCGCCAGGCCTTCTACGGCGGCAATCCCTGGTTCCTGCCGATCGTCGGGGCCTGGTACCGCCACCTCGACCGCAAGGACCGCCGCGCAGCCGAGCGCGGCGAGGGCTAGGAGATCAGGAAAGCGCCGCGCGCAGCGCGCCGGCGAGTCGGTCCATCGCCTCCTGGCAGCGCGCACTCGCGAAGCGCGCGCGCAGCAGGCCGTGGATCGTGCCGGGCACGCGATCGAGCGTCGTCGGCACGCCCGCCTCGCGCAGCCGCGCGGCATAGGCCTCGCCCTCGACGCCCAGCGGGTCGTGCTCGGCGGTGAGCACGTAGGCGGGCGCGAGGCCGGACAGGTCGCGCGCGCGCATCGGCACGGCGACCGGGTCCTGCGTGTCCACGCGCCCCTCGAGGTACTTGTCCCAGTAGAAGCGCATGCCCTCGCGCGAGACGAAGGGGTCCTTGTTGTCCTCGTAGGCCGGCGTGTCCACGGCGGTGTCGAGGCAGGGATAGAGCAGCGCCTGCATGCGCGGCGCCGGCCGGCCGCGATCGCGGGCGAGCAGCGCAAGCGCCGCCGCGAGGCAGCCGCCCGCGCTGTCGCCGGCGATCGCCACGCGCGAGGTGTCCGCGTCGAGGAAGGCTTCGCTGCGCGCGATCCAGTCGAGCGCGGCGAGGCAATCCTCCGGCGCCGCGGGGAAGGGATTCTCCGGCGGCCGGCGGTAGTGCACGCTCGCGACCAGCGCGCCCGTCGCCTCGGCGAGGCTCCAGGTCACGGTGTCGTGCGTGTCGATGCTGCCGTTCACGAAGCCGCCGCCATGCATGTAGAGGATCACCGGGGGCCGCGAAGCGTCCTTGCGGCGATAGAGGCGCACGGGGATCTCGCGGCCGGGAAGCGCGATCGACCAGTCGCGCACCGCGAGCGTGTCGGGCCAGGGCCTGCGCCAGACGGCGCAGCGCCGGTCGAAGTTGTCGCGCCGCTCCTCGAGCGAGCGCGGCGGACGCGGCGGGCCGCAGACTTCCGTGATGCGCGACAGATACGCCTGCGTGCCCGGCTCGAAACCCATGGACCTGATCCCCCGATGCGATGAACCCGCACTTCACTCTGGCCGCATCGCCGCGCGTCGCGCAATATGCGCGCGGGGGGAGTTCGCTGGCATGACCACGCACGCAGGTCCGGTGCTCGAGGCGCTGGACGTCGAGAAGAACTTCGGCGCGTTCCGCGCGGTCGACGGGGTCTCCCTGTCCGTGCGGCGCGGCGAGTTCCTGACGCTGCTCGGGCCGAGCGGTTGCGGGAAGACGACGATGCTGCGCATGGCGGCGGGCTTCGAGTCCCCCGACCGCGGCACGATCCGCATCGAGGGCGCGGACGTCACCGGCGTGCCTCCCTATTCGCGCCAGCTCGGCTTCGTGTTCCAGAACCTCGCGCTGTTCCCGCACCTGACCGTCGGCGAGAACGTCGCCTTCGGCCTCGAGGTGCGGAAGGTCGCCAGGGCAGAGCAGGCGCGCCGCATCGAGGACTCGCTCCAGCTCGTCGGGCTGGCGGGCCATGCCGCGCGCCGCGTCCATGAATTGTCCGGCGGCCAGCGCCAGCGCGTCGCGCTGGCGCGCGCGCTCGTCATCCGGCCCGCCGTCCTGCTGCTCGACGAACCGCTCGGCGCGCTCGACCTCAAGCTGCGGCGCCAGCTTCAGCTCGAGCTCAAGGGACTGCAGCAGCGCACCGGCACGACCTTCGTCTTCGTGACGCACGACCAGGAGGAGGCGCTCACGATGTCCGACCGCATCGCGGTCATGAACGAGGGGCGCATCGAGCAGCTCGACGACGCGAGCGCGATCTACGACCGCCCGCGCACGCGCTTCGTCGCGCAGTTCATCGGCGACACCAACCTCTTCGACGGCAGCGTCGCCGCGGTCGATGGCGGCGAGGCCCGCATCGACATCCCGGCCCTCGGGGCGTCGGTCGCCATGGCCGCGCCCGCCGGCCTGCGGGCCGGAGACCGCGTCGCGCTCAGCGTGCGGCCGGAGAACCTGCGTCCCGCCGCGGACGGCCCGGGCCTCGCCGCGACGCTGCACGGGCGCGTCGCCGCGGGCGTCTATGCCGGCACGCACCACCGATTCCGCATCGAGGCCCGGGGGCGCGAGTTGCTGCTCGCCCTGCCCGCGCGCCCCGACCGTCCCCCGCCCTTCGCCACAGGCGACGAGGTCGAGGTCGGCTGGGAGGCCTCGCGCGCGACCCTCATCAAGGCGAACTGAACGGAGGATCCGACCATGACACGCCGAAACCTATTGGCCGCCACGGCGACGCTCGCGGCCACGCTCGCCCTCGCCACGCCCGCCCTCGCCCAGGGACGCGGCGAGATCGTGATGGGCGCCTGGGGCGGCGGCACCAGCGCGACCTGGAGGACGGGCGTGGGCGAGCCCTTCACCGCGCGCACGGGCATGCCGGTGCGCATCAACGAATGGCCGGACCCCGAGCCGCAGCTGCGCGCGCAGGCCGCGAACCCGCAATACAACATGGCGATCGCGACCTACTTCAACGCCGCCAACCTGCATCGCGACGGCCTGCTGGAGACCTTCGACGCGAAGGACATCCCCGCGCTCGCGACCGTGCCCGACGCCTACGTGCTCAAGGCCCCCGACGGCAAGGTCATCGGCATCCCCGCCTATTTCCAGTACTACGGGATCGCCGTGAACACCGACCTCGCGAAGACGTCGGACTTCCAGTCCTGGAACGACCTCGCGGCGGCGAAGTGGAAGGGCAAGCTCTCGGTCACGCGGCCGATCTACGCCTCCACCTACGACCTCGTCATGTTCGCGAAGATCGCGGGCGGCGACGAGAAGAACATCGCGCCCGGGCTGCCGCTGATGAAGGCGCTCGGGGCCAACGCGGTCAACGTCTACAACTCGATGGCGCAGCTCAACACGCTGCTCACCCGCGGCGAGGTCACCGCGGCGCCCTACTACGTGACCCGCGTCTGGGGCCTGAAGGAGCAGGGGGCGAAGAATGTCGACTTCGTGCTGCCGAAGGAAGGCGGCCTCATGCTGCCGTACCTGCTGATCGTGCCGAAGAACGCGAAGCACAGGGACGCCTACATGGCCTTCCTGAACTTCCAGCTCGAGCCGCAGCAGCAGCTGAAGATGCTCGACCTGTCCGGCTACCTGCCCTTCAACTCGACCGCGCAGCTCGAGAAGAAGGACGTCGACCGGATCGGCATGCCGCTGAAGGACCTGCTGGCCAGGCTCTACCAGCCGGACTGGGAGGTCGTCGCGCGCACGCACAAGGAGCGCATCGACCTCGTCGAGCAGCTCCTGTCGCGCTGAGCGCGGGGCCCGCGGGACAATGGTGACGACATGAGGTTCGGCCGGCTCGCCTGGCTCCTCATGCTGCCGCTGGCGGCGGTGCTCGGGCTGTTCCTCGTCAGCCTGGGCGCCCTCGTCTGGTCCTCCTTCGCGGGCGCCGACGGCGTGCCCAAGCTCGACCTCTACGCGAGGTTCTTCGCGCGCCGCGACTACGTCGACGTGCTCGTGCGCACGCTCTGGGTCGCGGGGCTGACGACGCTGGTCAGCCTCGCGATCGGATATCCGGTCGCCTGGGCGGTGGCCCGCCACAAGGGTCGGCGCGACTGGCTGCTCGTGCTCATCATCCTGCCATGGCTGGTGAGCGTGGTCGTGCGCACCTATGGCTGGATCGTGATCCTCGGCAACCGCGGGCTCCTCAACGCGTTCCTCGGCTGGCTCGGCGTCGTCGACACGCCGCTCAAGCTGATGTTCAACACGACGGGCATCGTGATCGGCCTCGTGCACGTGTTCTGCCCGTTCATGATCCTCGCGATCCTAGCCGTGTTCCTGCACCTCGAGCGCTCGCTCGAGGAGGCGAGCATGAGCCTGGGCGCCGGGCCGTGGCAGACCTTCCGCAAGGTGATCTGGCCGCTCTCGCTGCCCGGCGTGATCTCGGGGACGATGATCGTCTACCTGATGGCGACGGGCGCGATCGTGACGCCGCTGCTGCTGGGCGGACTGCGCGACCGCATGCTCGGCACGCAGATCTACCAGGAGATGTTCCAGGTCTTCGACTTCCCGAGGGCCGCCACGATGGCCGTCATCCTCACCGCCACCGCGCTTGCCGTGGTGCTTCCGCTCGGGATGCTGGAGCGGCGGGTGTCGCGCAACCTGAAGGGCGCGTCGTGATGCCCTGGACCGCCGCCGGGCGGACACTCGTCGCGGCCGTGCTGCTCTTCCTGCCGGCCCCGATCGTCATCGTCGTGATGTCGAGCTTCACGGCGCGCGGATACATCTCCTTCCCGCCGGGCGAGCTGTCGCTGCGCTGGTACGCCGAGTTCCTCGCCAGCCCCGACTGGCTGATGAGCCTCGTCGTCAGCCTCGTGCTCGCCGCCCTCGCCGCCGCGTTCTCGACGCTGATCGCCTTCCTCGGCGCGCTCGTCTTCACGCGCAAGCGCTTCCCCGGCGCCGCCGGCTTCGAGACGCTGGTGCTCCTGCCGCTGATCTTCCCGCACGCGGCGCTCGGCGTCGTCATGCTCGGCATGGCCGGGATGTTCGGCTGGACCGGGCGCTTCCCCGGCCTGCTGCTCGCCCATGTCATCATGACGGTGCCCTATGCGTGGCGGCCGATCGTCTCCAGCCTGCGCAAGCTCGACCTGTCGACGGAGGAGGCGGCGATGAGCCTCGGCGCGCGCCCTCTCTACGTCTTCAGGCGCGTGACCCTGCCGCTGCTGCGCCCCGGCCTCGTCACCGCGCTGCTCTTCACCTTCATCATCTCCTTCGACGAGGTGACGGTGAGCCTCTTCCTCGTCGGGCCCGACGTGACGACGCTGCCCGTCCGGATCTTCGCCCATATCCAGGACAGCGGCAGCCCGGTGATCGCGGCGATCTCGACCGTCCTGGTCGCGCTGACCGTCCTCGTCGTCCTGCTGCTCGACCGGCTGATCGGCCTCGAGCTCTTCGTCGAATCCGAGCAGAGGCGGCGCCCGGCCTGATGCCGGGCGCGGCGCTCACTCCGCGGCGAGGCGATGTCGCGCGTCGCGCGCGGCGCCGGCGGGATCGCGCGTCGCGGGGTCGCCCCAGCCGCCGCCGCCACCCGTCTCCAGCACGAGCAGGTCGCCCTGGCGCAGCGTCGCGGCGTCCTTGGACTTGAGCTCGACCTGCTGGCCGTCGCGGATCACGCGGCACCCGCCGAGAGCGCCGGGCATGCCGCCGCCGAGGCCGGACGCGGCGACGCGGAACCGGTCCGCGTAGATCGAGAAGCGCACGCCGTCGCGCAGGATCCGGTAGACCCGGCGCGAGCCGTTGCCGCCGCGGTGGTGGCCCGCGCCGCCCGTCCCCGGGCGCATCGCGTAGGACTCGATCTCGAAGAAGTCGAAGTCCATGTCGAGGCTCTCGACCGGCACGTTGGTGCAGTTCGAGAGCGGGCCCGCCACCGCGTCGCAGCCATCGCCGCGCGACGAGGCGCCATACCCGCCGTTGTGGATCTCGAGGTAGACGCGGTAGCGCCCCTCGTGGAGGTAGCTGAGGCAGGTCGCGACCGTCGAATCGAAGCCGCAGGCGATCACCCGGTCGGGGATCGCCTGGCCCATCGCGCGCAGCACGGCGTCGTAGGCGCGGTAGATCGCCTCCATGCGCGCGCGCACGGGCGCCGGGAAGCGCGGGTTGAGGAGCGAGCCCTCGGGCGCCTTGATGCGGATGGCGCGCCGCGCGCCCTCGTTGAACGGCACGTCGGCACCGGTGAGGATCCCCTTGAGGCAGCCCAGCGTCGACGAGACCGTGGAGGCGAAGGGCGCATTGAGCGCGGTGGCGACCTGCGGCGACGTGCCGGCGTAGTCGACCTCGAGCGTGTCGCCGCTGATCGTCACCGTCGCGCGCACGGGCAGCGGCGTCGTGCCGATGCCATCGTCGTCGACCGCGTCCTCGCCCGTGTAGACGCCGTCCGGGATCGCCGCGATGGCCGCGCGCACGCGGCGCTCGCAATAGTCGATCATGCCGGCCATGGACGCCTTCACCGCGGCGGCGCCGTGGCGGCGGCAGAGCTCCTGCACGCGCGCGATGCCAACGCGGCACGCCGCGAACTGCGCGTTGAAGTCGCCGATCGTCTGGTCGGGGACGCGGATGTTCGATGCCACCAGCCGCTCGAACGTGCCGCCGTTCCAGTCGCGCTCGAGGTCGTACTTGGAGGGCGGGATCACCAGGCCCTCCTGGTAGACGTCCGTCGCCGCGACGTTCAGCCCCGGCGCGCCGCCGCCGATGTCGAGGTGGTGCGCGACCGCGGCGGAGAAGCCGACGAGCCCGCCCTCGAAGAAGATCGGCATGAAGATGAAGACGTCCTGCAGGTGCTGCCCGCCATGGTACGGGTGGTTCGTGATGTAGAACTCGCCCTCGCGCATGCCATCGACGGGGTGGAACCGCGCGCAGGACTCGAAGGTCAGCGACAGGGAACCGACGAGCACGGGGATGAGCTCGTCGCTCTGCGCCACCGCGTTGCCCGACATGTCGAGGATGCCGGTGGACGCGTCCTTGGCCTCGCGCACGATGGTCGAGTAGGCCGAGCGGTAGAGCTTCGCGCCCATCTCGCGGGCGACCGCGAGCAGGGCCTGGCCGATGACGGCCTGGTCGAGCGCAGAGATCACGAGGTCCTCCTGAGCACGAGTTCGCCCGAGGCGCCGCCCGTGGCGCGCCATCCGTCCGGGACATAGGTGGTGGCGGTCGCGTCGACGACGATCGCGGGACCGTCGAGCCCCTCGCCGGGCGCGATCGCGCGGCGCGCGACGCGGCGCGCCGCGCACCAGGAGCCATCCGCGAAGAGCCGCGCGGGCGCCGAGGGCGGCGCGCCGTCGGCCGGCGCATCGACGGCGATCGGCGGCACCTCGGCCTGCGCGACGCGCAGCGCGAGGCGGAAGGACACGATCTCGACCGCCTTCCCGCTCACCGAGCCGTGCTGGTAGATGCGCCGGTGCGCGGCGCCGAAGCGCCGGCCAAGCTCCTCGCGATCCAGGCCGGCGAGCGCCTCCATCTCCAGCGGCACCTCGATCTCGTAGGCCTGCCCGGCGTAGCGCATGTCGAGCGCGAACTCCCAGGACGCATCCGGCGGCAGCCCGAGCTCCGCGGCGCGCGCGCGCAGGGTCGCGCGCAGGACCTCCGCGGCGTCGCGCACCGCGTCGGCCGCTGCCTCGTCGACGCGCACGCGCCGCGTCAGCGTCTCGAAGAGGACGTGGTCCGCGGCGAGCAGCCCGTAGGCCGAGACGACGCCGGGATCGGGCGGCACGACAACCGTGCCGATGCCGAGCTCCGCGGCGATCGGCGCGGCGTGCAGCGGCCCTGCCCCGCCATAGGGCACGAGCGCGAATTCGCGCGGGTCGTGGCCGCGCTCCGTCGACACGAGGCGGATCGCGGCGACGATGTTCGATTCCGCGAGGCGGATCGCGCTCTCCGCCGCCTCGGCGAGCGGGCTGCCGAGCGCGGCGGCGATCGGCGCGAAGGCGCGCGCGGCCGCCTCGGGCTCGAGCGCGAAGCGGCCAGCCAGCCGCGTGTCGCCGGGAAGGCGGCCGCAGACGACATGGGCGTCCGACAGCGTCGGCTCGGTCCCGCCGCGCCCGTAGCAGGCCGGCCCCGGGTCGGCGCCGGCGCTGCGCGGGCCGACGCGCAGCATGTCGCCGTCGTCGCGCCACACGATCGATCCGCCGCCCGCGCCGATGGTGACGATGTCGACCATCGGCAGCAGGACCGGCAGGCCATCGACCTTGCTGCCGCGCGCGAGCACCGGCCGGCCGTCGCGCACGAGCGACACGTCCGCCGAGGTGCCGCCGATGTCGAGCATGACGACGTCGCGGAAGCCGGCGCGCGCAGCATGGCGCAGCGCGCCCGTGACGCCCGCGGCGGGCCCAGAGAGCAGGGCCGACGCCGCGTTGCGCCGCACGGCGGCGAAGGGGACGCGCCCGCCGCTCGACTGCATCATCGACAGGCTGCCCGCGAAGCCCATGCCCGAGAGTCGCGTCTCGATGCCGCCGAGGTAGCGGTCGATCACCGGCTGCACGAAGGCAGCGACGGTGGTCGTGGTGGCGCGCTCGTACTCGCGGAACTCGCGGGTCACCTCGTGCGAGCAGGTGACCGGGAGACCGGGAATCTCGGCGCGCAGCAGCGCCGCGAGCGCCGCCTCGTGGACCGGGTTGGCGAAGCCGTTGAGCAGGCAGATCGCGACCGCGTCGTGGCCTCCGTCGCGCAGGAACCGCAGCAGCGAAGGCGCGAAGGCGGCGACGTCGAGCGCGCGCTGGACGCGGCCGTCGCCGCCGATCCGCTCGGGGACCTCCAGCGTGTCGCCGCGCGCGGCCAGCGGTTCGGGCTTGGCGTAGAAGAGGTCGAAGATCCTCCGGCGGTCGTGGCGCTGCAGCAGCAGGATGTCGCGGAAACCCTCGGTCGCGAGGAAGGCGAGCCGCGCGCCCTTGCGCTCGAGCACCGCGTTGGTCGCCACGGTCGAGCCATGGACGAGTTCCGCGATGGACGGGATTGGCACCCCGGACGCCGCGAGCGCCGCGAAGGCTCCCTCCTCCGGTGCCAGCCGCACGCTCGGCACCTTGGCGATCGTCGGGCGAGGCCCCACGGCCACGAGATCCGTGAAGGTCCCGCCTATCTCGATTCCAACCCGCGTCACGAAATCCCCCGTTTCCCGGCGCGACTCTAGTCGCGCGCACCCGCTTTCTCAAAGCCGCGCGTCGCGGCACGCGCCGCAACCGGGCGGATGCGCGCCGCGCCCTTGGTCGCGGGGACGGCGTGGCCTAGACTCACCTCACGCCAGAGGGTAATCGCAGGGAGATCTCCGCCATGACCAAGTCGACCAGGTTCGGCCGCCGCGCCGCGCTCGCGGGTTCCGCAGCCGCCATCGGCGCGCTCGCCGCCACGGGTGGCCGCGCGCAGGCGCGCCCGATCAACTTCACCGCGTGGTCCGCCGCCGTGGACCAGGTGAAGAGCCACATCTCGGCCTTCGAGAAGGCGACCGGCAACAAGGTCAACTACGAGAACTTCCCCTGGGCGCAGTACCGCACCTCGGTCGTGACGCGCCTCGTCGGCAACGCGCCGATGGACGTCCTCTGGGTCAGCGACGCGTGGCTGCCCGAGTTCGCCGAGGCCGGCTGGCTGGCGCCGATCGACGACATCCCCGAGCTCATGAAGTACAACGCCGACGCGGCCGCGTACTGCACCAACTCGATGGTCTACAAGGCCAAGCAGTATGGCCTGTCCTACTACGGCGACCACATGAGCTTCGTCTACAACACGGAGCTGCTGCAGAAGGCCGGCATCTCGGCGCCGCCCACGACCTGGGACGAGGTCGTCCAGCAGTCGCTGAGGATCAAGCAGGGCGGACACGCGGAGTACCCGCTGCTGCTGGCGCTTGCGATCGACACCTGGCTCGTCGAGTTCATGAGCGCGATGGTGTTCTCGAACGGCGGCCGCTTCACCGACGATCGCGGCGACGCCGTGATGGCCGACGCGGCGCGCGGCGCGGTCTCCACCGCGCAGTGGCTGCGCGACGCGATCCACACCCACAAGATCGTCTCGCCCGGCGCGGTGGAGACGACGGAGATCAACGCGCTGCGCGCCATCGGCGCCGGCCAGGCGGCCTTCGCGATCGTGCCGACCTATCGCCTGCGCGCGCTCAACGACCCGAGCCAGGCCTCGGCGGCCGGCAAGATCCGCCCGGCGCTGATGCCGCGCGGGCCGCGGGCCACGGCGAGCACGACCTGCGGCTGGATCCGCTTCTTCGGCATGACCCCGGGCGCCAAGGCCGATCGCGCGCGCCGCGCCCCGGCCGTGCAGTTCATGGAGTTCTTCGGCGGCAAGGACAACACCGGCAGCTACACGCTGCAGAAGCTGCTGCTCACCGACCTCGGCCTGCCCTTCTGCACGCTGCCGCTGCAGAACGACGCCGACGTGAAGAGCTTCTGGGAGAAGTGGGCCGGCGGCAGCGCGGTCATCTCGCAGCAGGCCGCGAGCGCGCAGAAGAAGGACGTCGTCGCGCCGTGGTTCGGCGAGTGGAACGAGACCAGCAACCAGGCCTGGCAGTCGGTGTTCCTGGCCCGCGCGACGCCCGAGGCGGCGACGACGGCCATGGCCCGCAAGTGGGCCGAGCTGAAGAAGGGCTGAGGAGAAGCGGCGCGCCGCACGCGGCTGCGGCGCGCCGCCTTCCGCCATGCAGATGTTCCGCGGCCTCTCCTACGACGAGCGCAACGCCTGGCTGCTGGTCGCGCCGGTCTTCGCCGTGCTCGTGGCCGTGGCGCTCTACCCGATCGCCTATTCCTTCTACACCTCGCTCTACGACATCGTGCTGACCCGCCCTTGGCGGCGGCCCTTCGTCGGGACCGGGAACTACGAGCGCATCCTCGCCGACCCGCAGTTCTGGATCGCGGTCCAGCGCACGACCGTCTACACGCTGGTCACGGTCGCCGCGACGACCATCCTCGCGCTCGGCGTGGCGCTGCTGCTGAACGAGGCCTTCCCCGGGCGTCGCCTGCTGAGCGCCCTCATCCTCCTGCCCTGGGCGACGCCGTCGATCGTCAACGGGCTGATGTGGAAGTGGATCTACGACCCGTCCTACGGGCTGCTCAACGCGCTGCTGCTCAAGCTCGGCATGATCGAGCGCTACACGGTGTGGCTCGGGGACCCCGCGAAGACGCTGTTCATGATCGCCAACGCCGCGGTGTGGAAGCAGATGCCGCTCGCCGCGATCCTGATGCTCGTCACGATGAAGGCGATTCCCGCGGACCTCTACCGCGCGGCGCGCGTCGACGGCGCCAACGCCTTCCAGCGCTTCATCCACGTGACGCTGCCCGCGCTCAAGCCGGGCTTCATGCTCGTGCTGGTCTACGAGACGATGATCTCGATCCGGCACTTCGACCTGTTCCTGATCATGACGCAGGGCGGGCCCGGCGACGCGTCCTACACCCTGTCCTGGCAGATCTACGTCGAGACGTTCCGCAGCCTGAAGTTCGGCCTCGGCGCGGCGCTGTCCTACATCCTCGCCATGGCGACGTTCCTGCTGTCCTGGATGTTCATCCGCATGCTCGGCCGGGGGATGGAGAAATGATCGCGCCACGCCTGCGCCGCCGCCTCGGGCGCGGCCTGCTCCTCGGCTTCTTCTCGGTGCTGCTCGTCGCCTATGTCGCGGGACCGGTCGCGTGGCTGGTCTCGTCCTCGCTCCAGACCGACGCGCAGATCACCGCGATCCCGCCGAACTGGCTGCCACCCGAGCCGACGCTCGCGAACTTCGAGGCGATCTTCGGCGCCAAGTCGGAGGTCGTGACCTACGAGACGCGGCGCCAGGGCGACCCGGCGACCACGCGCTTCCTGCCGAGCGGCGCGGAGAACCTGCTGCCCTCGCTCGCCAATTCCTTCTCGGTCGGGCTCTGGGTGGCGCTCCTCAACCTCGTGCTCTCGGTCACGGCGGCCTACGCGATCGCGGTCATCCCATTCCGGGGCCGGCGCGGCGCGCTCTACGCGATCCTCGTGACGCGCGTCATCCCGGACATCGCGCTCATCGTGCCGCTGTTCCTGCTGGTGCGCGCCCTCGGGCTGGTCAACACGCAGACCGCGCTGGTCACGACCTACCTCGCCGTCACCATCCCCTTCACCATCTTCATCCTCATCAGCTACTTCGAGTCGATCCCCGCGGACCTCTACCGCGCCGCGCGCGTCGACGGCTGCTCGCACGTGGCGGCGCTGCGGCATGTCTACCTGCCACTCGCCCTCCCCGCGGTGATCGCCTCGCTGATGTTCGCCTTCCTCACCAGCTGGAACGAGTTCATCTTCGCGCTGATCCTGACGCAGAACGTCGCCGCGCAGACCCTGCCGATCGTCATCTCGGGATTCGTGATGGACTTCACCACCAGCTTCTCCTTCGTCAACGCGGCGGGGGTCATCGCGATCGTCCCGCCGGTGGTGCTCGCGATGCTGTTCGAACGCTACATCGTCTCCGGCCTGACGGCCGGCGCCGTGAAGGGCTGATCCCATGGCTCGCATCCGCCTCGCCGGCATCGCCAAGCGCTTCGGCGCCGTGGCCGCGCTCGAGAAGCTCGACCTCGAGATCGCCGACCGAGAGTTCATGGTCCTGCTCGGGCCCTCCGGCTGCGGCAAGACCACGACGCTGAACATCGTCGCCGGGCTCGAGGAGCCGAGCGAGGGCCAGGTGTTCTTCGACGCCGACGACGTCACCGAGGTGCCGCCGCACCGTCGCGAGGTCGCGATGGTGTTCCAGAGCTACGCGCTCTACCCGCAGAAGAGCGTGTTCGAGAACATAGCCTTCGGGCTGCGGCTGCGCGGCATGCCGTCCGACGAGATCGCGCGGCGCGTGCGCGGCGCGGCGGAGCAGCTGGAGATCACGCACCTGCTGGAGCGCCGGCCGAGCCAGCTCTCCGGCGGGCAGCGCCAGCGCGTCGCGCTCGGCCGCGCCATCGTGCGCCAGCCGCGCGTGTTCCTGATGGACGAGCCGCTGTCGAACCTCGACGCGGCGCTGCGCGTCTCGATGCGCACGCTGATCAAGAAGCTGCACCGGCAGGTGGAGACCACGGTCGTCTACGTCACCCACGACCAGGCGGAGGCGATGACGCTGGCCGACCGCATCACCGTCATGCGCGGCGGCGTGGTCCAGCAGATCGACACGCCCGCGGGCATCTACGACCGGCCGCGCAACCGCTTCGTCGCCGGCTTCCTCGGCGCGCCGCAGATGAACTTCCTCGCCGGCGAGATCGGTCCCGGCGGCGGCGACTTCCGCCGCGGCGACCTGTCGCTCGCGATCGCCGGCACGCTGCAGCCGGGCCGCAAGGCGATCCTCGGGATCAGGCCCGAGGATTGCGCGCCCGCCGAGGGCGGCCCCGCCGACATCGAGGGACGCGTCACCCTCGTCTCGCCCCTCGGCTCGGAGCAGCACGTCAACCTGGCCGTGGGCGACGCGGAACTCGTCTTCCGCCTCGACAAGGGCCTGCGCGTGGCGCCGGGCGACGCGCTCGGCCTGCGCATCCAGCCCGAGCGCCTGCATCTCTTCGACGCGCAGAGCGAGGAGCGCCTCGAGGGCGCCCGCCCGTGAGCGCGCACCGCATCCTCGGCACCTCCCCCGCGCGGGTGGAGGACGAGCGCCTGCTGCGCGGCGAGGGCCGCTTCGTCGACGACATCGAGGTGCCGCGCGCGCTGCACCTCGTCTTCCTGCGCAGCCCGCACGCCCATGC
>Ga0068877_10001739_pt1 | contig 17794 bp, 15 predicted proteins | sample NOAtaG_FD_66437 | JGI IMG/M metagenome (GOLD analysis project Ga0068877, IMG submission 66437) | Freshwater lake microbial communities from Lake Erie, under a cyanobacterial bloom - NOAA_Erie_Diel6S_1000h metaG | ecosystem: Environmental > Aquatic > Freshwater > Lake | place: USA: Ohio, Lake... | reverse complement strand
CCTCGGCCCCGGCCCCGCTCTAGTCCACCTCAAGCTCCAGCACGACAACGCCATCCGCCCCATTCACAATGTCGTCGCCCGCCTCCGTGGCTCCACTTTCCCCGATCAGATCGTCCTTTACGGCAACCACCACGACGCCTGGGTCAATGGCGCCGCCGACCCCATCAGCGGCGCCGCCAGCGTCCTCGAGGCCGCCCGCATCCTCGCCAAGGCCGCTCAACAAGGCTGGCGCCCCAAGCGCTCCCTCGTCTTCGCCCTCTGGGATGCCGAAGAGTACGGCCTCGTCGGCTCCACCGAATGGGCCGAACAACACCGCGACCGCCTCCAGCGCGAAGCCGTCGCTTACTTCAATTCCGACACCACCCTCCGCGGCCCCATGTCCATCCAATCCACCCCCTCGCTCGAAAAATTCATCGAGGAATGGCTCCGCGATACCCCCGAACCCGCCGGACCCCGCTCCCTGCTCGAGCTCACCAACCGCAAGTCCTTCCACACCGCTCCCCTCGGCTCCGGCAGCGACTACACCGCCTTCGCCCACCACCTCGGCATCGCCAGCCTCAACGCCGGCTTCGATGGCAACATGGCCGGCGTATACCACTCCGTCTACGACTCCCTCCGCTGGTTCCAATACTTCGGCGATCCCGACTACGTCTACACCACCGCCTTTGCCGGCTTCATGGCCACCGGCTTGGCCCGCATGGCCGATGCCTACGTCATCCCCTTCGACTTCAGCCGCGTCGCCCGCTTCCTCAAGGAGAACGTCGAAGACCTCAAGAAACTGCCCAAATCCCGCTCCCTGCCCTGGGAACTGCTCGAACGCGAAATCGAAAAGCTCGATCTCACCGCCCGCGCCTGGGGCGCCGCCATCCGCCCCCTCTACCCCCGCTTCCCTTCCCTCGACAAGGCCAAACTGCAAAAGCTCAACGAAGCCCTCTACCTCACCGAACGCTCCCTCACCCGCCCCGAAGGCCTCCCCGGCCGGGACTGGTACAAGGGCCTGCTCTCGGCCCCCGGTAAATATACCGGCTATGGCGCCAAAACCCTCCCCGGCATCCGCGAAGCCCTCGAAACCCAACGTATCGAGGAAGCCGCCCAGCAACTGCGCCTCCTTACCGATACTCTCGCCGCTTACTCCGATCGCATCCGCGCCGCCACCGCCCTCGCCCGCGAATTCTAACTCACTGCTTCCAGCGCGATAAGTACGAGTCCATCGCCAGCGCATCCAACTCCTTGGCCAGTTCCTTTTCCCAGTTTAGATACTGCTTGCCCTTTACTTTCTGCAGTACCTCCGCCGCCTGATTCGCTTTCAGATACACTTCCCGTTGCCCCGCCACTTGCTGCGCCTTCTCCGCAATCGCCTGATCCAGCCGTTGCGCCTGCCGCTCCACCACCATCCGGTAGCGCCCTAGCTCGAGCCGCCGTAAGCTGCTCGCCCCCGCCTGCCGTACCTCGGCCTGAAACCCCTCAATCAGGTCCTGCCGCTGCCGCCGCAACTTCGCCAGCTCCCCCTCCAGCCGGCTCAGCTTCGCCTGCTCGAGATCCGCTTGCGACCGCCGGTACCGCAACACCCGCTCCAGCGGAAACTGGAATCGCTTCATTGCCGCACCAAGTTCCCCGGCTGCAGGATCGAAGCCAAACTCTGCAGTTGCCCCAGCGTATCCTCCATGCTTGAGGTCTCCTCGGCATCCTGACGCAAGAAGCTGTCAATCCGCGGCTTATTGCGCAGCGCATTGTCGAGCAGCGGATTCGACCCCTCCACATAGGCCCCCAATTGAATCAGATCCGAACTCCGCTCCAGACTCGCCATCGCCTCGCGCACGGCCCGCGCCGCCTCCTTGTGATGCCCGCTCGCTAGCTTCGACTGCAACCGGCTCACGCTTTCGAGGACCTGTATCGCCGGATAATGCCCCATCGCTCCCAACTGCCGCGACAATACAATATGGCCGTCCAGGATGGCCCGCACCGTGTCGCATACCGGCTCGTTGAAGTCGTCTCCCTCCACCAGCACTGTAAAGAACCCCGTAATCGAACCCTTGGCGAACTTGCCAGCTCGCTCGAAGATCCGCGGCAACAACTGAAAGGCGCTCGGCGGATAGCCCTTCTGACCCGGCGGCTCACCCGCTGCCAAACCAATCTCCCGTTGCGCCATTGCCAGCCGCGTCACCGAATCGATCACCAACAATACGTTCAGCCCCTGATCGCGGAAAAACTCAGCCACCGCCAAGGCCACGAAGCAGGCCCGCAGCCGTAAAGGGGCCGGCTGATCGCTCGTCGCCGCGATCATGACACTCCGCTCGCGGCCCTCCGGGCCCAGTTCCTGCTCAAGGAAACCCTTCACTTCCCGGTTGCGCTCCCCGATCAGCGCTACCACCGCCACATCGGCGAAATGGTGCCGGCACATCGCCCCCAGCAGCGTGCTCTTGCCCACCCCGGAGCCGCCGAACAGCCCGATCCGCTGGCCCTTGCCGCAAGTCAACATGCTGTCGATCACCCGAATGCCCGTTACCAGCGGTTCGTTGATGTTCTCCCGCTCAAGCGGCCCCGGCGGCGGGGCGTACAGATCGTAGTGCGCCTCCGGTACGATCGCCGCTCCGCCGTCCATCGGCTGGCCAAAGCCGTCGAGCACTCGGCCCAACAACTGCCGGCCCACCGCTACCTTGCCGGCCTCGGGCCGGGCAAGAATACTCGCCCCCTGCGCCAGCCCACCCGTGTCCTCCAGTGGCATCGAAAGCACACGCCCGTTGCGAAAGCCAATCACCTGCGCCCGGATCCGCCGCCCGCCCGGCAAGGCCACCTCGCAGAAATCCCCAATCGCCGCCGCCGGCCCCTCGCTCTCGATCAACATCCCCGCCACATCGCACACCCGGCCTCGCAACTGGAAGAAATGACGCCCCGCCAGGTACTTTTCAAACCTCCGGATATCCAGTCCGCTCATCACTGTCATCCTCGCCTCCCCAATAGATCGATGAAGCCCCGCTCCACCTCGTCCAGTTGCGCCTGGATCGAAGCATCGAGCACGCCGCTCGTGCTCTCAAGCAACAAGGCCCCACGCTCGAGCCCCGCATCCGCCACAATCTCGACGCGCGGCGGCAACTGCAGCCGCTCGAGATGCGGCAATAGCGCCTGATGGTCCTTCGGATTCAAAAGAATCCGGTTCAACTCGCGCAACTCCGCCCGCGATGTCGCCGCATGGATCAACCCGAATAGCGCCTCGGCATCCACCTGAATCTCCCGGTACAGGATCCGCCGCGCCACTGCCACGGCCAGCCGCACCAGTTGTTCCTCGCTCTCGGCCAGATAGCGCTGCTTCACCGTCGCGATGTCTTCAATCGATTGCGCCATCCGCTTCAACCAAGGCTCAATCTCATTGCCAAGCAGCGACTGCGCCCGCGTTTCACACTCCATCCGCGCGCGCTGCACCGCCTCTTCGAGCTCCAGCCGGTGCTGGGCCCGCATCTCAGCTATCTTCGCTTCGTAGTCAACTTCCGGCACAGGCGCGCTATCCCGCGGGCTTACCAGAATCGAAGGCGTCACCTCAACCGGCGTCGATACATTTTCAATCTGCCAGAGATACACTCCAAACCGCTGGGCTTCCTCGACCGGAAAAATTCGCGAGAGATTCCCCGCCGGCGCCGGTGGCCGCTCTCCCTCCCGGTTGTCATTAGTTGACATACTGCTCTCCAACGGCGCCCTTCAGGTTGATCACCCCTTCGTTCTCCAACTGCCGCAGGACCGTGATGATCTGCTGCTGCGCCGCTTCGACCTCACGCAGCTTAACCGGACCGAGCGCCTCCATGTCCTCCTTCAACATCTCCGAGCCGCGCTGCGACATCGCGCTCAGGAAATGATCACGCAGTTTCTCCGAGGTGCCCTTCAGCGCCACCGTCAACAGCTTCCGGTCAATGCGCGAAAGCAGTTCCTTGATTCCGGCCTCATCGATCATTAGCATGTCCTCGAAGACAAACATCAATTGCCGGATGTTCTGGGTCAGTTGCGGGCTGAAGGTCTCGAGGGATTCAAGCAGGTCCTTGCTCGTGTTGGAATCGAGCCGGTTCAGCATCTCCGCGACGGCCTGCACGCCACCGGTCGATTCGCGGCTGAAGTCGCCGATCTCCTTCAGCTTCAGGCCGATGATGTTCGTGATCTTCCCGATGATATCGGGCGAAATCTGCTCAAGACTCGCCATGCGATGCGCCACGTCGGCCCGTATCTCGACCGGGAGCGCGGCCAGCAGCCCCGCCGCCTGCTTCGGATGCAGATGCGACAGGATCAGCGCGATCGTCTGCGGGTGTTCGTTGTGTATGAACTTGGCCAACTGCGTCGGATCCGCCTTCTGCAACATGTCGAAGCTGAGGCTTTCCCCGCCCAGCGTCTTCAGCAGGCGATCGAGAATTCTCTTGGCTTCATCCTGGCCGAAGGCGTCGACCAACACCTTGCGGGCAAAATCAATACCCCCCTTGAGAACGTACTGATGGGCGATCGACATCTGGTAGAACTCTTCCAGTACTCCGTCGGCGCGCTCGGCGGTAACCGAGCTGGCCCGGGCGAGTTCCTGCCCGATTTTCTGCACCTCGAACTCATCCATCTGCTTGAGGACTTCCGCCGTGAGCTTCGGACCCAGAATGATCAGCAAGATGGCGCATTTTTTCGCCCCGGGAAGATCGACGCGGACAATTGAGTCTCCGGAATCTTCCTCAAAGTCATTGGGCCTGGAATCGGGATCAGTCGGCTTTGCCGGCATTATCGCTTCTCCTTATGCTCTTGCTGCAACCAACTGCGCAGTATCTGGGCGATCATGACCGGGTCTTTTTCCGCTTCCTCGGTGATGTGCTGGATCAGGAGTTTGCTCTTTTGAGTTGTCAGTTCAGGGAATCGCAGCTTGGCAAGTTCTTTTTCTTCCAGCCGTTTCTGGATATTCTGCTGTTCGGCCATCCGCTCCTCAAAGGACTTGCCATCATCCTCGCTGATCTCCGCCTTGGCAGCGGCCAACGGGTCGCCCGCCTTGATCGCCTCGGCAGCCTTCGCGGCGGCAGCGGCTTTCGCCTTGGCTGCCTTCTTGCGCCTACGCAGGAACCAGAACACGGCCAACAACAGGAGCAGGAATCCCAGTACGGCGCCAGCCAACACCGCCAGCAGAATGTTCGGATCACGCAATTGCGGTGGTAAGTTCTTCAGAATCGGTTCGGGAATCTCAATGATCGGCTTGGCCGGCGCGGGCGGAATCGGCGCCTCCGGAGCGGGAATGCGCAGGGTAGCGTCAAACGGAAGACTCTCGACAATCACTTGGTCCCCACGGTCAGCCACCAGGCCGACCGCCCCCGCGATCACATCCTTGATTGTCTTGATCTTCTCGGGAGAAGGTGGCTCGAAGACGCGGCGGGCCTTCTGCCCTACACCCTCCCACCGCATGTTCTGGTCGAGCAGAACGGACAGCGAGATACGCTTGATCTGCCCTTGTGGGATCTTAGTGCGCCGGATGGAACGGCTCGCCTGGTAGTTCGTGCTTTCTGTCTTGCGCTGAGAGCTGGTTTGCAGCGAAGCGGGCTTGGTCACCGGCCGCGGCAAGCTGCTTGGCGTGCCGGGAACGCCCGCCGAAACGGGAATCCCGCTGGTATCCTCGGTCTTTTGCTCCGAGGTGACAACAGCTTTTTCCGGGTCGTAAACTTCCTCACTTGCTTCCCCGCTGGTCATATCGCATTCCACGGTAATGCCAGCCCGGTAATGGTCTTCGCCAAGCAAAGGAGTCAGCGTCGTGTTGACCTTCGCCAACAGATCGCGCTCGAGCTTCTGGCGGTACTCTAGCAAAATTTCAGGGAATTCCTCGTCCGCCGTCAGGGACTTGCGCGGACGGCTCAACAGATTGCCATTCTGATCCAGGATCGAGACGTTTTCCGGGGCGAGACTTTCGACGGAACTGGCCAGCAGAAAGCTGATGGCCCCGGCTGAGGCCGGCGTCAGCTTCGCCCCCTGCTTCAGCCGTAGAACGACACTTGCCTTGGCCGGCTGGCGGCTCTCCGCGAAAATCGAAGCCTTGGCAAAAGTGAGATGAATGCGGGCGTGCTCCACTTCCTTCAGCCCGGAAAGAGTGCGCTCGAGTTCGCCCTCGAGCGCCCGCTGGTAGTTAACCTGTTCGGCAAATTCCGAGAGAGCAAAGTTCGTCTTGTCGAATATCTCAAAGCCGATCCGGCCCGTGCGCGGCAAACCGGCGGCAGCCAGATCGAGCCGCAGTTCGTTTACCTGAGCCGAGCGCACATAAATGCTCGCTCCGTCTTCGCCAATGCGGAAATCGACATTCTTTTCCTTCAGCCTCGCGGTCAACTGCCCCGCTTCCTCGGGCGCCATGTCGCGAAACAGAAGCTTGTAGTCGGCATTGCGGCGGGACTGGATCATCCAGAACAATCCGCCCAGCAAAGCGACCAAAGCCACGCCCAGCGTGATGCTCTGACGTGGGGTTAATCGGCTGAAAAGTTCGCGCAGTTGGGTGAGAGCGTTCATCGGGGTTCAGCGCGTGCCGATCAAATCTGCATCCGCATGACTTCCTGATACGCCTGCATCATCTTGTTGCGAACCTCAATGGCGAGCTCAAAGCTAAGCTCCGCTTTTTGAATCGAGGTGGCGACCTGGTGCAGGTCGACCGCTTCTCCGTTCATCCAAGCGTTGAGTTGCTTATCGGCGTCGGCTTTTTGCGTCTTGAGGCTGTCGACGGCGCCAGCCAGCAGGTTCGAAAACTCGACGCCGCTCCCCTTGGCGCCGCCCAGCGGCACCAGCGGCTCGACCGGCTTGACCATGTTGATGGCCTTGGTAAACATCGGGTCCATGGCTAACCTCGCACGAGCTCAATTGACTTTGAAATCATGTCCTTGACGGCGTTCATCGCCGTGACATTCGCGCTAAAGGAACGGTTTGCGTTCATCAAATCAACCATTTCTTCAACTGGACTGAAATTCGGAAAGCTGACATATCCCTTCTCGTCTGCATCCGGGTGTCCCGGCAGATAGCGGCGAATTGGCTCCTTATCGTCAATGAGGATTTCTTGGACGCTGACACCAGCCCGGGGACCGTCGAATGAGGATTGAAACGCGGAGGAAAACGGGTCTTTGACGTCCGAGACCTGAAAGATCGCATCCTGATGGCGGTACGGACCACCTTCTTCCGTCCGGGTTGTTTCCGAATTGGCAATGTTCTGGGCGAGCAGTTCCGCTCTGAAACGCTGGGCGCTCATGCCCGAAGCGCTGACGCTGAGGCTGTTAAAGAGACTCATTATCCGCGCGCATCCCGGATCGCCAAGCGAAAGTCGCGGGCCTCGGACTTGAGCACCTGGCTGACGAAGTTAAAACGAAGCGCGGTCTCGCTGAGCAGCCGCATCTCGCGGTCCATGCTGACGTTGTTACCATCGTTCTTGGTTTTCAGGCCTTCGGCTTCAATTGTGTTCGGCTTCTGGCCGTCGACGAGGGACTGAAACTCGAAGTTGAAGTCGATGTCCTTGGTACGGTAGTTGGGAGTATCGATGTTGGCGATGTTGGCGGCAACCAGCTTCTGGCGTTCGGCCAGGAGGTTCATGTAATGGGACAAGCGTCCGGAGAGCGGATCGAGCATACGCCGTTAGCTATGCAAAAGGCTTGCCAAACGACGAAATCGGGCTTAGGTGATAGAGAAATGGCAATTAATTGCCATATGCCTCGGGGTAGGCCGTCCGCATTTCGTCGGCAATTTCGAGCGCCGTTCCAATTTGGATCAGCGGCCCCTGGCCGATTCCCGGGCACCAGCGGGCGGTTTCGCGCCAGGCAGAGCGGTCCGAGACAAGTTCCGGCCAGAAGGGAAAGAGGCGGCATTGGACGGGCTTGACGGGGTGGATCGAGCAGTGGGAGTCCTGGAGGAAGGGGCACTGGCGGTTCTTGCCGCGCGGTTTGCGCAGGCGGCGTTGGTGGCGGGTACGGTAAACGTAGCGGCGCTCGAATTTCTGCTGGTCCACTCCAAGATAAGCGGCAATCCGGGTCAGGTCGGCCTCGGTCAAATAGACGAAGCCGGAAACCTCGCAGCATTTACTGCATCCGGGCTGGCAGGTAAAGCGGAGCACGCAACTTCAGACTACCAACAGTGTTAAAACCTTAGTGATGAGACTTACCCCGTTGGTACTGCTAGCGAATCTCCTACAGGCCCAGGCGCCGACCACCCCGGTGGTGACGCCGCGCGGGGTGGTAAATGCGCTGTCGGTAACGCCTGCGCCCTCCTCGGTAGGGCCGGGCGGGCTGATCCAGATCACGGGCTTGAATCTGGGACCGGCTGCGGGCTGGAAAGCCGAGGCGCGTCCGCTCCCTCTGCAATATGGCGAAGACCCGGCCTGGCAGGTATTGGTGAACAACCGGCCGGCCGGAGTGCTCGAGGCGAGCACGTCGCGCGTATTGGCGGTGGTTCCAGCCGAGACGCCAGGGGGACTGGTGAATGTAGTGGTAAGGCGGGGAAACCAGCAGTCACGGGCGGCCCGGATCGCGGTGCAGCCGATCACGCCGGCGCTCGCGGCGGCCAACGGGCTCGGCTATGGAGTAGCGGCGAATGCCGGCTCGGACGGAACGATGGTTCTGAGCGCGTCCTCACTCGGGCCGGAGGCGGCGCGGGCCGCCTTGCGGGTCACCGTGGGGGGCATTCCTGCTGAGGCAGAGACCACGGCTTCCGCGAAATTGCCGGGAACCTTCGATGTCAGCATCCAGGTCCCGGAAGGGGCCGAAAGTGGTGATCTGATCCTGCTGGGGATCAACAACGCCGAAAGCAACAGCGTGGTGATGGGTGCTGCGCGGGCGCGCAGCGAGTTGATCTTTGTGCCGCTGGCCGAAGGGAGCCCCGAGATGCGCACCTTGCGCTCGAGCGACGTGGATGGAATGAACCTGACGGTAGTGGGAGCGCGCGGCAGCGATGGCTGCTATCCGGCCTATCAACTGAATGCCCGAGCGAGAACGCTGGCAAGGATCGACGGCTGTCCGACCGCCATGCAGGCGCAGGCGGCCACACCCTTTGTCGAGAGCCCAGGGAGCCCGGAATTCGCTGCCCTCGAGGGACCGGCCCGGAAGGAATTGCGCATTTTCCGCTCGCTGGGCCGCGAGCCGTTGCGGGTGAGCTTGCCGGAGGCCGTAACAAACGTCGTGGGCCAGGCCGGGGGGCAATTCGTCGCCACCGGGGCGGGTAAGAACTACCGCGTGGACGGCAGCAGCGGCGAGGTGGAAGAGTTTACGCCGGGGGGCACGGCGGCAGGCTTGCCGGGCTTGAACCCGCAGCAACTCCTGCAGCGCTTTCAGAACCTCGATCTCGGCGATGGCATCACCCGACTATTGAGCGCGCCGGTAGTGGCCAACAACCAGATCCTGTTTGTCGCCGCCGATAGCCTCACCAATCCCAGCAAGGCGCGTGTCGCCGTAGCGACGCCCCAAGGTGAGGTGACGGGCCAGAGACAATTCCCCGAAGGCTGGCTGCCGGTGGTGGCGCCCGCCCCGGCGCAACTGCCGGCCAATGCGGTGCGAATTCCCGCGGCCACTTACTGGGATGGGGCGACACGAAACTTCTATGTCCTGGTGCGGCACAGCGAGGGCCGGCATGCACTGGCGCACTTTCCGCCGGAAGGAGCAGCGCAAGTGATCGACTTGCCCGCCAACTGGTACTTCGCCAGTTGCGCGCCCAATCTTCCGGTATTCGCCCTCGAGCTCACACGGGGTATTGCACTGCTTGGGGCCTCGAGCGAGGACCGCAGCCTGCGCAACCCCTGTCCGGCCGACGGATTTCTGTTAATGGATCTGACGACGCGCCGGCTGGAGGCAGTGGCGCTGCCGGGCTCGGGGCGGTTGAACGCCTCGGGCGGCGCCGATGAACTCAATGACTTCTTAACCGGGGCGAACTTCGACCCGGCGAACCGCAATACCTCGGACACTTTTTACGCTCTTGACGGGGCCAACTCGACCGTGATTCGCTTTGATCTGCCAGCGGGGGTGAACAATTTCTCCGGCGGCGTGAGGGCCCCGGCGCTGAACATGACGATTGCTTTGGCGAACAACCGCGCGGCGGGCGACGCGGGCATTGTGCTTTTTGATCTCGAGCGAACCGAGTCGCGCTTGCTGCCGACGCCGGAAGGTTTTGTCAGCATGGGATTGATTGGCGTTCTGCCCGCGACGCGAAAGTTGGTTGCTAGGGGAATGCGCACCGGCAACAGCGGCTCCCAGATATTGGTTTTCAGCCTGGACAACGGTGATTTGGAAGCCGTGGCCAACCCGGAGGGTGTCGCCTGGGTCGGCCCGCCGCCACAACCGGGGCAGCCGGGGCAGCCCCCCGGGCAACCGGGGCAACCGGGGCAACCGGGGCAACCGGGGCAACCGGGGCAACAGCCCGTGCGGCTCAATGCCAAGGCCGGAACGGTCGAAGCCTTCGCTTACGGCGAGGACCGGCGCATGCGCGGCATGGTCGTCATCCGGCTGAACTAGGAGCGGCGGCCTCAGGCCTCGCTCGAGCGGTAAGGGCCGAAGCGGGCGGTGATGCGATCGCTCTCGTCGCTGTTGCTGGTGATGAAGACGGACCAGGATTCCCCACCCGCGGCGACGCGGACGACAACGTGGCCGAGGCTGCTGGCGAGTTGGTTCATGCGGCGGATGGTAACGAGCGCTTCGGGTTTGAGCGCGGTGGCAAAGATGTCGCGGGGGCCGGAATACAACTCCTTGCTCAACATGTTGTGGAGCGCGGGCATGGTGGGGTGAGCGGAATCCCAGGTGTGGATGATGAAGGCACGGGGCTTGAGGGCACGTACGACCTCGGGGCCGGTGGAATCGATGTAGCCGTGATGGCTGGCCAAGGCAATGTCCACCGGGCCGACGATTTTGGCGGCGGCGGTTTCAATATCCTTCCAGGCCGGCTGGCCATAGGAGCTGCCGTCGCACAGGTCGCCGGCATGATAGTAGTCGAAGGCGCCGTAGCGGAGGCGAATGCCGGCCGAGCACATGTTTTCGCTGGGATAGTCCTTGGGAGTGAGTGAAGATAAGGGAGGAAAGAGGTCGCGGGCGGTCGTGCCCTCTCCGGACCAAAGGCGGCCATTGGCGACGATGTTGCGGATCTCGAAGCGGGGGTAGCGGGTGGGGGCGTGACGCAGCGGGAACTGAGAAAGGGAGCCGGTGGCGAAGGCTTCCACTTTGAGACCACGAGCCATGGCGGAGCGAACGAACTCACGGTAGTTGCGCGTGGAGGGATCATTGAGGGGGGCGGGGTAGGAGTAATCGGGCCAGGCGCGGTCGACGAGGTGGCGAATGGGAAGGGATTCGGCGAGGTCGGCGATGCCGGCAAGCTTATAGGCGCCGTGGCGGGAATTGGGGAGGCCGGCCTCAAACTCACCCATGTGGTCAGAGTGGAAATGAGTAAGAAGGAAGTGATCGAGGCCCTCGAGTTGGGCGCGGCCGAGGTGACGCTGCGCATAACGGGCCAGCCACTCCCCGGGCCGGCGCGATTCATCGGGGTAAGCGGGAACGTAGTAGACGCGCTGGGCGGCGGTGGGACGCTGTGCCCCGGCGTCGATCATGAGCGTGGTGCCGTCGGGCAAGAGGCAGAGGGTGGCGTTGCCGCGCCCGGTCGAGATGTGATGGAGGTCGAGTTGGCCGGGCTGCCAGGGGGGAAGAATCTCACCGGGCTGAGCGAGGGCGGCGGCGGGCAGGGCGGCGAGGAAGGCTCGGCGGGACAGAGGCATAGACCCCATCTTAGAACGGCGGCGGATCGACTCTTATCGAGGCTTTTAAGGGGCGAGCAGGACGATGGGGGCGGCCTCGGCGCCGCGGAAGCGCGAGAAGAAGGTTCGAGCCCGGGCGTACTCCCCCACGGGAAGAATCGTATCTTCGAGCATGAGGTTGCGCTCGACAACGATCCTGCTGCCCGCGGGTTTCCAACTGGTGGAGAACTTACCGTAGGGCATCTGCAAGGAATCGCTATCGGGGACTTCGTCGATCTTCAAGTTTTCGGGGAAGGCCCAGGAGACTTTTTCCTCGAGGAAGAGGGGGCGGACGATGAGGGGTTGCTCGCGCTTGGCGGAGTTGACATTGGGGATGCCGAAAAAGGCCAGGGGGCTGCTGCGGATCATCCAGAGCTTGCCGCGCATGACCTTGGCATAGTTGGCGGCCTTGAAGCTCATGCGTGTTTGAAAACGGGCCTGAGCGGGATTGTAGGCGTAGTCGAGCAGACTGATTTCGGCGCCCGGTATGCTGTTGGTCACCCAACGTTCGATGGTCTTGCGGTAGTCATCCTTGGACAGAGTCTCGGCCATGGCGCGGTCGTCGAACGCACTCTGGCCGAGGGCGTTTTCCTCGAGTTCGCCCTCGAGGCTGCCGTCGGGTTGGATGCGCATGGTCCACTTGCGTTCGGTACGGTTGCCGGAGGCCGCGGTGGAGGGAGTACGGAGGAGCTTGCCCTGCTCGCCGGCGGTAATGAGGGCAAAGGAATTCTGTTCGTGCCCGGGGAGGTAGCCGAGGGGAACATAGGGGTCAGTGGGGTCGAAGAGAAGGAGCGTACCGAGGCCGGCATCCTGGGTGACGGCGGGAAGTTTTGTATCGGCGGCAACCGAGATGGCCAGGATCGCGTGATTGAACTGATGGGGCGAGGGAAAGTCTTCCTTGGTGAAGCGGGGGTCACCGGAGTAGATGCCCACGGGCCAGGAAGTAATTCCGATAGCCTTCAATAGGGAGCGCATGAGGTTCGCTTTGTCCTTGCAGTCGCCATAGCCGGCGCGCAGGATCTCATCGGCTTTGTTCGGCACATAGCCGCCGCCGCGAGCCAGATTGGTGAGGACCAACACGTAGCGAGTTTTCTGTGTAAACTCGGCGATCGCCTGGATTTTCGCCATGGGGGTAGTTGCGTGGGCGGTCAATTCCTTCGCCTTGGCTTCAATGGCGGGGCTCAATTCAGACTGGGGATCAACCAGCGCGGATTCCCAGACGGAAACATCCTTCCAGGTGCGGAAGCAGGCCACGGGACCGGCTTGCGGGCCGGCACCCGGAGGATAAACGGAGATTGCCAAGCGCGGGAGTTGCGCGCGCATGCCCGGAGCCGAGGGCTCACGGTCAAAGGGAGGGAGATTGCGCTCCTCCCAGGTGTAAGTCTGGCCATTGACTTCCGCCTTGGCCTGGGCGTCGTTGTAGGCTTTGCTCTCGGCGGTCCAACCGGCGGGTACGGTCAACTGGAAGCGGCTGAGAAGATGAGGCAAATCATCCTGGGGATGGAAGAAAAACTGTGAGAAGACGCGCTTCTCTTCGAGCGCAATCTCAAAGCCGAAAACAGAACCCGGATCGACATCGGCCTTGGCACTGATGCTGAGGTAGCGGAGAGTGGAATAGAGAGTGCTGCCGGAGCTGGCCTCGCCTTCGACGAAATCTTTCTTCGAGTATTCTTTCGTCTTGCCGGAACTGTAGATCAGATAAGCTTTGGCGTCTCTGACCTTCGATCCCTTCTGGTCGTAAGTGACGGAGCCGAAGGCCTCGGCGCGGCCTTCGCCGCTCAGGATCTTGATGACCTTGCGCAATTGGGTGGTTTGTTTACCGGTTTCGTCCATGACGAGTTTCTCTTCGCTGAACAGGACGACGGCTTTGGTCTTGCCGGGGTAGGAGGGGTGGGCGCTGGTGGCGAACTCTCGCATCCAGGAAGGGACATCGGCGGCGCGTAAGGCGAGGCAGAAAGAAGCGAGAAGCAAAAGGCGGCGCATGGATGAGTCCTTCTATTGGGCGCGAAGCGTCAATTGGTGGCTATTGATCTGGTGTACTCCATCCCAGGCCTGCTTCAAGGCGCCGTAGGTTTCGGGGCCGAAGAAGATGCCGCCCTTGTTGCCCCAGTTCAGGCGACGGGTGACATAAAGAAAGGGCTTCTTGTTATCGACACTGGCGGACAGGGAAGCTGCGCCCAGTTCGCCGAGCTTCAGAGTACCGGGGATTTCGGCTTGTTCGAGCTTCAAATTTTCCGGGTATTCGATCGTGATGTTGTCACTTTCGCTGTAGGCATGAGGAAAGGCGATCGGGTTTTTGCGGCCGGAGGCCGAGAACAAGGAGCTATCGCCGAAATTGAAAAAAGCAGGTTGGAAGAAGAGACGTTTGCCAGTGCGCTGGCCGAAGTTATCCATGTGGATCTTGTAGGCAATGCGGAAGACACCCATTGGCACGTCGGCGTTTTCGACCTTCAATTCCGTGATTTGAGCGCCGGGTTAGCGGGCCTCCAGGGATTTTTTCGTGCGCTCTTCGCGTTCGGCCTGATTGAGGCTATCGAGATCTCTTTTGCCTTGAACCGCGAAGTGGCCAAAGTGGCTGATTTCGATGACGCCATCGATGCTGCCGTCTTCGGCCATTTTGAGCTTGGCCTTACGGTCGAGGACACTGTACTGCGGCTGAGAGAAGGGGAGCATGATCAACTTCGGATCCTTGGGATCACACAGCAGCGCGGCTTGGCCCTGTTCATCGACGTCCAACATACCGGGAGGAAGATAGGGAATGCCGGGGTTGTAGTAAGCCCATTCGGTACCGGTCTTGATGGCGACAAAGCGATTGCGCAACAGATAACGATTTAACAGGTCAGCGCGGAAGAGGGCGCCGTCGGCGCTGCTGCCGGCGACGAAGACCGGCTCAAGGCCGGCGGCTTCGGCGAGGGAGAAGAACAGGGCGAGAATGTCGAAGGGCGCGCCGATTTTGTTCTTGAGAGTATCGTCGGCGTTGTAGTTGTCATTTTTCAGCTTTTTAAAGAAGCTTTCCCGTTCCTGGGCGGTGATGCCGTTAGCAGCATAGGCTGTATTCTTAATCTTCGTCTGACAGAAAACGGCGAGGGCATCGGCCTTGGCCTGGGGATTGGGCTTGTCCTGGGTGAGTTCCGCGGCGAGCGCCTTGATTTCGCCGCTTGACTTGACGTCCTTGCGGTACTCATCATTCAGTTTCTTGCCAAGGGACTTCCAATACTTTTCGGGCTTCCGCTCGGTCTCCTCGGAATAGTAAAGCAGGATCCAGGCCCGGGTATCGTCCTCGGCCGGCATATTCGGCTCTTCTATGTGGGCCGGCACATTGACAACCGAAGTCGAGACAAACATGCCACGGTTCGCCAGCGACTTGACCGGCGCCCAGGGGCTGGGATTGCAATTGAAGGGATAAGAGCGCATCTCGCCGCTGATATACGGCTGACCAAGCGGCTTGACGTAGTAATTGACGTTCCAGGCAGGAACGTCCAGTTGGATGGGTAGCTTTACGCGGGAGAGGTAAACTCCGCTGATTGTTTCCGTGTACTGGTATTCGATGATGACGCCCGGGGCGAGGCCGGGGAAGGCGAAGCTGGCTTGGCGGAGATTCAATCGGCCACTCTTCGCCAATTTGCTTTCCTTTACCTGGTCGCCTTTCACTTCGGTGATCGAGCCGTCGGGCTTGATCACGCGGCCCCTAAAGTCGGAGATCGTTGTGGCGTAATCGGCGGAGTACCGAACCTCGACGTTGCCCCATTTCTCGACGGCTCTGGCGTTAAAGAGCTTGATGCGAATGTAATTCTCCGTACGGTGGAGCGCGTAGCCTCCCTGCACGCCATCCTCCACCCAGGCTTCCCAAAAGATCGCCTCGGCATCGGCCTTAGGATCGAGCTTGGGCGCTTTCAATTCGAGTTCGGCCGGCGTAATTGGCTTCCAGTTAAGCGCCGCTTGGAGGGAAAAGGTGAGCAATGAAAGTGTAATTAACAATCACCGCATATTATTTCGACTGAGATTAACACAAGGGTTTGATCCCAACAAGAGTAATTCGTCCTAATTTGACCAGGATTGTGGGTGGCGGGATGGTTGCCGCCGCCATGGGGCAGGGATTCTGGGATATCGCGTTAAACTGAAGGTTTCCCTATGAGCCAGAAGATTGATCAGTGGGTGGAAGCGCAGCGGGAGCGTCTGCTGGCGGAGTTGTTTGAACTCATCCGGATTCCGAGCATATCGACGTTGCCGGAACACAGCGGAGATGTCAGGCGGGCTGCGGAATACACAGCGCAGCGGCTGCGGGAAGCGGGGATGGAGAACGTTGAGGTAATCGAAACGGAGGGGCATCCGCTGGTGTACGCCGACTGGCTGCATGCCGCGGGTAAGCCAACCGTATTGAGCTACGGGCATTACGATGTGCAGCCGGCCGATCCGCTGGAATTGTGGGAGTCGCCCCCGTTTGAGCCGGAGATCCGCAACAGTAACATCTACGCGCGGGGGGCGGTAGATGATAAAGGGCAATTCTATATGCACCTGAAGGCGGTGGAGGCGCTGATGCGGGTGGAGGGTCGGTTACCGGTCAACCTGAAGGTGCTGATCGAGGGCGAGGAAGAAATCGGGGGTAAGTCGATCTCGAAGTATGTGCCGGCACACCGGGAAAAACTGGCGGCTGATGTGGCGCTGGTGAGTGATACGGCACTCTATGCGGAGGGGCTGCCTACCTTGTGCGTGGGCTTGCGCGGCTTGGTGTATCTGGAAATCGTGGCGCGGGGGCCGATGCGGGATCTGCATTCGGGCTTGTATGGCGGGGCGGCGCCGAACGCGGTGTTCGGGCTGGTGGAGTTGCTGGCGAAGATGAAGGATGCGGAGGGGAGAATTCAGATTCCTGGCATTTATGAGGACGTCGCCGAGCCGGCGGAGGCCGAGTTGGAATCCTGGCGGCGGCTACCGTTCAGCGAAGAGCGGATGCGGAGCGAGGAAGTGGGATCGGCCGAGTTGACCGGGGAGGCGGACCGGACAGTGCTCGAGCGGGTATGGTCGCGGCCGACGCTCGAGGTGCACGGCATTGCCGGCGGATTTACGGGGGCGGGGGCGAAGACGGTGATTCCGGCAACGGCAACGGCGAAGGTATCGCTGCGGCTGGTGCCACGGCAGGACCCGGAGAAGATCGTAGCGGCGCTGCGGCAATTCGTCCGCGAACACACGCCGCGGGGCATCGAGTGCGAGGTGAAGGTGCTGAGCCAGGGGCCGGGGCTCCTGGTGGATCCGGCGCATAAGGCGATGGAGGTGGCGCGGAAGGCTTTTGCCACGACGATGGGCCGGGAAACGGTACTGATCCGCTCGGGGGGATCGATCCCGATCGTGGGTGAGTTCCACGAGCACCTTGGGATCCCGACGCTCCTGATGGGATTCGGGCTGCCGGACGATGGGCTGCATTCTCCCAACGAGAAGTACAAACTGGAAAACTACTATCTGGGCATCCGGACCGTGGCGGAGTTCCTGGAGCAATACGGAGCGGAGAGCGCCTGAACCCGGAACCTGCAGCAACGGCGGCGGAATCATCGGCGACGGTCTCCCGTGGGGTAGTGCGCTCGGCGTCGATCATGAGTTTCGCCGTGGCTCTATCGCGGGTCTCGGGGCTGGTGCGAGAGATGGTGATGAGCCGCTTGTTCGGCTCGACGATGCCGTTTGATGCGTTCCGCATCGGGTTTCAGATCCCCAATCTAACGCGGGACCTGTTTGCCGAAGGCGCGCTCTCGAGCGCGTTTGTGCCGGCTTTTACAGAGGCGCTGCAGAAGCGGGGCAAGGAGGATGCGGCCCGGCTGGCGAATCTGGTGGCGACGGCGCTGATCCTGGTGGTGGGCTTGATTTGCGCGCTGGGGGCGATCTACAGCGAGCAGTTGGTGGACCTGGCGGCGCCGGGCTTCCGGCAAACGCCCGGCAAGACCGAACTGGCCGGGCAACTGACACGGATCATGTTTCCGTTTCTGCTGCTGGTGGCGCTGGCGGCGCAGGCGATGGGAATTCTGAACGCGCTGAAACAGTTCGCGGTGCCGGCGCTGAGTTCGACCTGCTTCAACCTCG
>Ga0068877_10001727_pt1 | contig 17859 bp, 8 predicted proteins | sample NOAtaG_FD_66437 | JGI IMG/M metagenome (GOLD analysis project Ga0068877, IMG submission 66437) | Freshwater lake microbial communities from Lake Erie, under a cyanobacterial bloom - NOAA_Erie_Diel6S_1000h metaG | ecosystem: Environmental > Aquatic > Freshwater > Lake | place: USA: Ohio, Lake... | reverse complement strand
AGAACGGACGCCTGATCGACTAGCCGCGTGCGGCCTGAGGTCGCACGCGCGGCGCCGGGTGGGTCGAGTGCGGGCGGACGGCTCACCTGTCGGCCATGCCTGCGGCGCCCGTGACCGACGTGGCGCGATCCGTCAGCGAGCCGGCGCGTCGGCGCCTGGATTGAGCCAGGAAAGAAAAAGGGCTCGGGCAGATTGCCCGAGCCCTTGATGTGCTGGCGTCCCCTAGGGGATTCGATAACCGCGCTCTTGGTGCCCTGTGAATCAAGGGCTTAGGCGCGGAGAATCAGCCAAGTGCAGTACAAAGTGTAGTCGTGTGCACGGATAAAGGCCATCGCTATTGCATGCCCCGACTGGTCCTTCGCGCCGGCTATCCGCCGACGAGCTCGGCAGCGCGTCCCTCGCACAACTGACCAGGGGTCGCGCGCTCGGACCCTCGCACCAGCACGAAGTACTCGTCGAGCAGTTCGCTGACCTTGCTCCAGTCCGCTCTCGCGGCTCGAAGCTCCAAGAGACGGCGACCGAACGCCACGGGATTGAGGGGCCTTTCCAGCAGGGCGGCGATGTCTGTGTCTGACTCGTCGTGCTTCCGGTGCTCGTCACTGTCCTGACAGACGTAGGTGTGGAACCGGACGATGGCGCCCGTGCTGTCACGCTCCGCATGGCAGCGGGCGAAAGAGTCCTGAACGATATGCAGGATTTGGCCGAGGGCGATGCCTTGCATGCGTGTGCCAGACCTGTAGTCCATCAAGTCCTTCACTCGCCTCGCTGCCGGCGGGAAGAACTCGTCGACCGGGGCTTACCCGCTCCGTTAGGGACCTCTTGGACTACCGGTGGCTCGAGGAGGTGGCGGACTAGCGCGGCTACGGACGGGCTGGAAACAGAGCGTCCATCGCGGCGACGAGGTTGTCCACCTCGGCAACAGAGGGGGCTCGTAGGTGAGCCAGGTCATCCCTGACTGCCTTTGCGCGGTAGCAAACGTCTACGGCGCGCCGCTCGTCTTCCCGCTGAAGCGGCGGTAGGAGGTTGTCGTTGGCGAAGCCGACGATGTTGTTGTACTCCAGTTCATCGCGCTTGACCTCGACAGTGCGCCCCCGACCAATGGGCCTAGTCACAACCCCACCGGCAGACGCATAGACATGGTCTATGACTCTTCCGAGCACCTTCATGACTGGGTCACGCCGCTCTTCGAGCCAGGGCGTTAGCGCCTTTATGCATGCTCTCCAGTAACGTCTATGGGAATCCTGCTTGGCCTGCTTCTGCTGTGGACCGTCGTGAATCGCGAGGTACCACTCTGTTAGCGGATGGCGCTCATTGTTCGACCATGAGCCTTCGAGCCAAGACGGTGTCCGCCATCGCAGCGGGTCGTCAGCCAAAATCGCATCAAGCGATTGCGGCAATCGCAGTAGGTCAGACGCAGTCAAAGACATCAGGCGCTCGGCCATAACAACATCGAAGCCGGCGTACTCGGTCACCAACGCCCGCAACAAACTGGTGCTGCCCGGGCCGTGCCTTCCCAACATGCGGAGGCCGACGTAGGCGGTCATTTCGTCGTAAGGCAGAGCAAAGTCAAACTCAACAACTCGCATTCCTGCCCGCTCTTTCCACTCCTTCGCCTCGTTGTGGACCTGGACCAACAGCGCGACGTTGCCATTTGCCACTTCAAGTGCTTCAACGAAGGACTCGAAGTACTGCCCACAATTCCCCGCAGCCCTTTCTTCAGTGGGCTTCAGCAGGACGAACAACCCACCTGGCTCCTTAGCGGAAGCCAGCTCCCTTCCGGTGACACTCGCCTTGTTCAGCTGTGCGCCCACCTCCATCGCCACATCGGTGCCGGCGCCAACCTCGATTACGACCAGACGCGCATCAGCAGCCTCAAGCGCCCTCCGCAAGGCGTCCGTCGTACCAGAAGGCATGCGACGAGGAAAACTGATTGCTGCTGCTCTCGGGAGGCCAACCCCCGCCGTCAGGCTGCCCAGGAACTTCGACGGAGTCGGCAAAGACCAGTAAAGATTGGAGGGGGCGATGTTCATTTGAGAGTCGCCCTCACCAAGCGCGGGACACGCCACGTGTTACGCGGCCCATCTTGTACCAGGCCCATCCAGACGATGAAGGTGAACATCGACTCGGTGAGTTTGGCCAGCGCCATGGCGCTTTCGAGGTCTGCTGACTTCTTCTCGACTCCTTCGTCGACAAGCTGCAAGAAGCTCTTGATTTGCTCTCGGTCAGGCATCGTGATGGCAGTCGGAAACAACATCCGGCCAAGCAGGGCGTCGAAGGTCGGCGCGGCTTTCTGGGCCGCAGCGAAGGCATTCTTCGCCTCGGCTACGGTGAGCTTTCGAGAGCAAAGATGTTCCACGTCTGCGGTGAAGCCGCAGGTGGCATCCAAGACGTCCCGGCATGCATCAGCCGACTCGGCGACTTCCAGGTTTTCTCCGAGCGCAAAGTGGATGGCATCCTCATTCCACGGAGGGACTGGCACGATGCGCGCTTTCGGTAGAGAGGTGGAGCCGCCGAAAAGAGCCCCGAACTCGCTCGTATGAACCTGGCGCGCGAGATGAAGAGCTCTATCTGGCGTTGCGATGAGGGCGAGCCTCACCTTCTGCTTTGCGGCCAGCGACGCATAGTCGTGCAAGCTCTCCACCTTCCAGCCGGTCGGCGTTACCGCCACGAAACGCCTCACCCCGGCGTTGGCTCGGAACTTCCGCAGATACGTCTCGGCCGTCTGCAAGGTAGGCAGCGCTTTGACGACATAGCGCCCATCGTGCCCCAGCTCCCACTCGTCTTCGAGACGCGAGATGGCGTTCAGTCCGCTCAGACCATTGCCAACCAACACGAGAAGTTCCCCGTCGCCTCCCTCAAGGGCACTTCGAACCCAACCTGCCGGGAAGGGAAAGATGACTCTCTGTCCGTTGCGAACGAGACTAATGCGCCGCTCTGATTGGTTGCGCGACTGCTCGGGCGGAACCTGAGCGAGTTCCTGGATGTGGTACGTGATGCGCTCCCTGTCTCCCATCATCATCGCGATGTTGGGATTTCGGAGAACGTAATGAGAGCCCACTCGCTCCACCACGTTCAGCTTGCGCATTTCGTCGAGCAGCGCCTCGTAGACGCCGGCGCCTGTCTTCTGAAAATGCGGAGCCGCAAACACCTCGCAGCGCTCCTTGATGTCCGGCGTCGCTAGTCCCGTCACCTCGCCAGCATCACTCTGGTCGTAGTAAGCGTCAGCGAGGATGAGTGCAATCGCTTTGTAGCGCTTATCCAGGTTCAGGTTCAACTCGAACTTGGTCTGCAGATTTGAGAGCAGTTCTCCGTCACGCTCCACCGCATCGAGGTCTTTCGAGGAGATGAAATACGGCGGCTTACGCTCTTGCCTCGCGTTGTAGAGACGCATGAGAAGCGCCTGGCAGTACATCTGGATGAACGCTGGGTAGAAGTTGCAGACCGACAGGATGCGTAAAGGAAGGTCCTCGCTCCCCTTGTCGAAGTAGAACCCAAGTGCCGCCATAGGACGAACGATGAGCTCGACGCCTCGCTGGATGTCTTCAGGGCTTGAGAACGGCTCTAGCGCGATGGGCTCTGCCTTCCCCAACGGGGAGTTGGCTTCCGTCGACATGCGGGCGACGTTGTGCAGACCCGCGATGACATATCGCAGGTGGAACGAGTTGCGGACGGTCTCGCACAGTTGCTGCAGGCCTGCGACGAAGCTCTCGCTCCCCGGGGCGGCGTTCAACTCCTTGCCCATCAATTCGTCGGCTTCATCCAGCAACAGGTAGCAGGAGTGAAGGCTCTTGCTCTGCTGGAACTCCTTCTCCAGCCAGCTGCTAATCGCCTGCCACTTGCTCGGCTCGCTCGTGGAGGGAGAAATGACTCCTTCCTGCACGAGTTTGGTGTACAGCAGCTTCCAAGAGGCAAAGACGTGATTCGCCTCGAACTTGACCGGGTCCATGGACAAGTAGACCGCAGCCTTGCCCTTCGTCGCTCGCTCTTCTCGCTCAATCTTGTCAAGCAATGAGGACTTACCGAGGCGTCGACCGCCGTAGAGGACCGCCGCGCTCTTGACGTCGCGCAGCTTTCGCAATTCAGCATCTCGGCCCACGAACATCTCCCGTGGAACCGGCTCACCGTAGTCCTGATAAGGATTTGTGGTGTACGTGAGCAGAGCAATGCTCAGCAGCCTCTTGACGCGATTGCCCGGATGCAGGGCAACATACGCGATGAGGTCGTCGTCAATCAGGAGTGCCTTGCATCGCGGAGACGCTTTGGCTCGGTCTTCAAGATTCAACGTGGTGCGAGCGAGGATGAGGGCGGGGGATGCCTCGTAGTCAGCCGCGGCCTGCCTAATCTCTTGCACACTGGGCCGACTGGTCAGGACCACTCCGTCAACGTGCTTCGCGCGGGACCCCAGTTCCGGCGGCAGGAACGAGATTTCACCGTCAAGCGCGAAGGGCGGTTCCTGGAAGTAGAACCCCACTCGCGCATTGCGATAGGTAGTGTCGTACTTTGACGCCGGGGCCGAGGCAAGGCCAAGTGTTCGACAGAGCGCCTGCAGAGGCTCTTCAACGTTGCCGCCCCCAACGAAGACTTTGAGCCAAAGCTCAATGATGGACGCCGCCTCCGCTCTCTCTGCGCCAGTCAACGAAGCCAGCCAAGGTGCTTGGCCGTCTTCTTCTGGAGCCTTCAACTTCTGGAGAAGCACGTCAAGAACGTTCTTGTTGACGCGCAAGTCGGTCTTCAGAGACCGCACGAAGCTTTCATAGTCTTCTGCGACATTGGTCTGGGTCGCCTGAGGAGGCGGAAGCCGTCCTGTGGACGAGAGCATCCGAAATGCGTCATACGCACCGCGCAGGCTGGATGCGTTCTGGGCCGCAAGCATCTCCCGCACTCGCGCAATGTCTCGCGCCGCCTCGATGCCACTTGTCGCCTCGAATGCGTCCAACTGAGCCTGCAGCTTGGCGCTCGACTCGGTCAGTCGAGCATCGAGAACGTCGAGGACGCTTCGCCGCAAGACAGCACGCGCATAAGGAAAGTCCGGATAGAGCGCCGACGCGCAATCCGGGTGGCCAATAGACGCCTTCGGGGCATTGTTTGCGGTGCGAATGTCCTCAATCAGCCGGAGCATCTTGTTTGCCTCGGTCGTATGGAGGGCAGAGAGCGCCATTGCGTGCGCCACTCTTTGACGCGCTTCATACAGTTCCGCATCAAGATTCGTCCTGGCACGCTGATGCATCGCCGACAGACTCTGCTCGCCAGTGCCGAACATGCCGGGTCGGGCGCGTTCAATCAAGAACGCCGGCAAGTAGCGAGTGCTCTCAACATGCTGCCGCGCCGCTTCGCGAAGCACCGGATGCAGGCCCTTGTCCTCGTCGTCCACCGAGCGCGAGTCAAGCTCTAGCGCCTCGTCCGCAAGTGCCCTCGTGCAGGCCAACACTTCTTCCGCGGTGCAGAGCGGAGCATGAGCGGCCGAATCTCCTCGCGGTGTCATCGCCGGAAGGAGGCTTCGGTCCATTGGCAGAGGCACCAGAAGACGCTGCAGGTCGTCAGGCACGCACGCCGCCGGCGGCTGGTCGTCGAACAGCCTCTGGACACCGTCGAGAACTCTTGAGGCAGATGTGACGTACAGCTTCTCGAGCGGCTGCTCGGGGACTTGGGCTTCGAGTTCCTGCCGCGCGTCTGCGGTCTTTGCGTACAGCCGTTCCAGGTACTCCTGCAAGTTATGTGGCAGACCGGCACGAGGCTTCTCGCTCCGCTCCACAAGGTCCAAGACTTTGGAGACAAAGGTGGCTGTGGCAGCGATGTTGTCGATGACCCAAAGCCGCAGCTTTCCGTCAGGCAGATGCGCGCGGAATCGCCTTGCGACCTCTTCAAGCGTCTGAAGGGGCTTGTCGAACTTGCGCTTGAGCTCGGATTGCGCAGCGCGGACTTGCTGAAAGTTGCCGCTGTGGATGTCCGCGAGCGCCTTTCCAATGACGTAGCGGCTACTGAACATCTCATCGTGAATCTGCCGAAGGGGTCGGCTGGGCCACGCGCTGTAAAGCGCGCTGTCAGAACTCCAGTTCTTCGCGCGTTCCCGCATCCGCTTCAGTTCGGCTTCGAGAGCGCGGCTGGCACCGACGCGAGAAGCAGCGACTGCCTCTCGGGTCAGGACGAACCCCGTTTGGTGCAAATCAAGGACGTGCTCGACCAGTCCCTCCAAGGCCGGGTGCCCTGAAAACTTGCCCTGCAAAAATCCGACTACGGACCAACGGCTATCCCGTTCGTGACCTTCAAACAGCAAGGTGACGATGCCTGCTGCGAGCACGCCGGTGGCGAGATAGAACTGCGAGCAGGTCGGACTGGCGGCTCCGCCATTGCGCGCGATGAAGCCTTCGAGGTCGGCGTCCAGGCGAGGGTCGATTGCGAAGCTGCAGTCAAGGGACGACAGCGTCCTCGCCAGGGCAAGCAGCACCGATTGATGGGCCTCAAAGGCCGGATGCTGGTTCAGTCGAAGTGCAAGGGCCTTGACGTGAACCTCGGCTAGCGAATACCGGCGCCGCTCGAAGAGGTGCAACAACGTCTTCGTCGGTCCCTCAGGGAGAACCAACGCAGTCTCGGAATCGCTCTTGATGACCAGCGTCTCTTCGACATCGTCTTCTTGCTCCGCCTGGTCGACGTCCGCTTCTTCGGCCCGGCTGCCCCCCTCGACCGCTACTGCGTCGGTGTCGAACTTGCGCTCGCCGGCGGGAACGGGTGGCGGTAGTGCCTCCTGCTCAGGAATTGCGACCGCGGTCGGCTTCGGCTCGACTGCAGCTTCGTTCGCAGGCGGAGTGGTTCCGTCATCGGGCGCCACGGGCGCTGTTGAAGACACTTCCGTGGTCGCCGAAGCCGGAGCGCTGTTGGCCACTTCAGTGAGCTGGAAGGTCGAACAAGCGCGTATCGCAGTTGCAAGCTCGTCTAGCGCGGACTCAAGTTCGTGCAGAGCTTGGGTCCGCCGCTCCGCGGCTTGCCGCTTCTCAGCGAGCGACGCTCCGGGTCGCAGTGGAGCGGATTCCGCCTCGGCGGAGCGCTGCCGCGCAAGGTCTACCGTGGCAAGCGCCCCTTCTACGACTTCAAGCTCGGCCGCCATCGTCTCCACACTCAGTGCATGGGCGATGGATACAGAGGGGAGACAAATGTCGGGGCGCTGCGCTTCGATGCGCTGGAGAGCCTGTTCAGCCCGGCGCTTAACCGCTTCAACCAGCGCCTTGCCCTCCTGCTCTTGCCGGCGACCTTCGAGAATCTCTTGGTGCTGGCGTTCGAGTTCATCCAGCACGCTTCGCGCCTCGGCCAAATCCGACTCGAAGGAGTCACTACCTGGCCTCAATGTAAAGGGGAACGCCTTTGCGGCTTCGTCCTCAGCCGAGTCGACGCTAGCAACGTAGTCGGTTGTAGGGCTCGTCGAAGGCTGCACGTCTTCGAGAGCCGTCGCTACCCGTGGCAGTTCGGCGACTCCCGCAGACGCCGAGAGCGGCTCGCGTTTCTTGAGGATTGGCGGGAAGTTCTTGCCGACCAAGTGCTTGTTGTTGACTGCCTCGGTGCAGGCCTCGAAACAGTTCAGGTAGTACGCGCACGCCTCACGACTCTTCGGACCGGGCAACGAGTGGATGCCGTTCAGGATGTTCCGGGCACTTCCCCACCCAGGGAATTGGGCTGCAGCAAAGAGCAGCCAAGCAACCGCGTCGTCATCATCGACGTCGCATGCCCACTCGGCTACGTCTGTCAATTCAGCGAACGTCTCTGGCGACAACGGCAGCGGCTCATCAGCCGTGACGTTGTATCGCTCGATGATGGTTCGGATGGGCCGAAGCACGAAGACACCGCCGAGCCGCAGCACGTGGTAGCTGTACCCTGCTTGGGGAGTCTGCAATCGCTTGGTCAGCCACTCCGTGAGGTGACTCGGGTTCGGCATGCTCGCGCCGACTTTTCGAACGAAGCCGAAATCGCGCATGCGGTCCCACAGCCGCCGCATCTGTCGCGCCGAAACCTCGACTTCGCCAAAGGCAGTTTCAGAAGTAACAAAGGTGGGGAGTTCGACGCGAACCCGAGCGTCGCCCTGCAGCATCGCCTCATACAGGCGCGTCAGCTTTTGGTCCGCATTGTCATAGAGCACCGGCATCTCGACGCTCTTGGCTCGGTCGAGCGGGTTCGCTGCGATTTGCGTGGCGACCGGCGACGGGGGCTCCGCCAACGCGAGCTTGAAGGGCTGGTCCTCTGTAGCCGACCCGGCGACAGGCTGCTCGGGAAGAACCTCTTGGACCACTGCTTGGGACAAGGGTGTGTCAGGCGCCTCCACGTCCAGCGGCGGCTCACTTGCTGCAGCCGCCTCCGCCGGCTCGGCCGAGACTGTCGTCTCCGGCTCCTCGGCGACGTCCTCGAACGGGCTGTAGCGGATGATGTAGTCCTCAATCTTCCGCTTGAAGAACAGAGGTGCTGGGAGGGCTGTCCAGTCGTTGTAATGCGCATAACCCAAGCGCAACCCCATGACTGCCATCGCGACACTTGCGGGCGCCACGTCTGACGGGCAGTTCAGCACAGTGATGTCGAGCGGCGCCGGCAATGCGGCATCCATGTCAGCTGGCCGCAGCGTCATCTTCTCGAAAAGGCGGGCCTTCTTGCCGTCCCGCCCCCCGCCCTTCACAGGACTCATGCGCGGCATGGACCTGTAGCAGCTGAACCCTCGCTTGAATTGAGCCGTCTTCGAGTAGCCCATCGAAGCGACGAAGTGCCCGAATCGTGCCCCCGTCGCCGGCTTCGTCAATTCTGCAAGCAGCTTGGTCGTGGTGACATACTGGTCGACATATCGCTCGCCTGTGGCCTCTTTGGAGTCCTCTCGGAGCGCTTCATAGATTGCGGTCTTCGCAACTCTGAAGGACAGCACGCTCGGGCCGCGCCGGACGCGCACCAGAGTCATGCTCGGAAATGCTCGGGCCAGATTTGCGGTCCCAAGCCGAGGTTCAGCGCCGGCCACGAGGTCTTCGTCGCGAATGCCTTTCCAAAGGCCCGCCACGTTGTCCCAGTCAATCAGCACGAGCGCACGCGCGTCGTGCTTGGCAATTGCTCCGAGCTCCTCCATGACGAATTGATTGAAGTTGTCCTTCAGCCAAGGCTCGGTGCCGTCCGTCATGGACCGCTGGGTGGCAAGCCACCGGAGCCCGGCTGAAAGCTGGAGCCACTCCGACTTGGCCACCTGTCCGCCACGGCGGTAAACAAACTTGACCTCTGTGACCCCGGAGTCCGTCAAGAGGCGAGTGACCACAAAGAAGTAGGCGTCGGATTCGCCGCTGAATGGCCGGGCCCGCGAACGAACGGCCTGAATGCCGTAGGTTGCTTTCGGCGGGCTACCGCCAAACAACGGAGTCAGGAACTCCCGGACGCCGAAAACGATTCCAGAGTGCGCGAGCAATACGTCAAGCAGCGCGCTTTGCAGGCGATGGATGAAGTGCTGCTTCTGGTCGCGAGCATCCGACGAAGTAATGGGGAGCACGTGGTGAACATTTGCGTCCCCGACCGCAGACATCGCATGCAGCCCCGCGTAGTAGTTGACTACGTCTTCGGCTTTCCCGCCCTCCTTGTCAGGGGCGCAAATCAGAGCGAATCGTGGGCCCGGTGCGCCTTTCACAGCTTCCGCGGCCTTCTTCCAAGCACCAAGGCGGGCTTCAAATCGTGCCTTCGAGCTTGACTGCGCCTCGGGAAGGTCTGCCTTGAGTCCATGCGTCTGCGGAGGCAGGACCTCGGTATTGACGCGAATGGCGTCACCGAACAGTGCGCTCACGCTGCGTCGAACCAGCTCCTGCTCTTCGGGTGTCCCACCGAAACTCCATAGCGTCGGGACCGCATCGGCATGGACGGTACGCAGCGCGCGGATGTTCTGCTCGCGATACTTGGCAAGCTCTGCCGCCCTGGCTTCCTCCGTCGACTGTTCGACCTCGTCTTCGAGCTGGTCGTCCTCAGCCTCTTCGGCGTCGGTGTCCAGCGCTGCGCCAGCAAGTCCGACATCTGCCAAGGTGAGCATCTTGACGTCTGATTTGGTCTGGCCTCGCACAATCTTGTGCGGCGTGAACTCGACGCTTTCCTCGACGATGTTCGAAAGACGCTTCGTTACCGCTTCAAGCAAGTCGAACTCGTCTCCTTCGAAGACCGTTCTGGGGCTCACGTAATCGAAGAGCGTGGTGAGTTCAGGTAAGCCGACCCACCAGCCCGCATCTCCAGGTGTCCGCTCCTTGACAGCGTCCGCAAGCACGGCGGGCAGAACGCCATTGGATTCGAGCTGCAGAGGAGCGTAGTCCTCGCCGAACTGCCATCCGTCCTTCGTGCGCTCAATTCGAACCGGCGTTATTGGTCTGCCCGGGCTGAAGACGTAGCCGGTCACGTTCCGAGGGGAGTTCGGCTTGTTTCCAGGAACACGCGCCGCCCACACGCGCTTGGCGACGCCGACCTTTAGCAATGGCGACGAGAGATAAGGAACGGTCACGACGGTGACTTGAGCCACCATGGAGAAGACCGTCTTGCCGTCAATAGACGCCTGTGGGGGCGTCATCAATTCAACGGTGTTGCTGGTGCTCTCCGGATTGACGACGAGCTCGCATAGGCCTCGCTCCTCACCGAACAGTGTTTCCCCCGCGAGGCGTTCGCCAATCTCGCGGGCGATGATTTGGAAGTCTGGGCCGCCGTTGGAGCGGAGCAGTGCGCGGTTCGCGGGCGATACTGTGATGTTGTCGGGCAGAACCGCTGACTTCACGCGTCCAGCTAGCTCTTCGAACGCATGGTCCTTGGCCCAAGGCTGCAAGACGTCCAGGCACCAGCGCTTCATAACCTCGCGGACTCTCTGGACCACCGCGGCGTCGCTGTCACTCGGCGGATACATCTCGACCGCCCAGTTAGGCCTGTTACCGGCCTTCGGGGTCAGCCCCAGGTCCCTTTCAAGCGCAATCAATCCGTCTAGGCGAACGCCAAGACTCGCCCGCAGTCGGACAATGGGGAGATTGATGCCTTTCTTGTCCTTCGCCGCGGCCAAAAGGTCGCCAAGTGCTGTCGCCAAATCACCAGTGAATCGGACATGCGCGGTCTCGACTGACTGGGAGAGCCAGTCCTGCCTGAAGCGGCGGGCAACTGCGACCACCTCTTGCTTGGACGTGCCGCTGCGCGTCCATACGAGCTTTGCGGAATCGGCGCTCATTTTTCTTCGGTCAGGTTCTCAATGGTGGACATCGGCACTGAGAACGTCTGATAGAGGTTCTCGTAGCACTGGCGTTTAGAAGGGTCGGGATGGGTGAGGCAGGCGTGAAGAATCCGGCGCATCATCACCAGCATTGACGTTCGAGCGGAATCCGCGTTACCCGTCGCGGACCGCGGCGCCCACGCTGCGTCGACGAAATTGACGAATGCAGGACAGTCGCCGCGCATTGCGCGGCCGATGGTCTGCAAGATAATTATCATTTGGTCGGCAACGAACGGCTCCGCGTACTTGCCGAGCGCTTGTGCCGCAAGCGGCAGACGGAGAAGGCCCTTCAGCATTCCCGCCACTTCACGGCGCGCCGCCTTCAGTGCTCGGAGCGCTTCCTCGGTCGACGCGAATTGAGCCGAGTCAAATTTCTCGGATGCTCTTCCAACAAGGCCCTGTATCAGCTGCAGGCTTTCCGCCCTCGGGTGAGGACGCGTCAAGAAGAACAACGTGCCGAGCATCGCTTTGTCTGCGCGCGGCCCGAAGCGGTAGACGATGTTGACCCCGCGGCCAATGGCATTCATCGGGAAGATGAGCAGGTCCCAGCCAGGGTCAAATCCCAACTGTTCAACCGTCGACGCCGTAACGCCGTTTGCGCTTGGAGTGCCCGCGGCAGAGGCGCGGACCAGGTATCGCACCCGACTGCGCCACTCCGGATAGTTGGCGTAGATGTGCGCGTAGGCGAGCTCGCACTGCTCGTAGCTGTTGACGATGAACGCCGCCTTACGCCCAACGCCGTTGGCGGCAATGTCGTTGTTCTGCAGGGCGGATTCGACTTCCGAGAGGGGGCCATTCGCCAGGAGCTGGTCGACCATCGCACGGAGAACCCGCTCTCGTTGCGAGAGCTTCGAGCCGCTGAACCGCAGATATCTGCTTGAGTCCAGGGGGTCGCGCAGAGGGGCAAAGCGGTAGCGAGACGCAGACCATCCGATGCCGGCGTTCGGCCGCTTCAGCACATAGTCGGGGCCGACATTGACGTGAAAACTGGGACTTGGCTCCAGCATCGACGTGGCGCTCGTGAGCAAAACGGCCATCCCGCCGTCTCTCTCAAGGCCTAGCTGATGCATGCGATGCGGCAAGAGCCGCGGGGTTCCTGAGAACCCTACCTGTGCAATGTCGACGTCACCTTCGTCGCTGACGGTGTAGCGCACTCCGCTCAAGCGCCCAACAAGGGACTCAGGCAGCACTGCCAATTGGTCCTTGGAGGCTCGCGACTCGAACACGCCGTCGCTTACCAGCCCTTCGGCGTTGAGCAGTCGCAGGTGAGGAGCCAGGCCGAAGTGCTGCAGAACCAGCAGCGATACCGTGGTGAGCAGGGTCGTGTAATCGAGAATTGTTGCGTCGTCGTGCGGCGACTTCAGATTGGGCGCGCTCTTTACCGTTCGAGCCACCTCGGCCATTGCCGATTCGGAGGCGTCGCGGTCCCATGCTTCAAGTGCCGAAAGCAGCCGCCTGTAAAAACTCTTTGCGTCCTCAACGGAGACGTTCGCGAGTTCTGCGGCGTGGGCCAGCTCGCGGTCCAAATCCGTGTCGTCTTCCCCTTCCTCGTCCGCCTCACCCTTGTCGGTCCGGACACGAAAGGCCACCGCCTTGCAAGCTGCGTCCCACACCCGCTCGAACGCTTCTCTTGCAGACCGGTGGCGTTCGGTCTCTTCCTCCGAGCGCTCGTCGTCGTAAGGGAAGATGTCGGAGATGATGGATAGAGACGTCAGAAGTACGTTGGCGTTCTGTTTCCGGAATGAGTTCTCGAAGTGTGCGATGCGTGCGGTCAGGCGTTCGGCCGCCTGGCCGAAGCGCAGGGTCATCTCGAGGATGCCGGGGACGGCTACACGAGATACGAACGCATTTCGACCTCGTGCGGCTGGAGCGTGAAGGTCATAGATGAGCGAGCTCCAAACCCCCTGCGAGTCCCCGACGATTTTCAGCAGCGGTGTGCCTTGCCCGTCCAGACTGGTCTGAGCGCCGTCGCACTCATCGACGACGAGCAGGTCAAAAGCACGCGCGATGTACTCGAAGTGCCGCAGCCGTTCGTTGGCAAACAGGCGTGACACCGAGCGGTCCATTGAAAGAACGTGGCCCACCCAGATTGGAGCATCGATGAGCTCGCGCTCCGAGTGCTGTCGTCCGCACACCGCTGAGAGCGCACAGAGGTGAGGCCGAACCCGCTTGCCGGGCTCAGGCGCCTGAAGCAGTTCAAGACAGGGCGGATTGTCGTGGGGGAACTGTTGTTCCTCGTCTGAAGCGAAGCCTGCCAGGGCACAGTTGGTTGCGAAGAAGCGAGCGGCCGGGCGCGTCACCCCATAACCCTGGTTCTCAGACGAGAGACTTGCGGCAAAGTTGAGTACGTGGCGGTTCCGAGAGCTCTCTCCCTGGCCGGACAGAATCCCGACGCGAACGCCGTACAGCGTCAACTTCTCAAAGAAGCCGGTTGCTACCTCAATTGAGGGGAAGAGGAAGCAGGCTCGCCAGTTGTTCTTGGCTAGGTAGCCAGCGAGCAGATACAGCAGTGTCGTTTTTCCAGCCCCGGGGAGGCCAATCAGATGCCTCACCCCCTTCAGCTCGATGCCAGCCGCCCCCACAAGGCCGTCGGTGCCAGGTTCAAGCAAGACGGCAGTTGGTGCTCCATTGGCGTCGTGAAGACGCTTGTACCAGCTGCGCTCTCCTGGATGCTGCCGACCTGCCGCTTCGTCAGCAGCGTCAAACTCGTCGGCGATTCGGATGAGGCCTTCCCAGGGCACAAAACCCGGGGGTTGGCCGACCCGGCCGGTGTCGTACAGCGGAGGAGCTGGAGGCTGAAACCCGAATGCTTCTATACGGGCGCGGTAATCAGCACCCTCCACCACAACCTCTGCATCGTCTGCTGCGTTGTGTGCTTCGGGTCGAGGCTGCGCCCGCAGCGGCAGTGGGCTTGTCAGGCAAGCGAGCGCATCCTTGACATCATCAGGGGCCAGCGTCGTCCAAGCCTTGAAAATGCGAAGTCGGTCATCGACCTGGAATCTCTGGTCGATGTAGCCCTTGGGTCGCGCGCCCTTGTCCTTCAGCTTTCGGACGCCTTGGTGGTAGGCGTTGTATTGGTCCACCATGAGGCGCAGTTCGCGGCGCGTGGCCGGCGCAATGTTGGCGAGGCGCAAGTTCCTCAGCGCCAGCTGCGTCCTGTCGTCCAGCGTGCTGAGCACCGAGTCGAAGCCCGCCAGGAGCGACGGCAGTTCCTGCAGGTTGTCCCAGTGCAGGAGCTCGGTTGCAACGATGCAGAGGAAATTGAGCGCATCTTCCTTCCCGTAGGGTCGAAGCCGTTCACGCATGGCCGACCGCCTTCAGGACTTCCGATGTTGAGAGGCAGCGAATGCTGCCGGCAGCTTCTTCCAGCGCGTGGCGCAAGCGGTCGAGATAGCCCGGCGTGCGTGCCACGAGCCAATCCGGAATAACCAGCCACTTGTGGCGGTAGTGGTTCAAACCACCCTTGTTGCGGCGAATCTTGTCACCAAGCAGTTCCGGACTTGCGTAGCTCTTAAGGTCCATCCCCGTATCACCGACCGCGATATCAACCCGGTCCATGTAGGGGTAGAGGTCGGGCTTTGCGCCCCGGGAGTGAAGCTCGTCAAAGAGGCGAATCTCATCGACACCCGGCTCCACCCAGTACTGGTGAACACCACGCCGTACGCGCAAGCGCCCCTCGAGCGTCACCGACTCGGATGACTCTGCTGGATAGGCCGCCGAGCACGCGTTGGTGCGACAGCGATGCGCACCACTCACGGGGCGCATGGCGTTTCCGCAATGCGCGCACAGTGCGAGCTGCCCGCGGTCGGCCCAGCCCAGGGGAATGGGCTCGTAGAACGACTGCTGCACCAGCATCCACAATGCTGACGGCAAATCGTTGTCGAGAGCGAAGGACTTGATTTTCTCGGTAGTCGCTAGGGGGTTACGGACCACGAACTCGCGGATGGATGAGTAGTACTTGTAAGCGTCAGTCTTCGGCTGCTTGTCCAAAGCGTCGCGGAACGTCGCAAACAGAAGCTCCTCCACGCCGGCGGTAACCGTCGAGAACCCAGATGCGAGCTCCGCAGCTTCGGCTGTCGGCGCCCCGTCGTCGCCGCCAATGAGGACGGTCTCTGAAAGCCCGCGTTTGTCGATGGTAGGCAACGGCAGCCACCGTCCCAGCGGAAGCGTGCAGTGATAGAGCAACTCGTGAATCTCAGCACCGAGGTCCGACGCGCCGCGGCTGATGCAGACGCGCGATACAAGCGCCATTGCCCGGCGGTCTTCTGCTTCAAGTCCCACCGGAGCCCCCGGGCTCTTGTCCACGCCTGCGACCATCCGGTCCTCAAATAACGCGCGGCGCGCCTGCCGCAGGACGAGCGCAGCCAGCGCCGGCACCACCAAGTCCTCTGGCCCGCCAGAGGAAGCCTGCTCCCCGCGCTCGTCAGTGCTTCGTAACCCTTTGCTGCTCATGCTTTCCGTTTCATGATTTGCCGTATAGCGCCTTGCTTCGTAGACCCAGACAATCGGCCAAATTGCGGAGGCACCTCTTCGCAAAAGTCATGAGCCCGTCGAGTTGCCTAAGGATTGCCTGCGTCCAGGCGCACTTTGTGGCCACATCCACTCCTGGAGCTCGACCGAGTTCTCGGCGGACAACAAGTACCGCGGTGGGGTTTGTGACTTCGGGTCGAGGGCGACGTTGAACTCCTGCATCAGATACGGCAGGAGAGCGGCACGACATGGCTCTTGCCGCTCTCGCTTGCCGCCCAGGTATTCCCAACGGACAACATCGGCTTGTGCAGGGCTCAAGGCCGGGTGCGCCACCAAACGAACCTTCACGCGCCGCTCCCATGCCTTGTCCGCAGGGGCCTTCGTTCCTTCCACACCAATCGACTCCCAGGATGTAATCCGGCCCAAGTTGTAGTCCCTGTGCGAGGCAGTCTCTTGCGTCCACCCCCTCAGGTGCCAGCGGCTACCGGTGCGTACGAGGGCAGTCGGAAACACAGTTCGAAAGTGCGGCTCTGGGTTGCTCATGGACCTGTACTTCAGTCGAAGCCAAGTGTGTTCGACGACGCTTGTGTGCAAGAACGAGAAAAGGTCGGGGCTGACGGGCGTTAGGTCTCTGTAAGCAGAAACCAACACTCTGTCGTCAAGCTGCCCGGCCGCAGTGACGAGAGCCAAGTACGAGTCAAGAGAGAACGGGTGCTCGTGGTTGAGATTGCGATACTTCCGGTACAGCGCCGGGGTGGCGATGAAAGCCTTCTTCTTCGGGTCCCAAGAAGTCGCATCTTCGTTGGCTGCTCGGAGCTCTTGAATCAGCTGGCTTGCTCTCACGATGCCCAACTGGAACAACTCCCGGAGGCGCTGATTCCGAAGTCGCCCCTCCCAAAGAAGCAACCGCATCAGGTCGTCGAGCCGCTCGGTTGCCTTCATGAACAGACCTTTCAGTTTGTTGTATCTTACACAAAAGCGAATGATAGGTAACGGATAAATCGGCGACCGCTTTGACAACGCGTTGTGCAAGCCGCGGGGCTTGACCAATGCATTGCTGAAAGCCGTTCGTCGCCTCGCGCGCACGAACTCCGCCTGCCCTCTTGACGGCCGCATACTGTAAGCATCTACAGTATCCCGAACGACGCTTCCGATACGACAGATGCCCCGTCAGAACCAAGACGCGCAGTACCTGACCCGCCTGCAGGACTACCACCGGCAGCACCGCGCGCTGCCGACGATGACGGCGATGACCGAGCTGCTCGGCCTGTCGAGCACCGCCACCGTCTTCGAGATGGTCGGACGCCTGAAGACCGCGGGCTACCTCGCGCAGGGCCCGGACCGCCGCCTGGCGCCAGGCCGCCGCTTCTTCGCACGCCCTCTGCTTGGTGCCATCCGCGCCGGGCAGCCGGAGCCTGCCGACGAAGTCGCCTCCGACATGACCTATCCGGCGCCACTGCGAAAGCGGTTCGTGAGCTGTCGGTCGCTATACGTGGCTCCTTACCCCAAGGAGTAGTCAATTGCTGCAGGTCACATTCAATAGCATCAAACCGGAGTTCCAGTCTCATGCGGGGGCTGCGGCGTTGATAACAATGGTCCGGTGCTGCCTCTACAGGGGCGACGAACCGTCGCCCTACCGAACTCTGATGCGGTCGCTGTACGACGGAGAGAAGTTTCCGGTCGACCTAGCACTCGTTGTTCGACGTGTACCGGGGCACCGCTTTGTCGAGATGCTGCTTGCGCTGATGTTCTATCGGGACGTTTGCGCATCTCGAAATATCGAGCTTTCAAGTGTGTTTTGCGACCCCACCCTGTTGGCGCGTGCGCTCGATATTGATAGGTAGCAGAGAGGCCACCAGTTCTTTTTGGCGGGCGCGTTCAACGCGCCCGCTGTGCTTTGCGTGTGGACTTCTATGTTGTCGAGCCCCTGAAACGTTGCCGCCGGTCGGCTCAGAGACGTTGTGGAGGATGCTCGGTCCGTTCGGGCGGGGGAGGGACGGCGTCGCTATACGTGGCTCAACCTGCCCGTCTCGCGGGCGGCGCGTGTCAAGGTAGTTGTCGCCTCAATCATGCAGCCATCTGCCGAGTATGCAGCGCGCTGGCAGCCGTCGTGTTGACCACCGAGTCGCGCTCAGGATTGAGGCTGACCACGCCGA
>Ga0068877_10001724_pt1 | contig 17873 bp, 13 predicted proteins | sample NOAtaG_FD_66437 | JGI IMG/M metagenome (GOLD analysis project Ga0068877, IMG submission 66437) | Freshwater lake microbial communities from Lake Erie, under a cyanobacterial bloom - NOAA_Erie_Diel6S_1000h metaG | ecosystem: Environmental > Aquatic > Freshwater > Lake | place: USA: Ohio, Lake... | reverse complement strand
TGCGCCACCAGGTGCACGTCGGGCTGCGCGGCCTCCAGCATCTCGGGCTGCAGCAGCATGTCGCGCAGGTTCAGTCGTTCGAGCGCGTCGCGCTGCATCACCTGCACCACCTGCGACGGAAAGTAGCGCCGGATGTCGCCCAGCCAGCGCGCCACGCCGGGGCGCGACGCGCCGCGGCCACCGCGCCGGTCGGCCCCCAGGCCACCGCCGGCATCGGGCTCGTACAGCGCGGCCAGGGCCTGGTCGATGTCGGCCTCGGCGCCCAGCGGCGCGCCGCAGGCGGCCTCGGCCTCGGCGCCGAGCACCAGGCGCCAGCGGCGCAGGCGCGTGGCGTCGTCGACGCGGTGGCCGTCTTCGGGGTCGATCAGCTCGGGCGTCATGCCGGCACCCCCAGCCAGCGCCGCAGCCAGGGCAGCGGCAACGCGGCCTTGTCGGCGGGCCAGTCCACCACCGCCGCGGCGGCCGGTGCGGCGGCCCGCACGCCCTGCCGCGCCCGCGCGGCCAGGTCGCGCCGCTCGCCGGGGCCGAAGGCCGAGAAGGTTCGCCGCACCAGCGGCAGCACGCGGATGAAGTGGTCTTCACCCAGGCCCGCGAGCCAGGCGTCGAGCAGCGGCCACACGGTGGCGTCGTGCAGCAGCAGCGTGGCGTTGCGGTTGAGAAAGCCGTCCAGCCAGGCGGCCGCGGCGGCGGCGTCGCTGCCGGCCGAGAGGTGCAGCGACATCGCCTGCGCCGCGGCATCGCGTTCGCGCAGGCCGTCGTCGAGCAGCAGCCGCAGCGCCATGCCCTGCAGCAGCGGGTGGGCCTGCGTGCTGTCGGCCAGCTGCTGCAGCGCCAGGCGCCAGGCGGCCTGCGGCCCGGTGCCTTCTGCGTCGGCCAGTGTGGCGGGCGCATCGCGCAGGCGCAGCGCCGCGTGCGCGGCCAGCACGTGCTCGCGCAGCGCGCCGGCGGCATCGTCGTCGAGCGCCTGCGCAGCCAGCAGCAGCCCGATGGCGGCGCGCAGCACCAGGCCGTCCAGCACCGCGGCCACCAGCGTGGCGTCGGTCTGGCGCACGTTGCCATAGCGGAACACGTTGGCCAGCGCCGGCAGCGCAGCCAGCAGCTGCGGCACGTCGCCGCTGAGGGCAGCGCGGTCCTGCAGCGCTTGCGTGGCGGCCTGCACGGCATCGGGCAGATCGGCCAGCAGCGCGTCGTCCACACACTTGGACAGTTCGGCCAGCCCATGCAGGCCGGGGCAGCGCTCCATCACGCAGGCGGTGGCCGCCTGTTCCACGGTCTGGCCCCAGCGGCTGGCCTCGATGAGGCGCAGCGCGAACTCGGGCTGCCACTGCAGCTGCCAGACCTCATGGAAGCTGCCGCGGGCGCTGCGGCCCACCTTGGCCAGCTGGCCCCAGGCCACGCCGAGCAGCGCCAGCCGGTGCAGCAGCCGGCTGCGGGCCAGATCGCCCGCTTGGCGCAGGTCCAGGTCCAGCGTCTTCTGCAGCGCCTCGGGCTTGAGGCGCAGCGTCTTTTGCAGCGCCTCGAGGTCGCGCTGCAGCGGCACCGTGGGCACGTCGGGTGGCACCTCGCCGAGGCGGTCGCCCACCAGGAGCGCGTCGCGCACGAAGGCCAGCACGGTGTCGTCGCCCATCGTCAGTACGGCGCGCGTGGCTTCGGTCAGTTCGTCCAGGCCCGGCGCGGCGCGGCCGCGCATCGCCGCCAGGCCTTCGGCCAGCCGCGTGGCCTCGATCAGGTGGCTGCTGGAGCAGTCGAGATCGCGCTCGCGCATCAACGTGGCCACACGCGCCAGCCAGCCAGCGGCGCGCACGCGGCCCGGCGCGCCGCCGGTGGCCCAGAGGTGCTCGTACCAGCCCGGCGAGCGCACGCCGGCGCCATAGCCGCTGGCGCGCGCCAGATGGCGGTAGGTCCAGGGCACCCAGGTGGCGGCCACCTTGCGCTTGGGGCAGCCCTTCAGCAGGGCCGTGTCGGCCTTGGCGGTGGGCGTACCGGGTGCGTCGAGCTGCAACGCCGGCAGGTGCCAGGCGCCGCAGACCACGGCGATGCGCTCGGCGCCCTCGCGCCGCGCGGCGCGCAGGCACTGGCGCATGTGGGCTTCGCGCAGCGCGTCGATGGTGGGTGGGGCCGTGGCGCTGGCATCCGCCTCTGCACTGGATTCGGCCGCACGCAGCGCCACCATCGCTTCGGCGATGGCGTCGAACAGGCCGGCGGCGTCTTCACGCTCCTCGACCTGCTGGTTCCACCACGCCTCGCCGTCTTCGAAGCCGGCGGCCTGGGCCAACGCCCCCAGGGGATCGGCCCGCGGCGTGTCGGCGGCCACGTCATCGTCGGCTTCTTCGGGCAGCGCCAGCCGGTGGGTCTGCGGCAGGTCGATGAACTGCAGCGCCACGCCGTGTTCGGCCGCCCAGGCCAGCGCCTGCCACTCGGGCGAGAAGCGAGCGAACGGGTGGTACACGGCGCGCCGGGGCTCGTCGGCCGCGTGGCTGAGCACCGCCACCGGCGGCACCAGCGCCGGCACGAGGTGCAGCAGCGTGTCGGCCTCGGGCGGGCCTTCGACCAGCACCCGTGTCGGCGCCCAGGCGTCGAACGCGGCGCGCAGGCTGCGCGCGCAGCCCGGGCCGTGGTGGCGGATGCCGAAGAGGCGCAGTTCGCTCATGGCCACAAGATCACAGCGCCTCGCGGCAGGCCCGGTACAGGTCCTTCCACTCGCTGCGTTCCTTCATCACCGTCTCGAGGTACTCGGTCCAGACCGCGGCGTCCTGCACCGGGTCCTTCACGACCGCGCCTACCAGACCCGAGGCCATGTCGCGCGGGCGCAGCACGCCGTCGCCAAAGTGGCCGGCCAGGGCCAGGCCGCTGTTGATGACCGAAATGGCCTCGGCGGTGGACAAGGTGGCGCTCGGCGACTTCAGCTGCGTCTTGCCGTCTTCGGTGCGGCCGTTGCGCAGCTCGCGGAATACCTGCACGATGCGACGCACCTCCTTCAGCGCCGGCGGCTCGGCCGGCAGCTGCAGTGCGCGGCTCATCTCGCCGACGCGGCGGGTGACGATGGCGACCTCGTCGTCTTCGCTCGCCGGCACCGGCAGCACCACGGTGTTGAAGCGCCGCTTCAGCGCGGCGGAGAGTTCGTTGACGCCCTTGTCGCGGTTGTTGGCGGTGGCGATGACCGAGAAGCCCGCGACCGCCTGCACCTCGCTGCCGAGCTCGGGAACGGGCAGCGTCTTCTCCGACAGCACCGTGATCAGCGAGTCCTGCACGTCGGCCGGGATGCGCGTGAGCTCCTCCACCCGCGCGATGCGGCCGTGGCGCATGGCCTGCATCAAGGGGCTCGGCACCAGGGCTGCCTCCGAAGGCCCGTGCGCCAGCAGCTGCGCGTAGTTCCAGCCGTAGCGCAGCTGCTCCTCGCTGGTGCCGGCGGTGCCCTGCACCAGCAGCGTGGACGTGCCGCTGATGGCCGCCGCCAGGTGCTCGCTCACCCAGCTCTTGGCCGTGCCGGGCACGCCGTACAGCAGCAGCGCGCGGTCGGTGGCCAGCGTGGCCACGGCCACTTCCATCAGGCGTTCGCTGCCGATGTACTTGGGGCTGACTTCGAAGCCGTTGTCGAGTCGGCCGCCCATCAGGTAGCGCAGCACGGCCCAGGGCGAGAGCCGCCAGTTCGCGGGGCGCGGCCGCGTGTCGTGCTTCGCGAGCTCGGCCAGCTCCTCGGCGAACTGCTGTTCGGCGTGTTGGCGCATCACGGTGCTCATGAGGGGTCCTTCGTTCAAACAGAGTCGGGGGCGTGCAGCCGCGCACGGGCGGTCGCGATGCGTTGCACGTTGTGCAGCAGCGCGCCCACGGCGGGCGGGTCGTCGGGGTGGCTGGGCAGCTCGCGCAGCGCGGGCAGGGCCTGCGGGTGCAGCAGGCTGGCGATGTCGGGCAGCGCCTCGCGCAGCGGCCACTGCAGCGTGACCGAGCCGCTGGCCAGCCGCTGGCGCACGGCCGCGGCCAGGCGCTGCGACAGCGGCAAGGACAGGTGCTGCGGCGGCGGGCAGCCCGGGCCCAGCTGGGCCAGCAGCGCGTCGGGCAGCTCGCCGTCGTGGTCGAGCAGGCGCAGCCAGTGCGCCTCGCGCTCGGCCAGCGGCAACAGGGCCAGCACGCTGGCGCGGCCATCGGGGCCCGCGCCGCGCGGCCAGTGGCGCAGGAAGGCGGCGCTCCAGGCGGGTTCGGGTGCGGTGAAGAGCGCGTCGCGCCAGGCGCGGTGCAGCGCCTCGGCCCAGTCGGTGTCGGCGGCCCAGGCCAGCAGCTCGCCCGGCTCCAGGCCCGTGTGGCGGGGCCACCAGGCCAGCGGCACCTGGCGTGCGACCAGGTACAGCCACCAGGCGCGTTCGCCCAGGGCCTCGTGCTTGGGGCGCGGCGGATCGGTGGTGCCCACCTCGGCCGGCGGCTCGATGAGCCAGCGTTTGCGCAGCAGCACGCGTTCGTGCCGCAGCAGCGGCTCGATGCGCGCGACGGCACGCGCCACGAAGGCGCTGGCGGGCAGGCGCTGCAGCAGCGTGGCAGCGGCCTGGCGCACCTCGCGGCTGCGGTCTTGCAGCAGCGACTCGAGCAGCGGCTCGTCCTCGTCGCCCAGCCCGGTGGCGAGCGCACCCACCAGTTCGGCGCGCTCGTTGGCGGGCAGCTCGGGCAAGACGGCGGCCAGCCGCTCGCGGCCGGCGGCGAGCGCACTGCCGCGTTCGCGGCGCAGCAGCGCGCTGCGCTGCTCCAGCGTGCCTTCGGCCCAGCGGGCCTCGTCGTCGGCTTGCTCGCTGCCGGCGGCCCAGCGCCAGTCGTCGCGCTTGGCGGCCAGCCAGTGGCCGCGGGTGCCCAGCACGGCGGCCACCGGCGCGCGCAGCGCGATGCTGCGGCGGCCCAGCTCCAGGGCTGCCGGCAGCCAGGCCTCGGGCAGGCGCTGGCCGCGCGCCGCCCACACGGCCAGCAGCTCGTGCTGCACACGGGGCGGGCCTTCGTGCAGCAGCCAGCCCAGCAGCGCGTCGGCCGGGGCAGCGGGGTGCGCATCAGGGGTGGCAGGGGCAGGCAGGGCGGTGGTCCAGCGCTGGCCGAACTCGCTGGCGGCCTGCGTCACCGCCAGCACGGCGGCGGCGCGCAGCAGAGCCTCGGCGCGGGCGGGGGCCGACGTGGCTTCGTGCACCAGGGCTGCCACGTCGGGCGGCCAGCCGCCCATGGGTGGCCACACGCCGGTGTGGCGGTCGGTGCCCACCAGGGCCGCGGGCAGCAGGGGCGACCAGGCGCTCACAGGCGGTGCCCCGGGTTCATGCCGCGCCCCGCTGCCACAGCGGCGGCAGGCCCGGCACGCCCCAGGCCGTGAGCGGCGCGAAGCGGCGGCCGTCCCACTCGCCGGCCAGCTGCAAGGGCTGGCCGCCGTGGCGTGCCTGCAGCGCCCAGGCGTCGTCGTCGTGCATGGCCAGGGGCAGGGCCCGCCCGCCGGCCACGGCCTGCCAGCCACCCGCCTGCACCAGCACGGCGTCGCGCCAGAGCACGGGGTGCAGCGGCACGAACGGATTGGCGGCCACCCGTGTGGCCATCAACTGCCACTCATCTTGAAGGCATGGCAACGAGGTCACGCCGACGACGACGGCCGCCTCGCACAGCGCGCGCAGCGGCGCCGCCGAGGGGTAGAACACCAGCGTGGCGTCGACGTCGACCCCGGCCACCCAGCCTTGCTCGAAGCCCTTGCCGGCAAAGGCGTGTTCCAGCAGCAGCGCGCGCCGGCCGCTGGTGTGGCCGTGCAGCCAGACGCGGCGTTCGGTCAGCTTCGGCTCGCGCTCGTCCTGCGCCACGGCCAGCACGCACCAGCGGTCGGCTTGCCGCGTGCCGTGCGCCAGCACGTCGGCGCGGTCCAGCGGCCAGCCGAGCAGGGTGCGCAGATCGGCCTGCTCGGCGGCGGGCAGGGCCTGGCGCCGCGCCAGGCCCTCGCAGGCGAGCTGCAGCAGGCCCAGGCGGGCCAGCGTGTGCTCGGGTGCCGCGCCGATGTGCGCGGCGGCCTCGCGCACGCGCTGCGCCAGGCCCGGCGCCTGCGCGTCCACCAGGCGCGCGGCCGTGGTCTGCCACGCCGCCACCGCGGCCGGGTTCAGCGCGCCGAGGCCCTGGCTCAGCTGGTCGGCCAGCCAGCGTGCCAGATCGGTGCCGGCGGCCTCGATGCGCTGCCAGCGCTGCGCCTCGCGGCGTGCGGCGGCTTCGGGGTCGGCCGGAGCCTCCGCCGCGGCGGCGGCGCGGGCCTCCTGCTTGTGCGCCTTCTCGGCGCGCGAGGCCAGCCACTCCACCACCCAGGCCGGCGGCGGGCCGCCAGAGAAGGCCGCGCCGTCGGACACCTTCATCAGCAGCAGCGCCAGGCCGTGCTTGCACGGGAACTTGCGGCTCGGGCAGCTGCAGCGGAAGGCGGGGCCGGCGAGATCGACCTGCGTCTGGTAGGGCTTGTTGCCGCTGCCCTGGCATTCGCCCCAGACGGCGCGCTCGTCGGCGCCGCGCAAGGGCCACTTGGAGGCGGAGACGAGCCCGCGCGCCGCCTTGGCCGAGGCATCGTCGGGCGCCAGCGCCAGAACCGAATCGGTGGTCAGCATCGTGGGCCGGCCGTGCAGCAGAAGTCTCCCTGCGGCCGGAGTCTACGGGTACGCCGCAGCGCCCCGAGGCGCTCGTTGGGCGTTCCTGGGCCAGCCCCTGAGCGAGGCCGTCGACCAACTGCTCGATCTGCTGCCCCTGGGTCGTGAAGGGTGCCCCTGTCGTGGTGCAGCCGGATCGACAGGCGCACCGTCTGCGACACGCCCCAGGACCGGGCCATCAAGGCGCCGATCAGCGCATCCGCAGCGGGAATCCGACCCAGCGGCCGCGGCCCGAGAGAACGTAAAGCACCTCGTCCTCGCGCGCAGGCATCGTCGATCTGCACGGTGTCGGGCACATCGGCCTGGTTGACGACCCGGAGCGGCAGCGGCTGTGGCGCCTGGCATCCACGCCACCCTTGCGGGAATCACCCAGTCGCTGGGGCTGCTGCCCGGGTCAATGATTCCCGCCAGCAGGCGGCCCCGGGGGCCGGCACACCCACACACCACGCCGCACCTCCCATGTCTGTCGCACCGGCCGCCTCATGCAAGCCGGCGACACCATCGGCGGGCCCTGCCGCCGTGGTCTCGCTGCTGGTGCTGGCGCTGAGCCTGGCAAGCTGCGCGCAGGCGCCCCACGCCGATGCCGCGTTCGAGCGCTGGCGCCCCGCGCGGGCCGACGCCGTGGCGGCGCTGGAGTCGCACCTCGTCCTGCACGGCGTGGCCTCGGTGCTGCCGCTGCACGAGTTGCTGCGCTCGGCCTCGTCGTGGCAGGACTGCGCGGCCGAGCCCTTTGCGCTGCCGCCGCCGGCCCAGTGGCCGGCGGTGGTGTCGGTGCTGCGGCTGGTGCAGGCCCTGCGCGCCGCGGGAGTGATCGACGCCATCGAGGTTCACTCCGGCTACCGCGATGCCGCGCTCAATGCCTGCGCCGGCGGCGCCGCGCGCAGCGCGCACCTGCTGCACTTCGCCATCGACTTCACGCCGCGGGCCGGTGCCGATCCGGGAGAGGCCTTGTGCGCTTTCTGGCGCCGCGAGGGCGCCGGGTGGCGGATGGGCCTTGGCAGATACGCCTCGGGGCGCATCCACATCGACACTGCCGGCCATCGCAGTTGGGGTGCGCCAGTGGCGGGCGGCGCGGCGCCCTGTCGGCAGATGCCGGCGGCCGAGCGGGCCGAGTCACCCGCGTCGCCGCTGGCGCCGGATGCGCGATGATCCAGGGATGACCCACCTTCCTTTGCACCGCATGCGTGCGGTCCGCATCCATGGCCTCGATGCCGCCTTGCGGTTGCTGCTGCTGTTGGCGCTCGGGCTCGGTTCATCGGCCGACGCGCTGGCACAGGGCTCGCTGGCCGAGCGGCGCTTGGCCGTCACCAAGGGCACGGCACCGGGCAAGCTGCTGATCGAGGCGCCTAGTGCGGCGGCCAGTGAGGCGCCCAGTGCGGCTGCCAGTGGTGCCGCGGCCAGCAGCGCCGCAAGCCCGGTGCCGACCAGTGCCGCGGCTTCCGCCAGTGGCGCGGCCGCGCCGGCACGCCGCACCGGTTGGTTCAGCGCCCTGCCGCCGCCGAGCGGGCGTTCATTGCCGGCGGCGCGGCGCTTCGATGCGCCCGATCAGGGCATCGTCATCAAGTCGGCCCAACCGGCTTCGGCACCGGGGCGCTGAACGGCCGGGCGGGCTGAAGCGTGCACCGCGCCTGCATCTTGCCAGGGCGCAGCGCCTTGCAAAGCAGCTTGATCTGCCCCAGCGCATGGGGTTGCGTCGGTGCTGAGGGCGCCCCCGAGCTTGCCGGGCGTGGATCTCGACCAAGCTGACATGCCAACCAGACCACGCTGTACCTGACTCCGCTGCACGGCCGGGCCACTGCGGAGCAGTTCAAGGACCTGGACCGCTGAGGCTGCCGGCAACGCGTTAACTGCCGGATGCAGGCTGAAACGCCACACGTGCCGAGAAACGGCCGCCCTGGCGCCCACATGCGAATGCCCAGCCTTGCCGCTCGCATATGCGTGCGACGATTTGCAGGCCATACCCCGTCGAGGAAGAACTGCGCGGCTGTTCCCGCACATCGTTCTCGATCTCGACACCTCGCGCGTCCGCCCGCACCACGATCCAGGTGTCGGCGTAGGCCACGGCGTTGCGCAGAAGGTTGTCGATCAGCACCGGGCCCAGGCCCGGGGCGGCCCACACCCGCGCGTGCGCATCGAGCTGCTGCTCAATCCGCAGCCCCTTCTGCATGGACAACGGGGCGAGCCGATCGAGCAGGTCCTTCAGGATCGACGCGACGTCCAACTCCTGGTCGTCGCGTTGGCCCGGGTCGTCAGCACCGCGGCTGAGCGCAAGGAGCGCGGCGACCAGATCGGCCATGTCGTTGGCGCTCTGCTCCATGCGCGCGAGCGCCCGTTCGCGCAAGGGCTGTTCGTCGGTCGCACGCAGCACGGCGAGACTGCTCTTGAAGACGGCCACGGGCGTGCGCAGCTCATGGCTCGCAAAGCGCGTGAACTCCCGTTCGCGTTGAAGAAAGTCGCTGAGCCGGGCCACCAGTGCAGCGAAGCCGCGGCTCAGCGCGCCCACTTCGTCGCCACGTTGGGCACCCGAAAACGCCACCGGTCCTTCGCGATGGCCGTTGACCTCCTGCGTCAAGGTGGCCAGCGGCTGCGCGAGCTGGCGCGCGAGCATGCCTCCGATGGCGCCGCTCAGGGCCGTGACAGCCGCGCCGATCAGCAGCAGCGTGAGCAGCGCGTAGGGCTCGAAGTCGTCGACGTCGAGAATCCCGTGGCCATCGATGACCGCATAGAGCGTATCGCCGCCGCCCATGATCGGGACGACCCGAACCAGCCCGCCGTCGTCAAAGCGAAGGTGCGTGCCCGGCCCGTAGGAGGCCACCCAGGCCGGCAGGTCCGGTGAGGCGCGCACGTAAAGGCGCACGACTTGGACGCCCGACACGAGAAACCCGCCGTGACGCGGGGGCTGCGCCAGGGCCTTGACCCGCTCCAGGGTGCTCGGCGTGGTGCCGTCCGTGCTAGGGCGCTCGATCTGAGCGATCGCATGCTCGACCACCGCGCCAAGGTAGCGGCGCAGCAGGAACTCTTCGGTCCCCTGGAGGACGAGGTACGTCAGGAGGCCATAGAGCAGCGCGGTCGCCCCGGCGAAGCGCATGAACGCCCTGCGCAGACGCCGCTGGAAGGTGCTGTCACCTGACAAAGCGCCACCCCTTGCCGTGGACGGTTTCGATCAACTCTCGTTCTCCGGTGAGGGTCAGCGCATGGCGCAGTCGGTAGATGTGGGTGCGCAGCGCATCGCTGTCTGGCACGTGGTCGCCCCAGAGCTCTCTTTCGAGGACGGCGCGCTCCACGGTCAGCGGTGAACGGGCAGCCAGGATCTTCAGGACCCTCAACTGCAGCTCGTGGAGCCGAATTCGCCGGCCGTTGCGCACCACGATGCCTGCAGCGTGATCGAGCATCACTTCGCCCAACACCTGAGTCGATACCTGGGGCCGTCGCCCTCTCGCGGTAAGCGCCTGGAGACGGAAGAAGAGTTCTTCCATCTCGAACGGCTTCACCAGATAGTCGTCAGCGCCACGTGCAAAACCCGCCTTCTTGTCCTGCAGGGTGTCGCGTGCAGTCAGAAAGATCACGGGCGTTTCGTCGCGCATCTGTGTGCGCAGGCGCTCACAGACCTCCAGCCCGTCGATGCCAGGAACAGCCACGTCGAGAACGTAGACATCGAACCCCGCCACGTTCGCCAGATCGAGAAACGCCTGTCCATGGAAAGCGAGTTCGACCGCACAGCCCCGCACCTCCAGGTAGTCCGACACAGCACCGGCCAGCGCAAGGCTGTCTTCGAGCAGAAGTACCCTCATGGTGATGCCGCGACGACGATGACGGCGCGATGGTAAGGCGCGGGGTGCGCCGTGCACCGCCGCGCCGTGTGACGTTTGGTTCACGGGCGGCCCCCTAGCATGGTGCGACTCGACCGACTCCTTCACACCACCCATGGCCTCGACCTTCGTTGCCCAGAACCGCATCAACCTTTCCCGACTGTTCAGGATCTGCGGATCCATCGCCCTTCGGCTCATCGCCGGAGTGCTGGTCTTCTGCGCGGCATCAGTCGCGATGGCGCAAAGCGCAGGAGGCGGGATGCGCATCTCAGTCGCCAGCAAGGAAACACAGCGACCTCTCGAGGGCGTGACAGTGACCGTGACCGACCGCGTCGGCAAGGTCGTTACGCGTCGCACAGAGGCCAGCGGCACGGTCGACTTGTCTGGCCTTGACGCGGGACTCTATGCGGTCACGGCAGACGGCCCCGGCTGGATGGCCACCAGCGAGCCCAGCGTGCGCGTTGTCGAGCGCAAGGTGACGCCGCTGAACCTGGAGATGCTCGCCCGCACGGAGGCGTCCCAGAGCGTTGTGGTGGTGGGCCGCGCGTTGATTGCCGACCCGTACGGAGCGGCCAGCAACTCCTTGCTGAACCGAGAGGAACTGCGCAGTGCACCTGGCACCGGCAGTGATGTGCTTCGAGCGCTTGACGGCCTGCCGGGGCTGATCACCGACGGCGAATTCGCCAGTTTCTCGGTGCGCGGCCGTGGACCCCGAGACAACCTGATCCTGGTTGACGGGCTGCCCTTGGATCGTGTGGTTCACTTCGACCAGACTGTCGGCGAGGGGGAGGACATCGGTGGCGGTGGCCGCTACTCGATCTTCGCGCCGAACTCCATCGCGAGTGCGGAGTTCTCGGCCGGCGGTTGGAGCGCCGCGCACGGAGGGCGCTCGGGCTCCTTGCTCAAGCTCGGGGTCGCTGGCGGCAGCCCGACGCCGAGCGCCAGTCTGCGGGTGGACATCGCAGGGCTTGAATTCAGCTACGAGGGGCCCAGTGGCATCCATGCGGGTACGACCCTGTTTTTCACGGCGCGCCAGTTCGATTTCGGCCGCGTCTTCGAAGCGATCGATGAGTTGGACATTGGCCAGCCGAAACTGACCGATGTCGTGCTCAAGACGGTGACCACCCTTGATCCCGAGAACAAGATCGAGTTTCTTGGGATCCTGGCGCCGGAGAGATACACACGCAATGTCAACAACGTTCTCGCCTCGCCGAACTTCGAGGACGTGTCGCTGATCGACACCCGGCAGGACCTGTCCCTGGTGGGGCTGACCTGGCGCCGCCGCGCCGGAGCGGACAGCCGATGGACACATCAGATCTACCGCCGCGCAAACAACAAGACCTCAGCGGAGGGTGAGGCCTATCCCGACCTCGTGCCCAAGGGCACCCGGGCCCCGGACGTCCCGGTGCGCGAACGCTTGATTACCGTGATCGAGAAGGAAACCGAGAACGGCTGGCACAGCGATTACGTGACACGCAACCGGTTCGGTCAGGGATCGGCCGGACTGCGCGTCTGGCAGACCGACGTGGAGTACTCGACTCTGCTCAGGGAAAACTGGGACCGGTTCGTCTATCGATCCACTGATCCGCGGCCGCCCGGTCAGCGATACATCACGTTGACCCCGGACAGCATCAACTCGATCTACAAGGCCAAGAAGACCAGCTACGCCGCGTATGGCGAGCAGGTGTTCAAGTTTGATCAGTGGGATCTGAGAACAGGGCTCCGTTACGACCGCGATGGCTTTTCGGACGAGTCGCTCGTTTCTCCGCGGCTTGCGGCGAACTGGCTCTTTGGTTCGGGCTTGCGAGTGTCTGCCACTGCAGGCGTGTTCTATCAGTCGCCGCGTTTTCTGGTTCGCGCGGCCAGCCCGGAGAACTTCGGCATCAAGAATGAGCGAGTCACTCACGTGAGTGTGGGCTTCGAGCAGAGCTTCGGCCGGAACTGGTCGCTGCTCGTCGAGCCGTACTATCAGCGGCTGAGTGATCTCGTCGTCGAGCAGGAACGCACCAGTGGCCGGGTCACCAATGACGGGGCAGGCACCAATCTCGGCCTGGATGTCGTTCTGTCGCGGCGCTATTCGAGCGGCTGGTCCGGGAGTGTTGTCTACGCCTACAACAAGGCACGCATCAATGACAACGACGGTGTCGGCGACTACGACGCCGATTTCAACCGCGAGCACTTTTTCTCCATTGGCGGCAGCTGGCAGATCAACGAACGCTGGAAAGTAGCTGGGCGCTGGAAATGGGCCGGCGGCCGACCCACGGACGACTTCACCATCAACAGTGACGTGCTGGGACCAGGGCAGCCGCTGCGCTACTCGAAGGAACTGACGCGGCGGAACGCGCTTCGGCTTGAAGACCTCCACGCGCTCAATGTCCGGATCGACTACCGGCGCAATCTCGGCCCGGTGGACCTGGTTGGGTTCTTGGATGTGCTCAACGTCTATGGCGGCCCCAGCGGTGGTTCGCGGGAATTCGACCCACGGCGGGGTGTGAATGTCGCGGACAAGGGCGAGGCACTTCCCATCATCGGCCTCATCCTTGAACGCTCGTGGTGAGGCGCCTGGATGCGAGGCGGGCCCGCCTGAGCGGCCACGGCCGCGCGCGATGGCGCTCAGCCGATCTCGTGCGCCGCCATCAGCTCCAGCGCCTTCACCAGCGCTGAGTGGTCGGCTTCGGCCAGCCCGTTGGCGGCGCACACCTGCATCAGCTGCGCCGCGTTGGCGGTGCCCGGCAGCGCCACGCCCAGCGCCTTGGCGCCTTGCAATGCGAGGTTCAGGTCCTTCTGGTGGAGCCCGATGCGGAAGCCGGGGTTGAAGGTGCGCTTGATCATGCGCTCGCCGTGCACCTCGAGGATGCGGCTGCTCGCGAAGCCGCCCATCAGCGCCTGCCGCACCTTGGCGGGGTCCGCGCCGGCCTTGGCGGCGAACACCAGCGCCTCGGCCACGGCGGCGATGTTCAGTGCCACGATGATCTGGTTGGCCACCTTGGTGGTCTGGCCGTCGCCGCTGCCGCCGACGTGGGTGATGTTCTTGCCCATCAGCTTGAGCAGCGGCTCGGCGCGCGCAAAGGCGGCCTCGCTGCCACCCACCATGATGGTCAGCGAGGCCGCCTTGGCACCCACCTCGCCACCCGAGACCGGGGCATCGAGGTAGTCAGAGCCCAGCGCCTGGATGCGCGCCACGTAGTCCTTGGTGGCCATCGGCGAGATGCTGCTCATGTCGACGACCAGGCTGCCGGGCTTCAGGCCTGCGGCCACGCCATGCTCGCCGAACAGCACGCGCTCGACATCGGGTGTATCGGGCAGCATCAGGAAGACGATGTCGCTGGCCGCGGCGACCGCCTCGGCGCTGGGCGCCGTGCGGGCGCCAGCGGTCGTCAGCGCTTCCGGTACCTTGCTGCGTGTGTGCACGGTCATCGCGTGCCCTGCGGCGATGAGGTGGCCGCACATCGGCGCGCCCATGATGCCCAGGCCGATCCAGCCCAGGGTGGGGGTGGTGCTCATTGCCAGCTCCTCAGCCAGGTCAGGCCGGCTTCCGTGCCGCCGGCGGGTTTGTACTCGCAGCCGATGTGGCCGCCGTAGCCGATGCGCTGCAGGTGCGCGAACAGGAACTCGAAGCGGATCTCGCCGGTGCCGGGCTCGTGCCGGCCCGGGTTGTCGGCCACCTGGATGTGGCCGATGCGCGGCAAGAGGCGCTCGAGGGTGGCCGCCAGCTCGCCCTCGGTGCGCTGCTGGTGGTAGACGTCGTACTGCAGTTTCAGGTTGGGCGCGCCCACCTCGTCCATCAGCGCGATGGCGTCGTCGCTGCGCTGCACCAGGAAGCCCGGCACGTCGTAGCGGTTGATGGGCTCCATCAGCAGTTCCAGCCCCGCGGCGTGCAGCACGCCGGCCGCGAAGCGCAGGTTGTCGACGAGCGTGCGGCGCGCGTCGGCCTCGCTCACGCCCGCCGGCACGCGGCCGGCCAGGCAGTTCAGGCGCGGCGTGCCCAGCGTGGTGGCGTAGGCCACGGCCTTGTCGACGCCGGCGCGAAACTCAGCCACGCGGGCGGGGTCGCAGGCGATGCCGCGGTCGCCCGCGGCCCAGTCGCCGGCCGGCAGGTTGTGCAGCACCAGGCTCAGGCGGTGGCGCACGAGCTCGTCGCGCAGCACGGCCGCGGGCTGCTCATACGGGAACTGCAGCTCCACCGCCGTGAAGCCGGCGCGGGCCGCCAGGCCAAAGCGCTCGAGGAACGGCGCCTCGGTGAACAGCATCGAAAGGTTGGCACTGAAACGTTTCACAGGCTCACTCCAGCAGACCGGCCGCCACCAGGCCCTCGCGGCCCTCGGGGTGGCGGCAGTCGATGTCCTCGAACTCGTTGATCTTGTCGATCTCGGTACCCATCGCGATGTTGGTCACCTTCTCGAGGATGCATTCCACCACCACCGGCACGCGGAACTCCGCCGCCATGCGCCGGGCTTCCTCGAAGGCGCTCACCAGCTTCTCGGGATCGGTCACGCGCAGCGTCTTGCAGCCCAGGCCCTCGATGACCTTGGCGTGGTCGACGCCGTAGCCGCGCAGTTGCGGGTCTTCGACGTTCTGGTTGTCGAAGGCCAGTTGCACCGCGAAGTCCATATCGAAGTTGCGCTGGCTCTGGCGGATGAGGCCGAGGTAGCTGTTGTTCACCAGCACCTGCACGTAAGGCAGGCGGAACTGCGCGCCCACGGCCAGCTCTTCGATGAGGAACTGGAAGTCGTAGTCGCCCGACAGGCCCACCACCGTCTTGGTGGGGTCCGACGCTGCCACGCCCAGGGCGGCCGGCACCGTCCAGCCCAGCGGGCCGGCCTGGCCGCAGTTGATCCACTGGCGCGGGCCGTAGACGTGCAGGAACTGCGCGCCGGCGATCTGGCTCAGGCCGATGGTGGTGACATACACCGTGTCGCGCGGGAACACCTCGTTCATGGCCTCGTACACACGCTGCGGCTTGATCGGCACCTGCTCGAAATGCGTCTTGCGGTGCATCAGCCGCTTGCGCTCGGCGCAGCGCTCGGCCCACTCGGCGTAGTCGTTCAGGCGGCCGGCGGCCTTCCACTCGCGCGCCACCTGCACGAAGAGCTCGAGTGCGGCCTTGGCATCGCTGACGATGCCGTAATCGGGCGCGAACACGCGGCCGATCTGCGTCGGCTCGATGTCCACGTGCACGAACTTGCGGCCCTTGGTGTACGTGTCGACGCTACCGGTGTGGCGGTTGGCCCAGCGGTTGCCGATGCCGAGCACGAAGTCGCTCGCCAGCATCGTGGCGTTGCCGTAGCGGTGGCTGGTCTGCAGGCCGCACATGCCGGCCATCAGCGGGTGATCGTCGGGGATGCTGCCCCAGCCCATCAGCGTGGGGATGACGGGCACGCCGGTGAGCTCGGCGAACTCCACCAGCAGATCGCTCGCGTCGGCGTTGATGATGCCGCCGCCGGCCACGATGAGCGGCTTGCTTGCGCCCATCAGCATCTCGAGCGCCTTCTCGACCTGCTTCTTCGTGGCCGCGGGCTTGAACACGCCGAGCGGCTCGTAGGTGTCGATGTCGAACTCGATCTCGGCCATCTGCACATCGAACGGCAGGTCGATCAGCACCGGGCCCGGGCGGCCCGAGCGCATCAGGTGGAAGGCCTGCTGGAAGGCGCGCGGCACCTGCGCCGGCTCCATCACCGTGAGAGCCATCTTCGTGACGGGTTTGGCGATGCTCTCGATGTCGACGGCCTGGAAGTCTTCCTTGTGCAAACGCGCCCTCGGCGCCTGCCCGGTGATGCACAGGATGGGGATGCTGTCGGCCTGCGCCGAATACAGGCCCGTGATCATGTCGGTGCCGGCCGGCCCGCTGGTGCCGATGCACACGCCGATGTTGCCGGCCTTGGCGCGGGTGTAGCCCTCGGCCATGTGGCTGGCGGCCTCCACGTGCCGGGCCAGGATGTGGGCGATGCTCTGGCGCTCGCGCAGCGCGGCGTACAGCGGGTTGATGGCGGCGCCGGGCACGCCGAAGGCCACCGAGACGCCTTCCTTTTCCATCACCAGCACGGCGGCCATCGCGGCCTTCATCTTTGCCATTGGTTTGTCTCCGGTTCTCGTTGCGTTGGGGCGGATCGTCGGCGCCCCGGCGCGCTGCGGGAAGACCACGCCCGCGATAGCCGCCATTCCATGGTGGAATGACGGCATGGACCGCATCCAGGGCCTGCAGCTCTTCGTCCGTGTCTGCGAGACTGGCTCGCTGACGCGCGCCGCCACCGACCTGGGCGTGACGCAGCCCACGGCCACCAAGCACATCGCCTTGCTCGAGAAGCGCCTGGGTGCGCGGCTCTTCCACCGCAGCACGCGCGGCGTCACGCCCACCGAGGTGGGTGTGGCCTACTACGACCGCTGCAAGGCCATCGCGCTGCAACTCGAGGAGGCCGACCACCTGCCCGCGCTGATGAGCAGCCGCGTGCAGGGCACGTTGCGCATCAACAGCTCGGTGGCCTTCGGCCGCCGCGTGCTGGTGCCGCTGGTGCTGCGCTACATGCAGCAGCACCCTGAGGTGACGGTGGACCTGGGCATCGAAGACCGCTACGTCAACCTGGTGGAGCAGGGCATCGACCTGGCGCTGCGCATGGGTCGGCTGGCCGACTCCTCACTGGGCGCGCGCTACCTCGGCACCAACCCCTGGGCGCTGGTGGCGGCGCCGGCCTACCTGGCCGAGGCCGGCACGCCGAAGAAGCCCGACGACCTGGCGCGCCACCGCGCGCTGATCTACAGCACCGTGCAGGGCGACGAGCGCTGGCACTTCACCGGCCCCGACGGCCGCAGCAGCAGCGTGGCGGTGAAGGGCCCGCTGCGCAGCAACAACCTCTCGGCGCTGCTGGCTGCGGCGCGTGCTGGCATGGGCGTGGCGGCGCTGCCGCTGTACGTGGCGCAGGCCTCGCTGGCGCGCGGCGAACTGGTGCCGCTGCTCGAGCGTCATGCGCTGCCGGCCCAGCCCATCCACGCCGTGTTCCCGAGCCCGCGCCAGGTACCGGCCAAGGTGGTGAGCTTCGTCAACTGGCTGCAGGGGCAGTTCGACGAGGGCTGGTGGGCGCGCTCGGGCTGACGGGCCGCGGGCGCGGCGGGGCTCAGCGGCTGGGCCGAAGCGGCTGTACCGGCCGAACCGATCGGCCACAGCCCAGCCTCACCGCGCCCAGGTGCCTCCGCTTGCCGGATGAGCCCGTCACGCCGCTGCCTCGGTGTGGCGGCCAGAATCGTGGCGATTCGGGCCGCATGTCGCCGCCCGCCATCGAGGCCTCTGCATGAAACGCTCCTTGCTTGCCCTGGCACCCGCCACCCTGGCTGCCCTCGCGCTGACCTGGGCCCCGGCCCCCGTGCGTGCCGCCGACTTCAACTTCGTCCGCCTGCTCAACCAGGCCGAGTTCCGCGCCTTCAGCGAAGACGTCGGCGCCGC
>Ga0068877_10001723_pt1 | contig 17877 bp, 16 predicted proteins | sample NOAtaG_FD_66437 | JGI IMG/M metagenome (GOLD analysis project Ga0068877, IMG submission 66437) | Freshwater lake microbial communities from Lake Erie, under a cyanobacterial bloom - NOAA_Erie_Diel6S_1000h metaG | ecosystem: Environmental > Aquatic > Freshwater > Lake | place: USA: Ohio, Lake... | reverse complement strand
GAGCAGGTAGCAGTGGCGCTCGCCGAAGGTGTTGTTGACCTCGGCGACGATGGCCGCCAGCGAGCCGTCGTCGCGGTGGCAGTGCCAGAAGCTCACTGGGTTGAAGGCGTAGCCGAGCACCCGCGGGTAGGTGTGCAGCCAGACCGGGCCCGTGGCGTCGGCCACGCCTTCGGCGGCCAGCAGCTCGTCGAGCCAGGCCAGGGCATCGGCGCGGCCGTCGCCGTGGTCGGTGTCGTGGAAGGCGAAGAGCCCGAATCGGTTGCGCGGCAGGCCGGGCACGCCCGCCGCCGGCAGCGTGCGCATCGGCAGCAGCACGAAGCGCGTGGGGTACTCGAAGCGGTTGTCGCGTGGGCGCAGGCGGCGGTGGCGCACGACGCCGCTGCCGAGCATCGGCACGGCGGCGGCGCTGTGGGTCGTCATGCGGCGGCCTGCTGCGGCCGGCCTGCCCGCCATTGCGTGCGCAGACCGTCGACGACGGCCAGCGCCGACATCAGCCCGTCTTCGTGGAAGCCGTATCGCGTCCAGGCGCCGCAGAACCACACGTGCGAGCGGCCCTGGATGGTGGGCAGCTCGCGCTGCGCGGCCACCGCGGCGCGGTCAAAGACCGGGTGGCTGTAGTCGTACTCGCCCAGCACATGGCGCGGGTCGGGCTCGAGCGCCGGATCGGGGTTCAGCGACACGATCACCGGCTGCTGCCAGGGCAGCGGCTGCAGGCGGTTGATCAGGTAGTGCAGGCACACGGCGGCCTGCTCGCGGCCGCTGTCGGCGGCGCGCGCGTAGTTCCAGGCCGCCCAGGCGCGGCGGCGCTGCGGCAGCACGCGCGTGTCGGTGTGCAGCACGGCGCGGTTGGGGTGGTAGCGGATGGCGCCGAGCACGCGCTGCTCGTCGGCCGTGGCGTCGGCCAGCAGCGCCAGGCTCTGGTCGCTGTGGCTGGCGAGCACGACCTCGTCGTAGCGCTCGCTGCCGTGGTCGGTGCTCACGGTGACACCGGCCACGCCGCTGCCCGGCGGCAACCGCCGGATCTGCCGCACGGGGGTGTTCAGGCGCGCATCGGGCAGGTCGGCCAGCATGCGCTGCACGTAGTGGCGCGAGCCGCCGGCCACGGTGTGCCACTGCGGCCGGTTCGCCACCTGGATGAGGCCGTGGTTGTGGCAAAAGCGGATCATCGTGCCGATCGGAAAGCGCAGCATCTGGTCGGTGGGGCAGCTCCAGATGCAGCCGATCATCGGCAGGAAGTACCAGTCGCGGAAGGCGCGGCCGAAACCCTCGCGGTCGAGGAAGTCGCCGATCGGCTCCTGCAACTCGGTGTCTTCGTTGCGCTGGGCGATGGCGGTCGTGAGGCGGTTGAAGCGCAGCAGGTCGGCCAGCATGCCCAGGAACCGGGGGCGCAGCAGGTTCGAGCGCTGGGCGAAGACGGTGGAGAGATCACTGCCGCTCCACTCAAGCCGGTCCTGGCGCGCCTGCACCGAGAACGACATGTCCGAAGGCGCCGTCTTCACGTTCAGATCGTCGAACAGGCGGATCAGGTGCGGGTAGGTGCGCTCGTTGAACACCAGGAAGCCGGTGTCGACGCCATGCGTGATGCCGTCGAGCGTGACATCCACCGTGTGCGCATGCCCGCCGAAGTGCGAGCCGGCCTCGAACAGTGTCACGTGGGTGGGGTTCTGGGTGTCACACGCCAGCGCGTGCGCCACCCCGAGGCCGGCGATGCCGGAGCCGACGACGGCGACGCGCCTCATGCGCGACCGCCGTCAGTGGCAGGAAAGAAAGCTGTCGTGCGGCGCCCCCGAGCGAACGAGGGAGGGAGGGAGGAGGAGGAGAACCACCCGGGGATTTCAACCGGCGAAGCCGGTCGGCCGCACGACAGAGAAACTGCATCCGGCTGACGGGGTTTCACCGCCAGCGTGAGGTGTCTGACAAGGCGCTCGCGCCGAAGTTCCATGCGGCGTCGGCATGCGACGTAAAGATTTGCAGCGCCGCCCGCGCGACCCTGGGTACCTGCTGCAAGGCAGGCCAAGCGAGGGGGCGGCGAACGGTGTGGCATGGGCGTCTTTCGGTGACTCGGCCGTGACTTCGAGATTGTGAACTGTACAGTCATTTGATGACCGCTTGGTATTCTGGCCGCAAACGGCCCGTTGTGCAAACCCTCGCTTGCCCGACAGGCGCCCGAGGACTCATCATCCGCCTGCGCGCTTGTCTTGATCAAAGCAAGGCAAGGTCCAGGTTGACTGGGCCACAGACAGCGAAATTGGCGTTTTTGTCCAGGACGCGCGCCACCAAACCCGGGTCCTGGGGTGCATTGCTGGAAGCCTCGTGAACGATCGCTCTCCCTCGTCTGCCATCACCTTGTCGATCGCCGCTGTCGAGCGTGACACCGGCCTGAGCAAGGACACGCTGCGCGTCTGGGAGCGGCGCTATGGCTTTCCGCAACCCGGACGCGACAACCTCGGTGAGCGTGCCTACACCCTGGCCGAGGTCGAGAAGCTTCGCATCGTGAAGCGCCTGCTCGATGCCGGCCACCGCCCGGGGCGCATCGTGCCACTGTCGCCCGAGCAGTTGCAGCAACTCGGCGACGCCGCCTTCGAGCCCGCCACGCCCGACAGCCTGCCCGCAGCCGACGAGTTGCGCGAGCACCTCGATCTCATCCGCGCCCACGACCTGCCGGCGTTGCGCCGCCAGCTGACGCGGCTGCTGTCGCGCGTGGGCGTGGCCCGCTTCGTGACCGATGTCGTCGGGCCGCTCAACGCCGCCGTCGGCGATGCCTGGGTGCGCGGCCAGCTCGAAATCTTCGAGGAGCATCTGTACACCGAGACCTTGCAGGTGGTGCTGCGCGCGGCCATCGCGAGCGTGCCCGAACCGGCCACGGCCGACGCACCGCGCATCTTGCTCACCACCTTCCCGGGCGAGCCGCACGGCCTGGGCCTGCTGATGGCCGAGGCCATCCTGGCGCTCGAAGGCTGCCACTGCATCGGCCTGGGCACGCAGACGCCGCCCTGGGACATCGTGCGGGCGGCGGCCGCCATGCGCTGCGAAGTCGTGGCGCTCAGCTTCACGGGCTGCATGAACCCGAACCAGATCGCCGACGGCCTGACCGAGTTGCGCGCCAAGCTGCCACCCGAGGTGCGCCTGTGGGCCGGTGGCAGCGCGCCGGTACTGGTGCGGCGGCCGGTGGAGGGCGTGCAGTCGTTCCCCAGCCTGGCCGACGTGCCCGAGGCGCTGCGCCACCTGCGCGAGCCAACCTGATGCAGGCTGGGGTCGGCTGACGCCGCGCCTACCGTGCTGCAGTGCACGTCCCTAGAATGGGGCTATCTGCGGTCGACGCGGTACTCATACGGCTTTCACGATGCTCTATCCTGAACTTTTCAAGCAGCTCGAAGCCGTCCGGTGGAACATGGACACGGACATCCCGTGGGCCAGCTTCGACGCGAGCCAGCTCTCCGAGGAGCAGGCGCAGACCATCAAGATGAACGCCATCACCGAGTGGGCCGCCCTGCCCGCAACGGAGATGTTCCTGCGCGACAACCGCGAGGACAGCGACTTCAGCGCCTTCATGAGCGTGTGGTTCTTCGAGGAGCAGAAGCACAGCCTCGTGCTGATGGAGTACCTGCGCCGCTTCCGGCCCGATCTGGTGCCTACCGAGGAAGAGCTGCACGCGGTGCGCTTCGAGTTCGACCCGGCCCCGGCGCTGGAAACGCTGATGCTGCACTTCTGCGGCGAGATCCGCCTGAACCACTGGTACCGCCGCGCCGCCGAATGGCACAGCGAGCCGGTGATCAAGGCCATCTACGAAACCCTGGCGCGCGACGAAGCCCGCCACGGCGGCGCCTACCTGCGCTACATGAAGCGTGCAATGAACCGCTTCGGTGACGAAGCCAAGGCCGCGTTTGCCAAGGTGGGCGTGCTGATGGCCAGCGCGCGCCGCACCGCGCAGGCGCTGCACCCGACCAACCTGCACGTGAACGCGCGCCTCTTCCCGCGCGACACCATCCAGAGCCGCCTGCCCGACCCGCAATGGCTCGAGCAGTGGCTCGACAAGCAGATCCAGTTCGACGCCGTCTGGGAGACCAAGGTCGTCGAGCGCATCCTGCACAACCTGAGCCTGCTGATGGAGCGCAGCTTCGTCAGCGTGCAAGAGCTCAACCGCTTCCGCAAGGAAATGGCCGCGAAGGTGGCCGCGCGGCACGCGGCCACGGGCAGCAACGCAGCGCCTTCAGCCGCCTGAGCGGGCGGCTGCGGCTGCTGCCGCGGCTTCCTGGTCGCGCTTGCGGTCGGCGTTCACGCGCTGCACCGAAGCCCGCGTGCCGATGAGCTTGAGGTGCGCCTTCCAGTCGATGCCGGCGGCGGCCACGAGGTCTTCGCCCAGCACCGCCTTGGTCGCTTGCGCCACCGTGGGCAGTGTCGCGTAGGCGGCGCAATCGGCCACCGTGAACTCGGTGCCTGCGGCATAGGGGGCGAAACGCGCCAGGCGCTTGAGCGCCTCGAGGTTGCGCTGCAGCTGCTTCTTCACGCGGGCCTGCGAGGCCTCGTCGAGGCTGCCGCCGAAAAAGGCCTGCGCATACAGCTCGCGGCCCACCAGTTCCACGTACAGCTCCATGAAGGCGCACAGCTCGCGCACCTTGGCAGCGGCCAGCGCGTCGGCGGGCACCAGTGGCGGCGTGGGGGCCAGCGCCTCCAGGTAATCGCAGATCACCTGGCTCTCGCACAGCGCGCTGCCGTCGGCGAGCCGGATGAACGGAATCTTGCCCAGTGGCGTGGCGGCCAGCACGGCCTCGTCCTTGGAGCGTGTGCTGACCCGCTCCTCGGTGAACGGCAGGTCCTTCTCGAGCAGGACCAGCTTCACCTTGTTGTAGTAGTTCGACAGCGTCATGCCGCACAGCGTGATCATCGGGTCGTCTCCTCAGGCGTGTTTGCGAAGCCGAGCAGTCTAGGCAGCCGCCTGCTTCGGGGCTGTCGCGTGGTTGACGAGCCAGATGCCGGCGCACACCGCCAGCAGCGCCACCACCAGGCGCAGCGTCAGCGGCTCGCCCAGCAGGCCCACGCCGGCCAGCAGCCCGAACACCGGCGTCAGCAGCGTGAAGGCCGCCACCTTGGTGGCGACGTAGTGGCGCACCAGCCAGAACCAGGCCAGGTAGCTGGCGAAGGTGACGACGGCGATCTGGAACAGCATCGCCCAGGCCACCGTCGCGCTCAGCGTCGTCGGCATCACCTCGCCCGTGGCCACCGAGGCCGCCGTGAGCGCCACGCCCGACACCACCAACTGGTACAGCAGCGTCTTCTCGGGCAGCGCGCTCGCCAGCTTGGTGGCGCGCAGCACCAGCGTCGTGGCGCCCCACAGCACGGCGGCGGCGATGCCCAGGGCGTCGCCGATCCACTGCTTCGGCCCCGCGGAGGGCGCAGCAAAGCCCTCGGCGAAGGCCCACACCACGCCGCCGAAAGCCACCACCAGCCCGGCCCACTGCGCCGGCGCCAGCCGTTCCTGGCGCGAGATCAAGGGCATGCCCAGCGCCACGACGAAGGGCGCGAGATACAGGAACACCGCCATGCGCGAAGCGCTGGTGTACTGCAGGCCTACGAAGAGACAGGCGAACTCGACCGCGAACAGCACGCCAGCCACGAGCCCGGGCCCGGCGGTGCCATCGCGCGTGAAGATCACCAGCCCGCGCCAGCGCGCCCACGCCAGCAGCAGCAGCGCCGCGCCCACCGAGCGCACGCCGCTTTGCAGCAGCGGCGGCACCTCCGCCAGCGAGACCTTGGCCGCCACCTGGCTGAGCCCCCAGATCGCGCAGCAGCTCACCAGCGTGACCAGGGCGATGGCGTCGAGCGAGGTCTTGCGGGGCGCGTTCATCGGCCGGGATTCTGCTGCCAGGCCAGCACCGCGGCGGCGCAGGCGAAACCCGCGATCACGCCGGTGGCGTGGGCGATCGGGGCGATGGCGATGTCCAGTCCGGCGGCGGTGTGCAGCAGATCGCCGAAGGGGCGTTCGAGCGCCACCTTGGCCACGAGGCCCGTCGCCACCATGGCGCCGACGGCGCGCCGGGCGCCACGAGCCTGCACCACCAGCCACAGCGTGGCCACCGCCACGCCGGCATGCAGCACGCCCGAGAGCCCGCCGTAGTGCGCCAGCGCAGGGCGCAGCAAGAGGCCCAGGTGCAGCAGCGGCCAGGCGGCGAGCCAGGCGGCCGCGGCCGCGGTGGGCAGGCGTGCGGCCCAGCCGAGGGCGGCCAGCAGCACAGCGCCCAGCACGTTGGCGACCAGGTGGCTTTCGCTCCAGTGCACGAAGGCGGCGGTGAAGGCCCGCCAGGGCTCGCGGAAGGCGCGCTCGGGCTGCCAGTCCAGCAGGGCGGCTGGCAGGGGCCAGGTGAGCAGGCTGCCGGCGAGCATCAGCGCCGCCAAGGCGACCCACGCGCGCGAGGGTTTCATGGGGCGATCAGGGCCAGACCACCGTGTGGGTCGGGGCCTCCATCGCCGTTCGGGCTGAGCTTGTCGAAGCCCCACGTGCGCACCGCCAGCGCTTCGACAGGCTCAGCGCGAACGGAGGTGCGCACCGCCAGCGCTTCGACAAGCTCAGCGCGAGCGGGTGCGCGCTCAGCCGAACACCGCGTGCCACAAAGCCAGCACCGCCGCGGCCTGCGGAGCCAGAGCGGCGGCGGCATCGCCCTCGAACTGCGTCGGCCGCTCGTCCAGCCGGGCGCGGTGCTGGGCTCGGCGCAGCTCGCGGTAGGCATCGGCTGCTGCGCGGCCCACGCCGGCGGGCAGAAGGCCGGCGACCTCGGCCCGCTGCAGCAGGGCGATGTTGCCGGCGTTGTCGAGCAGCGTCGCATGCGTGGCGCCGTGCGTCAGCACCAGCGCCTGCACCGCGAACTCCACGTCCACCATGCCACCGGCGCTGTGCTTCACGTCGAAGGCGCCGGCGCGCACCGGGCGTGCCTGGCGCATCTTGTCGCGCATGGCCATCACCTCGGCCAACAGCGGCGCGGCCTCGCGCGGGGCCGTCAGCACGGCGCGGCGCGCGGTCTCGAAGCGCGCGGCCACGACCGGGTTGCCGGCGCAGAAGCGGGCGCGCGTGAGCGCCTGGTGTTCCCAGGTCCAGGCCGTGTTGCTGCCGCGGCCCGACTGGTAGCGCTCGAAGGCCTCGACACTGGTGACGAGCAGACCCGAGTTGCCGTTGGGCCGCAGCGCCGTGTCGATGTCGAACAGCTCGCCGGCGCTGGTGCGCAGCGTCAGCCAGGTGATGAGCTTGCGCACGTAGGCGCCGTAGACCTCTTGCGCTTTCTGCCGGCTGTCGTCGTCTTGCGCAGCTTCGCCGTCGTCATAAAGGAACACCACGTCGAGATCGCTGCCGTAGCCGAGCTCCTTGCCGCCGAGCTTGCCGTAGGCGATGACGGCGATGCCGGGCTCGGCACGGTGGCGCTGCTTCAGCAGCGCCCAGCTCCAGCCAATGGCCTCGTCGAGCACGGCGTCGGCCAGCGCGCTCAGGTCGTCGGCCACCTGCTCCACGGTGAGCTCGCCCTCGACATCGCGCACCAGCGTGCGGAAGACCTCGGCATGGTGGGCGTGGCGCAGCGTGTCGAGCAGCTTCTCTTCGTCGTCTTCGCCGCTGCGCTGCCAGCCCTGGCGGCGCGCCGTGAGTTCGGCGCGGAAGGCCGCCGCGTCGAAGCGCTGACGCGCCAGTCGCGAATCGGCCAGCTCGTCGATGACGCCGGGGTGGCGCATCAGGTACTGCATCGGCCAGCGCGCCAGGCCCAGCAGGCGCATCAGCCGGTGCTGCACCTCGGGCCGCTCGGCCAGCAGCGCGAGGTAGCTCTCGCGGCGCAGCAGCGGCTCGACCCAGTCGACGAAGCGCAGCGCCGCGGCCTCGTCGCAACGGCCCTCGGTGACGGCGCGGCCGGCGCGCTGCATCAGCAGGCCCAGGCGCAGCCGGCTTTCGTCGCGCAGCTGCTGCACGCGCGGTGTGAGGCACCACTCGCGCAGGCGCTGACCCAGGGCCGGCGGCAGGCGTTCGAGCAGCTTCTCGCTGTCCACCGGCAGCGGGCCGGTGCCGCAGGTGCGGCAGCCGGCCTTGCCCGAGCCGCCTTCACTGGCGCTGCCGGCGCCGGGCTTGAGCAGCGTGTCGAACTCGGCGGCGACGAATTCGCGCACGCTGCCCAAATGGTCGAGCAGCGCGCAGGCGGGCTTGTCGGCCAGCGACGCAGCCGCGGCCGTGCAACCGGCGCGCAGGCTCTCGGCGATCCACGCGAGATCGTCGTCATTCGCCGGCAGCAGGTGCGTCTGCTGGTCGTCGAGGAACTGGATGCGGTGCTCCACGCGCCGCAGGAACGTGTAGCCGGCGGCCAGCCGCTCGGCGGTGTCGGCCGGCATCAGCCCCTGCGCCGCCAGCCGCTGCAGGCCGCGCAGCGTGCTGCGTGTGCGCAGCTCGGGGAACTGGCCGCCGCGCACCACCAGCATCAACTGCACGATGAACTCGATCTCGCGGATGCCGCCGCGCGAGAGCTTCACGTCGTTGGCGCGCTCGGGGCGGCCGGCGGCGCGGCGGTGGGCCTCGTCGCGGATCTTCTGATGCAGCTGCCGCAGGCCCTCGAACACGCCGTAGTCGAGGTAGCGGCGGTAGACGAAGGGCGTGACCAGGCTGCGCAGTGCGAGTGCGCGGCCGCTCGTCACGGCCGCCCGCGGGGCCACGATGCGGCTCTTCAGCCAAGCGAAGCGCTCCCACTCGCGGCCCTGCACCTGGAAGTACTCCTCCAGCATCGACAGGCTCACGACCGGCGGGCCGCTCATGCCGTTGGGGCGCAGTGCCAGGTCGACGCGGAACACGAAGCCGTCGTCGGTGGTGTCGCCAATCAGCGCGAACAGCCGCTTGGCGACGAAGCTGAAGTACTCGTGGAAGCTCACCGCGCGCTGGCCGTCGGTGCCGCCGCGGGTGTGGCCGTCGTCCTCGTACACGTAGATGAGGTCGATGTCGGACGACACGTTCAGCTCGCGCGCGCCGAGCTTGCCCATGCCGACGATCCACAGCTCCACCGGCCTGCCATCGGCCGCCAGCGCCGGGCCGTGGCGGGCGTCGGCTTCGTCGCGCGCGGCAGCCAGGGCGAGCTCGAGCGTGGCCTCGGCCAGATCGGTCATGCAGCCGGTGACGGCCTCGAGGGACGCGGCCTCTTCAAGGTCGAGCACCGCCAGCCGCTCGAGCACCAGCTGCCGCGCCACGCGCAGCGCGCTCGGAAGATCGCGCCCGCCCTCGCGCAGCCGCTGCACCAGGGCCGTGATGGCCGCCACGTCCGGGGCCGGGCCGGGTGGCAGCAAGCGCAGCTCGGCGGCATAACGCCGCCGGATGCGCTGCACATAGCGGCTGTGCGCGGCCAGCGCCTGCACCGCCGGGGGGCTGGACAACATCGGAACTTCCCTCGTCCAAATCGGGCCGGGCGGCGTTGTTCAAGGCCTGTAACTGCTGGGCCGGTGCCTGCCGCGGCTGAGTGCTCGTCGCTTCAAACGTCTCATCAAAGAGACAGCGGAGACTAGTCCCTTTGTCATCGCCCACGGTGGACCCGGGGTATCTGCGACACGGCGACTACCATTTGGTGGATGAAAGTCGCTGCCATCCAGATGGTTTCTGCGCCCGACTGGCCGAGCAACCGCGCCGCGGCCGAGCGCCTGGTGCGCCAGGCCGCCGGTGCCGGCGCCGGCCTGGTGCTGCTGCCCGAGTACTTCTGCCTGATCGGCCACGCCGACCGCGACAAGCTCGAACTGGCCGAAGACGCCGGCCACGGCCCGATCCAGGACTTCCTGGCCGCGCTGGCGGCCGAACTGGGCATCTGGCTGGTGGGCGGCACGCTGCCGGTGCGCGGCGCGGCCGAGGGCCGGGTGCTCAACCGCAGCGTCGTCTTCGCGCCCGACGGCCGCATCGCCGGCCACTACGACAAGGTGCACCTGTTCGCCTTCGACAACGGCCGCGAGAGCTACGACGAGGGTCGCGTGCTCGAGGCCGGCACCGACCCGGTGGCGCTGCAGGCCGGGCCCCTGCGCGTGGGTTTGTCGGTCTGCTACGACCTGCGCTTCCCGGAGTTCTACCGCGCGATGATGCGCCCGCCCTGCGATGTGATCTGCGTGCCGGCGGCCTTCACCCACACCACCGGCGAGGCGCACTGGGAGCTGCTGCTGCGCGCCCGCGCCGTCGAGAACCAGTGCTACGTGCTGGCCTCGGCGCAAGGCGGGACACACGCCAACGGCCGCCGCACCTGGGGGCACAGCATGGTGATCGGGCCCTGGGGCGACATCCTCGACGAACTGCCCGAAGGCGAGGGCGTCGTGATGGCCGAGATCGAGCCCCAGCGGCTGGATTCGGTGCGCACGCAGCTGCCGGCGCTGCGCCACCGCAAGCTCTGAACGCCGCCCGGCCTTCGGGCTGGGCCCTTCGACAGGCTCAGGGCGAACGGAGGGGCGCCTCAGCGCCAGCCGAACATCATCTGCCGCGCCAGCGCCGCCTTGGCCGGCGGCACCGCCTGCAGCGCCGCCAGGCCGAGCCCGCGCAGCGCCGCCGCGCCCGGTACGCGCCAGGTGAAGCTGCGCGCCAGAAAGTCGGTGGCCGCGATCAGGCTCCAGCGGTCGGGCGCGCGGGCCCAGGCCACGCGGGCCAGCGCGGTGTCGACATTGCCGCCGCGCTGCAGCGCGTCCACCAGGGCATAGGCGTCGCGCAGGCCCAGGTTCAAGCCCTGGCCGGCCACCGGGTGCAGCGTCTGCGCCGCGTTGCCGATGCGCACCGTGCGGCCCTGCACCAGCGAGCGCTCGGCGTTGAGGCCGAGCGCGAAGCTCTTCAGCGGCGACAGCGCCCGCAGCTCGCCTGCGTCGGCGGGCAGGCGGCTGCGCAACAGCGCCAGGCGCTGCGCATCGGTGAGATCGCGCACCGGGTCGGCGCTGCTGGGCACGCACCACACCAGCGCCGCGCGTTCGCTGCCATCGGCCGGCGGGGGCAGCGGCAGCAGCGCCAGCGGCCCATCGGCCGTGAAGCGCTCGAAGGCCACGCCGCCGCTGCCTGCGGCCAGCGTGGCGTGGCCGACCCAGGCGGTCTGGCCGTAGTCGGCGACGAGTGCCTTGCGCGTCTGCTCCGCGTACACGCCACCCTCGGCCACCACGGCCAGGTCGAAGCGCTCGGCGATGCCGGCGTCGACCTCGACGCCGTCGACCAGGGCCTTGAGCGCCGCCACCGGCGTGCCAAAGCGCGTGGCCAGCCGTTGCGGCTCGGCCGCTGCCGCGGCCAGCCAGGCGGCCTGCAGCGGCGCCAGCAGCGCGCCGTAGCCGAGCACGGCGCCCAGCTGCGCCACGCCCAGCTCGGCGGCGTCGAGCGTGACGCTGGCCGCCTCGTGGCCCAGCAGTTGCCCGAGCGTGACACCGGCCGGCGCCTGCGACACATGCACGCGGCGGATCGCCGCTGCCGCTTCGGCCGGCCAGGCGCCCAGGCGTTCGAGCAGCTGCACGCTGCCCAGCGACAGCGCCAGCGTGCGCGGGTCGGCGCCGACGTCGCGGTCGAGCGGCCGCGCGTCGAACACGCTGATGCGTGCCGTGGGCAGCCGCCGCGCCGCCAGCAGGGCCAGCGCCAGGCCCACCGGGCCGGCGCCGACGACCGCGATCTGCATCACGCTCTGAAGGGGTGCCATCGGCCCATTATCGGGAGCCGGGCTCACCGTGCTCAGGCGTAGGTGACCCAGTCGGCCCGCTCGGGCGCCACCAGGTGCGGCAGCGTGTTGAAGCTGTGCAGCACATGCCGCCGGGGGCTGACGCTGAACTCGGTGACGGCGCTGTTGCGCAGGCGCAGGTTGAGCTCCACCCAGGCGTCGCCCTCGGCGCCCATCACGTGGGCCGTGGCGGTGGCGATGGGGCCGCCGGAGCTGACCAGCAGCACGTCGCCGGTGCACTGCGTGCGCACATGGTCGAGCGCGGCAGCGATGCCGGCGCGCCACTGGGCGTGGCTGGGCAGGCCCTGGGGCTGCAGCTCGCCGGCCGTCCAGCCCGCCAGTGCGCGCCGCAGCAACCGGAAGTGCGCGCGGTAGCCCTCGGGCGTGTGCGCGCTCGGCAGCGGCGCTTCGGCCGGCCAGGCGGCCAGCGCGGCGTGCACCAGGGCCTCGCTGTCGTATTCGTTCAGCGCCGGAAACTCTTGCGCCGCGGGCAGCGCGCCGTACCCATCAGCAACAGCCGCCAGCGATTGCCGATGGCGCGTGAGCGTGCCGCACAGCACGGCCGAGAACAGCTGCCCGCGCTCGGCGTACCAGCGCCCGAGCGCCTGGCACTGGCGCGTGCCCAGCTCGCTCAGGCGGTCGTAGTCGTCGGTGCCGAAACGCGCCTGGCCGTGGCGCACGAGGTGCAGCATTCCCATCCTGTGCATTCTCGCGAACGGCCCCGCACCCGGCTGTCGCCGCGGCGACCCCTTGCCCTTGGCAACACGTTACCCTCGGTGCCCCTCAGGCCTTCATCGCACCACCACCCCATGCAATACCGCCGCCTCGGCCGCAGTGGCCTTCGTGTCAGCACCTTCTCGCTCGGCTCCTGGGTCACTTACCACAACCAGGTCGACACCGGCCAGGCCGTCGAGATGATGGCCGCCGCCTTCGACGCCGGCATCAACTTCTTCGACAACGCCGAGGTCTACGCCGGCGGCCGCAGCGAAACCATCATGGGCGACGCGCTCAAGCAGCTGGCCTGGCCGCGCCTGAACTACGTCGTCAGCACCAAGTTCTTCTGGGGCCTCGACCGCAACGGCGATGCCGTCAACCGCAAGGACACGCTCAACCGCAAGTACCTGATGCAGGCCATGGACGGCTCGCTCAAGCGCATGCAGCTCGAGCACATCGACCTCATCTACTGCCACCGCCCCGACCCGCACACGCCGATCGAAGAGACGGTGTGGGCGATGAGCGACCTCATCACGCAGGGCAAGGCTCTCTACTGGGGCACGAGCGAGTGGCCGGCCGCCGACATCCGCGCCGCCTGGGAGATTGCCGAGCGCCACCACCTGCACAAGCCGCTGATGGAGCAGCCGCAGTACCACCTGTTCCACCGCAAGCGCGTCGAGCAGGAGTACGCGCGCCTGTACGCCGACACCGGCCTGGGCCTCACGACCTGGAGCCCGCTGGCCAGCGGACTGCTCACCGGCAAGTACCAGGCCGGCATCCCCGAGGGCAGCCGCGGCGCGATGGAGAACATGGCCTTCCTGCGCGACGGCCTCACGAACACGGCCAAGAACGAGGCGGTGGCGAAGCTGCAGCCCATCGCCGCCGAGCTGGGCGGCAGCCTGGCGCAGCTGGCGCTGGCCTGGGTGGCGAAGAACCCGAACGTGTCGACCGTGATCACCGGCGCGTCGAAGCTGGCGCAGCTGCAGCAGAACCTGGGTGCGCTGGCCTTGCTGGACAAGCTCACGCCCGAGGTGATGGCGCGCATCGACGCCGTGACCGCGCCACTGGCGGAGTGAGCGGCCGCCGCCGCGCCCGAGCGGCAGGCTCAGGCGTGGTGCACGTAGACGTCGGTGTCGGGCAGCAGGTGGCGCAGCACGCCGAAGCTGCGCTCCATCAACTCGCGCGCCTCGCCGCTGCGGGGCGACAGGGTCAGCGTCAGGTCAGCCTCGCCGTTCTGCACGCGCAGCGAGCGGATCCAGTGCCGCTCGACCAGGTTCACGCCCTCGCGGTCGACCACGTCCTGCAGGCCGCGCAGCACGCGCTGCAGCGTCTCGGCCGGGCCGGCCAGCACGGGCTCGGCCACGACCGGTGTCGGGGCCGACACGGCCACCGGCTGGATGGGGATGAATTTCGCCGCCACGGCCGCATGATGCGCGTGGGCGCTGACGGCGGGCTGATACAGATCAAGCCGCGGCGTCGTCCCGGCCGGGGACTCACGGCCGCCGGCGCACCCGCCGGCTCTTGCGAGTGGCCACGAAGAAGCCGGCGGGCTTGGTCTTCACCCAGGCCACGAAGCTGCGGATCTCCGGGTTCTGCAGCAGCGCCTCGGCGCTGGCGTACTGGCGCGCGAGCTCGGTCTCGGTGAACAGGGCGTGGATCTGGCGGTGGCACACGCGGTGCAGGTAGGCCGTCTCGCGCCCGCCGCGGCTCTTGGGCACGAGGTGGTGGCGGTCCTGCTGTGGCGCGGGGATGGGCCGCTCGCACAGGGGGCACACGGGCAGTTCGGTGTTCACCGCGTCGGCGCCCTCGGCGGCGCTGCGCCACCGGCCCTGCAAAGGGTGTTCGGCGCGGCGGGGGTCTCGGTCACGGCGGGGGGCTCCGGTCGGAGCGGGCAGTTGGCCAGAGTTATGCCACTGCCTCGCCCCGCCGCCGCCGCCGCCGACCGGCGCTGAAGCGCCGTTGACGCCGGCCGCCGCCACCGGCCGCCGCGCCGTGCGCCCCGCGGGCGCCAGGCAGCTGCCGGTGCCCGACAGGCCCACGCTGTACCGGGGCCTGCTGGGCGGGCTGCCGGCGCGCTGGTCGTTTACCGTGCAGCGGCTCGCGCGCGAGGGCGGAGCGAGGCGCATCGAAGGGTTGTCCGAGGCCGGCCCCGATGGCGGGTCGGGGAGGCGCGAACATGCATGAAGACCATAACGCGGCATCGAGGCCCGGCGGGGCGCCAGCCGTGCCGGACCCCGCGGCCAACGCGGACAGCCTCGTCCCGCCGCCGCGGACCCGATGGCGCCAGGCGGGCTTCCGCGTGGCCGCGCTGCTGCTGGCCTTGCTGTCGATCTGGGCGCTGTGGGATCGCGCGGCCTGGACGCTGGGCGCGATCGTCACGATCCCGTTCATCGGGCTCATGCTGGTTCACGGGCTGGCCGGCTGGGCCCCGGACTTCTTCCGCGACGACGCGGTCAGGTCGGCGCGCGCCGACTGGCGGGTGATGCGTGGCGAGCGGCGTCACGGTCGCCGGCGTCTTCGCCGCGCCCATGCAACCCGTGCGGAAGCACCGAAGGGCCGGAGCCGGAAGCGCCGCAGCGCCGTCGGGGCCCGGCGTGGCCGGGCGATACTCGGCTTAGACCACCTCGTGCGTCGCCCTGCCGCCACCCGCTGCGGGCAGGTCGCTGCCCCGCCATGGCCCTGCTGCGCTCCGCCTTCGCCGTCCTGTTCCCCGCGGTCGTCCTGATCGCCCTCGGCGCGGGCGTCCGGCCCGCACACGGGCAGGGCCCCGCCCAACGCGCTGCGCCGCCGCCCGTCGAGTGGGTCACGCGCGCGGTCGAGGCGCCGCGGGTCTCGTTTCGCACTTTCCAGAGCGCGGCCGCCGGAACGACCGTCAGCTACCACCTCTACACCCCCGCCGCGTACGAGCGCGAGCCCGGGCGCCGCTTTCCCGTCGTCTACTGGCTGCACGGCTCCGGCGGCGGGCTGGCGGGGATTCCCGCGCTCGCCGGGCTCTTCGACCAGGCAATCGAGGCCGGCCGCGCGCCGCCTTGTCTGGTGGTGCTGGTCAACGGCCTCCCGATGGGGATGTACGTGGACTGGTCCAACGGGGCGGCGCCGGTCGAGACGGTGATCGTCGAGGAACTCGTCCCGCACATCGACGCGACCCTGCGCACGATCGCCTCGCATGAGGGGCGCCTGCTCGACGGCTTCAGCATGGGCGGCTACGGGGCCGCGCGCCTCGGGTTCAAGTATCCCGAGCGGTTCGGTGCCGTCTCGATCATGGGTGCCGGGCCGATGCAGGAGTCGCTCACGACGACGCCCCGCGCGAGCCGGGTGCAGGCCGGGGAACTGCTCGCGCGCGTCTACGGCGGCTCGCAGGCCACCTTCCTGCAGGTGAGCCCGCGGATGCTGGCCAAGGCCAACGCGGAGGCGATCGCGAAAGGCTCCCTCGTGCGCGTGGTGATCGGCGACCGCGACGAGACCTACGCCAACAACGTGGCCTTCCACGAGCACCTTGTCGCGCTCGGCATCCCGCACGAATGGCGCGTGCTGCGCGGGGTCGGACACGACCCGATGGCGGTGCTGCGCGAACTCGACGAAGCGCACTGGGTGTTCTATCGCAAGGCCTTCGGCGCGCCCGCGCGGCCGCTCGACACGGGCCGGCGGTGATCGGGCCGGCGGCCCGCTCAAGCCTTGCGGCGGCGGGCGGCGATGCCTAGCGCAGCCAGGCCCAGCGCCATCATCGCGTAGGTGCTGGTCTCGGGCACCGGGGCGAAGACGAGGTTGTCGACAGCGACCCAGTCGTCGAAGGTGCCGGGACGCACCGCCACGCTGGTGATCGACGCGGCTGCGAAGCCCAGCGTGAACTGGCCGCCGCTGGTGCCCGACACCGTGCCCAGCAGCGTGGCGCCGTCGTAGGCCCACAGCGTCACATCGGCGAAGCCGAAGACGCCTGTGAAATCGAGGCTCATCGAGCTGACCCGCGTGCTGAACGAGATCAGGAAGCTGGGGTCGCCGACTTCGGAAGAGAGCCAGCCGGCGAAGCTGCGCAGCACGTTGCCCGACACGAGCGGCGGCACACCCAGGAAGCCGACGTCGGTGCCGGTGCTGGACACGATGGTCATGTCGGTGTAGGTCGCCCGGGCTTGCCCCGAGCTCGAGCTGCCGGGGCCCGTGAAGCTGTTGGCGCTGAAGCTCACCCCCTGCGCCGCGCGCTGGTTGCTCAGCACCGTGCCTGCTGCCAGGTCATCGAACGTGATCGTCACCGCCCAGGAGGGCGTTGCGGCCCATACGCCGAGCGCGACACCTGTGATCCATTGCTTCTGCATCGAGCGTCCTCCGGTCATAGGCTGGGTTCGGCCCATGCCGGGCAGCAGCGCCTCATCGGCGCGGGCCTCACCGACCCTTGCGATGGAGATCAGCGACGGCAGCCGGGCAGATCAGGCGGCCTGCAGACCCATGCGACCTGCAAGAGCGGCGCGACGTCTACGCCGCGCCCTTGCGGATGTCGGCTTCGAGCTCTGGCGAGGCAATCTCGCCGAGGCCCCGGAACGCGCGGGTGAGCTGGGCGGTGAGCTTGCCGTCAGCCCCGTGCTCTTCGAAGCACGTCTTCCACTGCCGCACCTCGCCCCAGACCCGACGCATGATGGCCACGGCCATCGGGCGCTCCGGCACGAAAGCGGCGTAGTGGCTCAAGGCGTTGTCCAGGGTGGCGAGCTTGCCCTGCTCCCCCACCCCCAGGTGCAGCCGGCGCTCGCTGGCCAAGACCGGGCGCGGCACCACGTCGTACAGGGGGCTGAGCACCCACCCACCCAGCCGCGGGTCGCGCACGAAGCCGTGATTGCGCAAGTGGTCGTCGTCGTTGGTGACGAAGATGTTGAGCACCAGGCGCGCAAACAACTCTTCGGCGTTGGGCCTCACCGCCATGGGATGGACGTACCGGCGGATGGCGCGGCCCAGGTCGGCATACGCCTTCTCAGGCGACTCGAGCTCGCTGCATGCCACCAGCGTGAGACCGCTGACAAAGGGGAGCCGCCCTTCCACCCGACCATCACCGGGCCGGGTGTCCTGCAAGGCGCCTTCCGGCAAGGGCTCACCCGCGTGGGCCCAGTAGCGGTCGAACCGCCGGATCAGCATGACCGGGCGGCCGCCCACGTTCAGGTAACGAACCTCGGGCACGCTCAGGCCGCAGCGGCGGGCCAGCTCCAGGGTGCAGGCTTCGGCCCGCGCCACGTCGAAGGTGTCCCCCTTCGCCGGAAACTTGGCAAGCCAGAGCGCGCCCTCGTCGTCACGCACCGCGGCCTTGGGCCGTGCGCCGCCAGCCGAGGGCCCCGCGCCCAGGAAGTGTTCAAGGTTCGCGGGCACGGGTGCGCCGTTCTCGACGGCCTCGGCCGCCTGCAGCACGTACTGCAGCGAGTGCATGTCGCTGGCCGATGGCGAATCGGGGCTCGTGCGCGCCTCCCGCACGTCCAGCGCACCCACCCGGTCGCCTCCGGCGTGCAGCAGGTACTGCACCTCC
>Ga0068877_10001721_pt1 | contig 17880 bp, 16 predicted proteins | sample NOAtaG_FD_66437 | JGI IMG/M metagenome (GOLD analysis project Ga0068877, IMG submission 66437) | Freshwater lake microbial communities from Lake Erie, under a cyanobacterial bloom - NOAA_Erie_Diel6S_1000h metaG | ecosystem: Environmental > Aquatic > Freshwater > Lake | place: USA: Ohio, Lake... | reverse complement strand
GCGGCGGCGGCGCCCTGGACGAAGGTGCGGCGTTTCATGGTGTTCTCCGGAAAGAGGGGCCCAGCCCCCGAAAGTAGCGGCTCCGAGAGCCCCTGGAAGTCATGGTTGACCCTAGCCGACGAACTGCACCAGCCACAACGACAGCGGCGGGAACAGCAGCAGCAGCACGGTGCGCACCGTGTCCGACACCAGGAAGGGCAGCACCCCGCGGTAGCTCTCGGCGATCGGGACGTCCCTGGCCATGCCGTTGACGACGTAGACGTTCAGGCCCACCGGGGGAGCCAGCAGCCCGAAGCCCACGGTCATCAGCACCATGATGCCGAACCAGATGGCCACGCTCTCCTTGGGAATGCCGAAGTCGAGCCCCATCACCATCGGGAAGAAGATCGGGATCGTCAGCAGGATCATCGACAGCTCGTCCATCACCGCGCCCAGCACGACGTAGAAGAGCAGGATCGCCGCCACCACCATCACCGGCGCCAGGCCCCAGCCCTGCACCACGCTCGCGAGCTGCCCCGGCACCTGCGTCAGCGCCAGCGCCGCGTTCATCAGGTCGGCGCCGAGGAAGATGAAGAAGATCATCGCCGAGGCCTCGGCGGTGGCGTAGAAGCACTGCTTGAACTTGTCCCAGGTCATCTCGCGCTTGGCCAGCGCGGCGAAGAAGGTGGCCGCGGCGCCGACCGCCGCGCCCTCGGTGGGCGTGAACTTGCCGCCGTAGATGCCGCCGAAGACGACGAGGAAGATGATCGCGATCGGGGCGATGCCCGCCAGCGCGCTCCACGCGAGCCTGGGCGCGTCGTCGTTCTCGGGCGCCTGGCCCGGCACCAGGCGCACGTAGATCGCGATGGCCACCATGTAGCCGAGCATCGCGATCAGCCCCGGCACCATCGCCGCGGCGAACAGCTTGGCGATGTTCTGTTCGGTCAGGATGGCGTAGATCACCAGCGGCACCGAGGGCGGGATCAGGATGCCCAGCGTGCCCCCGGCGGCCAGCGTGCCGGTGGCCAGGCGGCCGCTGTAGCCGTGGCGGCGCATCTCGGGCAGCGCCACGCGCGTGATCGTGGCCGCGGTGGCCACGCTCGAGCCGCAGATGGCGCCGAAGGCCGCGCAGGCACCCACCGCCGCCATCGCCAGGCCGCCGCGGAATCGCGCCATCACGGCAGCGGCGAACTCGAACAGCGCCCGGCTGATGCCGCCCTGGGTGGCGAAGTTGCCCATCAGGATGAAGAGCGGGATCACCGACAGGTCGTAGCTGGCGAAGCGCGCGAAGGCCTGCGTGTTGAGGAAGCTCGCCAGCGGCAGCCAGCCCGCCTGCACCACGTAGCCGAGCGCGCCGGCGATGAACATCGTGGCCGCGATCGGCACCCGCAGCGCCATCAGCACCAGCATGACGGCGAAGATCGCGACGGTGAGGGCGATCGGGCTCATGCCGCCGCTCCCTGCTCGTCGCCGAAGCCGCGCAGAGCCTGGGCGAGCGCGATGGCCGCCGTCAACGCCAGCGGCGGCACCATGAAGACATAGACGATCCACTCCGGGAAGCCGAGCATCATCGACCCGGACTGGCTCTTCCAGGCGTTGAGGCCGCCGATGGCGGTGCGCCAGGTCATCAACCCCATCACCAGCGCCACGCACAGCGCGCCCAGGCGGTCGAGCCGCGCCTGTGCGGCGGCGGAGGCACCATTGGTGAAGAAGTCGACGATGATGTTGCCGCGCCGCGCCTGGCACCACGGCAGGAAGAGCGCGATCGCGGCACCGGCGGCCGAGCCCGACAGCTCGAAGTCGCCGACGATCGTCCAGCCCGTCGTGTTGCGCCCGAGCACGCTGGCGCAGGTCATCAGCGTGATCGCCGTCAGCAGCACGCCGGCCACGATGGCGCAGAGTTTGGCCAGCGCCTCCAGCAGCTTCATTCGCGCATCCTCCTGCGGAGCGCCGGACCGGCGCCGTCGCGGACGATTCTGCCGGTCGGCACGTAGATGCCGCTACTGGTATCGCCCGCCATCTGTCATGCCGTTGCGGCATGTCGCCCCGGCCTTGTTGCGGCGCAGCCGCCGCCGACGGTGCCGCGGCGGGTCAGTACTGCCGTGCCGGCAGCCGCACCACCAGCCCGGCCAGCGCCGGGGTCAGCGTGATCTGGCACGACAGGCGGCTCGAGGCATCGGCGGGCTCGGCCGTCATCTCGAGCATCGCGCGCTCGTCCGCGTCGGCGGGGGGCATCCGGTCGGCGAAGGCCGGGTCGACACGGACATGGCAGGTCGCGCAGGTGCAGGTGCCGCCGCACTCGGCGACCACGGCCTCGATGCCGGCGGCCACCGCCGCGTCCATCAGGCTGCGGCCGACCCGGCCGGAGATCTCGTGGCGGCTGCCGTCGTGGGCCACCAGGGTGACGGGGATGGTGCTCATTCGATGAGAGTCTAGAAGCGGCCGAAGTACTCGCGCCGCATCCACTCGTCGCGGTCGGCGGCGTCGTCGTGGCGCGCCTGCTCGCTGCGCTTGATGGCGTCGTAGACGAGCGCGAGCTCCGGGCCGAGGCCGGCGGTGATCACGGGGTCGGCGGCCAGCGCGTCCAGCGCCTCGGCCAGCGTGGCCGGCAGCCGTGCCTCGGGCGGGTCGTCGCCGGCATAGGGCGCATCGGTGGCCGGCGGCGGCACCAGGCCGCGCTGCAGGCCGTCGAGCCCGGCCAGCACCTGCGCGGCGATGTACAGGTAGGGGTTGGCCATCGGCTCGCCGGCGCGGTTCTCGATGCGCGTGGCGCGCTGCCCGGCGCCGCCCAGCACGCGCAGCATCGCGCCGCGGTTGTCGCGTCCCCAGCGCACGGCCACCGGCGCCAGCGCGCCGGGCCGCAGTCGCCCGTGGCCGTTGACGGTGGCGGTGGCCAGCGCCGACATGCCGCGCGCATGGGCGAGCAGGCCGGCGAGCCACGCGCTGCCCGTCGGGCCGAGCCAGTGCCCCGCGTCGGCCGGTGTGCTGCCGGGGGCCGGCGCGGCCGGCACGAAGGCGTTGGCGCCATCGGGCGCGACCAGCGAGTGGTGCAGGTGCCAGCCGCTCGCCATCACCTGGGCGAACGGGGGCCGGCAGACGAAGCTCGCGTGCCAGCCGGCACGCGCCAGCGCCTGACGCACGCCATTGCGGAACAGCACCATCTGGTCGGCAGCCGCCAGCGCGTCGGTGGCCTCGAAGACGGCCTCGATCTGGCTCGGCCCGAGCTCGACCTCGAGCGACGCGAGCGGCAGGCCGAGCCCCTCGCAGGTGCGCTGCACGATCCCGAAGACCTCGTCGCAGCGGTCGGCCCACGCCTCGGCCAGAAGGTTGTAGCCCGGGTGCAGCAGCGAGACGCGCGGCGGCTCGCCGGGCCAGGCGGCGGCGTGCGGATCGGCGCGCGCGTCCTCGATGCGGTAGACGTGGAACTCGACCTCGAGCCCGCAGCGCAGCGCCAGGCCCCGGCCCTCGAAGGCCGCCAGCCGCGCCAGCGCGCGCTGCAGCACGCGGCGCGGGTCGAGCGCGAGCGGCGTGCCGTCCGCGAAGAACGCGTCGGCCCGCATCCAGGCCGTGCCCGGCGCCCACGGCAGCCGCACGAGCGAGGCCGGATCGGGCCGCAGCACCAGGTTGTTGGCCGGCCCGAAGCCCGGCAGCTTGGCCAGCGCGCCGGGCTCGAACACCTTGAACGCGGTGCGGTCGGAGGTGTCCTTCAGCACGATCGTCGACACCATCGTGATGCCGCCGTCCAGCGCCGCCGGCAGCGCGGCCAGCGTCAGCGTCTTGCCGCGCAGCACGCCGTGCAGGTCGGCCCAGCCGATGCGCACGCGCTCGACGCCGTCGGCGCGCAACCGCGCGACCAGGGCTGCAGGATCGGCCGACGCGGCCGACGCGGCCGGCGGACCCGGCGGCGGCGCCGCCCGCACGGGCTGCGGGTCCTGCACGTCCTGCGGCTCGTGCTGGTCCCGAAGTCGGGGCCCGCCCGCCGCGGCGGGTGCGCGGCCCCGGCTCATGCGGCGGCCGCGGCCGCCGCCAGCCAGGCCGCGCCTTCGCGCTTGGCTGCGGCCTGGCGCTGCCAGTAGGCCTGCCAGTCCTGCGCCGGCGCGATGCAGTCGATGGTGTCGGGGCCGGAAAGCGCCGCGGCGGCCTCGGCATCCACGGCCAGCGGCGGGGCGTCGCCGTTGCGCACCGTCTCGATGGCCTGCAGCAGCATGCGCCGATTGGCGATGATCACCTTGTCGCTCGTGCCCAGGTGCTCGCGGGTGCGGTCCTGGATCGCGCCCATGCTCTCCACGGCCCACTGGTCGTGGACGTTGATGTCGGCCTCGCCCATGCCGAGGTAGGTGCGACCGCGCTGCTCCTCGGCCGAGAAGCCCCAGTCGTTGTGCGCGCCCATCCGCGGCGTCCAGTCCGGCAGCACGGTGTTGGCCATCCGCTGCGCGCGCATCGTCTCCCTGTCCAGCGGCGCGCCGAAGCTGGTGAAGAAGCTGTACCACCAGGTGTGCGTGTCGTCGATCGGCACGTGCATCTGGGTGATCGTCACCGTCTCCGACAGCGGGATCACGAAGGTGTACGGGAACGCCGCGTGCGTGACACGCACGTGGGTGTGCGCCTGGTCGATCGCACGCAGCGTCGTGATCCGCACCAGGCCCGGCGCCACCTCCTCGTGGCGGATCTCGGGGCTGCAGAACTCGCGCATGATCCTGGTCATCGGCCAGCGCGCGCCGTCGACCTCGCCCACGCTGGCGGCGCGGAACTGGCGTCCGAACGCGTCGGCATCCTCGCCCTCGTCGAGCATGCGATGCAGGAAGCTCGGGTGCGCCGGGTCGATGCCCACCTCGAAGGCCTGCAGCCAGTTGCAGCGCCACATGCCCTTGAAGGCGAAGCTGTGCGTGGCCGGGGCGCGGAAGGCGTCGAAGGCGGGCAGTTCGGGCGGAGCCACCTCGTCCGGGCCGAGCCACGCGAAGATCACGCCGGCGGCGGTGCGCAGCGGGTAGCTCTGCTGGCGCACGCGGCGGCACAGCGTCGAGCCGGCAGGCTCGGCCGGAGTCTCCAGGCAGCGGCCGGCGGCGTCGAACTTCCAGCCGTGGAAAGGGCAGCGGATGCCGTCGCCCTCGTGGCGCGCGAACTTCAGGTCGGCGCCGCGGTGCGGGCAATCGCGGTCGAGCAGCCCGAAGCGGCCCGACTGGTCGCGGAACAGCACGAAGTCCTGGCCCAGCAGGCGCACCGCCTTCAGCGGCCGCGCCGCCATCTCCGGGAACAGGCGCGGGTCGAACTCGTCGAGCAGCGCCACCGGCTGCCAGTAGCGGCGCATCAGAGCGCCGCAAGGCGTGCCCGGGCCGATGCGGGTGATCAGGTCGTTCTGGGCGGCTTGCATCGGGGCTCCGTGCAGCAGCGCCCGACGCGGGCGCGGCGCCAGTCTATCGGGTCGGGCCCGCGGTCACGCTGCGGGAGTGCCCGCAAACGGGCAGGCCGGAGGCGTGCGGGTCGTGTCGCGGCCCGGTCGCGCTACGGGTGCGGCAGGCTGGTGCCGGCCCACTGCGCGAGGAACCCCGCGATCTCGGGGGAGCCGACGAAGAAACTCCGCCCTTCGGCACTGCGGCCCGGCACCGGGCCCTGCACGCCGGGCGGCAGCACCAGGACCGGGCAGACCTGGTGGGCCTCGCCGAGCTCGGCGATGACCTCCTGCCGCGGGCGCGCGAAGTCCACGTAGCGCACCTCGAGCCGTTCGCGCAACTCGGGGTGGAAGGAGAGCAGACCTTCGACCGCCGCGCTGTGAGGGCAGTGGAACAACCCCGGGCCAGCCTTGGGGTCGGGGAAGGAGGGCTTCAGCAGGAAGAGCTTGGGGCGTGTCATGCGCGTCGTGGTGTGGTCAGCCGACAACCCGGCGGCCGCCCGGCCACTGAACCGGTCCGCACCGGCCGTGCCCGCACTCACCGTGGCCCTTCGCGGCGCGAAGGGGCTCGCCGGCGGGCATCCACTGCACGTCGCAAGGATGCTACCGCGGGCAGCATGCTGCCCGCTGCGGCCCTATGCTCGGCTTCCACGCGCCCTGCCGTCCCCGGTCTGCCTGCCCGTCGCCCCGCCATGCCGATCGCCGACCCCGACCTGCGCCGCACCTGGCTGTTCGGCCCCGGTGCCGATGCGAACGCCCACGAGGCCATGCTCGCGAGCGGCGCCGACGCGCTGATCGTCGACCTGGAGGACTTCACGCCGCCGCCGCGCCGCGACGAAGCCCGGCGCGCGCTGGCCGCGCTGCTGCCGCGCTGGCACGAGGCGGGCCGGATCGCGGTGGTGCGCATCAACGCGCTGGACGCCGACGGGCCGGACGACCTGGCCGCCGCGATGCCGGCGCGGCCCGATGTCGTGGCCTACCCGATGGCCGCCAGCGCCGCCCAGATGCAGGCCCTGCACGCGGCCCTGTCGCACTGGGAGCGGGCGCTGGGCATCGAGGCGGGCCGCACCGAGATCGTGCCGGTGTGCGAGACGGCGCTCGGCGTCGTCGACGTGCGCGCGATCGCCGCCGGCAGCCCGCGCATCCGCTGCGCGCTGCTGGGCGCGGAGGACCTGGCCACCGACCTGTGCGCCGAACGCCAGCCCGATGCGGTCGAGCTCGACCACGCGCGCCGGCGCTTCGTGCTCGAGTGCCGCGCGGCCGGCATCGAGCCGATCGACGCGCCCTACACCTGGGGCGATGCCGAGGGCGCGGTGCGCGAGGCGCGCTACGCGCGGCGCCTGGGATACCGCAGCAAGGCGCTGGTGCGGGCCGACCACGCGCAGGCCCTGAACGCCGCGCTGACCCCCGACGCCGCCGAGCTGCGCGCGGCCGCGGCCGTGGTGGCCGGGTTCGAGGCAGCGCGCGAGCGCGGCGAAGACCGGGCGCTGGTGACCGGGCACTGGGTCGAGGTGCCGACCTACCGCAACGCGCGCCGACTGATGGAGCGCGCGCGGCGGCTCGCGCAGGCCGGCGCGGCGGAGTCCGGCGACGCGGTCGGGCAGCCGCCCCCAGAAACACCTTGAAGCCCGCGGCGGCAGCCGGGCACACAATCGGTCGCGTTTCCCTCCGCACCGGGGGATCCCGATGAGCGACGCCGCCTCCGCCCCGGCTCCCCGACCCGTCCGCACGCTGCGAGACCTTCCCGCGCCACCCGGCGAGTGGCCGGTGATCGGTCACCTGCTGCGCGTCGACCCCACCAAGGTGCACCGCTCGCTCGAGGACTGGGGCCGCAGGCTCGGCATGCCCTACCGGCTGCAGCTCGGCCCGACGCCCGCCGTCGTGCTGGACGACGTCGAGCTGTTCCACCGCATCGCGCGCGAGCGGCCGCAGCGCTGGATCCGCAACGGCCGCATCCTTCCGGTGTCGCGCGAGATGGGCCTGGACGGCCTGTTCTCGGTCGAGGGCGACGAGTGGGTGGTGCAGCGGCGGCTGATCATGCAGTCGCTCAACGCGAGCCACTTCCGCGGCTTCTTCCCTACGCTGCACGAGGTGACCCGGCGGCTGCACCGGCGCTGGCACCGGGCGGCGGAGCGCGGCCAGACGCTCGAGATGGGCGACGAGCTGATGCGCTACACGGTGGACGTGACCAGCGCGCTCTCGTTCGGCGAGGACCCGAACACCATCGAGCGCGAGGGCAACCGGATCCAGCAGCACCTCGCGGCCGTGTTCCCGATGCTGATGAAGCGGGTGCTGCTGCCCTGGCCGGTGTGGCACTGGGTGAAGACGCCCGCCGACCGGCGCCTCGAGCGCGACCTCGCCGCGGTGCACGCCTACGTCGGCGAGGTGGTCGAGCGCGCCCGCGCGCGGCGCCGCGACGCGCCGCGCGAGCCGGGCGAGCCGCCGCGCCACGTGCTGGAGGCGATGCTCGATGCCTGCGACGCGCCGGGTTCCGACTTCACCGAGGCGATGGTGCGCGCCAACGTGCTGACGCTGCTGCTGGCCGGGGAGGACACGACCGCGCATTCGCTGGCCTGGACGCTGCCCTTCCTGGCGGCCGAGCCGGCGCGCCAGACCCGGCTTCACGAGCGTGCGGTGTCGCTGCTCGGCGACGCGCCTGTGGCCGCCAGCCTGGAGGCCTTGCGCGAGCTCGACGAGTTCGAGGCGCTGGCCACCGAGGCCACGCGGCTGCGCCCGGTGGTGGCCTTCCTGATCGTCGACGCGATCGGCGACGAGCGGGTCGGCGACCTCGACGTGCCCGCCGGCACGCGCCTGATCTTCCTGATGCGGCCGCAGGCCACGAACCCCGCGCACTTCCACGACCCGCAGGCCTTCCGGCCCGAGCGCTGGGCCGGCGCGGGCCCGGCCGGCGCGCACGAGCCGCGCGCCCACAACCAGTTCGGGGCCGGGCCGCGCGTGTGCCCCGGCCGCCACCTGGCCAGCGTCGAGATGCGGATGGTGCTGTCGATGCTGCTGCGCCACTTCGAGGTCGGGCTCGCCTGCGATCCCGCCTCCATCGAGGAGGTCTGTGCCTTCACGGTGATGCCGAGCCGCATGCCCGTGCGGCTGCGGCTGCGCGCCGATGCGCCGGCACCGCACTGAGCCCGCCGCCGCACGGCTGGGCCGGGCCTGCGCCCTGGCCTGGGCCGTGGCCTGGGCGCTCGGCGGCTGCGCCAGCGCGCCGCCGCCGGCCATGGCGGTGATCGCGGTCGAGCTCGAGGGCATGCCTGCGGACTGGCCACCGACGCTCGCCTGCCGGGCCTCCACCCCGGCCGGGAGCTGGGAATTCACCGCCCCGGGCACGGTGCGGGTGCGCGCCACGGGCGCGCCGCTGCGCATCGAGTGCACGGTGCCGCCGGGGTCGCGCGCGGCGGTCGAGGTCGGCGCGACGCGCGCAGGCCGTGGGCGGCGGGGCGGGCGCTGCGGCCGGCGTGGCCGCAGCGGCCGCCGCGGCACCGGTGGCTGGCGCGGCGATGGCGGCGGCGGTCGTCGTGGGCGCGGTGCTGCGCGGCCGCAAGATCGCCGGCATCATCCACGCGCTGCGCGGCGGCAGCTTCGCAGGCTATCCCGGGAGCGTGCGGATCCGCATCGAGGACGCGGAAGGTCCGCGCTGAGCGCGGTGCCCTGGGTCAGGGGCCCGCGCCAGCAGGAGGACGGCCGGCGCGACGGTCGGCCCACGGCTGCGGCAGCACGAGGGCCGCGGTCCGCGGTGCGCAGCACGCGGCGGCCGGACGGGGCGCACCGGCGAGGAAGTCCATCACCGCCACGAGCGCGGGACTGCGCAGGTCGTCGCGCTCGACCAGCAGCGCGTGCCGGCCTTCGGCGAGCCGCCACCCGGTGCAGCGGCCGCCGCCCGCGCCGGCGTCGACGTGGGCGCAGAACTCGAGCTGCGCCCGCGGCTCGACCACCGTGTCCTCGCCGCCCTGCAGCAGCAGCACCGGCACCGCGATGCCGCCGGCCTGCGGGCCGCGCGCCTCGCGGGCGCCGCGGCAGGCCTGGGCCACCCAGCGCAGCGTGGGGCCCGCCACGCGCGCGTCGGCGTGGCCGCAGTGCTCGCCCGCGCAGGTGGCCGTGCGGTCGGCCCAGCGGCGCGCGATGCGCGGCTGGCTGTGCGACATGCCGGCGAGGCCCGCCTCGGGATCGGTCTCGAAGGCCGCGCGCTCGGCCTCGAAGCCCGGGCCCTGCACGCGCAGGCTCGACAACCACGGCAGCGGCACCGGCAGGCCGGTGGCGCTCACCTGGCACCAGCGGCGCAGCGCCGACGCGGTGCCGGGCTCGGCCAACCGCGGCTCGTGCATCGGCGTCACCAGCGCGGCGCGCGCGAACGGGGTCTGCGCGCCGCGCCGAGCCAGGTGCAGCGACACCACCGCGCCGCCCATCGAATGCGCCAGGGCCACCAGCGGCCCGCCGCGGCCCGCACGCCGGGCCTGCACCAGGGCGACGAAGCTCTCGAGGTCGTCGACCAGGTGGTCGAAGTCGTCCAGGTGACCCTTGCTCGCGTCGTCCGGGTCGGTGAGCAGCCGGGTCGAGAAGCCCTGCCCGCGGTGGTCGTGCACGTACACCGACCAGCCGTTGCGCACCAGGTCGTGGATGACCTCCTGGTACATCGAAAGGCCCTCGGTGAAGCCGGGCACGACGACCACGCCGCCGCGGCTCTCCTGCCGGTGCTCGTAGGCGCGGTAGTGGATGCGCACCGTGCGCCCGGACCAGCCCGTCGGCCGCCCCTCGAACGAGCCGACCGTGCGCTCGGCCCACTGCATCGTCCGCGCCTCGATGGCCTGCCAGTCGTGCCCGGCGAAGCGCGACTCGTCGCTCAGCATGAAGGCGCCGGCGGGCTGCGCCGGCAGCGCAGCGAAGGCCGGCGCATCCTGCGCCCCGGCCCCCGCCTGCAGCAGCAGGACGCCCGCCAGCGCAGCGATCCCGCAACGGCCGACGGCTCGCAGTGCAGCAGCCGACAGGCACGCGCCCAGACCGGCGACCGTGCAGGTGAAGAAGGACAGGCCCATGACTGGCAGTATGGCGCCTCGGGCGGGCGGATCTGCGTGCGCCGCGGGGGCGCCTTCGCCGCCGCAGCGCCGACCGCACCCAGGGTAGTCAGGAATCGTCCATGGTCGTCAGCAGTCGTCCGACGCGGCCGAGGCGCCAATGGCGGCCGAGGGAGTCATGGCATCCGAAACGGCCGGCCGCCTCAGCCCGCCAGCGCCAGCAGCCCCAGGTAGACCGAGGCCCCGGCGACCAGGCCCCAGAGCGACTTGCGCGTCAGCCGCACCACCAGCAGCAGCGCCAGCGCACCCGCGAGCCGCGGGTCGGTGGCCACCGCCAGCGCGCCCGCGCCCCAGCCGGGCGCCGCGGCCAGGCGCAGCGGCAGGTCGCGCACGATCTCCGGCACCGTGATGGCCAGCAGCGCCGCCAGCGGCGCCACGCGCAGCGCCTGCTCCACCGCGCCGCGCGGCTGCCAGCGCGGCGGCAGCACCAGGAACAGGTTGCGCGCCACCAGCGTGACCGCCGCCAGCAGCCCGATCAGCACCCACAGCGCCGCTGCCGACAGGCTCATCGCGGCCCCCGGCCGCGGCCGGCCCACAGCGCCGCCGCCACGCCGGCCAGCACCGCCGCGAAGGTGCCCAGGCGGTGCGGCCAGTCGGCCCCGGCCAGCGCCACGGCCACGCTGGCCGCGGCAGCGGCCCAGGCCGGCCGTCCGGCCAGCAGCGGCACCGTGATGCCGAACAGCGCCAGCAGCCCGATGTAGGCCAGCTCAGCCCCGAGCGGCAGCACCGCCGCCAGCGCGATGCCCGCCACCGAGCTGCCGCACCACACGGCCGCGGTGAGCGCGTTTGCGCCGTTCAGGAACGCGACGCGCTGCACCAGCGGCCCCCGGCGCTGCTGCTGCATGAAGGCCGCCACCGGGCCGTCGATGGTCCAGAAGCCGGTGCCCAGCCGCAGCGCGAGCGGCACGCGCCGCAGGTGGCGCGACAGCAGCGCGCTGTAGACGACGAAGCGCAGGTTGGCCACGGCCGCCGCGGCCGCCATCGCCAGCACCCCGGTGCCGGTCGCCAGCAGCGGCAGCACCGTCAGCTGCGAGGTGCCCGAGTAGACGATGAAGGTCATGCCCAGCGCCGGCAGCAGCTCGAGCCCGACCTTGACCATGGCCACGCCCGTCACCAGCCCCCACGCCGCCATGGCCGGCAGGCTCGGCACGACGCAGCGCGCGCCGAGCCGGAAGGCGCGCCAGCGCACGGGATGGCGGCGCAGGGCTGGTTGCATCGTGCGCAGCATGCCCGAGGGCGGGCGTCGTCCCGCGGCCTGGGGTCATGCGGGGGCGGAAGCCGGCGAACTCCTACGGCAGCACGATGTCGTATCGAGGGGAACGCGGCGAAAGTCGCAGGCGGAACGACGGCTTGCGTTCGCGTCTGAGGCGGGTGGCGTTTCGGGCTACCCGTCTGGCTACCTGGACCGCAGGGGCTTTCATGGACTCACGCGGGCTGCAGTGACCTTGGCACTTGCAGCTCGGCATCCCAGACACGGGGTTCGGGCGCATCGATCGGAAAGTGCCGGGACTCATGGGCCTGAGCCTGCGTGGCCAGGATGTCCAGCCGGTCACCCTCGGTCGCACCCGGAGCAGGGTCGGACTCCATCAAGGCCGAGATGCCGGCGAGCGCGGCCCGGTAGTCGACTTCAGTGTGAATCGGGCGGATCTTCATGGTGCCAGGGTAGCCGAGCGTCAGAACAGCCGCTGCTGCCCGTCCGCTTCTGCCGGCGGCGGTTCCGGTTCTGCGGCAGGCGGCTCCGGCTCAGTGGCCCGCGCCAGCGCCTCGCGCGCCCACTGGATCGACTCCGCCGGCCTGGGCCGGTGCTCGGTCTCGCGGCCGCAGCCGCGGTCGATCCAGGTCAGTGCCATCCGCTCGTACACCGGCTGCCATCCCTCGCCGGCCCGCAGCTGCATTGCCGGGTTCGGGAAATAGTGGCCGTTCTTCGTGCGCACCCACAAACGCCGCGCCGGCTGGTAGCTGCTGTTCACCTCGGCGCGGGCAAGCACCTGGTTGACATAGGTGCGCTTGGCACGCGCCTCGGGCCACAACCAGAGCGGCAACTGCTGCAGCACGTCGTGGAGCTGGTCGGCGAAGTAGCCCGACAGGTAGCGGTACGGCTCCAGCCGGCGAGTCACGCACTGCGACCACTGCGTCTTCAGCCCGGCCAGCATCAGCGTGAGCAGCCAGTACTCCCCCTGGTGACGTTCCAGCCGCACGAGGCGACCGTCGGTCTGCACGTCCAGCGCTGGTGGTGCCAGGAGGTCGAAGAGCGCCGGAAGACCACTGCCTGCAAAAGCGGCTTCGCGCATCGCACGATTGACCGCATGGTCCCAGGCCGTGTGGCCGAACTCGTCGCGGCGCGCGGGGTCGGCGCCCTTGGCCAGCAGCGCTTCCACCAAAGGTGCATTGCCGGCCATGGCGGCGAGCATCAGCGGCGCGGCACCCACCGGCGTGGCATGGTCGGGGCCGTGCACGTCAGCGGCACGCAGGATGTCCTTGAAGTTCTTCGCCTGGTACGGCTGCAGGTGGCGCTGGTGCACCGCAGCGACCGTCTTGCGCACCAGCTGCTGCCGGGCCATCCACGAGCCTTCGATGCCGTAGCGTGGCGGCAGCAGGGTGCCGGCGCCGGCGAACTCATGCTCCTCCATCAGGCCACGGGCTGGAGCGAACCTGGCCGAAGCCAGCGACTCGATCCAGGCGTGCTGGCCATGCCACAGCGCATAGTCGAAGACCGTCTGCCGCGGCTTGCTGCTCGGGTTCTGCGGGTCGAAGGCCTTCGCGAACTGGTCTTCGACCAGCGCCTGGCTCCACGGCACCCACGGCACCGGCCTGTGCTGCAGGAAGGCATCGCGGATGGCCTGCGCCTGCTCGGCCTTGCCCTGCAGTTCGAGCCGGCGCGCTTCCTGGGCCCACTCGTCCTGCGTCGACTTCGCCGCGGCTTGCGCCGTTACCTCGCCCGCCTTCAGGCCGAGGAGTTCCAGCAGCGGGTGGCCCGTGTCCTGTTCGACCAGCGTGAGCGTCTCGACCGCGCGCGTCATCGCCACGTACAGCGCATTGATCTGGAACTTGTACAGCTCCAGCGACTTGTCGGCCTTGTCGCGCGCGCGGCGGTACTCGAGGTCGTCGGCCTGGAGGTCGGACGCGCTGACGCCCTCGCACACCTCGGCATAGGCCTGACGCTGGCTCGACACCAGCCGGAACAGCAGCACGTGCGGGTACTCCAGGCCCTTGGCCTCGTGCACGCTGAAGACCAGCGGCGTGTGGAAGGCCTGGCGTGCCGCGGGCTTGTCCTCGTCGCGCAGCACGATCACCGCATGGCGGACCGACTGCCGCGTCGCTGCGTCCAGCTGCGCCAGCGTCCTTTCCTTCGAGTCGAGCAGCCGCACCTCGCCGGCCACGGGCGAGGTGCTGCGCACGAGGAAGTTGCTCTCGCGGTCCACCGAGCCGAAACGCGCCTGCTTGATCTTCAGCAGCCGGTTGGCGATTGCGGTGACGGCCAGCGTGTTGCGGAAGTTGGCCTGCAACAGCTTCAGCGGCTGACGCTGCGCCGCATCGCCGGCCAGGCCCTGCCAGAACAGACTCTTCAGCGCGGCCCAGCTGAAGAAATTGGGATGCACGATCTGGTGGCTGTCGCCGCACAGGATGAACTGTCCCGGCGCCTTCAGCAGTGCCAGCACCAGGGCCAGCTGCACCGGCGTGAGGTCCTGCACCTCGTCGATGACGACGAAGTCGTAGACCGGCGGCTGCTTCTCGGCCATCTGCGTGCGCCACTCGTGCGCCACCAGGTTGCTGTCGTGAAGCCCGGTCTCAGCCAGCCAGGTGCGGTAGCGCTGGAACAGGCCATGGGCCAGCTCGCGCTGCGCGCTGTTCAACAGGCTCTGCCGCGTGCCCAGCGCCAGGTAGTCGGCCAGCGACAACGGGCCCGCCGGTTGTGCGCCGATGACGCCACGGAACTCCTCGAACAGCGCCTGCACATCCAGCTCGCCCAGCAGCCGCAGCGTCTGGCGGTGGCGCTCGCACCAGGCGGCGAACATCGGCAGCGTCACCTCGCGACCGGGCGGCACACGCAGCGTCTCGAGCAGTTCGCGGTAGCTGAGGAAGTCGACCTCCTGCTTCGGGTTCTCGAAGCCCAGCGCTGCGTGCAGTGCACGGGCGCCCTGCGCCAGGTAGGCCGACAGCGTGACGTACAGCACCCGGCCCTCGGCGTCGCGCAGCCGCGCCAACGTGACCGCGGTCTTGCCCGAACCGGCCGCGCCGATGACGACCAGCGGCGCCGGGTGGCGGTAGGCCTCTTCCTGCGCCTCGTCGAAGACGATGGGCTTGTCCAGCAGCTCGAACTGCGTGCGGCCCGGGCCCAGCCAGCGCAGCGGCGCGGCCTCGGCGGCCAGCGCCGGGGCCCTGGTGTCGGCTGCCGGCTCGCCCTCGAGGCGGGCCTCGTCCACCACCGCACCGCGCAGGAAGCGCGAGCGATCGTAGGCGTGGTTCTCGATCACCTCCAAGGCCAGGCACACGGTCTCGGTGCCGCCGTCCACCTCTGGACGGTCGATGCGCGCGAACTGCAGCAGCAGCCGGTTCGCGTAGTCCAGCTTGGCACGGTAGTACGGCCCGGCGTTAAGCTTCTTCACGTCGGCCGAGCGGAAGTCGCCGGACTCGATGGCGGCCTTGACCTTGTCGAATGCGGCCTTGACGCGGCGGAGGTTCAGGTCCTTGTATTGGAGCAGGCGCATGCGGTGAGGGGATCCGGAGGCGATGTTGGCGTCAGCCCGACAGCAGTTCGGGTCGGTGCTCCTTCAGCCAGGCCAGCACGTGCCCCTGCAAGGCCTGCGCGCTGGCCAGGCACTCGGCGGCCACGGCATCGGGGATGAGATCGCCCGAGTAGTCGGACACGCTGCGCTGTTTGCGCGGCGCGTCGAGCACGATGACCCGGGCTGTTGCGACACCGGCGCTGGTGGTGAGGGTCTGGACGCCGTCTGGTGGTGTCCACGCTTGCTGGTCAGCCTGCGGTAGCCGTTGGCCTGCACCGCCACCATCGACAACTGGATGATGGCCTTGCCGGCCGCGATCGGCCAGGTTGCGCTGCGCGGCGGCCAGGAGCCTTCCGATGGCCCCAGGGTCCGGCGGAACCGCGTCAAGGCTGATGCCCAGCAAGTTCTTCAAGGTCATCGGCATCTCCGATCAGGAAGATCTTGGGGCGAGACAGCACGTCCCTCAGGAACGGCTCCGAGCGAGCCCTCGCCGCAAACTCGTCAGGCGCGAAGACCTTCGGATTGATCTCGCGGCCGAGTGTCGCCTGCGCCGGATGCAGCGCCTCAACCACGTCGCGGAAGCCGGCTTCGCCGACCAGCAGCACATCGATGTCGCTGCCCGCCGCTTCCTCTCCCCGGGCGACCGAGCCGAAGACGAAGGCCAGCTTCACCCGCCCGGCCAGCGGCACCAGCGCTGCCGACAGCACGTCGCCCAGGCCGGAGGTCTTGCGCAGGATGCTCGCGAGTTCGGCAAAGATCGGCCCACTGGTGTTGGCGCTGTAGACCTGCTGATTGCCGCGCTTCTCGCGCCGCAACAGCCCCGCCCCGGCCAGCTTGGTCAGTTCGCGCGTGATCGTGCCGGCCGGCAAGCCCGTGCGGCGCGCAACCTCCCGGCCATGCAACGCCTCATCCGGGCGCAGCAGCAGCAGCCCGAGCACCCGGCGGCGGTACTCGGGGAATAGCAAGGAGGCGACGGGCTGATGCACTAAAGGCGCCAATTGTCGCTTGATTTGCATCGATCTACCAAGACGCGCGGGTACCGCGACGATCAATCAGCCTGGCCGTTGGCTCTTGCTTCTCGGCTGCCGGGTTGCGGCCCTGCTGAACTTCTGCGCGCTTGAGGGCGGCGATGCCGCGCGCCTCGGTCAGGCCGGTGTCGGGGTAGCGGCCGATGGTCAGCTCGCGGCGCCGGCCGCGGTGCCGGTAACGCAGGATCCAGCCGGACACGCCGGCGGCCGAAAGCGTGAACGTGAGGCCATCGCCGTCGGTCTTGGGCGAGGCTTGCCGGCCTTGATCCAGTGCCTGAGTTGCAGGTCCGTCAGGTGGCCCTTGCCCCGTGCCATCCGCACCCCCGTTGCTCGGATGTGGGCAGGATCGCGGCTACCCGTCTAGCGACCCAGCCAGCTGCCCGATTGGAGTGGGACCCGGTGAGACTTCAAGGGCATCGAAGAAACTTGCCACCCGAAAACGCCTGGGAAATCAGGCGCTTGCGGGTGGCAACTGATCCGGGGTGGGACCCCGTGAACCGCTACATCAGCACGATGTCGTATTGCTCCGGGCTCATCCCCGGCTCCGCACTCAGCGAGATCGGCTTGCCGATGAACTCCGACAGGCCGGCCAGGTGCACGCTCTCCTCGTCGAGCAGCGTCTCGACGACTGCGGCGCTGGCGACGACGCGGAATTCCTTGGGGCTGAACTGGCGCGCCTCGCGCAGGATCTCGCGCAGGATGTCGTAGCACACGGTGCGCGGCGTCTTCACCTGGCCGCGGCCCTCGCAGGTGGGGCAGGGCTGGCACAGCATGTGGGCCAGGCTCTCGCGCGTGCGCTTGCGCGTCATCTCCACCAGCCCCAGCTGCGTGAAGCCGCTCACCGTGGTGCGGGTGCGGTCGCGCGCGAGCTGCTTCCTCAGCTCGGCCAGCACCGACTGTCGGTGCTCCTCGCGCGTCATGTCGATGAAGTCGGCGATGATGATGCCGCCCAGGTTGCGCAGGCGCAGCTGGCGCGCGATGGCGCCGGCCGCCTCGAGGTTGGTCTTGAAGATCGTGTCGTCGAAGTTGCGCGCGCCGACGAAGCCGCCGGTGTTGACGTCGATCGTCGTCAGCGCCTCGGTCTGGTCGATGATCAGGTAGCCGCCGCTCTTCAGGTCGACGCGGCGGGCGAGCGCGCGCGCGATCTCCTCCTCGATGCCGAACAGGTCGAAGATGGGCCGCTCGCCCTTGTAGTGCTCGAGCCGGGCCGCGGCGCGCGGCATGTAGGCCTCGCCGAAGGCCCTGAGCTGCTCGTGCTGCATCCTCGAGTCGATGCGGATCGACTGCGTGCCCTCGTGCGCCAGGTCGCGCAGCACGCGCTCGGCCAGGCCAAGGTCCTGGTGCAGCAGCGTGCCCGGCGGCGACTGCAGCGAGCGCTCGCGGATCGCGGCCCAGGTCTTGCGAAGGTAGGCGATGTCCTCGGCCAGCTCGGCGTCGCTGGCTTCCTCGGCATTGGTGCGCAGGATGAAGCCGCCCGGGTTCTCGCCGCCGGGCAGCGCGGCCAGCGCCTGCACGCGCGCGCGCAGCTGCTCGCGCAGCTCGGCGCTGCCGATCTTCTGAGACACGCCGACGTGCTGGTCGTGCGGCAGGAAAACCAGCATCCGACCGGCGATGCTCACCTGCGTGGACAGCCGCGCGCCCTTGGTGCCGATGGCGTCCTTGATCACCTGCAC
>Ga0068877_10001720_pt1 | contig 17887 bp, 31 predicted proteins | sample NOAtaG_FD_66437 | JGI IMG/M metagenome (GOLD analysis project Ga0068877, IMG submission 66437) | Freshwater lake microbial communities from Lake Erie, under a cyanobacterial bloom - NOAA_Erie_Diel6S_1000h metaG | ecosystem: Environmental > Aquatic > Freshwater > Lake | place: USA: Ohio, Lake... | reverse complement strand
ACCAAGGCCGACCAGGAAAAGATGGGCCTCGCCCTCGGCCGCCTGGCGGCCGAAGACCCGAGCTTCCGCCTGCGCACCGACGAAGAAAGCGGCCAGACCATCATCTCCGGCATGGGCGAGTTGCACCTGGAGATCATCGTCGACCGCATGAAGCGCGAGTTCGGCGTCGAGGCCAACGTCGGCAAGCCGCAGGTGGCCTACCGCGAGACGATCCGCAAGTCGGTGTCCGATGTCGAAGGCAAGTTCGTTCGCCAGTCCGGCGGCAAGGGCCAGTACGGCCACGTCGTGCTGAAGATCGAGCCGCAGGAGCCGGGCAAGGGCTTCGAGTTCGTCGACGCCATCAAGGGCGGCGTGGTGCCGCGCGAGTTCATCCCGGCCGTCAAGAAGGGCATCGAAGACACGCTGCCCAGCGGCGTGCTGGCCGGCTACCCGGTGGTGGACGTGAAGGTGTCGCTCACCTTCGGGTCGTACCACGAGGTGGACTCGAACGAAAACGCCTTCAAGATGGCCGCGTCCATCGGCTTCAAGGACGGCTGCCGCAAGGCCCAGCCGGTGATCCTGGAGCCGATGATGGCGGTCGAGGTGGAGACGCCGGAAGACTACGCCGGCTCGGTGATGGGCGACCTGTCGTCCCGCCGCGGCATGGTGCAGGGCATGGACGACATGCCCGGCGGTGGCAAGGTCATCAAGGCCGAGGTGCCGCTGTCCGAGATGTTCGGCTACAGCACCACGCTGCGCTCGATGAGCCAGGGCCGTGCCACGTACACGATGGAATTCAAGCACTACGCCGAAGCGCCCAAGAACGTGGCCGACGCCATCATCACCGCGCGCGGCAAGAACTGATCACGCACTGAATCGGTCTTCATCGGGGTCGCCGCCGGCTGCCAGTGGCCGGCGGAACCCGCCCCCGATGGAAACCTAAAACCACGCACTGGCACTGTTCTTTCATCAAGGAATTGAAATGGCAAAGGGTAAGTTCGAACGCACGAAGCCGCACGTGAACGTGGGCACCATTGGTCACGTGGACCACGGCAAGACGACGCTGACGGCGGCGATCACGACCGTGCTGTCGGCCAAGTTCGGTGGCGAGGCCAAGGCCTACGACCAGATCGATGCGGCGCCGGAAGAGAAGGCACGCGGCATCACCATCAACACCGCGCACGTCGAGTACGAGACCGCCAACCGCCACTACGCGCACGTCGACTGCCCCGGGCACGCCGACTACGTGAAGAACATGATCACGGGTGCGGCCCAGATGGACGGCGCCATCCTCGTGTGCTCGGCCGCCGACGGCCCCATGCCCCAGACCCGCGAGCACATCCTGCTGGCGCGCCAGGTGGGCGTGAAGTACATCATCGTCTTCCTGAACAAGTGCGACATGGTCGACGACGCCGAGCTCCTGGAGCTGGTGGAAATGGAAGTCCGTGAACTCCTGAGCAAGTACGACTTCCCTGGCGACGACACCCCCATCATCAAGGGCTCGGCCAAGCTCGCCATGGAAGGCGACAAGGGCGACCTGGGCGAACAAGCCATCATGCGCCTGGCCGACGCCCTGGACAGCTACATCCCCCAGCCCGACCGCGCCATCGACGGCGCCTTCCTGATGCCGGTTGAGGACGTGTTCAGCATCTCCGGCCGCGGCACTGTCGTCACCGGTCGCGTGGAGCGCGGCATCGTCAAGGTCGGCGAGGAAATCGAAATCGTCGGCATCAAGGCCACGCAGAAGACCACCTGCACCGGCGTCGAGATGTTCCGCAAGCTGCTCGACCAGGGCCAGGCGGGCGACAACGTCGGCATCCTGCTGCGCGGCACCAAGCGCGAAGACGTCGAGCGCGGCCAGGTGCTGTGCAAGCCCGGCAGCATCAAGCCGCACACGCACTTCACGGCCGAGATCTACGTGCTGAGCAAGGAAGAAGGCGGCCGCCACACGCCGTTCTTCAACAACTACCGTCCCCAGTTCTACTTCCGCACGACCGACGTGACGGGCGCGGTGGAACTGCCCAAGGACAAGGAAATGGTCATGCCGGGCGACAACGTCAGCATCACCGTGAAGCTGATCGCCCCGATCGCGATGGAAGAAGGCCTGCGCTTCGCCATCCGTGAAGGCGGCCGCACCGTCGGCTCGGGCGTCGTGGCCAAGATCATCGAATAAGGATCCGCCATGTCCGCCAAGCAGAAGATCCGCATCCGCCTGAAGGCCTTCGACTACAAGCTGATCGACCAGTCGGCCCTGGAAATCGTCGACACCGCCAAGCGCACGGGCGCCATCGTCAAGGGCCCCGTGCCCCTGCCGACGCGCATGCAGCGTTTCGACATCCTGCGCTCGCCGCACGTCAACAAGACGAGCCGCGACCAGTTCGAGATCCGCACGCACCAGCGCCTGATGGACATCGTCGACCCCACCGACAAGACCGTGGACGCGCTGATGAAGCTCGATCTGCCGGCCGGCGTGGACGTCGAGATCAAGTTGCAGTAATATCGCGGGCTTTCCCGGCTTCGGCCGGGAAGAACCGTTAAGTCAAAACAGGGTGCCTGCCTCGGCAGAGCACCCGGCTATCCGCCCCGACGAGTCTTTCGAGATTGGTCGAGGCTACCGCCCCGACCAATCGATGTCGGGATCGTGAACAAGGCGCTGGCATCGTTCAGCGCTGGAGAAACGCATGAGCATGAGCGAACAGCTCGGCTTGCTGGGCCGCAAGGTGGGCATGATGCGCATCTTCACGGATGATGGCGACGCCATCCCCGTGACGGTGCTCGACGTGTCCAACAACCGCGTCACGCAGGTCAAGACCGCCGCCACCGACGGCTACAACGCGCTTCAGGTCGCGTTCGGCTCGCGCAAGGCGAGCCGGGTCAGCAAGCCCGAAGCCGGCCACCTGGCCAAGGCCGGTGTCGAAGCCGGCACGGTGCTGAAGGAATTCCGTGTCACCGCCGAAGTCGCTGGTCAGCACAAGACCGGCACCGTGATCCCCGCGACGCTGTTCGCCGCCGGCCAAAAGGTCGATGTGCAGGGCACCTCGCTGGGCAAGGGCTTCGCCGGCACCATCAAGCGCCACAACTTCAGCTCGCAGCGTGCGTCGCACGGCAACAGCCGTTCGCACAACGTGCCGGGCTCGATCTCGATGGCGCAGGATCCGGGCCGCGTGTTCCCGGGCAAGAAGATGACCGGCCACATGGGTGACGAGACCGTCAGCGTGCAGAACCTCGACATCGTCCGTGTCGACGAAGCGCGCTCGCTGCTGATGGTTCGTGGCGCCGTGCCGGGCCACAAGAACGGCCACGTGGTCGTGCGCCCGGCCGTCAAGGCCCGCGTGAAGAAGGGAGCCTGAGCATGCAACTCGAACTCCTGAACGACCAGGGCCAGGCCACCTCGAAGGTCGACGCACCGGACACCGTTTTCGCGCGCGACTACAACGAGGCGCTCGTCCACCAGGTCGTCGTCGCCTTCCAGGCCAACGCGCGCCAGGGCACCCGTGCCCAGCTCGACCGCGGCGAAGTGAAGCACTCCACCAAGAAGCCGTTCCGCCAGAAGGGCACGGGCCGCGCCCGCGCCGGCATGACGAGCTCGCCGCTGTGGCGGGGCGGTGGTCGCATCTTCCCGAACCGGCCTGACGAGAACTTCTCGCAGAAGGTCAACAAGAAGATGTACCGCGCCGGCATGGCCAGCATCCTGTCGCAGCTCGCGCGCGATGGTCGTCTGGCGGTCGTCGACGGCATCAGCCTCGAAGCCCCCAAGACCAAGCTGCTGGCCGCCAAGTTCAAGGCCATGGGCCTGGGCACGGACAACAAGAATTCGGTGCTCGTGATCGCCGACCAGATCGACGACAACGTCGCGCTGGCCTGCCGCAACCTGCCCAACGTGATGGTGGTCGAGCCGCGTTACGCCGATCCGCTGTCGCTGGTCTTCTACAAGAAGGTGCTGGTGACCAAGGGCGCGATCGAGCAGCTCAAGGAGATGTTCGCATGAGCCGCGTCAATCCCACCCCCACCGAGCGCAAGTTCGCCGAAGGTCGCCTGGCTCAGGTGCTGGTCGCGCCGATCATCTCGGAAAAGGCCACGCGCCTGGGCGAGAAGCAGAACCAGGTGCTGTTCAAGGTGCTGCGCGACGCCACCAAGCCCGAGATCAAGGCCGCCGTCGAGCTGATGTTCAAGGTCGAAGTGGCCTCGGTCAGCACGGCCGTGCAAAAGGGCAAGGTCAAGCGCTTCGGCCGCACCATCGGCCGCCGCGACCACGTCAAGAAGGCGTACGTGTCGCTGAAGCCGGGCCAGGAGCTCAACTTCTCCGGGGAGGCCGCGTAATGGCCATCGTCAAAGTCAAGCCCACATCGCCCGGCCGCCGTGCCGTGGTCAAGGTGGTGCACAAGCACCTGCACAAGGGCGCGCCCGAGGCCTCGCTGCTCGAGCCCCAGAAGCAGAACGCCGGCCGCAACAACAACGGCCACATCACGATGCGTCACAAGGGTGGTGGCTCCAAGCACCACTACCGCGTCGTCGACTTCGTGCGCAACAAGGACGGCATCCCGGCGAAGGTCGAGCGCATCGAGTACGACCCGAACCGCACCGCCCACATCGCGCTGCTGTGCTACGCCGACGGCGAGCGCCGCTACGTCATCGCCCCGCGCGGTGTCGAAGCCGGTGCCACGCTGCTGAGCGGCGCCGAAGCGCCGATCAAGGCCGGCAACACGCTGCCGATCCGCAACATCCCGGTGGGTTCGATCATCCACTGCGTCGAGATGCTGCCCGGCAAGGGCGCGCAGATCGCACGTTCGGCAGGCACCAGCGTCACGCTGATGGCCCGCGAAGGCATCTACGCCCAGGTGCGCTTGCGGTCGGGTGAGGTTCGCAAGATCCACATCGACTGCCGCGCCACGATCGGCGAAGTCAGCAACGAAGAGCACAGCCTGCGCCAGTACGGCAAGGCCGGTGCCATCCGCTGGAAGGGCATCCGCCCGACCGTCCGCGGTGTTGCGATGAACCCGGTCGACCACCCGCACGGCGGCGGCGAAGGCCGCACCGGCGAGGCGCAGCCCCAGGTGTCGCCGTGGAACACGCTGACGAAGGGTTACCGCACGCGGAACAACAAGCGCACGCAGACGATGATCGTCTCGCGTCGCAAGAAGTGAGGTCGTAAGCCATGACCCGTTCGCTCAAGAAGGGTCCCTTCGTGGACCACCACCTGCTGGCCAAGGTCGAGAAGGCCGCCGCCATCAAGGACAAGAAGCCGATCAAGACCTGGTCGCGCCGCAGCACCATCCTGCCCGAGTTCATCGGCCTGACGGTGGCCGTGCACAACGGCAAGCAGCACGTTCCGGTGTACGTGACCGACCAGATGGTCGGCCACAAGCTCGGCGAATTCGCCCTCACCCGCTTGTTCAAGGGTCACCCCGCGGACAAGAAGGCCAAGAAGTAAGGAGCCGACCATGGCAACCGAAACCAAGGCCATCGTTCGTGGCGTGCGCCTGTCGGCCGACAAGGGCCGCCTCGTGGCCGACATGATCCGCGGCAAGAAGGTCGACCAGGCGTTGAACATCCTGTCGTTCACGCAGAAGAAGGCCGCCGGCATCATCAAGAAGGCGGTCGATTCCGCCGTGGCCAACGCCGAGCACAACGACGGTGCCGACATCGACGAGCTGCGCATCAAGACCATCTACGTCGAGCAGGGCACCGTGCTGAAGCGCTTCTCGGCCCGTGCAAAGGGCCGGGGTGCACGCATCAGCAAGGGCACCTGCCACATCTACGTGACCGTGGGGAACTGATTCATGGGACAGAAGATCCACCCGACCGGTTTCCGCCTGGCCGTCACGCGCGCCTGGCAGAGCCGGTGGTTCGCCACCAAGGCCAACTTCGCGACGATGCTGGCCGAGGACCTGAAGGTCCGCGACTACCTCAAGACCAAGCTGAAGAGCGCCGCGGTCTCGCGCATCCTCATCGAGCGTCCGGCCAAGAACGCCCGCATCACCATCTTCTCGGCGCGTCCGGGCGTGGTGATCGGCAAGAAGGGCGAGGACATCGAGAACCTGAAGACCGAACTGACCAAGCGCCTGGGCGTGCCGGTCGCGGTCAACATCGAAGAGATCCGCAAGCCCGAGGTCGATGCTCAGCTCATCGCCGACAGCATCACGCAGCAGCTCGAGAAGCGCATCATGTTCCGCCGCGCCATGAAGCGCGCGATGCAGAACGCGATGCGCCTGGGCGCGCAGGGCATCAAGATCATGTCGTCGGGCCGCCTGAACGGCATCGAGATCGCCCGCTGCGAGTGGTACCGCGAAGGCCGCGTGCCGCTCCACACGCTGCGTGCCGACATCGACTACGGCTTCTCCGAAGCCAAGACGACCTACGGCGTCATCGGCGTCAAGGTCTGGGTCTACCGCGGTGACCGCCTGGCCAACGGCGAGGCCCCGCAGCTGCCCAAGACCGACGCCGACAACGAGCGCCGCGACCGCCGTGGCCCGCGCCCCGGTGGCCCCGATGGCCGCCCGGGTGCCGGCCGTGGCCGCCCGGGTGCGCCCGGTGCCGACCGTGGCCCGCGTGCCGATGCCGCCCCTTCGACGCCCGCAGCCCCCGCCGCACCCGCTGGCGATGGCCCGAAGTCCCCCGCCGTGAAGCGCGTCCGCAAGGCCGCTGCCCCGGCGGCGGGCGAGACCAAAGGAGAGTGACGATGCTGCAACCTGCACGTCGCAAGTTCCGCAAGGAACACAAGGGCCGCAACACCGGCATCGCCACGCGTGGCGCAGCCGTGTCGTTCGGCGAGTTCGGCCTCAAGGCCACCGAGCGCGGCCGCATCACGGCGCGCCAGATCGAAGCCGCTCGTCGCGCCATCAGCCGCCACATCAAGCGCGGTGGCCGCATCTTCATCCGCATCTTCCCGGACAAGCCGATCTCGCAGAAGCCGGCCGAAGTGCGGATGGGTAACGGCAAGGGCAACCCCGAGTACTACGTCGCCGAGATCCAGCCGGGCAAGGTGCTCTACGAGATCAACGGCGTTCCCGAGCAGCTCGCCCGCGAGGCTTTCCAGCTCGCCAGCGCCAAGCTGCCCCTGCGCACCACGTTCGTGGCGCGACAGGTGGGCACCTGAAGGAGCCAAGGACATGAAGGCATCTGAACTGCGCGCCAAGGACATCGCGGCGCTCGAGAAGGAAGTCGCCGATCTGCTGAAGGCCCACTTCGGCCTGCGCATGCAGAAGGCGACCCAGCAACTCACCAACCACACGCAGCTTGGCAACATGAAGCGTGACGTGGCCCGGGTGAAGACCATCATCGCTGAGAAGAAGCGTGCGGCCGTCAAGGCTGCCGCGACGGAGGCCGCCAAGTGAGCGAGACTCAAGTTACTGCGCAAGCCCCGGCGAAGAACCGCCGCACCCTCATCGGCCGCATCGTCAGCGACAAGCGCGCCAAGACGGTGACCGTGCTGGTCGAGCGCCGCACCGCGCACGAGCTCTACGGCAAGATCGTCGGCCACAGCAGCAAGTACCACGCCCACGACGAAAAGGGCGAGTACAAGCTGGGTGACGTGGTCGAGATCGCCGAAGGCCGCCCGATCAGCAAGACCAAGTCCTGGACCGTGACGCGCCTGATCGAAAAGGCCGGCTTGGTCTGACGACCCCGCGCCGCGATAACCCCGCGGCCGCAGACCTGAACCGGAGCGCGGACACTGCCGCCTCCGGTTTTTTCATGCCCGCGAACGCCGCGTGCCCACCCCTGAGGAGAGCCCCATGCTGAAGGTTGGAGAGAAGCTGCCCGCAGGCAGCCTGATGGAATTCGTCGAGGTCGAGGGCAATGGCTGCTCGATCGGCCCCAACAGCTTCGACATTGCGCAGAGCACCGCCGGCAAGACCATCGCGATCTTCGCGCTGCCCGGTGCCTACACGCCCACCTGCTCGGCCAAGCATGTGCCGGGCTTCGTCGAGCACGCCGACGCCTTCAAGGCCGCCGGTGTGGACGAGATCTGGTGCGTGTCGGTGAACGACGCCTTCGTCATGGGCGCCTGGGGCCGTGATCAGCACACCGCCGGCAAGGTGCGCATGATGGCCGACGGCTCGGCCGCCTTCACGGCCGCGGCGGGCCTGACGCTCGACCTCACGGCGCGTGGCATGGGCGTGCGCAGCCAGCGCTACTCGATGCTCGTCGTCGACGGTGTGGTCAAGGCGCTCAACATCGAGGCGCCGGCCAAGTTCGAGGTCAGCGACGCGGGCACGCTGCTGGCGCAGGCGCGCGCGCTGAAGGCCTGAGCCTGCCGGCAAGGCCGCATCGAATGGGCTGCGGCGGCGCTTGACGCGCCGACGCAGCCTGTGCCATACTGCAAGGCTTCGCCGGCGTTGGCGTGCGGCTGCTGAACAGGCAGCCACACGACGAAGTCGGCTCCAAACCCACACACGGGCCCAAGACTGGGTGCAGGGTTGCAGGCAGAGCGGCTGAAAGGTCGTGAACGCCCGCAGCCAACGCCTCCAAGTTGGGATACGAACATGATCCAAATGCAATCGCGGCTCGACGTGGCCGACAACACGGGCGCGAAGTCCGTCATGTGCATCAAGGTGCTCGGCGGCTCGAAGCGGCGTTACGCCGGCATCGGCGACGTCATCAAGGTCAGCATCAAGGAAGCCGCACCGCGGGGCCGCGTCAAGAAGGGCGAGGTCTACAGCGCCGTGGTCGTGCGCACCGCCAAGGGCGTGCGCCGCCAGGATGGCTCCCTCATCAAGTTCGACGGCAACGCCGCCGTGCTGCTCAATGCCAAGCTCGAGCCGATCGGCACCCGCATCTTCGGGCCGGTCACGCGCGAACTGCGCACCGAGCGCTTCATGAAGATCGTGTCGCTGGCTCCGGAGGTGCTCTGACATGAACAAGATCCGCAAGGGCGACCAGGTCATCGTGATCGCCGGTCGCGACAAGGGCAAGCGTGGCACGGTGTCGCGCCGCGTCGACGAAGACCACATCGTGGTCGATGGCGTCAACGTCGTGAAGAAGCACACCAAGCCGAACCCGCTCAAGGGCACGACCGGTGGCGTGATCGACAAGACCATGCCCATCCACCAGAGCAACGTGGCCATCTTCAACCCGGCCACGGGCAAGGCGGACCGCGTGGCCATCAAACTGCTCGACAAGGCTGAACAGGCCGCTCGCAAGACCAAGGACAACGGCGTTCGCGTCTACAAGTCCAGCGGCGCAGAGATCAAGGCGTAATCATGGCAAAGACCCAAGCAGTTCCTGCCGGGAAGGCCGACGCGGTGACCAGCGCCCGTCTGCAGACGATCTACCGAGAGAAGATCGTCCCCGAGCTCATGGCCAAGTTCGGCTACACCTCGGTGATGCAGGTGCCGCGCCTGGAGAAGATCACCCTGAACATGGGCGTCTCCGAGGCCGTGAGCGACAAGAAGGTGATGGACAACGCCGTCGGCGACCTCACCAAGATCGCCGGCCAGAAGCCCGTGGTCACCAAGAGCAAGAAGGCCATCGCCGGCTTCAAGATCCGTGACGGTGTGCCCATCGGCACGATGGTCACGCTGCGCGGCATCCGCATGTACGAGTTCCTGGACCGCTTCGTCACCGTGGCCCTGCCGCGCGTGCGCGACTTCCGCGGCATCAGCGGCCGCAGCTTCGACGGCCGGGGCAACTACAACATCGGCGTCAAGGAACAGATCATCTTCCCCGAGATCGAGTACGAGAAGATCGACGCGATCCGCGGCATGAACATCAGCATCACGACCAGCGCCAAGTCCGACGACGAGTGCAAGGCGCTGCTCGCGGCGTTCAAGTTCCCGTTCAAGAACTGAAGGCGACCGAGGAAACCATGGCCAAACTGTCCGTCAAGCAGCGCGAAGACAAGCGCGAGAAGCTGGTCGCCAAGTACGCGAAGAAGCATGCCGAGCTCAAGGGCATCGCGAACGACGCCAAGAAGAGCGACGAAGAGCGTTACGCCGCGCGCCTGGAGCTGCAGAAGCTGCCGCGCAACGCCTACCCGACGCGCTTGCGCAACCGCTGCGAACTGACCGGCCGTGCCCGTGGCACGTTCCGCATGTTCGGCCTGGCGCGCAACAAGATCCGCGAACTGGCGTTCAAGGGCGACATCCCCGGCATGGTCAAGGCCAGCTGGTAAGCGCGGCGAAGAGCAGGAGCAATATTCATGAGCATGAGTGATCCCATCGCCGACATGCTGACCCGCATCCGCAACGCGCAAAGCGTGGCGAAGGCGGCAGTCACGATGCCGTCGTCGAAGCTGAAGGTCGCAATCGCGCAGGTGCTGAAGGACGAGGGCTACATCGACGGCTTCGCAGTCAAGAGCGAAGGCGGCAAGTCCAACCTCGAAGTCGCGCTGAAGTACTACGCCGGCCGCCCCGTGATCGAGCGCATCGAGCGCGTCAGCCGCCCTGGCCTGCGCATCTACAAGGGCCGCGACGCCATCCCGCAGGTCATGAACGGCCTCGGCGTCGCCATCGTCACCACGCCGCGTGGCGTGATGACGGACCGCAAGGCTCGCCAGACCGGTGTCGGTGGCGAAGTCCTGTGCTACGTCGCGTAAAGGGAGCACAAGCATGTCCCGCGTAGGAAAGATGCCGATCGCCGTGCCGCAAGGCATCGACGTCGCGATCTCGGCAGAAAGCATCACCGTCAAGGGCAAGGAGGGCACGCTCGTGCGCGCCGTCAACCCGCTGGTGACGATCAAGAACGAAGGCGGCACGCTGAAGTTCGCCCCGGCGAACGACAGCGCGGCTGCCGATGCGATGAGCGGCACGATGCGTGCCCTCGTCAACAACATGGTCACCGGCGTCGCCAAGGGCTTCGAGACCAAGCTGCAGCTGGTGGGCGTGGGCTTCCGTGCCCAGGCCCAGGGCGACAAGCTCAACCTGCAGATCGGCTTCTCGCACCCGGTCGTCAAGGACATGCCCGCCGGCGTGAAGGTGGCTTGCCCGACGCAGACCGAAATCGTGATCCGCGGCGCCGACAAGCAGGCCGTCGGCCAGGTGGCGGCTGAGGTCCGCGCCTTCCGTCCTCCCGAGCCGTACAAGGGCAAGGGGATCCGCTACGCCGGTGAGCGCGTGGTGCTGAAAGAGACGAAGAAGAAGTAAGGAGCAGCGCCATGAGCTTGACGAAAAAAGAACAACGCCTGCGCCGCGCGCGCCAGACCCGGCTGCGCATCAACGGCCAGGGCGTCGCGCGCCTTGCGGTGCACCGCTCCAACCTGCACATCTACGCCAGCGTGTTTTCGGGCGACGGCACGCAGGTGCTGGCCAGCGCGAGCACGGCCGAGAAGGAAGTCCGCGATCAGCTCGGTGGCAACGGCGGCAACGTCGCGGCAGCCACGCTGGTGGGCAAACGCATCGCCGAAAAGGCCAAGGCCGCCGGCATCGAGCAGGTCGCTTTCGATCGCTCGGGTTTCCAGTACCACGGCCGCGTCAAGGCGCTGGCCGAGGCCGCGCGCGAAGCCGGCCTGCAGTTCTGATCCCGGCGACGGCTCTCGAGCAGAGGAATCCAAAGAATGGCTAAGTTCACCCCCCGCGCCCAGGCCGAAGGCAACGACGACGGGCTCAAGGAAAAGATGATCGCGGTCAACCGCGTCACCAAGGTCGTGAAGGGCGGTCGCACGCTCAGCTTCGCGGCGCTCACGGTGGTCGGCGACGGCGATGGCCGCATCGGCATGGGCAAGGGCAAGGCCAAGGAAGTGCCGGTGTCGGTGCAGAAGGCCATGGAGTCGGCCCGCCGCAACATGATCAAGGTCGCGCTGAAGAACGGCACGATCCACCACAAGGTCGAGGGCGAGCATGGCGCCGCCCGCGTGCTGATGGCGCCGGCCAAGCCGGGTGACGGCATCATCGCCGGCGGCCCGATGCGCGCGGTGTTCGAAGTCATGGGCATCACCGACATCGTCGCCAAGAGCCTGGGCTCCTCGAACCCGTACAACATGGTTCGTGCCACGCTCGACGCGCTCAAGCACCTGTCGACGGCGGGCGAGATCGCCGCCAAGCGCGGCAAGTCGGTCGAAGAACTCTTCAACTGAGCCGACCGCGGAGAAACCACATGACCACCACCACCGACAAGAAGACGCTCACCGTCAAGCTGGTGCGCAGCGTCGCCGGCACGCGCGAGTCGCATCGCGCCACGGTGCGCGGCCTGGGCCTGCGCAAGCTCAACAGCACCAAGGTGCTCGAGGACACGCCGGCCGTGCGCGGCATGATCAACAAGGTCGACTACCTCGTCCAGGTGCTCTGATGGAACTGAACAAGATCAAGCCCGCCGAGGGCAGCAAGAAGTCGCGCCGCCGTGTCGGCCGCGGCATCGGTTCGGGCCTGGGCAAGACCGCCGGTCGTGGCCACAAGGGCCAGAAGAGCCGCGCCGGTGGCTACCACAAGGTGGGCTTCGAAGGCGGCCAGATGCCGCTGCAGCGTCGCCTGCCCAAGCGCGGCTTCAAGAGCGCGCAGCTCAAGTACAACGGCGAAGTCACGCTGACCGACCTGCAAAGGCTCGAGGGCGAGGAGGTCGACCTGCTGACGCTGAAGACCGCCGGCCTCGTGAGCCAGCTGGTCAAGACCGTCAAGGTGATCAAGGCCGGTGAGCTGAGCCGCAAGGTCGTTCTCAAGGGCATCGGCGCCACCGCCGGCGCCAAGGCCGCCATCGAAGCCGCTGGCGGCTCGGTCGCGGTCTGATTTCGGCCTGATCCACCCGGAACCCAAGGAAGCCTGTAGCCGTGGTCACAGCTGCCAACCAACTGGCCAAGAGCGGAAAGTTCGGCGACCTGCGTCGCCGAATCATCTTCCTGCTGCTGGCGCTGGTGGTCTACCGCATCGGCGGCCACATCCCCGTGCCGGGCATCGACCCGCAGGCGATGCAGCAGCTGTTTGCCGGCCAGAGTGGCGGCATCCTGAACATGTTCAACATGTTCAGCGGCGGCGCGCTCGCGCGCTTCTCGGTGCTGGCCCTGGGCATCATGCCGTACATCAGCGCCAGCATCATCATGCAGCTGATGACCTACGTGGTGCCCACGCTCGAGGCCATCAAGAAAGAGGGCGAGTCGGGTCGCCGCAAGATCACGCAGTACACGCGCTACGGCACGCTGGTGCTGGCCATCTTCCAGAGCCTGGGCATTGCGCTGGCGCTCGAAGGCGCGGCCGGCACGGTGATGAACCCGGGCTTCGGCTTCCGCATGACCACGGTCGTCAGCCTGGTCGCCGGCACGATGTTCCTGATGTGGCTGGGTGAGCAGATCACCGAACGCGGCCTGGGCAACGGCATCTCGATCCTGATCTTCGCCGGCATCATCGCCGGGCTGCCCTCGGCCATCGCGGGCTTGTTCGAGCTGGTGCGCACCGGTGCCATGAGCCCGATCGCCAGCATGTTCATCATCGCGCTGGTGATCTTCGTGACCTTCGCCGTGGTGTTCGTGGAGCGCGGGCAGAGAAAGATACTGGTCAACTACGCCAAGCGCCAGGTCGGCAACAAGGTCTATGGCGGCCAGAGCTCGCACCTGCCGCTGAAGCTGAACATGAGCGGCGTGATTCCGCCGATCTTCGCCAGCTCCATCATCCTGCTGCCGGCCACCGTGGTGGGCTGGTTCGCGGCCGGCGACGGCATGCGCTGGCTCAAGGACATGGCCGCGGCCCTGTCGCCCGGCCAGCCGATCTACGTGATGCTGTACGCCGCGATGATCGTGTTCTTCTGCTTCTTCTACACGGCGCTCGTGTTCAACAGCCGCGAGACCGCCGACAACCTGAAGAAGAGCGGCGCCTTCATTCCCGGCATCCGCCCCGGCGACCAGACCGCGCGCTACATCGACAAGATCCTCGGCCGCCTCACATTGGCCGGCGCCGTGTACATCACCGCCGTCTGCCTGCTGCCCGAGTTCCTGGTGCTGAAGTACAGCGTCCCGTTCTACTTCGGTGGCACCAGCCTCTTGATCATCGTCGTCGTCACGATGGACTTCTGGGCCCAGGTCCAGAGCTATGTGATGAGCCAGCAGTATGAATCGCTCCTCAAGAAGGCCAACTTCAAGGCGAGCTGATCATGAGCAAAGACGACGTCATCCAGATGCAGGGGGAGATTCTCGAGAACCTCCCCAACGCCACCTTCCGCGTGAAGCTCGAGAACGGCCACGTGGTGCTGGGACACATCAGCGGCAAGATGCGCATGCACTACATCCGCATCCTGCCCGGTGACAAGGTCACCGTCGAGCTGACACCGTACGACCTTTCGCGGGCACGCATCGTGTTCCGCGCAAAGTAACCGCATCGCAAGATCGGGCCTAGGAGAAGACCATGAAAGTCGCCGCTTCCGTCAAGAAGATGTGCCGCAATTGCAAGATCATCCGCCGCAAGGGTGTGGTGCGCGTGATCTGTACCGACCCGCGCCACAAGCAGCGCCAGGGTTGATCGAGAGGAAACACCATGGCACGCATCGCCGGTATCAACATCCCCCCGCACAAGCACACCGAGATCGGCCTCACGTCGATCTACGGCATCGGTCGCACGACCGCGCAGAAGATCTGCGACGTGGTGGGCATCCCCTACAGCAAGAAGATCAAGGATCTCAACGATTCCGATCTCGAGAAGATCCGCGACGAGATCGGCAAGATCACGATCGAGGGCGACCTGCGCCGCGAGCTGTCGATCAGCATCAAGCGCCTGATGGACCTCGGCTGCTATCGCGGCTTCCGTCACCGCCGCGGCCTGCCCGTGCGCGGCCAGCGCACGCGTACCAACGCCCGCACCCGCAAGGGCCCGAAGAAGAGTGCCGCCGCGCTGAAGAAGTGATCCGCGTGATCCGCTTCGTCGCTGCACCTGCACACTGAAAGAGTCGAGAACATGGCCAAGGCACCCGTCAATACCGCTGCGCGCCGCGTGAGCAAGAAGGTCCGCAAGAACGTTGCGGACGGCATCGCGCACGTGCATGCGTCGTTCAACAACACGATCATCACGATCACCGACCGTCAAGGCGGCGCGCTCGCCTGGGCGTCCAGTGGTGGCCAGGGCTTCAAGGGCTCGCGCAAGAGCACGCCGTTCGCTGCCCAGGTGGCCGCCGAAGTGGCGGGCCGTGCTGCCCAGGAACAAGGCATCAAGAACCTGGACGTGCGGATCAAGGGCCCCGGCCCCGGCCGCGAGAGCAGCGTGCGTGCGCTGGCCTCGCTGGGCATCCGCATCAACAGCATCAGCGACGTGACGCCGATCCCGCACAACGGCTGCCGCCCGCAAAAGCGTCGCCGGATCTGATGCCGCGGCGCCCCTTCGCCGGGCGCCGTACAATCGAGAGTTTCCCGCGCCGGTGAGCACTTTTGTGCGAACCGGCGGTTTCGCTGAAGGGCAGCCCCTGATCCAGGGCGGCCCCTCACACAAGCCCACCGTCGGCAAGCCGCCCCTCAAGAAGGCCGCCGACTCGCGCGGGCCGCCAGCCACACCGGTTGGCGAGCTGCCGCGTCAGATTCGAACCCAAAGGACACGCAAGTGGCACGTCTGCTCGGCCCCAAGGCCAAACTCTCCCGCCGCGAAGGCACCGACCTCTACCTGAAGAGCGCGCGCCGCTCGCTGGCCGACAAGGCCAAGTTCGACAGCAAGCCGGGCCAGCACGGCCGCACCAGCGGCAGCCGCACCTCGGACTTCGGCATGCAGCTGCGCGAGAAGCAGAAGGTCAAGCGCATGTACGGCGTGCTCGAGCGCCAGTTCCGCCGCTACTTCGCCGAGGCCGAGCGCCGCAAGGGCAACACCGGCTCCAACCTGCTGGCGCTGCTCGAGAGCCGGCTGGACAACGTCGTCTACCGCATGGGCTTCGGCAGCACCCGCGCCGAGGCCCGCCAGCTCGTCAGCCACAAGGCCTGCACCGTCAACGGCGAGGTCGTCAACATCCCGTCGTACATGGTCAAGGCCGGCGACGTGATCGGCCTGCGCGAGAAGGCCCGCAGCCAGCTGCGCGTGCAGGACGCGCTGAAGCTCGCGCAGTCGGCCGGGCTGCCCGACTGGGTGAGCGTGGACGGCACCAAGATGGAAGGCACCTTCAAGAAGGTGCCCGACCGCGACCAGTACGGCGCCGAGATCAAGGAAGCGCTGATCGTCGAGCTCTACTCGCGCTGAGCCCACAACGGAGCGCCGGCCGCCACGCCGTCGGTGGCAGCCGGCCCACGGGGCGGGCCGCGCGCCGGGCGCGGCCGGCCGACACCCAGGCCCGGCGTGGTCCATCAGCCTTATCGGTGTAACGAGCCGAGGGTATTGACAGGCAACCAAAGGATTCCATGCAAACCACCCTTCTCAAGCCCAAGGCCATCCAGGTCGAGCCCCTCGGCGACCACCGCGCCCGCGCGACGCTCGAGCCCTTCGAGCGCGGCTACGGCCACACGCTCGGCAACGCGCTGCGCCGCGTGCTGCTGTCGTCGATGGTGGGCTACGCGCCCACCGAAGTCACGATCGCCGGCGTGCTGCACGAGTACTCGGCCATCGATGGCGTGCAGGAAGACGTGGTGCACGTCATGCTCAACCTCAAGGGCGTGGTGTTCCGGCTGCACAACCGCGACGAGGTCACCCTCGTGCTGCGCAAGGAAGGCGAGGGCGCCGTCACCGCCGGCGACATCCAGACCCCGCACGACGTCGAGATCCTCAACCCCAGCCACGTCATCGCGCACCTGTCCCAGGGCGGCAAGCTGGACATGCAGATCAAGGTGGAGAAGGGCCGCGGCTACGTGCCCGGCAACCTGCGCCGCTACGGCGACGAGCCTACCAAGAGCATCGGCCGCATCGTGCTCGACGCCAGCTTCTCGCCGGTGCGCCGCGTGAGCTACGCCGTCGAGAACGCGCGCGTCGAGCAGCGCACCGACCTCGACAAGCTCGTGATGGAGATCGAGACCAACGGCGCCATCGCGCCCGAGGACGCCATCCGCCAGAGCGCGCGCATCCTGGTCGAGCAGCTCGCCTTCTTCGCGCAGATCGACGCCGTCGGCCACGACCTGCTCGCCCCGGCGCGCGATGCCGCCCGCCCGACCTCGATCGACCCGATCCTGCTGCGCCCGGTGGACGAGCTCGAGCTCACGGTGCGCTCGGCCAACTGCCTGAAGGCCGAGAACATCTACTACATCGGCGACCTGATCCAGCGCACCGAGACCGAGCTGCTCAAGACGCCCAACCTCGGCCGCAAGAGCCTCAACGAGATCAAGGAAGTGCTGGCGTCGCGCGGGCTCACGCTCGGCGCGCGCCTGGACAACTGGCCCCCGCAGGGCCTGGACAAGCGCTGAGGCGGCCCCGCCGCCGCCCACGCGCGCCCGTTCATCACCGGTGCACCCCGCGGTACCTGATCCGGCCGCGGGCGAGACATAAGGAAAGGAAAGCACCATGCGCCATCGCAACGGCCCCCGCAAGCTCAACCGCACCACCTCGCACCGCCTGGCGATGCTGAGGAACATGTGCAACAGCCTGATCCGCCACGAGGCGATCCGCACCACGTTGCCCAAGGCCAAGGAGCTGCGCAGCGTGGTCGAGCCGCTGATCACGCTGGCCAAGGAACCCACGCTGGCCAACCGCCGCCTGGCCTTCAACCGCACGCGCGACCGCGACAGCGTCTCCAAGCTCTTCGAGGTGCTGGGCCCGCGCTACAAGGCCCGCCCGGGCGGCTACACGCGCATCCTGAAGATGGGGTTCCGCGTGGGCGACAACGCCCCGATGGCCTTCGTGGAGCTGGTGGACCGCCCCGAGCCCGCGGCCGACACCGCCGCGGCCGAAGGCAAGGCCGAGTGACCGCCACGCCCGCGCGCGTGCGCGAGCGGGTATACTCACGGATTCAGCCGCGGGGTGGAGCAGTCTGGTAGCTCGTTGGGCTCATAACCCAAAGGTCGCAAGTTCAAATCTTGCCCCCGCAACCACATTCAGTGCCGACAGGCGCTTTCGAAGCCCGCCCCGTGCGGGCTTCGGCGTTTCTGGGGCCATGT
>Ga0068877_10001717_pt1 | contig 17913 bp, 10 predicted proteins | sample NOAtaG_FD_66437 | JGI IMG/M metagenome (GOLD analysis project Ga0068877, IMG submission 66437) | Freshwater lake microbial communities from Lake Erie, under a cyanobacterial bloom - NOAA_Erie_Diel6S_1000h metaG | ecosystem: Environmental > Aquatic > Freshwater > Lake | place: USA: Ohio, Lake... | reverse complement strand
AATATCCGGTTGTCCCAGAAATGGGCCAGGAGGCGTTTACCCGATTGCCAGGATCCGGGAAGTTGTTGCAGCACAGCCTGGCTGAAGTGCAGGGGCTGCACACGCGGGAAGTTCCTGGAGAGCCAGGCGTCGAGTACTTCAGGGATGGCATATACCAGGTGGGCCCGCTGGGGCGGCACGAAAGCGGAACATACCCTGTCCGCAGGGTTGACAAAGTTGCCATGTGCCAGGCAGGCCCTTGCCGACCCGGGATCGAACAACCGCATCGGGACGAAAGTGTGGCGACTGGATCCGATTGCCAGCACGACTTGAGTATATGGAAAAAAAAGCAGTGGGTTTTGCGCGCTGATCTCTGCAAGATCGAGGGCAAACGTATCTGATGGTGGCAGTCCTATACGGCGAAGGAAGACCAACTGGCCCACAGCATCATAAATACTATAACAAAAACTGTCCATTCCAACCAGAATGGACAGTTTTCCAGAAGCAGTTTGTTGGGCGGAGAAATGACTTTCAACGATGTCCGTCCTGATTATTCCCAATTTCCTGAAAGGTTAGGAGAAAACATATTACCGAACTTGAGCAAAGATTCCGGGTCGTATTTCTGATCGTAGCGTGCGAAGCGCTTATCTGCAAAACGTCCCATAAAGGCTTTACGCTGGGTGCCAACTTCCACCACCGGAACTTTAGTACTCTGATAATCAATCACATCTGCAGAAATTCCAAAAACCTCGCCACTACTGAACGGCACATAGCGGAGGGAGTCGAAATTGTTCATCCCAAGCATTTTCCGCATAGAATCCATTGCGGGTACGAACAGGGTGTCATAAGTAATCTCCCCGGTGAAATTCGGATCATCGGGGTCACCGAAGACCTGGATTACTTTGAACTGGCCTGTATTCAGGATTTGGCTGAGCGTATCGAAATTAGGGGCAAATACACCAGTGATATCTCGGAAGGCCTCCTGTGCCTGCCTGATTTTCATTAGCTGAGTTACGACAACGCGCTCGCGGCGTTCTTTTTCTGCCTTAAAAGCGATCGGTTCTTTGATGCTGTTGTACAATGCGTAAAGCAGAAAAGCAATAATCGCAACGAGCACCAGATTAATGGCTAATTTCATTTTGTCGGATTGTTTTGACTTAAAATAGGTTGAAGTTTCCAGGTGTTGCTAAACCAATGCAATTTTAGGGAACTTCACGCACTTAGTAAAAAAATGCCCCTTAAATTTTTGAAATAAGGTAATTATTGGGCCCCAACTTTACAAGTACCGTCATAAACGGCCCCATCTTCGATACTGAGTACCCCTGCGAGGATATTGCCGCGCACGACGGCATGTTTTTCGAGGTGCAATGATCCGGAAACGTTAATATCCCCTGTAACCTGCCCCATGATAACGGCTTCTTTTGCTTTTACCATGCCCCCTACTCTACCCTCTTTTCCCACAACCAGTTTTTTCTCACAGGAAAGGTCTCCCTGGATGAAGCCGTCGAAGCGGACATTCTCACTGGAGAAGAGATTTCCGTCTAACTTTGACCCCGCAGAAATAACGGTCGTGTTACTTCCATCCTGGGCAGTGATGGATCCCTGCGCGGCACTTTCCCTTGCCGAACGGGAAGAACTGTTTGGCATATCGTTTGTTTTTATGTTCTGTCACAAAAGTAGAAGATAGAACTGACAACGAAAGTATGAGCTTTTCCCAACATTTTAAAATATGGCTATAACAATTTTAGCAATCGAGTCATCTTGTGACGATACTTCTGCTGCGGTAGTCCGCAACGGGTTGGTTCTGAGTAATATTATGGCTTCCCAGGAGGTACACCGGAAGTATGGGGGCGTCGTCCCGGAACTGGCCTCGCGGGCGCATCAGATGCATATCGTACCGGTTGTTGACGCGGCCTTACGCGCTGCAGGGGTATCTAAGGCCCAGTTGGATGCTATTGCCTTCACCCGGGGGCCCGGGCTGATTGGTTCGCTGATGGTCGGTACTTCTTTTGCAAAGGCTTTCGCGCTTGGCCTGGGGATACCCCTGATTGATGTACACCACTTGCACGCGCACGTGCTGGCCCATTTCGCCGAGGAAGTGCAGCCTTCTTTCCCCTTCCTTTGCCTCATTGTTTCCGGAGGGCATACCCAGATCATGCTCGTCAGAGATTACCTGGACATGGAGATTATCGGACAGACCCTCGACGATGCTGCGGGAGAGGCCTTTGACAAGACCGGTAAGATGCTCGGCCTGGGCTATCCTGCGGGGCCGCTCATAGACCGCCACGCCAGGGAGGGGACACCCCGGTTCAACTTTCCAGAGCCCGCCATAGCTGACCTTGACTTTAGTTTCAGCGGGCTGAAAACTGCAATTTTATATTTCCTGAGGAAACAACTCCAGCAGGACGCCACCTTTTTGGAAAACAACCTAAACGACCTCTGTGCTTCTGTCCAGGAGCGCATCGTCAGTATTCTGGTTCATAAGATCGCCCTCGCGGCAGACCGGTACCAGATAAAGCAAATCGCCATTGCCGGGGGGGTAGCTGCAAATTCAGGGCTAAGAGACGCCATTGTGCGCGAAGGGGCGCGGCACGGCTGGAGTACTTTTATCCCGCGCATGGAATATTGCACAGACAACGCTGCTATGATCGGCATTACCGCTCACTATAAATTCTTACGCGGGGAGTTTGTTGGGCAGGATGTCGCTCCAGTAGCCCGTTGGGCGATGTAATGAGTCATTTCAGATGCGTTGCAGGGATTGGCGGCGCAAGCCTTACGGGGAAGCCTCATTTTGAGCAGGCAGATCCCCTTGCAAATAGCTTAGTACTGTTCGAGCAGTCGCTTTTTCATGCGATCGAACTCCTCTTCCGTGAGGATACCCTGGGCTTTGAGGTCGGCAAGTTCTTTAATACGGGTCACCATATCCTTGCTGCCTGAGGGCTCGGTAGCTGCTTTGCCCTGCTCGTTCAGATCAACGACGATGGTATTATCTTTCCCATCTGCCGTTTTTTGTTGGCGGGCAAGATCTTCGACGACTTTCTTCCCTTTTTCAAATTTCGCCTTGTAGAGTTTTTTCAGGCGATCGGGGTCAAAATCGAGGATTGTCCCACCCAATTCAAAGTGCCTTTTGAAGACTTCCCCCAGCGCGTAGGTCGAGGCGCCCGCAAAGGCCGAAACGGTTACTCCTCCGAGAAGGCTTCCTACGACCGGGATCATTTTAGCCACGCTACCTGCGGTAATCCTGGCCACTGTAGAGCTGGTCAGCGCGGTGACGATAGCCTTGCCCTGGGTTTCTGAAAAATCTACGCCATATACCCGGCATAATTGCCGGATCATGTCTAATTGTACGGCTCCGACAGCAAATATATCCGCAATCAGGACGGGAATCAACCCGGCTCCCATAGACCACATGACGTGGTTGCGAATGACCGTTTCGGCGTGCTTACTGCGTTCGCCCTGGGTACTCTGCTCGTTCATATCCTTTTTTTAAATTAAACACGCCTGTCCGGAGTTAGTTTTATATCGTTTGTCGAATACTGCCCCGGGGAGGGGTAAAAAGCCCCTGGGCTTTCCCAAAAAATATTGGGATTGTGTGAAAAGCCTCCGGCACGTCCTTTGGCGGCTTACGCTGCCAAATAATATTTTTCCAGAGCCGCGTTTTCAACGATTTTGCTTCGCAAAATCGTTGAAAACGCGGCTCATACTTTTTACACAACCCCAAAAGTTATTTGGCGTGCAAGCTACACACGGTGGCAAAAGGGACTTTTTGCACAGCCTTAGGGCATCTGCCACGACCGCGTTTAAAAATATTTCTCCCCTACCTATCCACTTTAAGCCTTCCCCCTGCGGTATGGCTACTGAATTCGGGAGCATACATACACTGGATGGTACTGATCCCACCGGAGAAATCCCCCCGGTGGTTGACGCGCAGCGGATATTCGAGGACATAGGTGCCCTGGGGCAGGTAATCAATAAAGAAATGGGTCGCCAGGTCGCCAGGGCTTTCGTAGTATCCGAGCCCACCCTGCCAGCGGTAGGTACTTAAGGGGTTGACGGGTTCCAGGCCGCTGGCGCGCATATCTTTAAGATGTACAAATTCCATTGCCCGATCCACGCGCAACTCCAGGCGCACGACAAGCTTATCCCCTGGTTGCAGGGGCTGGCCTTCGTCCAGGGCTACAAGTGTCGCCCCGCGGTCGCCCGTAGTTTCCTTAAAAAGCCTTTTGCGAAGCGTGAGCGGAGTTTCTTCGAAAGACTTGATTTTGTCCAGTTGTTCAAAATACTGCCAGTACAACCCACCCCAGGCAATCACCTGATTGGGGTTTTGGAGTTCGACGGTAGCCATATTCGGCTGGACATCTTTCCCTTCCCATTGCACTTTATAGTATCCTGTTCCCGGCTCTGCCGATTTCCGTGCCAGGGCCAGTGTTTCCTCAAGTGCCTTTTTACCTGTCGCATTGGGAAAGGTCACCTTTACCTGCTGGTCGTTGTTCAGCCATTGTGCGGTCCCGCGGGTTTTGAGGAGCGCATAAACCGCGTCTGCAGTCGCCTTGGTACTTGGCCACCGGTTGGTCTGTTTGTGTTTGAGCAGCCATATCTTCATTTCTTCGACATCGGCGGCAGATTTTCCGACCTCGTCGAAAACCTCGATCAGCAGGGATTGGGTTTCTACGGGCAACTGGTTCCAGAAATAACCGCTGGATATTTTCCAGTACATTCCCAATTCCTCTGAGCGCAGTGCGCGCTCCCTCAGGGAGGCAAGGATACGGGAAGGCGTTTCTTTGTCGCCGTTCCGGAGCAGGGCAAGGGCAATCATCCCCTGTTCCATCACGCCCTGGGTATTCCAGAATGCCCTGGCCTGGCCGATGAAATAATCGAAAGCGGGCCTGAGCGCCTCATCGAGGTTAGGCACACCCGGAAAAGAGCGCGTATAAAGGTAATGTATGGTCAGGGGGGTAAGGTGATTGTCCCCGGCTTTTATCTTTTCTTCCCTGACGGCCTCCATCAAACTGCGATAATCGTTGTCCATCTGGCGGTCGAGGTATCCCGTGGCGCTGTTCCGGATCGCCTGAATCTGTGCGAAAGTGATGCCCAGCAGGTTGAGCTTACCCAGACCTGCGGCGATATGCTGGGTGATATAGCGATTTTCCGGGCCGCCCGGGAACCAGGGAAAAGCCCCCTCCGGATTCTGCATATCTGCCAGCGCCTGGATCGCATCTGCCTGCTTACGGGCCATATTATTCAGATCGAACAGCAGTGCGATGTTCTTTTGCTGCTGTTCTTCCTGCTGAGCTTCGAAAACCCAGGGAGTTTCTTCCAGCATCAGGGATTTAAGCTCCTGGTTTTGCGCCAGGCGGCTGGTCAAGGTTCCTGCATCCCGCCACCGGTTGAACATTGCCTCCAACCCAGGGGTATTGCGCACGATATTGCCTGCGATCGCATTTGCATAAAAACGGCTGAAGACCTGTTCTGCACAGGCATAGGGGTACTCGATGAGGTACGGGAGTGCTTTAATCGCCAGCCATGCGGGGTTTGAGGTCATTTCAATGCTCAGGCGGAGGGGGGATAGCGTCCTGGAATCTGCTGCATTTTTCAGGGATTCCAGCGTAAATACTTTTTTACTGCCTCCCCGTACGTAAAGGGGTACAGACGCTGTCACCTGCATCCGGTTGACCAGTACCGGGAGGGCATTTTCCTCCGCATCGGCAAAATTCCCTGCGGCGGCGCTGATCCGCACGACAAGTGCCCCGGAGGCATCTACCGGCACTTTGACTTTCCAGACAAGCGGAGCCGACTGCCCGTCGCCTGCCAGAAAAGCCTGCTCATTACTTTGGTTGCCATAGGCGAAATCAACTGGTTGCATGCTCAACGCATCGAATAATTCGAGGCGGGCATTTCCTTTCAGGATACCGCCGCTGAGGTTGGTTACCTTCGCGCTCAGCTCGATCACGTCCCCTTCCCTGATAAACCGGGGAAGGTTCGGAAGTACCATCAGCGGTTTCTGGGTGATCAGCTCACGGGCATCAACAGCCGATTTCAGGTCTGTGGTGTGTGCGAGGGTCATAAATTTCCAGCGGGTAAGCGCTTCGTTCATCGTAAACTTCAGGATCAGGGCACCTTCCTTATCGGTGCGGATCTCCGGGAAGAAGAACACGGTTTCCCGGAGGTTGTCGCGCAGAACCGGTGCAGGGCTTTCGGACGATGCCGAGGCTGGTGGCGGCGTGGCTTCCTCGATATCATTTTTTGGTGAATATGCCACGAAATTATTTGAGTCCATTGCGGGAGCTGGGACAGGAGCAGATCGCACCATCATTTTCGCTGATCTTGCCATCGGCTGCATATCATAAGCTTCAAAGGCGATAATGCTAATTCTGCCTCCGAACCAAATGAAATCCGGATAAATCTTCTCCATTACATTAAGGTACGGTAAAGCGTGGTAAATCCCATTTGCAACATTGGAAAACTGACGTCCGGAACGATAGGAATATGGGATACCAAAAGTAGGGAAAAGGTTGAACACCCAATTATTCGGCTGAAACTGGTCGAGCGATGCATCGTACATTGCCGCGAGCACTTCGGCGGCGGCTGCGCTGCCATCGGGTCCGGTGATGCGCAACCGCCACTCTTCTTCCTGTCCGGGCAACAAGTTATCGCGAAACGTTTCGTAATTAATCTGCAGGACTTTATTCGTCCAGGGTACAGCAAGCAGATGCTGGTCCGAAAATACCCGGTTGTGGCGGATGAAGTGAAAGAAATAAAACCGGTTTCCCCTGTCTCCTTCGGTTATCCGTGTAGTATCTGTAGCCCAATCCATGACCTTTATCCAACGGCTTGCATTGACCACTCCCGCATTGCCTTTGTCCATATACACGTGGAGTGGTTCATCGGCGGTGGCGAGCAGTGCGGTCACCTCGTCTCCGGGCGCTGCGGTTTTCTGTGAGATGTCCGTAAAAAACATTTGCCCATCCGGTATTTTACGCGCCTTGCTGTCTATAACCTTTACCAACTTGCGCAGGGAAAGGGGTTTTCCGCTGGCATCAACGGTTTCGAGTACCAGTTGGTAATACCCTGCGGAAAGCTGAAAAGCCGGTAAGGCCACTTTAGTCTGCTCCCCTGTATTGAAGTCCGTTTCCCAGACCGTGGATTTTGCCGGCCAGTTCAAGGGGTCATCTTCTTTTCCGTAAGCCAGCAGCGGGAAATCGCGCTTGAACGCCTCTTCTGCGATTGTTGGACGATCAGGGAGTACCCAATAGCGCTTAAGCAGAGGATTTGCCGGGCCCTGTAGCGCGACGAACCGGACTTTACCCACTGCGGCAACTGCCTGGCCGTCGAGGTTGGTCGTAAGAATTTCGAAGGTATCTGGTTTTGCCGCGTCCAGCCACTCCCCGATAGCGAGTGTTGCCCGTAAATTGGCAAAACCGACGTTGATGGTCTGGGATGCGGTATGCGTTTCCCCGGTGATATCGGTTACATCTGCTTCGACACGGAACAAAAACTCCGGCAGGGTTTCCGGATCGAGGGTTGGGTCGGGTATAGCTTTAAAGGGTACCGTAAAGTTCCCGGCGGCATCGGTTTGTGTTTCACCCGCAGTTATGAGGGTCTCCCCTACCGGGGGGTATGGTGTCCACCAAAACCGCCAGGGGAAAGAAGCGGTACGGGTTATGCGGTACGAAACTTTTGCCCCGTCCACGGCACTGCCGGCATACATCGTCGCCGACCCTTTCAACGACACCTCTGCACCCAGCACAGCCTGGCCTTCGAGCGGGGAAACCACCACCTCAAATCGGGGGCGTTTGTATTCCTCCACGCGGAAAGCAACCTGTGATTCGCCAAGACTTGAGGAAATGGACATTACCCCCCGGAGTGTCCCCGAAGGTGCCATAAAGCTCCCGTTGAAAGACCCATAGTCGTTGGTCGTCACTTCCTGTCTGGCGATTTCATTATAGTTTACGTCGCGCAGAGTGATTACCGCTTTGCGGTTGGCCAGGATGCGTACAGCACCGGACTTTGCGGTATGCTCGGTGGCGATGCCTTTGAAATAGACCGTTTGCCCCGGCCGGTAAATACTCCGGTCGAGAAAGAAATGGGTCTTAATATCCACTTTTTCATTATCCTCCCAGCGGTTCGCATAGTACCCTTCCGAAAAGAGCACATCCTCCCCTTTGGCAAAACGTACCGAGAAACTTCCCTTTAACCCTGAAAAGCGCACCGAGCCGTCGGCATTTGTCTTTGCGCGCCGGATTTCGCTGCGTTTCTGTTTTTGATTTGAATAATCATAATCCGTGGCATACAGGGTAAGTTCGACCCCTTCGAGCGGCGCCCCGCTGTCCCGGTGTGCCACCAGGAACTCTACCCCGCCGGCTTGATGCGAGAACAGATAGGCCAGCTCCGATACCGCAAAGTTTAGCCAGGAGGCGGTATGATTACGCAGGGAACCCTTAGCGGCCATCACGGTATCGTCAAAAATCAACGTATAATGCCCGGCAGGTAAACCAGCCAGCACGATTTCGGTGCGGTGTTCCTGAAAATCGCTATCGTCCGGCAGATCGGCAGCCCAGGAGCGCAATACCGGAAGATTGGACAGGAACTTCAGCCCTCTGTCTTTGTCCAGACGATCCAACTCGTCCGCTTCTTTTTCCGAAATACGGATCAGCCGGAACCATACTTTTGGATTATTTTTAAAGACGATCGAAGCAAGGATAGGTTGATTCGGCAGAACTACCTCTTCTACTTCAATATGCAGTCTGGATACAGCGATTTCATTGAGGAGCGCGCCGCACCTTGAAGCCCCGGTGGAACCGGGGAAACGTTTCAGCGCTTCTTCTGCAATTGCCTTGGCCGCTCGTTTATCCAGCCGGTATTTGTCCCCTTCGGTGGCATTATAGCGGTTTCCGGAGACTAATAACATACGGGCACGGTGGTACATCGCCTCGGCGACCCCGGGTTCCTTGGGGAATTGCGTTTCGAGCCTTTGCAGCGCTGCCGAGAACACACTGTCTTTGCCGCCAAGGACACTTTTTTCGTGTACAAACACCAGACGCATCAAGTCGGCATCCAATAATGCAGCGATATTTCCCTCCTCTGCTTTTAGCTTTAGCCACAGCTGGAAGAGCTTCAAGGCCTGGTATTCCAGCGACCCTGGGTCCTTATCGGGAAACGGGAACGCACAAAAAGCCTGCACATCCGCAAACGCTTCGGCCTGGTCGAGATAAAACCGATACACCGGGCGCGTCAGAAAAGACCGGGAATTGGAAAAATATTCCAGGGCGCGGTAGAAGAGCAAGTCTGCCAGGGAATTCCAAAGGCCAAGGGTATTTTTACGCTCGGAAAGCACAGGAGAATATCCCTCAAGCGGGATCGAACGCAAACGCGGGTCTGCCACCGATGCAAGAAAGGCTTTTGCTGTGGCATTTTCAAAATCGGCGATTGTCCAGGTCTGGATATCGTCTGCCAGGCTGTCCTGGTCAACAGATGTCCTGTCTTTCAGGTTCCAGCGGTTTTGATCGAGATAATCGCGATATGCATTCGCCAGGAGCGATTGCAGGATAGGTTCCAGGGGAAAAGCCGCGTTGACGAGCTCCCTGCGCAACAATCCAATCGCGGCGACTTCGCCGTTTGCTTCCAAATCCTGGGTGTACTTGCCCCGGTAAAGGATTGTCTTTACCAATTGCGGGGTATTGCCCTCCCTGGCGGCCCTGGCATACAGCGCTTCCGTTTTCTCCAGAGCAGAACGAATAAGTCCTTGTTCTTCAAGGGAATCAATTTCCGTCCAGGCTTGCTGGTAAATTTTATCAGTGCTCATAATACCTTTGTTTTGGGAAAAGACCGGGCTGAAGCCCAGACTTCCGGTACTGATCAATAAGAGGAGCAAAATTTTTTGGAAGCGCATATTGTGGGTTTTGAAGCAGGAAATAAGAAGCGGGAGCTTAACCAGTATATGTTAAACAAACGCTTTTCAACGTCAAATATTATAATTGGAGCGGGGTCGCGCATATCTGGCAGGGCATGGCGGGACGATGATCGTTCAGGGCATACGGAACCGCCCGATATCCACTTCCGGATCGAGGGGAGCGTTTGCTGTAAGTACCTGGGCGAAGTGGTGGCCCCAGAAAGGAGCGAGCGAAGCCCCTTTCGTGCCCAGGCCGTTAAAGACGGCCAGGCGGGGAAATCGCGGATGAAAACCGATCAATGGCCTGCGGTCTTTGACTGTCGGGCGCACGGCAGCACGGTGGTCGAGGATCTCGAAATCGCCGCTCAGGATTTCCATTAACTGTGCCTTGAGGAAAGCGGCTTTTGCCGGAGTGGGATATACATCGGGGAAACCCCAGTCGTAGGTGGCGCCCGACCAGAAATACCCATTGCCAAGCGGGGCGATAAAGATTTTATGCTTCAGCACGAGGTCTTCTGGAAAGTCGGGGATACGGATAATCAACAGCTCCCCCTTTGCCCCTTCCATCGGAAGGTCGCGGAAAAATGGGTTTTTGGCCATCCCGTAGCCTTCACAAAAAACAATATGCCCTGTTTCGATATCTCCGTAGCGGATGCTGTGGGGTTCCATGATGATTTTATCGTAATCCATGCGTTCTGAAAACAACCATCCCTCCCGACGGCCTCTCGCCGCGAAAGTTTCCAGAAATCCCCGAACATCCACCTGGGCACTTTGACGGACGGCACCGTACGCATATACCGGGTGGCAGCTGTGCTGCAGCGCACGATCATCCACCGTTGTAGCGAAGTACTCCATAAAACCTGGTTCCGATGCCCTTGCCCACCAGTCATTAGATTCTTTAGGGCTAAAAAATGCCCGTAAAATGGGCCGTTCGTGGTAAAAATGGCCGCCCAGCACCTGTTCCTGGTTTTTATATGCCTCTGCTGCAAAGGGCAGCAGCGCATCAATCCGCCAGGACTTGGCATAGCGCCGGCCAGTGATGGGGTTGATCAGCCCGGCGGCTTCTGAGGAAGCACAGCCATCGTGGCTGTTATCCATTATCGCTACCGAGGCCCCGGCCAGATGGAGAAAGTGGGCCAGGAAAGTCCCGGCCAACCCTTGTCCGACAATCAGGAAATCCGTCTTCATGTACCTTTAATTTTTTTCCGGACTACCGTCGCCCTGTGCTTCGAGCACATCCTGCACCTTCCTGGGCAGGCCACCGACTACCAGTGCATAGGAATGGTCAATCAGTGCCCGGAGCATCGCTTCGGGGAGGCCGCCTTCGAAATCTACAGTATTCCAGTGTTTTTTGGACATGTGGTATCCTGGCCGGACTTCCGGGTAGCGTTCCCGCAGATCCAGGGCACGGACCGGGTCACATTTCAAATTTACAAAAAACCTGCCCTCTTCCAGTCCGGTGAGGGCAAAGATTTTTCCCATGACTTTATACACCAGCGTAGAATCGCCGAAGGGAAATGAAGCTTCTGCCCCCTTTTTTGCACCGCAGTACGCATGGAATTCTTCAATGTGCATAAAACAAATGATGTTAAATTGGTTTAATCCCAAATATACTTTATTTTTGCATCCCGAAAAGTGACGGTCCCATAGTTCAACGGATAGAATGGAAGTTTCCTAAACTTTAGATCCAGGTTCGATTCCTGGTGGGACCACGAAAATTCCACGGTCGCACGATACATAGACCAGTCTGGTACTCAAAATAAACCAATATGAAAAGTTGTATGCGGCTATGTTATTTAATCCTCCCCCTCGTACTGCTCGCCGGGTCATGTACCAGGCAAAGCCAGGAAGAAATTGACGAGGAGAAAATATGGAAGTATTTAAAAGATAATGCCCCGGTAGGTTTCATAGGGCATGGTACCGGAGTATGGTACAAAATCCTCGAGCCCGGCACCGGCGGTCATCCAGGCGTAAAGTCAACGGTTACGGTCAACTACAAGGGTTCTTTTTTAAACAAAGAAGTATTCGACCAAACGACAGGTAGCCCGAGGGAGTTTCAGTTGGGTACCCTGATCCAGGGTTGGCAAATCAGCGTGCCTTTTCTTCAAAAAGGTGGCAAAGGGATATTTATCATACCCTCCCGCCTGGGGTATGGAGCTGCCCCCCCACCCGGTATTCCGGCCAACGCTGTTTTGGTCTTTGAAATCGAGCTGGTGAATTTCAGGTGATTTGCCTGAAAACGTTGATCACCTCTTCTATTTCATCCTGGGTAGTATAAGCAGAAATCCCGAGACGGGTGACGCCGCCTTTCTCCAGCAAGCCGAGCACTTCAATTGCGCGGATGGCGTAAAAATGTCCGTTCCAGGCGAAAATATTCTCATTTGCCAGTAAATGACAGACCTCCTCCGGACTTCTGCCCTCGAGGCTGATTGCCAGAGTGGGGGCCCGCCTTGCCGCAGTCGGGGGTAGCCCATGGATTTCAATGCCCGGGATGTCGGAAAGTCCATCGTACAGCATGCGCAGTAGCCCTGCTTCATAGGCCTGAATCCGCTGCATTGCCGTTGCAAGCCGCGCCCGAACATCCTGCCCCTCCCCCTGGTCGGCGATGAACTCTACTGCTGCCGCTACGCCGGCGATTGCGGCATGGTTGAGGGTGCCGGTTTCGATACTAAAAGGCGCGTGCTGATAGGCCGTGCGCAGGCGGTCGGGCTGAAGACGGTCTAACAGACCCGGCCGGGCATACAGGATACCGACATGTGGGCCGTAAAATTTATATGCAGAACATAACAGGAAATCACAACCTATTTCCGTCACCTCAATGGGAAAATGCGGTGCGGCGTGTACTGCGTCTATCAGCAGCCAGGCACCTGCTTCGTAGGCGATCCTGCGCAGCAGTTGCAGGTCGTTAATGGTGCCGAGGAGGTTGGAAGCAAAACCCGCGGCAATCAGCCGGGTACGGTCCCCGACTTTAGAGATCAGGTCTTCATAGTCCAGAACTCCTTCCGGTCTCAGGCGGACTTCGCGAACGACGATGCCGCGCTCGCGGAGCGACAGCCACGGGCCTCTGTTCCCTTCATGATCTAATTGTGTAATCAGGATTTCATCCCCAGCCTGAAGGTTGCGTCCAATAGCCCGGGCAAGGGCAAAATTCAGTGAGGTCATGTTCTGGCCAAAAGAAATCGTTTCCGGCCCCTCGGCACCGAGAAAAGCCGACATCATCAGGCGCGTATGGTCCATAACGGCATCTGTTTCACGGGAAGTCAGAAAAACCCCGTGGGCATTGGCATTGGACCTGGCGTAATAATGGGAAACTGCATCAATGACCTGCCGGGGAACCTGTACTCCTGCAGGGCCATCGAGAAAAATAAGCGCCTTATCGCGGTGACGCCGCGAGAGCGCGGGAAATTGCGCACGAAATTCGACATTCATAGAAATCATTTTAGACGCCCGAGCCTTGTCATTTGAGCAAGCCCATTTTTATACCTGTAAAATTGACGGATGTATTATTCCCCTGGATAATATTGACGGGGGCAAGTTCCTTGAATTCCAGCGGACGAAGAGGGTTGTACATCTCTGCCGAAATAAAGCGCCAGGCGGGCTGCAGGGGCTCCAACCCGGCAACGATGCGTTTGAGTTTCAGCAGGTCGAGCGCGGTTACAGACCCAGAGCGCTGGATATCTGCAGCGATCAGCCGGAATGGTTCGGTGATTTTCTGGCCAGTGGTCAGATGACGGGCAAGGAGGAGCAAATCCATACTATCCGGAAAAGCAAACGGGGCAGGTGCCAGGGGGCTTACCCCATATATCCCAGGGCTCAGGCCGGAAAACACAAAATTGCCCAGGCTGTCGGTGGTCGTTTCCGATAAATCAAAACCCGAAAGCCGAACGTTTACGCCCTTCATCGCCTGGCCGTCCGAAGTCGTCACACGCCCCTGGATACGCAACGAATAAGGGGTATAGGTGTATGAGAGGATAAACCCATCTTCTCCATTTTTACTAAAAAACCCCCCGCCGGGAAATTCGAAGCTTTGGTTAAAGTACCCTCCTGCATACAAGCGGCGGCCGGGTAAGATACAGAGCGCGGTAAGGGTATGAAATCCCGAACCCTTAAAAAAGTCTGCCCATCGGGTATTTCCCGACATATTCAATTCGAGCAGAAAACTGTTTTGTGCCCCGGGCGAGCTTGTCACCGATGGCTTAGCAGGATCTGTGCTGATACTTCCCAAGAATACGCCGGCAACAAAAATAGCCCCCTGGCTATCTACTGCGATACCTGTGGCATTGGAAATCCCAAAAGTTGGAAATGTTCTGGCTAACTGGAAATTTCCTGCACGATCATAGACAGCAATAAATGCGTCAATGATTTGCGCCCGGAAGGCAGTGCTTGCCGGTCCGGGGTCAAAATCGGCGGTGCCGCTGAAATTTCCCGCCAGGAACAAACGATCGCCCGGGCCGACCACCATATCCTCACAGGTTTGGAGGTCGGGGCCTCCGATAACCTTTGCCCAGGACAGATTCCCCGTACTATCGTATTTCAACAGGCAAATATCCTGGCCATCCCCGGCACTTGAGATCCTTTTACCGCTCTTGCCCTCATCTACATTCACGGTGCCAAAGAATACCCCTGCAAGATAGGTATTGCCCGATGCGTCCTGCCGTATTCTTTTAGGGATCATACCCAGATCTTCTGTGAGTGTCCTTACCGAAGAAAGCCTGCCCAAAGAATCATATTTGGCCATAAATATGACCACACCGCCCGGTTTACCCAGTAGAATACGGCCTGGCCCCGGATCAAAATCAACTGTTCCTGTGGCATTTCCGACAAGGACCGTCCGACCTGCCGCGTCGGTATCCATGGCCATAATGGACACTGCCCCTTCAACAGAAGGTCGGACGATCCATAACAACTTACCACTCTGATCAAGTTTAGCAAGGAAAAAAGAGGTATTCGAATTATCCTGAACGCTAAACAAGGTATCAGACCCCGATAACAAAGCGAGGTCGTTTGAATAATTTCCTGCCACAAAACAATTCCCGCTGGCATCGGCACCGACACCGGACACTGTTTCATCTCGGGTACCGGTGATCCGGTTCAGCCAAAGTACCCCCCCACTACCGGAAAATTTCTGGACAAAGACATCCTGAAAACCTCCTGAATACACGTGTAACGTATCCTGCCCTGGTAAAAAATCAGCGCCAAATTGGAATCTGCCCCCCGCATACAGGGAACCATCCGGCCCTTTGGCCAGGGCAGAAATCTGATCGTTCATTGACGAGGGGTTGCGTCCTATTACCCGTATCCAATCCAGGGCGATACCCGCAGTATAGCTTGCAATGAAGCCGTCAGCGTCATTGCCGGGTGTAGAAACAGGAAAAAACTGGCCATTCCCGGGATCAAAGTCTATTTTTCCACGAAAACTGCCGCAGATCAATACTTTTCCGGCAGTACCGACCATCATTCCGGATAATTGGCCCAGGCCGTTTCCTAGTTTAGAAAAGTTCACAGGCCTGAACAAGCTGTCGTAACGGACAATAAAAATTTCCTGGCCGGTTAACGGGACAGCGATGAGGGAATCCGGGCCAGGCCAAAAGTCGGCCTTCTCCGCGAAAAGACCTGCCAGAAGTAGATTCCCCTGCAGATCCCTGCCAACAGCGCTGACCAAATCGTTGCCCCTGCCGCCGATGTTAAAGCCGGCGATATAATTCCCATTGCTTTCGAATTGTAAAAAGAAGGCATCGGTGCCACCTGTGCTCACCACAGGTGGCACCTGTGCCCCTGCGATCCTCAGGGTATCGGAAAAATAGCCTCCCACCCCGATTTTGTTGTCCTGCCCAATCAGGATAGAGGCCACGTCATCCCCGCCTTTACCTCCAAAACGTTTTGCCCAGGAATGACTACCGGATGCGGCAACATACCTGGCCAAAAACGCATCACTTTCCCCTGAGCTGCTCATTTCGGCCCGTGCGGGGCCAGGATCAAAATCAACCGTATTGAAGAACCGCCCGCTCAGGTAAAGCGCCCCCCCCTGTAAAGCAAGATCTCCAGGATAATCCTGACCGGTACCCCCTATCCGGAAGGCCCAGCGAAAACCACCCTCCAGGTTGAGGGAAACAACGAAAATATCCTGCGCGCCCGCACTGGTGACGTTAAAAATACCAGCGCCCGGGTCAGCATCTATCGTGGACGAAAAATCGCCGGTCAGAAACACCGCAGAAGAATCAAAGGTTATTTTACTCCCAGAATCCGGACCGAAGCCACCAAAGGAGCGTACCCACATCAACCCACCGGCAGGGTCGAGCTTGGATAAAAACACATCGGTTTGGCCCCTACTTGTAATAAGGGAAACCCCGGGGCCCGGGTCAGCATCTATGAATTCCGAAAAATTACCGGTCACGTAAGCATTTCCCGTTTTGTCAACTGCAAGGCCCAGCGCCCTGTCCGCCCCCCTGCCGCCGATCGCCCTGCCCCATAGGAGCAGACCCTGGGAATTGAACTTGGCTACAAAAATATCCGTACCACCTGCGCTTTGAAGCACTGTATCCCCAATCTGCGCAGCACCGCCAAAAAATCCACAGAGATAGAAGTTGCCAAAGCCGTCTTCGGCTATTTCGACGCCCTGGTCATCGCCACCCGGTAAAGAAAATGAAGCCGGGACGTGCCTTGCCCAGTCAAATGCCGGCTGTGCCGGAATTCTTCCGCCCAGAAAGTGAAGAAAAGCGGCAAGCAATAAATACCTTTTGATCGTACGGTGCAAACCTGTATGCTTCGGACACAACATGAAAAATGGGTTTTTAGGATCAAGATACCCTACCAGAAACCATTCAACAAGGTATAAAATATTTTTGACAGGGTAAAAATCCAGGCAACAGATATCGCCGGAATAAAGATTGCGATAACAAAACAAGGTGCCACTGCCGTGAACGGCCCTATAAACGGCAGCTACGATGTACTAAACCAGAGAAGAGAAAGCCATAAAAACAAAAAGGGGAAGGGCGTATTGCCCATTCCCCCTCACACTATGAAACACTATTATTTGATTCAAATTGATGACAAGCCAAAAGTAGGTACAATTTCTAATTAGTATAAAACACACGGATGCAAATGGCAGAAATACTTTAAGATTTGGCAGAAATCGAATAGGTCAAGATTTGATTTCGCTATTTGATCTGCACTTTTTTTGAAATTCGCTGGGCAGCATACCATAACGCCCGGAAAAATTTGCAGAGAAAGCGCCGTTGCTCTTTAACCCCACACCTTCTGCAACCTGCGCAATCGTGCTTTCCTGATCGTTTTGGATAGCGCTATAGACCTTTTCCATTCGAAAATCCAACAATACCAGCGCCGGGCTTTTTCCGTAAACCTCCCTGGCTTTTCGGTACAAGCTACGTTCGCTCAAATGCATCAGCTTCGCCAACATTGGAACATCCAGATCTTTTTTAAAATAATTTTCCTGCAAGACATTATTCATCTCAGAGAGAAACCCACTCTCACCCGAACCCATATCGTCGGCTAAATTGCCCGGTAAGTTTCCCCTTTCCGAAGTGACTTGTCCAACCTTCAACTTATCAAAAATCCCTATTGAAAAGTGCTCACTAAATGATACCTCAGGAAAAAATAGCAGAAGCAGGGCAGGTAATATTATAATCGGGGGAAAAGTAAGCTGAAGTACGATAAGTGGATCCGGTAACAATTCGTAAAACACAAGGACGAACAAGCTAGACAAAGATAAAATCAATTTTAGGGGAATATCCACCTTTAGCCACCTCAACAACTTTTTGGATCTTATATCCGAATTACGATTTTTCCCGTACAAAAATGGCCAGGCCACATACATACTTAGCAAGATATAGCAGTCCAGCAGAATGATTTTGAAAATCATGTGTTGCCTATATGTAAAATATCCCCATTCGGTTGTCAATTTTGATTGGACGAAAATAGTATTTAAGGCCTTTTTTTCTTCTGCCGAAAGCCGATAGAATGGGGTAAGCTCAATGATATGCAATAAAAAGGGCAAAAGATGAAGTAAATGTACCGCCCTGAATTTT
>Ga0068877_10001715_pt1 | contig 17918 bp, 15 predicted proteins | sample NOAtaG_FD_66437 | JGI IMG/M metagenome (GOLD analysis project Ga0068877, IMG submission 66437) | Freshwater lake microbial communities from Lake Erie, under a cyanobacterial bloom - NOAA_Erie_Diel6S_1000h metaG | ecosystem: Environmental > Aquatic > Freshwater > Lake | place: USA: Ohio, Lake... | reverse complement strand
AGGGCGGCATCAACGGGTGGTCCGACGAGATCGACCCATCGGTGCCCAAGTATTGACGGCTCCGCTCCCGCGCGATGGGTTCCACAGGTCCGCAGCCGGCATCCCTGGCGGCGGGACCTTGGTTGGACGGGCTGGCCACCTGAAGCGGGGCTTGGGCTAGGCACGCCCGTCGGCCCGGCGGATGAGCGCCACCCCGACCGCCTGGAACAGCAGGTTGGGGATCCACAGGAGGTACTGCGGATACAGGTGGGGTTTCGTGTCGAGCGATTGCGCCACGATGATGAACGAGTAGTACAGCAGCAGGAGGACCAGGGCCATCGCCACGCCGATGTTGGTCTCCCGCCGGTGGGCCCGGATGCCCAGCGGGATGCCAACCAACGTGAAGCCGAGGCAGGCAAACGAGAAGGAGGCCTGCCGGTGGATCTGCACCTCGACCGGAGTCACATCGATGCCCTCGGTCCGGCGCTTCGACCGCTCCTGAAGCAACTGCCCCATGGACATCTCGCTGAGCTTCGGGGAGTCGGAACGTGCCGGCCGGAAGTTGGCGATGGGCTCGATGCGCTCTTCGGCCGAGATCCCCTGCCACCCGCCGGCCATCTGCACCAGGCCTTGGAAATTCCGCAGCGAAAGGGCCGCCGGGAACCGGTTGCTGTCCCGGCGCAATTCGGCCTCGGGGGCGAACAGGTCGAGGTAGCAGGCGCCATTGGTGAAGGCGAAGATGCGGACATCCTTCAACAGGTCGCCATCCACCTTCCGGGCATACAGCGTGACCGACCCCAGCTCGAGGTAGCGTCCCTCCCCCAGCGCCAGGGTCGCCTGGCTGCGCAGCACCGAGTCGCGCAACCCCTTGAAGGCCACCCGTGATCGCGGGCCAACATCACCCACGAACCAGAAGCACACGCCGCACAGGACCACCGACAGGGCAATCACCGGCACGATGGCCGATGCGAGGCTGATGCCCCCGGCACGGATGGCCGTGAGTTCCTGGTCGGCGCTGAGCCGGCCGAAGGTCAGCAGCGATGCGGTGAGCATCCCGATCGGCAGGGCGAACGACAGGACGAACGGCACCAGCAGCCCGAGGGCCTTCAGGAGCAGGCCTGGCGAAACCTTCGGGCTGGCCAGCAGGTCGAGCACATCCTTCAGAACGTTGCCCAGCAGCAGCACGAAGGCGAACACGCCGACGGTCACCACCAGGGTGGCCGCCACCTGTCGGAGCAGATAGAGGTGCAGGGTCTTCAATCGACGTGGCCGCGAGGCGCGTCCGGAGACGCGACCGCTCCCGGAACCCTGACCCGACCGGGGCCCCGCGTGCAACTTGGACCTCCGCGGCGGCGATCAGGCGCCGGGACAGGCTGGCCCGGGACGCCCCACCGGGGCATGCTGCCGCCATGCCTGCCGCACTGGCCGTCTTCGCCCATCCCGACGACATCGAGTTCCGTGCCGCCGGCACCCTCCTGCTGCTGCGGGAGCGCGGCTGGGAGATCCACTATTGCAACCTCTCGAGCGGCGACCTCGGCAGCTCGGTGCTCCCGCGACGGACCACGGCACGGACCCGGGCCCTCGAGGCGAAGGCGGCCTGCCGCAGCCTGGGCGCGACCTGGCATCCGCCCATCGCCAACGACCTCGGCATCTTCTACACCGACCTCAACCTCCGCCGGGTCGCCGCGCTGATCCGTGAAGTGGAACCCGGGATCATCCTCACCCACCCACCGGTGGACTACATGGAGGACCACACCGAGACCTGCCGGATCGTGGTCACCGCGGCCTTCGCCCGGGGCATGCCAAACTACCGCACCCGGCCCGCGCGCCGGGCGACGCTGCAACCGATGACGCTCTATCATTCGTTGCCCCATGGACTCCAGGATCCCCTGCGTCGCCCCGTGCGGCCGGAGTTCTATGTCGACACGACCTCGGTCCAGGGCCGCAAGCGGGACGCGCTGGCCTGCCACGCCAGCCAGAAGGAATGGCTGGACGTTTCCCAGGGCATGGAGAGCTACCTGCGCTCGCTCGACGCGGGGGATGCGACCGTCGGGCGCTGGTCGGGGCGGTTCCGCCGGGCCGAGGGCTGGACCCGTCACCTGCACCTCGGCTTCGGCGCCGAGGCCGACGATCCGCTGCGGGAGGCCCTCGGCCCCAGCCTTTGCCTCGACGCCGACAACGGACGCGGGATTGGCTGACCCACCGATGGCCGCACAGGCGGCACGAGGCCCCGCCCCACGCTGAATCCCTCCGGGCCACCCGGCGACGCGGCCGTGACTGCCTTCAGAGTCCGAGCTTCCGTCGGCTGTCGGCCAGCGCCCCGCGGTCGTCGACAAAGGCCCGCAACCGGAGCAGTCGTTCCCCGGCGGCGCGCAGCGTGTCCTCCTTCTTGGCGAAGTGGAACCGGAGGAACCGGTGCTCGGGTTCCCGGAAGAAGCTCGATCCGGGCACGCCGGCGACGCCGATCTCCCGGATCATCCACTCGGCCGCCACCGAGTCGGTCTCAAAGCCGAGGCCGGCAATGTCGACCAGCACGTAGTAGGCCCCCTGCGGCTCGGTGAAGGGCAGGCCCGTCCGGCGGAGGAATGCGAGGAACACGTCGCGCTTGGCGGTGTAGGAGGCCAGCAGGTCGTCGTAGTAGCTGTCCGGCAACTCGAGTCCCGCCACCGCGGCCTCCTGCAGCGGTGCCGCGGCGCCCACCGTGAGGAAATCATGCACCTTGCGGGCCTGGGCGATCACCTCGGGCGCGGCATGCACGTAGCCCAGTCGCCATCCGGTGATGGAATAGGTCTTGGAGAGCGAGTTGCAGGTGATGGTCCGTGCCATCGCCCCGGGCAGCGACGCGGCATACACGTGCCGGTGGGGCGGGAAGACGATGTGCTCGTAGGGCTCGTCGAGGATCACGAAGGCATCGTGCGCCTCGGCCAGCGCGAGGATCTCCGTCAATTCGGCCCGGGTGAAGACCTTGCCCGTCGGGTTGGACGGATTGCAGACGATGATCGCCTTCGGCTTCCGGGCGAAGGCGGCGGCCAATTCGGCCCGGTCGTACCGGAAGTCCGGAGCCCGCAGCGGCACATAGATGGGCTCGGCTCCCGACAGGATCGCGTCGGCCGCATAGTTCTCGTAGAAGGGAGAGAAGACGACGACCCGGTCGCCCGGATTGCAGGCCGTCATCATGGCCACCATCATCGCCTCGGTGCTGCCGCAGGTGACGACCAGGTGGCGGTCGGGATCGACCTCGAGCCCGGTGCGGCGGGAGATCTTCCGGGCGAGGGCCTCCCGGAACCTCGGCGCTCCCCAGGTCACCGCGTACTGGTGGAAGGGCCCTCGGGTGGCCCGTTCCAGCGCGGCCAGGAGCGGCTCCGGCGGGTCGAAGTCGGGAAATCCCTGGGCGAGGTTGATGGCCCCATGGCGCGTGGCCAGGCGGCTCATGCCGCGGATCACGGACTCGGTGAACACCTGCAGGCGGGAAGCGGTGGCGGGCATGCGAATCCCCTGAGACTGGCCAAAGACCCCGCTGGCGCGCGAGGGGATTCCTGACATCGGCTCCCGACCGCGGCCTTCCGACCGCGATCAGTCGGTGGACCCGGCCGAGCCCAGACGCCCCTCCAGGCGCGCCCTCCGGCCGTACACCCACTCGAACACGGGCGAGGCCATCAGGGTGGTGACGATGGCCATGACCACCATCACCGAGAAGAGGCCCGATTCGATGAAGCCGTTCTGGAGTCCGATGTTGAGGATGATGAGTTCCATCAGGCCACGGGCGTTCATCAGGGTGCCCACGGCGAGCGACGTGGCCGAATCCTCGCCGTTGAGACGCGCGGCCGCCCAGCAGGCCACGCCCTTGCCCAGGACGGAAGCGGCCAGGACCACCAGGGCCACCAGGAACATCTGGAGGGAGTCCACCGTGTCCAGCCGGGTCCGGAGGCCCGAGAAGGTGAAGAACATGGGCAGGAGGAAGACCACGGCGAAGGGCTCGACCAGCCGCTGCAACTCCCGCGTGAGCAGGCCGCGGGGCAGCGAGGCACCGAGCAGGAAGCCGCCGAACACGGCATGGATGCCGACGGCGTCCATGGCCCAGGCCCCGAGCGCGAAGAGCGTGAGCAGGATCGCCAGGTGGGTCTGGGTCAATCGACCGGCTCGCTCGACGGCCTGGCCCAGGGGCACCAGCAGCCGGCGGCCGACGAGCAGCAGGAACAAGGCATAGGCGACCCCTCCTCCAATGGCCTGATAGGCGAGGTGGGCCCCCTTTCCGAAGCTGGCCAGGACCACCGCCAGAACGCACCAAGCCGCCGCGTCATCGATGGCCCCCGCCGCCAACGCCAACGTGCCGAGCGGGGTGCCGCTCAGGCCCCGTTCGTGGATGATGCGCGCCAACATCGGGAAGGCGGTGATGGCGATGGCGGCCCCGAGGAACAACGTGGCCTCCCACTGGGTCGCCCTCGGTGAGAACAGCCCGGGGATCTTCATCAACCACGGCGTGAGCAGCGCCCCGAGGAGGAATGGCGCGAGCATCCCGGCGATGGAAACCGAGGCGGCGCCGCGCAATCGCCCACGGAACAGGTCGACCCGGAATTCCGCACCGACCAGGAACATGTAGAGACCCACCCCGAGTTGCGCCCCGACATAGAGCACCCTGAGGGAATCGGGCGGGAAGAGTTGGGCCTGCAGACCCGGGGCGAGCCAGCCGAGGAGCGATGGTCCAAGGCAGACTCCGGCGATCATCTCGCAGACCACCTGAGGCTGGCCCAATCGACGCCCGACCAGCCCGGCGACGCGACAGGCCGTCAGGATGATCGCCATCTGCAGGAAGAACGCGGCGGCGAGTTTCTCAAGAGGCATATCGTACGCATGCGTACTACTTCACGGAAGCGGTGCCGTCAACCGACCAGAGACCTCAGCCGGCCCTCACGACTCCGGGCACCGATCGGGGGTTGGCGCCGCACCTCGGAGCAGGCAGGCTTTTGCCGTTCTCCGAACGCTCCGATGGCCACTCCTCCCGCTGACCATGCTCCCCGATCCTGGCGTCGCCTGCTGCAGACGGCCGGGCCCCTGCTGGGCCTCGTCTTCGTGCTCGGGCTGCTCGCCCTGAGCGAGGAGGCCAGGCCGACGCTCTTCACGGGGCGCAACGCCGCCATCGTGCTCACCCAGACGGTCATCGTGGCCCTGGGGGCCATCGGCATGACCCTGATCATCGTCAGCGGTGGGATCGACCTCAGCGTCGGGGCGGCGGTCGCCTTCAGCTCGGTGGTCGGGGCCAAGCTGTTGACGGCGGGCCACAATTCCTGGGTGGCCGGGGCGGCGGTGGTCGGCACCGGGGCGCTGATCGGCCTGGCCAATGGCGGCCTCATCGCCGGGTTGAGGCTTTCCCCGTTCATCATCACCCTGGGCATGATGGGCGTGGTGCGGGGCGGGGCCAAATGGATCAGCGGCAAGCAGGCGGTCTACAACCCCGAGGGCGCCGGGCTCAACACGCTGATGGAACGCACCAACCCGCAGGGCCTGCTGCCGCTGCCCCCCGGGGTCTGGATCACCCTCGGCCTGGCGATCGTCGCCGGCTTCATCATGCGCCGCAGCGTCTTCGGACGGCATGTCTACGCCGTCGGTTCCAGCGAACCGGCCGCGCGCCTCTGCGGCGTGCGGGTCCAGAGGGTCAAGCTCTGGCTGTACACGCTGGCCGGGGCCTTCTTTGGCCTGGCGGGACTCATGCAGCAGTCACGCCTCGCCCAGGGCGATCCGACGGTGGCCGTGGGCCTCGAACTCGACATCATCGCGGCGGTGGTCATCGGCGGCGCCAGCCTCAACGGGGGCATCGGCGGCATCAGCGGCTCGATCCTCGGCGCCCTGCTCATGGCGGTGCTGCGCAACGGCACCAACCAGCTCGGCTGGGACTCCTACGTGCAGGAAATCATCATCGGTGCGGTGATCGTCATGGCGGTGGGCCTCGACAAGTGGCGGCAGGGCCGGGCGCACTGAGCCGACGGATCGGGGCCCGGCCGGCCATCGGGGCCCGGATCGCCCCCGGTTGCTCCGGCCGAGGAAACACTTCGATTCGGCCGCGTTCTGGGCTTGAATCCTCCGCACATGGACAAGCGGTTCTACCTCACCACCGCCATCGACTACGTGAACGGCGCCCCGCATCTGGGGCATGCCTACGAGAAGGTCGTGGCCGACGTCATCGCACGGGCCCGCCGGAGCCTGGGCCAGTCGGTGTTCTTCCTCACCGGACTCGACGAGCACGGCCAGAAGGTCCAGCAGGCGGCCCAGGACCTGGGCCGGTCGCCGCAGGCCTATTGCGACGGCCTGGCAGTCCAGTGGCGGTCCTTCGTCGAGGCGCTGGGCCTCAGCCACGACGACTTCGTCCGGACCACCGAGGCCCGCCACCGCCACATCGTCACCCTGCTCCTCGAGCGCCTCCACGCCTCGGGGCATTTCTACAAGTCGGCCTACCGGGGATTCTACTCGGTGAAGGAGGAGACCTTCCTCACCGAGAAGGACCGCAACCCGGACGGCACCTGGGACCCGCAATGGGGCGTGGTGCAGGAACTCGTCGAGGAGAACTGGTACTTCAAGCTGGGCGAGCATCAGGCCTGGCTGGTGGACCATCTCGAGCGGCACCCGGAATTCGTGCAACCGGCGCACCGGCGCAACGAGGTGCTCGGGTTCCTCCGCTCGCAGAAGCTCGAGGACCTGTGCATCTCCCGGCCCGCCTCGCGCCTGTCCTGGGGCATCCCCCTGCCCTTCGACCCGGGCTACGTCACCTACGTCTGGTTCGACGCGCTGGTGAATTATTTTTCCATCCCTGCCGCGCTCGGCGACCCCGTGGCGCTGGCCGCGCTGGGGGCACCGGCGCCCGCCGGTTCAACCCTGTCGGCATGGCCTGCGGACCTCCACCTCATCGGCAAGGACATCCTCAAGTTCCACGCCGTGTACTGGCCCATCATGCTGCACGCGCTCGGGGCCCCGCTGCCCCGCACGCTGCTGGTGCATGGGTGGTGGCAGAAGGACGGGGCCAAGCTCAGCAAAAGCACCGGCAACGTGGTCGATCCCTTGGCGATCATCGCCGACTGGGGACTCGATGCCTTCCGCTACTACGTGGTGCGGGAACTGGCCATCGGGCCCGACGGCAACTGGACCGACGAGGGGTTCCGGGTGCGCTACAATTCCGAACTGGCCAACGGGCTGGGCAACCTGCTCAACCGCGCGGTGAACATGCTCAACAAGTACCGGGCGGGCGTCGTCCCGGCCGCGTCGAACACGCTCGAGGCCGCCGCCACCGCGGCCACCGCCAAGGCCCGGGAATGCTACCTGGACAACGACCCCCAGGGGGCGTTGATCGCCGCCTGGGAACTGGTCGACCGTGCGAACCTCTTCGTCGAGGAGACCAAGCCCTTCCACCTCGCCAAGGACCCCGCGCAGGCCGCGCTGCTCGATTCGGTGCTCTACAACCTCGTGGAGTCGTGCCGCATCCTGGCCGTGCTGGTCCACCCGGTGATGCCGGGGACGGCCGGGAAGATCTTCGCCCAGCTCAAGACCTGTGGAGAACCCTCCGAATGGCGACAGTCGACTTGGGGTGGTCTGGGAGAGGGGCATCAGGTCGGCGCCCCGATCCCGCTCTTCCCGCGCAAGGACCTGGCCCCGAAACCTGGCGCCAAGTAGCCCTCGCCCGGCCGCCGGAAACCCCGGGGTCGGCTGGCCCATGCACCCCGGCCCCCCCGCCCTGCCTTTGGATACACGGCGCCCGGTTCAGGGCACCTTGACCTTCGAGAGCAGCGTCTGGACCAGGCTCTCGGTGGTCACCTCCTCGGCCTCGGCCTCGTAGGTCAGCAGGATCCGATGGCGCAGCACGTCGGGCGCGATGCGCTTCACGTCGTCGGGCGTCGCATGGTTGCGACCCTCGATCAGCGCGCAGGCCCGCGCGGCGAGGGTGAGGTTGATGGTGGCCCGGGGGCTCGCGCCAATGCGCACCAGGCGCTTGAGTTCCGGGGCCACCCCCTTGCCGGCGGCGGCCTCGCGGGTCGCGACAACCAGGCGGACGATGTAGTCGCGCACCAGCGGGTCGACGTGGATGGTGTTCACCAGCGACTGGTAGGCCGAGATCTCCTCAGGCGTGACCACCGCGTCCAGGGTGAATTGCGGGCGCGTGCTGGCCATGCGGTCGAGGATGAGCAACTCCTCGTCGGCGGTGGGGTAACCGACCACGACCTTCAGCATGAAGCGGTCCATCTGCGCCTCCGGCAGCGGGTAGGTTCCCTCCTGCTCGATGGGGTTCTGGGTGGCCAGCACCAGGAACGGCTCGGGCAGCGGCCAGGTCTTGTCCCCGATGGTCACCTGGCGCTCCTGCATGGCCTCGAGCAGCGCCGACTGCACCTTGCTTGGGGCCCGGTTGATCTCGTCGGCCAGCACCAGGTTGGCGAAGATCGGCCCCTGCCGCGTGGAGTAGCTCCCCTGCACCGGATCGTAGATCAGCGTGCCGGTGATGTCGCCCGGGAGCAGGTCGGGGGTGAACTGGATGCGCGAGAACTGGCAGGCCGTCGCCCTGGCCAGCGCGCTGACGCTGGCGGTCTTGGCCAGGCCCGGCAGGCCCTCGAGCAGGATGTGTCCGCGGGCCACAAGCGCCACGAGGAGACGGTGCACCAGCTCCTGCTGGCCCACGATGACCCGGGCCATCTCGGAACGAACCCGGGCGAGGTGGTCGCTGGCGGCACGATAGGGCGCGAGGGAGGCGGAATCCGGGGTGGCACTCATGGTGGATCGATGGACCGGCAGACAATCAGGGAATCGCCCTCGAAGTCCAGTCCCGCACCCGGGTTTCACCGGCGAAAACTTCCATGAACCCGCGGGACCACCCAGAATGGTCTGGCCCGGGAGCCGGTCCCGACTCCAATCTGCAGCCATCATGCATCGGATCCGCCGGCTGATTCCCAGATTCCTCGTCCTGGCGCTGACCCTGGTCTGCGCCTCGGGGGCGGAGACACCGACGGTCGAGGCGGCCCTCCAGGCGATGCGCCAGGGCGATTCCACCAACGCCATCGCCACGCTCGGAGCCCTCCTGAAGGACAAGCCCGAGGACTCGCGCGCCTGGCACCTGAGGGCGCAGATCCGCGGGATGACCGGTGACGCCGACGGGGCGATCGCCGATCTCGGCGAGGCCATCCGGCGGGAGCCGAAGTCGCCCTACCTGGTGGAGGAGCGCGGGATGATGCATTTCCGCCGCAACGACCTGGAGAAGGCCCTGGCCGACTTCGATCGTGCCAACGAACTGGATCCACGGATGGATCCACAGAACTGGCAACGTGGCATCGCCCTCTACTACGCGGGCAGGTTCGCCGACGGCCGGCGGCAGTTCGAGCGGCACCAGACCGTGAACCCTGAGGACGTGGAGAACGCGGTGTGGCATTTCCTCTGCCACGCGCGGGAGAAAAGCCCCGAGGCGGCCCGCGAGGCCCTCATCCCCATCCGGGGGGACACGCGCGTCCCGATGAAGGAGGTGCACCAACTCTTCGCCGGCAAGGCGACCCCGGCCGACGTGATCCGTGCGGCCGAGGAGACGCCGGCCGACCCCAAGGCCAAGCGGCGACACCTGTTCTACGCCCGGCTCTACCTCGGCCTTTATTTCGAGGCCACCGGCGAGAAGGCCAAGGCCTCCGAACACATCCGGGCGGCTGCCGGGATGGCCCCGCAGGGCGACTACATGGGCGATGTGGCACGCGTCCACGCCCGACGACTGAAGGAATGAACCCTCCCCCCAACGACCCCTCCGGTTTTCAAGGAAGATCCGGCCCCGGTCCCCGCCGCGGCCCCGGTCCTCGTCCTTCCGGAGGTGGCAACCGATTCCGCGGACCCCGACGCCCCGTCGACACCCGACGCGACGGTCCCCGGTGGCAACCCCGCAACCCGACGCGTCCTCCCGGCGATCCCTCCGCCCAGCGGCCCCGGCCGGCGGTTGGACCGGAGCACCCCGGCGACGCAGCCGGCGCCGAGGCCGGCATGCCACCCTCGCAGATGACCCCGCTGCAGTTGGCCGCCCGCATCGTGGAGCGCTCCTCCGTCGAGAATCCGGCCGACCTGGTCCTGCGACAGACCCTTTTCCGACGGCGGTCGCTGCCGCCGTCCGACGCGGCCTGGGTGAGCCGGGCGGTGTTCAACTTCTTCCGATGGCAAGGGTGGCTGCCGGAGGACCGCCCGCTGGAGGCACGCATCGAGGACGGCCTGCGCCTGGCCGCACGCTTCGCCTCCCGTCCGGAAGAATTCCCCGAGGAAGAACTGGTGCAACGCAGCGTGCCGGGTTGGGCGGCGGGGCACCTGCCGGTGAGCGGCCCCCTGGCGCGGGCCCTCCAGGGCGAACCGGTGCTTTGGCTGCGGAGCCGGCCTGAGTTCACCGAGGAGCTTTCGCGCCGTTTGATGGGCGTGGAACCCGGCCCTTTCCCCGACTCGCACCGCTACCTCGGCCGAGAGGACCTGTTCCTCGACCGGGGATTCCAGGCCGGCCAGTTCGAGATCCAGGACATCGCCTCGCAGGCTGTCGGCCGCATCTGTGCCCCGCGGCCCGGGGAGGTCTGGTGGGACGCCTGTGCCGGCGAGGGCGGCAAGACCCTGCACCTGTCCGCCCTGATGGGGGGCAAGAGCCTCATCTGGGCCAGCGACCGCGCCGCCTGGCGGCTGGACCGGTTGCGCCAGCGGGCCGCCCGGGCCAAGTGCTTCAACTACCGTGCCGTCCCCTGGGACGGCTCCGAACGCCCGCCGACCAAGACCCGTTTCGACGGCATCCTGCTCGATGCCCCGTGCTCCGGCCTCGGCACCTGGGGACGGAATCCGCATGCCCGGTGGACGACCTCCGTGCGCGATGTCGAGGAACTCGCCGAGATCCAGGCCCGGCTGCTGCGTCATGTGGCCGACTCGCTCAAGCCCGGCGGCCGGCTGATCTACGCGGTCTGCACCCTGAGCCACGCCGAGACGACCGCCGTCGCCGACGCCTTCACGCAGGAGCGCAGCGACTTCGACACGCTGGCGGTGGTCAACCCCTTCCAGCCCGACGATCCGCCGGTCACCCAGATGCACCTGTGGCCCCAGGACACCGGGGGCAACGGCATGTTCGTGGCGGCCTGGCGGCGGCTGTGAGGCTCGCCCTGCGGCGCGGGATGGTGCCGGACGGGCCCCGCCCGCCCGACGCCGAAACCCCGACCCGGCACCTCAGCCCTTCAGGCCCAGGCCCAGGGTCTCCCGGCAGTAGCGCAGGCTCTTCTCGAGGTCCTCGCGCTGGCGCTGCTTGTCGCCGCCATTGTACTGGTCCATCGCCTGGCCGCGCCGGGCGACGGCGAGGAACCTGGCGAACTCCGCGGCGGACTTCTTCGGGAAGGCCTCCCAGAACGAGTCCTCGTAGTAGGGAAACTCCACGACGAAGCCGCCGATCGTCTCGATGTTCACCGCCACGCCCGGGCAAAGCTGGGCGTACCGGGTGAAGTAGCGTTCGAGGTCCACGCAGCCGCCGTCTCCCATGGCCGTCCATTGCACCTTGCAGCCCTTGTCGGTCTGCCAGATGCGCGAGTCGCGCAGGCTGGTGGTGATGGCGTAGGGCCCGAGCTTCTCGAGGCTCTCCATGGGGTCCTCGAGGGTCCAGGCGGCGTTGCCTGAATCCATGTTGGCCCCGACGTATTCCCGGCCCGCGGACTCGATGAGCAGGATCAGCTCATCGGCCGTCATGTCGCCGGCGTGGTTCTCGACCGACACCTTCACTCCGAGGTCGAGGGCCTGGTTGCGGCAGGCCTTGAGCACCTTGACCGTGTCGGCGATGCGGGCCTCGATGCCCCCGGGGGTACGGCGGTCGTCGCGCGACCCGAGGACCACGCGGAAGGCCTTCGAGCCGACGGCCTTCGAGAGCCTCAAGCCCAGCGACAGGTGCTCCTCGGCGGTGCCCCAGTCCTTCTTGAAGCTCTTGGAGGTCGGGCAAATGCTCCAGGATCCCAACAGGATCTCCACGCCCTTGTCGGCGGCATACTTCCGGAGTTCCGAGGCCGCGGAGGTCTCCAGCGATCCGAGGGAGGCCAGGTCGGTGATGAAGAGGGTGTCGAGCTTGAGTCCGGCCGCGTAGTCGACCAGCTCGCGCCCCTTCCACCCCCAGGCGCGCACCGCGAAGTTGTCGATGCCCAGGGCGATGCGGTTGCCCGAGGCGTCCCGGCGGGCGGGTGCGGCGGCCAGGGTGGCGGGGGCGGCGAGGGCGGAGGCTCCGGCCACGGTGGCGGCCGTCAGGAAGGTGCGGCGAGTCATGGTGCGACAGGGGTTGTGCCGGGGCTCAGGCGTTTTGGCCAGAGCGGAAACGGGGTCGTGTCGGCGATGAGTCCGGCAACGGTGCTCCGTGACCCCGTCCCCGGGCCGGTGTCACGCCTTCGGCGGCGTGCGATCGCCCACGCCGCCCGGATCGCCGGCCAGGCCGTAGGCCTCGCCGAGCCGCTCGGCCATGCGCCGCTCGGCCCCCGATGCCATGAACCACCACCGCAGGTACCCCGCGTGGATGCAGGTCCAGGTCAGCCACAGAAAGCCCCATCCGAGGCAATGGTCACCGGAGAAGTACCGACCCGTCTTGATGGCGCTCCAGAGGATGAGGGCTCCCCAGACCGCACTGAAATGGAGGGTGTAGACCGAGAAGAACGACAGGGGCCGATCGAAGCTGAACCCGCTGAACTTGGGCCGGGCATGCGGGTAGAAGTAGTCGGCCTCCAGTTCGGAGGCGATGAGCACGCGGGCCCCGAGCAGGGCATTGATGCGGGCCTCCAGGGCCCGGGCATGCACCCGGGCGAAATCGCAGAAGTGCAGGAAGAACGAGGCCGTCACCCCGGTGCTCACCAACCCGAAGGCCACCACCAACCCGGCCAACCCGTTGTCCCAGAGCAACAACCCGAGGGCCACCAGCGTGGACACCAGGAGCAGGCCGAAGAACTTGCGGTTGTAGGCGTACTGCATGGCCCGCATCCGCTCCAACTGGCGGGTCAGGGCGTCGTACTCGAGCCGGGCCCGGTCGGCCGGAGACAGGGCGCCCAAGGCGACCCCGGGAAATTCCTGCGGGTTCATTCGTCGAGGGTGTCCGGGGTGCGGGGCTCCGTCGACGCCCCCTTCACGGCCTGGTACATGGCCAGGCAGCGCCCCCGCTGGATGTCATGCTGGACGATGGGTGACGCATATCGACTCTTGGTCAGGAACAAGGGCCGGTTCCAGGGCGCATGGACGCAATCCGAGGGCGCATCCCGGAGTTCGGGCACCCAGCGTCGCACGAAGGATCCGTCCGGGTCGCATTTCTCGGCCTGCGTGACCGGGTTGAAGATCCGGAAGTACGGCGCGGCATCGGTCCCGCACCCGGCGCTCCATTGCCACCCGCCGTTGTTGGCCGCGAGGTCTCCATCCACGAGGGTCCGCATGAAGTGCCGCTCGCCCCGCTGCCACGACACCAGCAGGTCCTTGGTCAGGAACATGGCCACGATCATGCGGAGGCGGTTGTGCATCCAGCCGGTCGCCGCCAGGCAGCGCATGGCCGCATCGACGATGGGGTATCCGGTCTGCCCCGCACACCAGGCCTCGAACTGGGCATCGGTCCCCTCCCATTGGATCCGCTCGTACTCGGGACGGAACGCACCCGTGGCCACGCGGGGATGATTGGCCAGGATCTGGAGGTAGAACTCGCGCCAGATCAATTCACTGAGCCAGGTGTCGCAGGACTTCTGCCCGGCGGCTGTCGGGGCCTTCGCCCGGGCCGACTGGAGGCGTTCCAGCACCGTCCGGATGCCGAGGGTCCCGAAACGCAGGTGCGGGGACAACTGCGAGGTCCCGGGCTCGAGCGAGAGGACGTTGCGCCCGTGGTCGTAGTCGAAGACCCGGGCCTCGAGGAACCGGTCCAGCGCCTCCAGCCCGGCCCGTTCCCCGGCAGGAAACACCTCCTGCGCGAGGGGATGCCCCAATTCCCGGGCGTCGGCTGGCAGCGGCAGCGAGGGCACCACCGGTGGGGGGGCCTTGGGTGGGCCGAGCCGGGGGACGGGCCAGGACACTGGTCGGGCCTTCCAGGCGCGCGAGTACGGCGTGAAGACGCTGAAGACCGTGCCGGTGCGTGTCAGCACCTCTCGCTCCTCATGGATCACCGAGTCCTTGTGGGACCGGAGGACGATGCCGCGCCCGGCCAAGGCCTCGGCAACCCGTCGGTCCCGGGCGACCGAATAGGGCTCGTAGTCGCGGTTCACGAACACCGCGTCGGCCCCGACCTCGTGGGCCAGCCCGGGAATCACCTGCTCCGGAGGGCCGTGCCGCACGATGAGTCGGTGGCCGAGGCTCTCAAGGTTGCGGGACAACGCCTCCAGGGAACGGAGCAGGAAGTGGACGCGGGCCGGGCCGACGTCGGGAGACTTCAAGATGGCCTCGTCCCAGCAGAAGGCGGCGACCAACCGGTCGCCTTCGGTGTACGCCTGCCAGAGGGCCGTGTTGTCGGTGATCCGGAGGTCGCGACGGAACCAATGGAGGGCGGTCTTCAATCCAGGGAGGGTGCCATGGGGTCCGGTGACTTCAACCGGGGAGACGGTGCCCCGGAGAGGTTGGCGGCAGGAAAAGGAGGATTGCCAGGGTACCCACGGCAGACGCGGGGCAGGCACCGTTGCTGCCTTCCGGCCCTGGCGGGGTTCACCAGCCCGCGTTCCATGGGCCCTGGCACGCGAACGCTAGGCCGAGCGGTCGGCGCGGAACAAGGGGGAATTCCCTCAATCGACCAACCACGCGCCGGTAAACCCGACGGAACACACCGCGCAGCATCGAGGGTCAGGGTCGGGACACCGCCGTGGATCCCAGCACCTCCATCAGGCCACCGAGGGTCTCCATGAACCCCTCGGTGAGGGCCGGACCATAGAACGACATGGTGCGCGACTCATAGCCATCCATGGACGCATACCGGGTCGGGATGACGTACCCGAGGTAGTCGCCATTGAAGCTGGTGACGGCACAGCGCAGGTCGGCCGCCCGGGCACGCTGCTTGAGTTCGAGGGCCAGCTCCCCGGAAAAATCACACGGCGTGGACAGCCAGATCCAGGGGCCGATCCGGACCGCCTGGAGGGTCGTGCGGTCGGCAACCGGCAGCACCCGGGCGGCGGCCCAGGCGCGCAGGCCCAGGTGATCCCCAAGGCGCACCCTCAGCGGCGGCAGCCCGAAGGTCACCGCCGCGGTCCCCAGTTGGACCTCGGACATCATCCGGCAACGGCGACTGCTCTCCACCGTGCGCCGGGCGAGGTCTTCGCCCAGCTGCCGCGCCCCGTCCCAACCGGGCCGGGTCGCCTTCGGCCCATGGCTCCCCACCGCGCCGGCGGCGAAGAGCGCCAATCCCCCGGTGGCCGACTCGACGGACTCCTGCCAGACCCCGGGGTAGTCTCCATGGAAGCGCATCTCGCCCGCACCGAGCACCGTGGCATGGGCACTGTAGGAGCCCCACAAGGCTTCCCGGCCATCGTCGTCGCGCCGGACCCGGAAGTAGGCGAATTCCGGGTCGACCGTGCCGGCATCGCCTACCAGGCGGTTGCGGACCCCCTCGGGGGCGTCGAAGGCATCGAAGCCGATGCTCGCGGGTCCCTTCGATGCCCATGCCTGCCGGGCCACCCGGGTCAACTGCCCGACCAACCAGACCCGGACCTCGGGCACGAATGGGCCGCCGAACTGCTCGGCCACCCACCCCTCGCCCCAGCCACCCAGGCTGCCGTGGGTGTGGGTCGCGGTGAAATACACCTGATCCCGGCGGAGCCCGGGTTCGGCCGCGAGGTGGCGCAATACCTCCTCGGCAACTTCGCGCGGGACGATCAACAGATCGGACGCGACCAGGACCACGCGCTGGTCGGCCACCTCCAGGGCCAGCGCCTTGGTCCAAAGGTCTTGCCGGACACCGGTGGAAGGTCGTCCCCGCCGGGCACCGTACCCGGCCAGGGGCAGTTCCCGGAACTGGCCGGCCCGGCCATCATCCATCGTCGCTCCGAGGGTCGGCGTCAGCGCTGCACGCGCCCAACCGGCCCGGAGAGGCCCCGACTGGACCCGGATCGCCGGACGCTGGGCCTCGAGGGCGGCACGAGCCCCGAGGCTCGCCGGCTCCATACGCCACCCAGGGGGCGTCTCGAAGGGAACCAAGACCGAGGCCAAGGCGGCAGCAAACGCCGCCAACATCCCTGCCAACCGTTTCCACCAGGGGCGCCAATGAAGGGTCATGGGTTGATGCTCATCTGAACCTTGCCGGTCATCCAACCCCGGAACGCAGATCCTGGCCCCGGAAAACGTCACCCATGCTCCAGGCGCCTCAGGGCCTTCCAGGTACCGGACGTTTTTGCCGCCACTCCGGGTTTTTGGGGCACAAACGGGCGTTTTTGAGGGGTCTTGCGGCAAAAATGGTGTTTTTCAGGCTGTTTCCACCTCTGGCACGGCCGTTGCTGTGAGGTGCTCGCCATGAGTAGCGTCGCCGAGATAGACATCGCAAAGACCCTGCAGGTCCAGTTGCCCTTGGGACTGCTGGGATTCGAGCGCATCAAGACGTACTCCCTCGTCACCAAGCCGGACCAGGAGCCGTTCCTGTGGTTGTCGGTGCCCGAGGGCGAGGATCTGGCGTTCCTCGTGGTTCCCCCGAGCTTCGTCCTCCCGGACTATGCGCCGGACTTGTGCGATGAGGATGTGGATTTCCTCGAGATCCGCAATCCGAACGACGCGATGGTGCTCAACATCGTGACCCTCAGGTCGGACGGTTCCGCCACGGTCAACCTCAAGGGCCCGATCGTGATCAACCGCCACACCATGATCGGCAAGCAGGTCGTGCTCAGCCAGTCGGCCTACGCGATCAAGCATCCGATCCGATCGGCCTGATAAGACACCCAGGAGTCCACGAACCAAGGAGGGTCCCATGCTGATACTTTCGAGAAAAACCGGGGAAAGCGTCGTCATCGATGGGCGGATCGTCGTGAAGATCATCCGCACCGACGGCGACACCGTGAAGGTGGGCATCGAAGCCCCTTCCAACATCCCGGTGCACCGCCAGGAGGTCTACGAGGAGATCCAGCGTGCCAACCGCGAAGCGGCCACGCGCGCCCCCCTCAGCCAGGTTCCCTCGCTGCTGAATGCGCAGGGCAAGACCGGCCACTCCAAGACCGCCGCTCCGGCTCCCTCTCCGGCGACGCCCGTGGCGTCCCAAACCGATTTCAGTCCTGCCACCAACCAGAAACACAGTAAAACCGTATGATCATCAGTTCAAACTTGGCGGCGCAGTCGGCCGCCAACGACCTCACCAAGACGTCGGCCGCGCTGACGAAGTCCCTGGCCAAGCTGAGCTCGGGTTCACGCATCGTGAACGCGTTCGATGACGCCGCTGGCGTGGCCATCAGCCTGCGCTTCGACGCCAAGATCGAGCGCGCCAACGCCGCCCGCGACAACGTGGCCAACGCCATGTCGTTCACCAACACCCAGGACGGCTACCTCAAGCGGATCTCCAACACGCTCAACCGCATGAGCGAGCTGGCGATGCTCTCGCTCGACGGCACCAAGAGCGACGCCGACCGCGCCCTCTACGAGAACGAGTTCGACCAGCTCAGCAGCTACATCACCAACGTGGCGGGCAAGGAGTTCAACGGAGTCAACCTGTTCTCCGCGGCGACCGTGTCTTCGGTGATCGATTCCGAGGGCACCACCTTCGACATGAGTGGCGTCAACCTTGGCGCTTCGACCTACACGAACGTGACCGGCAGTTCGATCGCCTCCACCTCCTCGGCGACGACCGCCTTGTCCAACGTGCGACTCGCCATCGACCAGCTCGCCTCGGATCGCGCCACCATCGGCGCCTACCAGTCGCGCCTCAACATGGCCAACGACCAGTTGGCCGCGACCATCGAGAACTTCACGGCTGCCAGTTCCGTCATCAAGGACGTCGATGTGGCCCGCGAAAGCAC
>Ga0068877_10001714_pt1 | contig 17923 bp, 17 predicted proteins | sample NOAtaG_FD_66437 | JGI IMG/M metagenome (GOLD analysis project Ga0068877, IMG submission 66437) | Freshwater lake microbial communities from Lake Erie, under a cyanobacterial bloom - NOAA_Erie_Diel6S_1000h metaG | ecosystem: Environmental > Aquatic > Freshwater > Lake | place: USA: Ohio, Lake... | reverse complement strand
TGTGTAGATGCGGCTTGCCAGGTCGACGCGTGTATCGAATGGTTCGCCGTCGACTTCGCCGCCCGTGACACCGTCGGCGAAGGCGCCGAGCGGAGTCACGCTCCGGTCGGGGTTGAGGTAGCCAAGCTCGGTCGATTGGCGGAAGTCGACCCGGTTGCCATCCCAAGCCCCGCCGAGGGTGAACTGATTGCGCAGCGAGGCGAGGCGGCCGGAGCGGCTCAGTTGGGCGGCAAGGCCATAGTTGTCCTGCGCGGTGAAGCCGCGGTTGAGCAGGCCGTTGCATTTCTCGGACGGTTCGTCGCGCTGGAGAACCTGCGCGATGCAGCGCCAGAAGGGGAAGGGGGTGTTGGCGGCGTTCGAGGTGAGAGGGAAGCCGGAGAAGCCGGCGGCGCGCAGTGCGGCGGCATCGGAGTTGGAAAGGTTGTAGAGCTGCTGGTCGAGGGATTCTTCGTTGATGTCGCCGTTGAGCGTGCTGGTGGTGATGTGGCGGAAGTAGACATTGCCGGAGAGCTGCCATTGGGAAGTGAGGGCGTGGCGGAGGCGGAGGTTGAAAAAGGGGCTGCGGTTGTTGGTGATGTCGGGCTTGGTGTAGACGCTGCGCCAGTCGGCGGCGAGCAGGCGATGGTCCTGGAGGCCGTTGCCGGCCAGGGAGTTATTGGCCAGCGTCGTGGAGAGATGGACAGAACTGCGCCGGCCCTGCCATCCCGTGCGTGCGAAGATCTGCCGGACATTGGAGGGGGAGGCGTCGCGCCAGCCATCTTCAAAGAACAGGTTGGCCGACAGCAGCCAGTCAAAACCCTTCTCTGAATAGCCGGCCGTTTCGGCATAGCCATTGCGGCGGCCGAAGCTGCCGCCGGAGAACTCCAGCAGGGACCCGGGGTGGCGGCGCCCATCGCGCGTCTCGATCGCCAGCGCACCGCCGAGCGTGTTGAGGCCGAAGAGCGGGTTGGGGCCGGGCACCAGCGACATTTCCGCGATCGCCGTCCGCGGAATGAGATCCCAGGAGAGGATGTCGCCAAAGGGCTGGTTGAGGCGAACCCCATCCATGTAAACCGACAGGCCCTGCGGCGTCCCGAGCAGCGGTGAGGCGGTGTAGCCGCGAAAGTTCAGGTCCACCTGGTAGGGGTTGCCCTGGATTTCATTGAGGTGAACGGAACCGAGGCGGCGATTGAGAAAATCGGGCAGGTTGAGCGCACTGCTATTCTCGATGTCCTGGGCGGTGGCAGTGCGGAGGGGTATGGGTACTTCTTCGAGGGAGCGCTCGACGCCCGGCAGCGGAGCGGTGCTCGTGACATCGATCCGGAACCCGGCCGGGCGGATGCTCAGGGTGAGATCGAGCGCAAGGTCCTGCGTGAGATCGAGGTCACGGGCCTCGGCCGCAAAGCCCGATGCGGTGACTTCGAGCCGGTAGCGGCCGGGGGTGAGCGAGGAGAGGGTGCGGGGCAAAATGAAGGTTTGGCGATAGCCTGTGCGGACTTCGATCAGCGTGGCGGTGGCGGCAAGCCGGGCGCCGGCGGGATCCTTGGCGTTGAGCTTGAGATCGGAGGCAAGTGCACTCGCGCCCCAGAACAGCGAAAGCAGCGCCCAGGAAAACTTCATATATTTTCATAATAAAAGAGGAAGAGATGAAGTACGCAATCTTGCTGGCACTGGTGCTCGTCGGCTGCGGCCGCGCCGTGCCCGAGCGCAAGAGGGTGACCGTGACAGGGGCCTTGGGCCTGCCACCGCTCGAGATGCCGGAAGCCGGAGCAGCGGAGGTGGCGCTCGGCAAGCGTTTGTTTTTCGACCCGAAACTGTCCGCGGACGGCCGCGTGGCCTGCGCGAGTTGTCATGACCCCCGGCATGGTTTCGCCGACCCCAAGCCAGTGTCGGAGGGCGTGGGGGGCCGCCGCGGCAGGCGCAACGCACCCACGGTGTTGAATGCCGCTTACTGGCGCACGCAGTTCTGGGACGGGCGCGCGCCGAGCCTTGAGCAGCAGGCGCGGGGGCCGATCACCAATGAACTGGAAATGGCGCATGAGCCGGCGAAACTCATGGCAAAGTTGAAGGCCGATGGTGAGTATGTCCAAGCCTTTGGCGGCCGCGAGATCACGATGGAGGCACTCGTCGAGGCGATCGCGGCTTATGAGCGCACGCTGTTGAGCGGGAACTCGGCGGCCGACCGCTATCTGTATGGCGGGGACAAGACGGCCCTCAGCGAGGAGGCCATCCTGGGCTTGAAAGTTTTTCGGCAGCATTGCGTCAGCTGCCATATGATTGGGCGGGAGCATGGCTTGTTTACCGATCATGAGTTTCATAACATCGGCATCGGCGTGAATGCCGTGGGGGAGCTGACGGACCTGGGACAGAGCAAGGGCCGGTTCCGCACACCATCGCTGCGCAACGTTGCGCGGACGGCGCCGTACATGCACGACGGCAGCCTCAAGACGCTCCGGCAGGTGGTGGATTATTACGTCGGCGGCGGAAACTCGAACCCGCATCTCGATGCCCGCATCCGCCCGCTCGCGCTGAGCGGCGCCGAGCGCGCCGGGCTCGTGGCCTTTCTTGAGTCGCTCAACGGGGAGATGCCGCAATGAGGACGACTCCCATTGTGTTGCTGGCCTTGCTCGTGGGCTGCGCCCCGCCCAAGGGACCCGACTTCTTTGTGGTGGACCCGGCCACGGCAGGCGAAATCCGCGGCGACGTAGTGTTTTCCGGCCCGGCCGATGCGGCCGTTGCCGTCGACATGGAACAAGACCCGGGCTGCCAGAAGTTGTACGGCAAAGACCCGAAGCGGGAACAGTTGATCGTGACCGGCGAGGGGGGCGGGCTGGGCAATGTGTTCGTTTATGTGAAGCAGGGCCTCGAGGGCAAGAAGTTTGCGGTACCGACGAATTCGGCGCGCATCGAGCAGAAGGGCTGCTGGTTTGAGCCGCGCGTGGTGGGCATGCAGGCGGGGCAGACCGTGGAGGTGATCAACGCCGATCCGGTCACGCACAACATCCACCCCGAGCCGCGGCTCAACCGGGAATGGAATCAAAGCCAGGCGCCCGAGGATGGGCCGCTGAAGCGGAAGTTTTCCCTGCCGGAGGTGATGATCCGCGTCAAGTGCAATGTGCACCGCTGGATGCGCGCCTGGGTGGGCGTGCTTGAGCATCCTTATTTCGCGGTGACGGGTAAGGACGGCAAGTTTGTGCTGAAGAACCTGCCACCAGGGGATTACACGCTCGTCGCCTGGCACGAGAAACTGGGCGAGCGCGAGGCGGCGGTGAAGGTTGGGCCGCGCGGTACGGTGGATCAACGCTTCGAGATGAAATAATGGCCGCATGTGGAAAACGATCGTTCCGCTGGCTGCTTTGATGATGGTGGGTTGTGGGAGCGCGCCAAAGCCCGGCGGCTATCGGGTCTATGTGACGAATGAGGCGAGTGGCGATCTGACGGTCATCGACTCGGAGAAGATGGAAGCCGTGGCGCGGATTCCGCTGGGTAAGCGCCCGCGCGGCATTCATGCGAGCCCGGACGGCAAGACGATCTACGTCGCCCTCAGCGGCTCGCCAATCGCCGGACCGGGTGTCGATGAGAGCACGCTGCCGCCCCCGGACAAGAGCGCCGATGGCATTGGCGTCTTCGATGTGGCCAGCCAGAAGCTATTGCGCGTGATCCATAGCGGATCAGACCCGGAGGAGTTCGACCTCAGCCGCGACGGCAAGCTGATTTATGTATCAAATGAGGATGTCGGCGGGGCGTCGATCCTCGATCTGGCGACGGAAAAAATCCTCAAGGAATTTAAAACCGGTGAGGAGCCCGAGGGCGTGACCGTGAGCCCGGATGGGAAGCTGGTGCTCGTGACAAGCGAGGACGCGGGCACCGTGGCGGTGGTCGATACGGCCCGCAATGAGTTGGTCGACAACATCAAGGTAGGGCGGCGGCCGCGGTCGATCGCCTTCCTGCCCGACAGCAATCTGGCGTGGGTGAATGCGGAAAACGACGGTACGGTGGTGCTGCTCGATGTGGCGAAGAAGGCGGCGGCGAAGACCGTTACTTTGGGCGAGGCGGGGGTCGTCAAACCGATGAAGGTGTTGCTGTCGCCGGACTCGAAGACCTTGTTCGTCAGTACCGGGCGCGGCAAGAAGGTCTTCTTCCTCGACGCGGCGACGGGGGCGACGCTCGGAGAAGTGGAGGCGGGACGGCGGCCCTGGGGTCTTGGCTTGTCCCCGGACGGCAAGACCTTATTCACGGCGAACGGCCCGGGCAACGATATTGCGGTCATTGACGTAGCTACGAAAAGCGTGGTGAAGCGGATTGCCTCGGAGGGCTCACCCTGGGGCGTGCTGACGCTGAAGCAGTAACATGGAGCCATGATTGAAATCCGCGGCCTGAGCCGTAGCTTTCAAGACCCGAAGCGGGGTGAAGTGAAGGCCGTCGATGCGGTGAGCTTCACGGTGGAACGCGGGGAGGTTTTCGGGTTGCTGGGGCCCAACGGGGCCGGCAAGTCGACAACGCTGCGTATGTTAGCGACCCTGCTGAAGCCAACAGCGGGCTCGGCGAGAATCGGCGGCTGCGATCTTGCGAGCGATCCGGCCGGGGTGCGGCGGCAGATCGGCTTCCTGACCGGCGACATGGGCTTGTATGCGAGGATCACGCCGCGGGAAACGCTCACATTCTTTGCCCGCCTGGCGGGAGTGGAAGAGGGGCTGATCCGCGGGCGGGTAAGTGGGCTGATTGAGAAGCTCGATATGGGGGACTTCGCCGACACCCGCGCCGACAAGCTTTCGAGCGGCATGAAACAGAAGACGATGATCGCCCGCACACTCGTGCATGATCCGCCGGTGTTGATACTCGACGAGCCGACGGCGACTCTTGATCTGCCAACGGCGCGGATCATCGAAACCAGCATTGTCGAGGCCCGGCGGGCGGGCAAGTGTATCCTCTATTCGACGCACATCATGGAAGAGGCCGAGTATCTTTGCGACCGCATCGCCGTGATCCACCGTGGGCAATTGAAGGTCTCGGGCACGATGGAGGACCTGCGCGCCCGCACCGGCAAGCAGCGTCTGCGGGAAGTCTTTCTGGATCTGCTTGAGATCGGAGAAGCAGCATGAACACGAAGATCATCACCACGGTTTATCGCAAGGAGATGCTCGATCTGCTGCGGGACCGGCGCACGATTCTGAGCATGATCGCGCTGCCGGTGCTGGTGTTTCCGCTACTGTTCGCCGTCATGACCAAATTTATCGGGCAGGCGGAAAAGAAGGCGGAAACCGAGGCAACGACGCTAGCCGTGGGCCGGGGGGCGATACCCGCCGAGTTTGCCCCGGTGATTACCCGCAGTGGCCTGAAGCCCATCGAAGTGGAGGACGTTGCCGTGGCGGTGCGCGAGAGCAAGGCATCGGCCGGGCTGCGCGTCAGCGGCGACGCCAAGACAGTGACCGTTTATGCGGAGGGTACGCGGCAGTCGAGCCGCATCGCCGCCGAGAAGCTGCAGGCCCAGCTCGGACAGTTGATTGAGACGCGGGTCGCCGCCAGCCTGCGTGAGGCCAAGCTCGATCCCGGCGTGCTCAAGCCCTTTCTGGTGAAGCGGGAGAATGTAGCAAGCGAAAGGAAAATGGGCGGATTTCTGCTCGGCAGCATGCTCGGCTATATCGTCATCCTGCTGATGTTTTCCGGCGGGATGTATGCGGCGATCGACATGGCCGCGGGCGAGAAGGAGCGCAAGACGCTGGAGGCGCTGCTGGCCAGCCCGGCGCGGCGAACAGACTTGGTGCTCGGCAAGATTCTGGCTTGTGTGACGGCAACCTACGCGACCGCACTGCTGACGACGGGCAGCCTGTTTGCCTCTCTCAAGAGCAACGCCCTCGACCTGAAGGGGATGGAAAAGCTGGTGGGGAGTAATGTGCCGACCGATGCCGTCACGATTAGTCTGGTGCTCGCGACGCTGCTGCCGGTGGCCATCATGGCCGGGGCCCTGATGCTGGCCATCGCACTGCTGGCCCGCAGTTTCAAGGAGGCGCAGAGCTATCTAACGCCGCTGGTGATGATGGTCATTTTCCCGGCCCTGCTGGGGGGATTGCCCGGCATGGAGCTAACCCCGGTGATCAGCCTCGTGCCCATCCTGAATTCGAGCCAGCTATTGAAGCTGATTCTGCAGGGGGAGACCCCGCTGTCACTGGCATTGCTGACGAACGCGGCCAACGTGGTCTACGCCGCCCTCTGCTTTGCCATCGCCGCGCGGAGCTTCAACGATGAGAAGGTGCTGTACCGGACCTGAGTCCGGCCAGCCGTAGTATGCTGGCGCACGGAGAAATAAATATGGATATGGACATGGATCCCCAGCTAGCTATTGAAGCGGATCAGAGCCTGCAACACTATTTGTTCCTGTTATGCACGCTTTGTTGCATCGGAGGAGGAGCATTTTTTCTGATCCTGTTTTTGCTTGAGAAGAAGCAGTTACCCTCTCCGCTTGCTGTGCTTGGATTTGTCTTGTACGGTTGCGGACTATTGTCGTTTCATCTCCGCTACTGGTACACAATTCGTCAGCGGCTGGATCGTACAGTGGCACAATTCGTTTTTGGCTTGATCGCATTTGCTGAATCGGGCCTAATGTTAGTTTTCGCCAACCTGGTTTCGATCTTCTAGCCGGAGATGATGGCTGTAGGAACGGTGCTAGAAGGCGTTGGCGGAGCCTTAACTCATTTCGGCGCCGCGGGCTCAACGGCCGCCTTGGTGGGTGTCCTGACCATGGCAGGCCTGGGAATTGGAGTTTGGGGGCTATTGGTTGTTTTATGTAGGAAGCCTCGAACTAATGACGCAGATATCCAAATTTGATGTAGGAATCAGATTTGGGCTTGCCGCGAACGTCTTGGGCGTTTTTCAATGTAAGTTTTTGCACGCTGATGACGATAGGTCAGGTCAACTTCGTCTCTATTTTCTGGACGCCCTCTTCTTCCTTCCCAGGGAGAGGTTTGGGGCTCAGCCGCTTTTGGGCTGATTTTGATCACCATGCATCTTCGCTATTGGTACAAGATTTGTCCGCTTGAGAATCACCAAGGCATGGGTTCGTATTCTCAGTCCATGTTGATCGTGGCGGAATGCATCTATTTGTACTTTGCAAGTGCGCCCGCGCTCAGGTTGAATCTCTTTGGTCCCTAGCGCAGCCGCGTCCCGATCACCTCGCCGGAGACGATGATTTCGACGCGGCGGTTTTGCTGGCGGCCCTTGGCGGTAGCGTTGTCGGCGACGGGGTTTTCCTTGCCGAAGCCTTTGGCGCTGAGATTGGCGGCGGGAATACCCTGGGTTTCCAGGTAGCCGCGGACGGCTTCGGCTCGCTGCTCGGACAAGCGCTGGTTGAGCGAGTCGCTGCCCGTTGCGTCGGTATAGCCTTCGGCATCGAGCTTGAGCCCCGGGTGGGCCAGCACCAAGCCACTTAAGCGGGCGAGCTTTTCGCGGGCATCGGGCCGGAGCGTAGCGCGGCCGACGTCAAAGAGGAGGTCGCCCATGTTCACGATCAGTCCGCGTTCGGTATCGCGCGTCTCAAGCACCTGATTGAACTGAGCGAAGAGGCGCTCGCGCAGCGCGACTTTTTCTTGCTCGGCCCTGGCGGCCAGGGCTTTGGCTTCCTCGGCCAGCTTGCGGGCGGCTTCTTCTTCGAGGCGGGCTTTCTTGCGTTCTTCCTCGAGCAGGAGGCGCTCCTGCTGGGCGCGGGCGGCAATCAATTCGGCTTCGACGCGGCGGCGTTCTTCGGCCTCGCGCTCGGCCTGGGCGCGCAGCCGGTCCGATTCGGCCTTGGCGCGTTCGAGCTCGGCGGCAACGCGTCGGGCTTCTTCCTGCTTGCGCTCATCTTCAGCGCGGGCGCGCCGGGAGGCTTCCTCGGCGGCGGCCTTGCGGGCTTCGGCTTCACGGGCGGCAGCGGCAGCTTCGCGGGCAGCCGCGGCAGCCCGTTCCGCCTCGAGCCGTTCTTCTTCGGCGCGGCGCACGGCGAGGGCCCGGGCGTCTTCGGCCCGCTGCACGGCATCGCGCGCCATCATGGCCACGGGCTTGGCTTCGCGCCCCCCGCGGCGGTTGTACTCCTCGGCCTGGGCCAAGCTCGAAGCGGCTTTCTCCATCACATCGGCGGCATACTTGTCGGCGCGCACCGACTTGGCAATCAGAATGGCGTTGCGGGCCTGGTAGAGCTCGAGCGGCACCTTGGGGTCGAGGGCCATGCCGAGCGGGTTTTCGCGCTGGGCATACTGCCCGCGTTCAAGCAGCTCATATTTGGCGTCAATTGTCTCGAAGCGGCCCAGGGTGTCCTGGCGGAGTTCGTTCTCGGCAACGATGAGGTTGCTGGGCATGGTGACGGCGAAGTAAGGCTCGGCCGTCAGGATCAGGCCAAAGGCCTGCAACTCAGTAGTGACCGAGATGCGGCCGCGGCCGCCGGAAACGAGGATCTCGCCGAGGTTGCGCGGACGCCCTTCGGGCGTGATGGCCCACAAGACATAGGTGAGGTACTCGATGCCAAACTGGGAGGGGGCGCCAAGGCTGCGCATGTCGAAGTCGATGGCGAGCCGGCCGGCCTTCGATTCCACGCGAACGCGGCCCTGGGCGGCGGGCATGAGCGCCGTGCCTTTGAAGTCGAGCTGCGTGGCGCCCATGCGATGGCGGTAGTTCACCGCCTTCGTGTTCTTGGCCACCACGTCGGACTTAAAGGTAACCGGAGGCGGGTCCTGCGCGGCGAAAGCCAAAGCGAGAATGAAAGCGATGTTCATGGGCCGTCCTTAGAGAGGAGACGGCCCGATGCCGTCCCGTGTTACGTCAGGCCGCTGTCCAGCCGCCGTCGATCGTAATGACGCTGCCGTTCACGAAAGCGGCTTCCTGGGTGGAGAGATAGAGGGCGAGGTTGGCAATCTCTTCGGGCTTGCCGAGGCGGCCGATGGGCTGGCGTTGGTTGAGCTCGGCGCGTACCTTTTCTTTTTCGTGCTTGTGGTACTTCTCGAGGTAGCCTTCGACGAAGGGTGTATCGACCGTGCCGGGGCAGATGCAGTTGACGCGGAACTCAGTCGGGTAATCGACGGCGAGCTGGCGGGTCATGGCGACGACCGCACCCTTGCTGGCACAATAGCCGAAACGCTTGCGCACGCCAATCAGCCCGGCGACGCTGCCGATGTTCACCATCGAGCCATGGCTGGCGATCAGCAGCGGCACGGCGTGCTTGGTGACGAGGAACATGCCGGTGACGTTGACGCGCATGACGCGCTCAAAGTCGGAGAGTTCAGTTTCGGTCACGCCGCCGACCAGGCCGATGCCGGCATTGTTGATGAGGATGTCGAGGTGGGGTACCTGCTGGAAGACATGCTTGACGCTTTCCTCGCTCGTAATGTCGCAATGAATGGCGCGGCTGCCGGGAAGTTCGGCGGCCAGAGCTTCGGCCTTGGCCGTATCGAGGTCGGCAATGATGATGATGGCGCCGGCGGCGGAGAAGGCACGCGCGGCGCGTTCGCCGATGCCGCTGGCGCCGCCGGTGATGAGAGCTACTTTGCCGTCAAGTCGGAAGGGGGTGCTGGTTTGCATAGGGAAGTAAGAAAATGTTGGGTCCTCCTTGATTATGTGACAAGGAGGCGGGGCCCTCGGTGTGGTGGGGGCTCAACGGGGTTGCAGGGAGATGTCGCGCCACTGGCCGGAGCCCGATTTGACGGCGAGGCGCAAGGGGCGGGGTGAGCCGCGGCGCGGGACGGAGACCTCCGCCCAGAGTTGATCCCCCGGCTCGATCCGGCTCGGGTCCGGGATGTTCTCGGGAATGAAATAGGAGACATTGCCGCCGAGGCGCATCTCGGGAGGCTTGCCGCTGAGCGAATGGCAGCAGGCCGCGGGGCGGGCGCGGAGCAGGCCGTCCTGGACATACAGTTCGACATCGCGGGAGACGAAGCCGTCCGTTGTATCCGCCTTTGCCGGCGGATCGAGGAGCGGCAGCAGACTGAGCCGCACATAGCGGCCACGCAAGGGATCGTAGGGGTCAACGGGGGCGGTGCGGACCCAGGCCCGGGGCAGAGTTTCCCGCTCCCAGGCAAAGTTGGCCCACACCACAAGAATCAGCAGGCAGTGAATCGCGGCAATGCGGAGGCTGGTTTTCATTGGATCGCTCCGAGGAGGCGGCGGCGCATGCGCTCGAGCAGGAAGCCACCGCCGAGCATGAGCAGGCCGAGCAGGATCAGGCCAAGCGAGGAGCCGAGCAGGCTCATCGCATGGGAGAGGCAAAAGCCGATGACAGTGAGGGCAAAGCCGGCGATGCCGAGGTTGATGCGTTCGGCGCGCTGGCTGGCCACGCCCCAGCCGGCGAGGGCGGCGTGGCCGAGGCCGAGGGCAAGGTAGTTGTGCCAGCCCGGAGCCAGCGTAACCAGCATGGCAAGCAGGCTCGTGAACACTATGGCGGCGAGGCGGCCGGGGCTTGAACGCGTGAATAGGAGAAAGCAGGCGGTGAGGAGCAGAAAGCAGAGCCAGTCGGGGGTGGCGGGAGCAGACGAGTGGCGCTCGTGGGACAGGACCATGACGGCGATCGTAAGGGGGCCAAGCCCGAGGGCGCCCAGCCAAACCAGGGCGTGGCGCGAACTGGTGAAGTAAAGCACGGCGAGGCCAAGCCAGAGCCCGAGATAAGGAAGGCCGTGATGAGAAGAGACACGCTGCTGCCATTCGGAGCTCAGCCAGAGGGGAATGAGCAGGGACATGAGAATGAGTTGCGGCCAATCGCGGAGCAGCCAGTAGCCGCCCACGGCGCCCAGGGCCCAGAGCAGCATCCAGCCATTCCAACCCGCATCGAGGTTGAAAATCTGACCGGCCAGGGAGATGCCGGCGCCGAGGCTGAGGGTACCGATCGCGTGCAGGGAAAGCCGCAAGGCGGGCAGGCGGGGGAAGAAGCCGGCGGCGATGTGGAAGCCGGCGGTAAGCAGGAGAATTAATGTCATGCGCAGCGGCGGAGTCATCTGCTGCCAGTTGGAGGCAACAAAAGAGATCACCCCGGCCCCAATCAAAAGCGCGCCGAAGGCCCAGGCGATGGCCGCCCCCAGGCGGCCGCGCTGAGCGTGGGCGCGAGAGCTCTCGAATTGACAGAGGCGCCCGGCCAAGGCCTCGTCGAGCAGGCCGGCGGCCAGCCACCGGTCTATAGCGGCCCGGAGGTGGGGGTCCATGGAGTCAAGATATACCAACCGTGTGTTAGGTTTGGGGGGGAATGCTTTATGACCCCCAGCACCAACCGCATCTGACAAAGGACTGGGTCTTTCGGGCGCTGCTGGGTGTGGCGGCGCTGATGCGAAGTTTTGGGGCCGCGCTGGCGATGCAGACGAGCGGAATCCTACTGGGTTTGCCGCTGGCCCCGCTGGCCTTGTCGTTGCCGATGCCGCGGCGGCTGGGGGAGAACCTGCTGCAGGGCTTGCCGGATACGGTCATGGCTCTCGTGATCAGTTGGGGCCTGCTCAAGTATGCCCATCAGGCGAAGCTGGCGGATCTGGGGCTGGGGCTGGACTGGGGCGTAGTGCGAGAAGCGCTGCTGGGCCTGGCCGGGGGAATGCTCTGTCTGGGGCTCGTGGTGTTGCCGATGTTTCCGCTGGCCGAGCCGCAATGGAAGGACGTCGAAAGCCGGCTGGGGAGCTTGACCAGCGTCCTGCTGCTAACCGGGCTGCTGGGGCTGGCTGCCTTCAGCGAAGAGCTAATTCTGCGGGGATATGCCTTTCAGTCTCTCGTTTATCCGCTGGACCTCACCGGGGCCTTGCTGGTGACGAGCGGGGCCTTTGCGGCGCTGCATCTGGGCAATCGCGGGGCCAATGAGATCACAGTGGCGAATACATTTCTGGCCGGCTGCGCGCTGGGGCTGCTGGTGGCGTGGCGGCGCAGTCTCTGGATCGCGACGGGGGCGCATCTGGGATGGAACCTGGCCACGATCCTGCTGGGACTCAATGTTAGCGGAATCACGGTACCGCTGATGCCCTTCCGGCTGAGCTGGAAGGGGGCCGAGGCCTGGACGGGGGGCGACTATGGGCCGGAGGGTAGCGTGGTTTGCACGGCCGTGCTGCTGGTGTTGGTGCTGGTGTTGATTCGGCTGTACTACCAGCGGGAAGAAGACGAGGCAGCGAAAACAGAGGTATGAACCCGATGTTGTGGTGGGCGCTGCCGGGTTTGGCGCTCGAGTTGATTCTGTACTTCCTGCCTGGGCTCGAGCGCCTGACGGCGCGAGTGAAGCAATGGCCGGAGGGGGTGCGGGCGCTGTTTGTGGCGCTGAGCGGGTTGACCCCGGTGCTGCTCATGAATGCGGGTGTGGGCCAGCCGGTGGAGAGCCTAGGGCTGCTGGCGGGCTCGGTGGCCGCGGTTGTGGTTGCCGCTTGGCTGCTGCCGCGCAAGCCGATGGCGGATCTGCTGTTGATGGCGGTGCTGGCGGCGATGATACTTTCGCCGGTCTACAAGCCGGTCTATCCGGAACTGCAGGGCGGACCGCGGCTGGACGGGCTGGCGAAGCTATTGTGGCTGCGCCTGGGCATGATGGTGTTTGTGTATCTGCGCGGCTACCGCGTGCCGGGGGCGGCGCCGTGGCCGCAGAAGCGGGACTGGCTGGTGGGCGGGGCGCACTTCGCCGTTTTCTTCGGCTTGCTGCTGCCGGTGGGCTTTTATCTCGAGTTTCTGCGGCCGGCTTGGCCGAAGGTAGAGACTTGGCTGATCGGGCCGCTGGCGGCAGGAACCTTTCTCGGCATGTATCTGTTTGTGGCCTACGGGGAGGAGTTTTTCTTCCGTGGCATATTGCAGCCGTTGTTGCAGAAGGGCTTGGGCTCGCGCTGGCTCGGGATTGGCTTGGCGAGCCTGCTGTTTGGGGCGGTGCATCTGCCGTATCGCAATTTTCCGAATTGGCGCTTTGCGCTGCTGGCGGCGGTAGCGGGGGTGTTCTACGGACTGGCTTATGAGCGGGGGCGAAGCCTGCGGGCAGCCATGATTGCCCATGCGCTGGTGGTTACGGTGTGGACGGTAGTCTTCTCGCGGTCGCTTTAGATGGGGCGGGGCGCGGCGATCCAGCCGCGGGCCTCGGCCTGACGGCCGACGGTTTCAAGGGCGTTGAGCCACTGGGAGAGGTCCGGGGTGCCATCGGCAAAGGAGAACTCGAGAGTAGCGAAGGCGAGGGGGCCGGCGGATTCGCCCTCGGCCGCCGTCCAGGCCGTGTCGGCAAGTAGCGCCAGAGTACGAGCGGGCAGGGCAGCGGGGCTGTCGAGGGCGCGCCAGCGCCACTGGCTGCCGTCCGGTTCGGCGGCGATCAGCCGCATGCCGGGAAAGGAGGCTTCGAGTTGTTTCCAGGCGGCCGGGTCGGTTTGGCGCAACGTACCCAAGCAGCCGGCGATGGCGAAGTGCAGCGGGACTCCCGAGCGGTCGAAGGCCGGCCAGGAGAACTGGCCGGCGAGGTTCGGATTGAAAACGACGACGCGGGGGGTGGGCGTGTAGTCGAGCTCCTCGCGCTGCAGTGTTTCGAGCAGGGTGAGGTAGTGCTTGCGGCGCTGTTCGGATTGCGCCTGGAGGGCCTGGGAGACGGAGCGGAAGTAGTCCTCGAGCGGGGTGGTGAGGCGGTAGCCCTCCGGGAGGCCGGAAAGCAGAGCGAGACCGGCATCGGGACGGAGCACTTTGCGTTCGCCGATGAGCAGGGCTTGGATCAGGGAATCGCGATGGAGGAAGACATAGACGTCGGCGCCGGCTTCACCGGGGGTGAGTTCGGCGGCAAAGAGGGTCGCGTTGCGGGCGAGGGTTTGGGACTTCCAGGCCGGGCGCTGGGCGTTGCGCCAGCGGGGGTCGGTGGCGAGGCCGATTGCGTTTTCGTAGTAGAGCTGGGCGGCGGCGAAGGACTGCCGGTCGGCTACGCGGCTGACGACGAGCAGGGCTGGCTGGCGGGTTGCCTCGGGACGGAAGGCGAAGGCGTGGGTGACGGCCCAGAAGTTGTGGTCTTCGATGGGCGCGGTGAGCTGGCCGAGGGGGCTGGGGCCGGCCATGACGCCGGAGACCGGACGGGACGGAACGGGAACAAACTGAGCGGGAAGCAGCAGCGTGCCGATGCCGGGCAAGGGCGTTTCGCTATAGCCACGGGCTTCGACCTGCTTGCTGGTACAGCCGGCGAGCAAGAGCAGAGCGAGCGCGCAGGCAAGAGGAGACAAAGGAGAGGCCATCACACCCGGTATCTTTCATCCTAAGCCATGGGCCGATGTTAGACTGTAATGGTTCGGACAAATTGGGGCGCGTAGCTCAGTTGGTTAGAGCACCTCGTTTACACCGAGGGGGTCCGGGGTTCGAGTCCCTGCGCGCCCACCACTTCTGTCCGGCAGCATTCGCAGCGGGGTCATGACGGCACCGAAAGCAAGGTATCGCGGGCGATTCGCGCCGTCTCCGACTGGCATGCTCCACTTTGGCTCGTTTGTTGCGGCAGTGGCGAGCTATCTCGATGCGAGGCGGCAAGGCGGGGAATGGCTGGTGCGGGTGGAGGACGTGGATGGGCCACGTTCCCGGCCGGGGGCGGCCGAAGAGATCCTGCGGACACTGGCGGCCCTGGGGCTGGTGAGCGATGAGGAAGTGGTCTACCAGAGCAGGCGGGGGCAGCATTATGAGGCAGCGATCGCAAAGCTGGGCGATCGTGTGTATGCCTGCGGGTGCAGCCGGAAGGAAATCGGGGAGAGCGGAGCGGGGGTGTATCCGGGAACGTGCCGGGCGGGAATCGCGCCGGGCAAGCCGGAACGGGCGCTGCGGTTGCGTGTTGCGGGGGAGCAGATCGGGTTTGCGGACCGGCTGCAAGGGTGGTGGTGGTCGCGGCTCGATGAGGAGTTAGGAGACTTTCCGCTGAAGCGGCTCGATACGGGGATCTACTCTTATCAACTGGCGGTGGTGGTGGACGATGAGGAACAGGGCATCACGGATGTGGTGCGGGGAGCGGACCTGCTTGATTCGACGCCGCGGCAAATCTGGCTGCAGCAGTGTCTGGGTTACCGCGCGTTGCGGTATCTGCATATTCCCGTGGCAACGGGGCCGGATGGACAGAAGCTATCGAAACAGAATCTGGCGCCGGAGATCAGCCGGGAGGATGGGGCGCGGCTGTGGGCGGAGGGCTTGCGGTTTTTGGGCCAAAGCGTGGTGCCGGGGCTCGAGCGGAGGCCAATCGATGCGCTGCGGGAGTGGGCGATTGCGAACTGGGAGGTGGGGCGGATTCCGGCGCGGAGGGTGCAGCCGGCGGCGGTGGTGGGAAACTAAAGGGGCGGATGATGGCGCGGACGTTGAATGGAAAGCTGCACAAGCGCGCGGATTTCACCTCGCGGATTCTGGCCGGGAGCCGGGAACTGGTCGTGTATCTGCCGCCGGGCTACGACGAGGAGCCGGCGCGGCGGTATCCGGTGATGTACCTGCACGATGCGCAGAATGTATTCGAGGCGCAGACGGCGTTTGTTCCGGGGCAGTATTGGGAGTTGGGGGAAACGGCTGGGGAGTTGATTCTGGAGGCGCGCGTGGCGCCGCTGATATTGGTGGGGATCCCGCATGGGGGGGAGCGGCGGGTGGATGAGTTTACCCCGAGCCGGAACCCACAGAACAACTATGGGGGGCAGGCGGCATTGTATGGACGGATGCTGGTCGAGGAAGTGTTGCCGTTTATCGGGCACCAGTACCGGGTGATGAGCGGGGCCAAGCATACGGGGCTGGGGGGAAGTTCGCTGGGGGGGCTGGTGACGATTTATTTGGGGATCCAGTATCCGCAGGTGTTCGGGAAATTGGCGGTGATGTCGCCGTCGGTGTGGTGGGATTACCGGATGATCTTGCGCAAGATCGTTGCGGTGACGCACGGGCAGCGGCCGCGGGTCTGGCTGGATGTGGGCTGTCAGGAAGGGTCGCAGCCGCGGGTGACGCTGCGGGATGTGCGGCTGTTGCGCGATGTGCTGGTGCGCAAGGGATGGAGGCCGGGGCTAAACCTGTTTTACTACGAAGACCCGGAGGGTACGCATGAGGAGCGTGCGTGGGCGGCGCGGTCACCGCACATGCTGCAGTTTTTGTTTCCGGGGGCGGCGGCGCGGACGGAGTTGCCGCTGGTGCTGGACGCGGTCATGTAGGGGGATTACTTTTCGGCTTTCCAGGCGAGGAAGAGGCCATCGGGGGGGACGTCTTCCCAGTAGGAGATGAAGTCGCTTGAGACGTGGCGGCATTGGCGGGCCAGGAGGGCTTCCATGTTGCGGCGGTCGAACCAGGTTTCCCAGTGAGGGGTTTCCAAGCGGCCCCAGTGTTCGATGTTCTTGTCGATGATGACGAGCTTGCCGCCGGGCTTGAGGACGCGGGTGAGTTCGGCGACGGCGCGTTCAATATCGACAGCGTGCTCGAGGCTTTCCGTGGCGTAGACGAAATCGAAAGTGTGATCGGGGAAGGGGTATTGGGTGAGGGTTCCGCAGCAGGGGAGCAGGGGGGCTTTGGCGTGAGCGAGCATGGCGAGGGCGAGATCGAGGGTAACGATGCGGGCCTGGGGGTTGAGGTCCTGGAGGACGCGGGCGAAGCGGCCTTTGCCGGAGCCGGCATCGAGGGCCAGCCGGGAGTTCATGTCGCCGAAGTAGCGGGCGATGAGTTGCACGTGATAAATGCGGGGATCGATGGTCGAGGGGAAATGCTGTTCGTCGCCGGCGGCGGCCTCAAAGCTCGAGCGGATCTCGGAAAGAGCAACGGCGCGGGGGCTCCGGGGGGAGCCGCCGCGCCGCAGCAGTTTCTGGAGGAAATCGAGCAAGGGATCAGGGGTGGGTGAGGAAGATCGGCAGGCCAAGCTTATTGGCGTAATTGGGGCGGTAGCGCTCGGTGTTGTACATGCTGCCGAGTTCGACCTTGCGGGGGCCGAGCTTCGGATCGGGGATCTTGCTCATGGTGTAACAGCCGTTGACGATGGCGGTCATGAGGCCGCTTTTGCCTTCGAGGATGGTATCGAGGGCCATGTTGCCAAAGGTGGTAGCGACGAGCTTGTCGACGAAATCGGGGTCGCCAGAGCGGAGATCGTAAGTGAGGTCGCTGACGATGGTCTCGACCTTGGCGCGCTTTTTGAGTTCCTCGGAGAAGACTTCCCCAACGTTGAGTTTCTTACGGTGGCCAAAGGCATCGGCCTCGCCGTAGTGGACCACCTGATAGCCCTGCCATTCGGCGCCTTCGGAAAGAATAACAAGGGAGTAGTTGCTGGGGTTTTTCTTCTTGTCGTCGACGAGGAGTTGGGCCATCTTGTCAAGGTCGAACTTGTATTCGGGGATACCGCAGCGGAGGCTGGTGACGTAGGAGGTGTAGAGGGCGGTGTAGCCGGCGTCACGGCCGAAGATGCGGAAGATGCCGACGCGCTCGTGGGAGCCGACTGTGGTGCGTTGGCGCTGGATGGCGTCCATGGCGCGGGAGATAGCTGTGGAGAAGCCGATGCAGTATTCGGTATTGCGGACGTCATTATCCATGGTCTTGGGGATGGAGACGACCTTGAAGCCCAGCTCATCGAGGCGGGCGGCGTAGCTGAGGGTATCATCTCCACCGATGGCGACGAGGTATTCGAGGCCGAGGGCTTCGAGATTTTTGAGCACTTGGGGGCTCATGTCGTAGACGGTGCTGGTGATGCCGTCCTTGGTGACTTCCTTCGAGGGAAAGGAGGAGCCGGCGAGGAAGTCAGGGATCTTCTTCATCTTCGAGGGATTGGTGCGGCTCGAATGGAGAAAGGTGCCGCCGGTGCGGTCGATGGTGCGGGTGTTTTCGCGGGTGAGCTCGAGGATGTAGCGGGCTCGGCTAGCAGGGTCTTCCAGATTGAGGTGGGTGAGACCTTCCCAGCCGCGGCGGATGCCGACAACTTCAATACCATGCTCGTAGCCGCGGTAGGTGACGCTCTTGATGACGGAATTGAGACCGGGAACGTCGCCGCCGCCGGTGAGGATACCAATACGCCGTTTGGCCATAAAAACTCCTTCAGGGG
>Ga0068877_10001710_pt1 | contig 17950 bp, 14 predicted proteins | sample NOAtaG_FD_66437 | JGI IMG/M metagenome (GOLD analysis project Ga0068877, IMG submission 66437) | Freshwater lake microbial communities from Lake Erie, under a cyanobacterial bloom - NOAA_Erie_Diel6S_1000h metaG | ecosystem: Environmental > Aquatic > Freshwater > Lake | place: USA: Ohio, Lake... | reverse complement strand
GTTACAAGCGCCTCCTGTTGTTGGTAATCCACTCAATGAGTAATTGATAGGAGATGAAAATGGCGGATTCAGTGTAACTGTTCCTCCGCAACTATTTGTAATCGTTAAGGTACCGGTTGTAGGTGGATTCGTTACCGTTATCTGACCACTTAAATCATAAGTGTTGGTAGCGGGGTTGCAAGCTCCCGCATTCGCCGTAACATCATTTATTGTGCAAAGAATTGCACAATTTGTTATTGCTGTACTCCCAGCGGTATTGGTAAATGTAATTTCTCCTGCCTGGTTTGAGTAGTTCGTTAACAGCATTATATAAAATTGACCGGGTAATGCCCCAACTATATTAGCTTGTTCTGTTGCAGAAGGCGAATAACTACAATCCACGTTAGGTGCAGTGCCGGCTGCTATTGCTGCACAACCGGCAGATAGCGATGTAAAAGGTCCCCATAAATTAAAGTCAACATCAATCCCGTTACCACCACCGTTTGTTTGAGCAATATTTATATCAAGATTCCCACCATTTTGAATCTGCATATAATACCAAACCGGATTTGGTGTTGTTATTAAGCAATTGATAGTCCCCAAACTGGCTACTCCGGTATTATTGGGAAAAGTATACACAGCTCCTGTACAAAAAGGAGAGGCACTGGAACAATCGTTACCGGTTGAGGGTGGTGTAGTGGAGCATGTAATTGAAGCGACCCATCCACTATAGTTAAAAATTCCATCGGAAGAAAACTCAAATGTCAAACAACCCCCTATCGTTGAGGTTACCGTTCCGGGACCGTTATTTCCTGAATAAGAGCCAATTAATGTAGATGCCGTTGATGCCCCATTGTATATATCTAAATAATCATAATTGAGTTCGGTACTAAATTGTGTAAAGTCAAATGAAATATATTGACCCGGAGGAGCGCAAAATGTTGCTGTAAAATTTTGATTGCTTGTATAGTTTGAACCCGGCCCACCAGCATCGTAAAATGTGCCGCCACAAGCATTATTTATTGTACCCAAATTACCCATGTTGAAATTCTGACCATAGCCGACAAGTGCTAGGCATAATAACAGTAGATTCAGTATGAGCGCGTACAATACCTTCATTATTTTAAATGCACCTCTTTTATTTCGCCATTGTGGATATCAAATTTTATAGCCGGACCATTACTTGCATTTTGAATATTAAGTGGTGAAATTGCCTTCCCATATGTGTTCTTTAGTTCCATTGCTGAAAAAAGTTCTACACTGACCTCGCCGCCAACAAAATCAATAATTCTTCTCTCATTGATATACCGATACGAATCGTACCGGCTAAAATAGAGTGCCGCTTTGGCGTAATAATTTGAGTCGATAAGCTGTTTATGAATATGTAAAATGTAATGAGGTTTTGCCGGATAATAAATACCATTTGACAATGAAACAACGACCCCACCCTCCTGAGGCTCAATGTTTGTGGGGGTATTGTTGGATTGTAGTGTTACAGTAGATTTACTTTGAATTACTGCGTTGCCCTGTTGCGTGGTTTGCGCGTAACCATTATCCGGCCTTGTAAGAAAAAGAGCAGAAAATAAAAGTAACAGTACAGCGAAACGATTCATTCGATTGAGGTTTATTGTTTTTAGGTTTTCCTCTGTTACAGCTTGAGCTGATGTACCTAAACTTTATCTGAATGAACTTGTTTGTAGCAGAGTGTCGTAAATATATACTTTTTAATAATCTAAACAAGTTCAAACACGACTTATTTAATCACATCATTACTTATTAACATTCCCGAAACAGGTTAAAATTGTTCGTTATATGTTTTTTATTAAAAATGTTTTTAGTACATCACTTAACATCAGGGGGTCTTCAATTATCCCCATATGTCCACAGTTACGAATTTCAACCTGCGCCCTTTCGGGAAGCAAGGCCATCTCAAGACTTCTTGTGTATGCTATAGTCGTATCCGATTTACCAATAATGAATAATACAGGTCCCTTAATGTGTTTTAAGGTTTCGGCATGATCTGGGCGACAGCGCATAGCCTGTATGGCCTGTATTACGGTTGCATCACACCCTTCCGAACACCGGCTGATGAACTCGTTAAACCTGTCGCTTTGATTATTTTTAAAGGCATCTGAAAACAAGCCCTGAAAAAGTTCTTTGATGTATCGCTTGCTCCCATTTTCTTTTACAAATTCCAGGGCCCGTTCCCGCGATGCTTTCTTCGTTTCATCATCTTCAAATGGATGCGAATGAAGTAACCCGAGGCCCGACAGCACTTCAGGATATCGTTCGGCAAATGCCAGCGCTACATAACCTCCCATGGAGTGCCCGGCCATTATGCACGTTACTATCTGCTCGTGATCCAATACCGCCTTAACCGCATCGGCATAGGTTTCAATCTGTGCATCAGGAATGAATGCACTTTGACCAAAGCCGGGCAAATCAATAGTCAAAATCCGGGCTTCGTCCTGGAAATGCTGAATAAGATCAGCCCACATAAACTGATGCTCGCAAAATCCATGCAAAAGCACTATGGTGTTTTTACCCGCTCCATAACTTGTGTAGGCTATCGGATAGCTCTGAAATAATGCAAACGACATAGATGTTTTTTATTTTAAATGGAAATGTAAAACATTTATTCAGGAACAGATTTATTTCTACTTTAGGGCACTCTAATACAACCCCCTGATGAAAGCCTTTATTATTCCGGCACAACTGCTTGTTTACTTGTTTTTTTATGCCGCGCGCGGTCAATCCACATTCCCCGAAAATGGCATCCCCACAGAAACCAAGACCTATACGGCATATATTCATGCCAATATCCAGCTCAGTTATAACCAATCCATCCGCGATGCCACATTATTGATTCAGGATAATAAAATTATAGATGTCGGCAACAATATCCTCCTTCCCAAAGATTGTGTCGTAAAAGACCTTAACGGATCGTGGATCTACCCTTCCTTCATCGAAGTATTCAGCAACTATGGAACTAAATATCCCGATAAACCCAAACAACAGCAGTATGGGCCTAAGTTTATTTCAGATAAAGCAGGTGCTTATAGCTGGAATGAGGCCATACATCCGGAACTTCAGGCGGCAGATTATTTTGCCGTAGATGAAAAACGCGCCGAGCAGTTGCGCGCCATGGGTTTTGGCATTAGTATTTCACAAATACAGGACGGAATTATGCGTGGTACATCATTGATGACTATGCTCGGCAACGAAAAAGAGAACAAGCAAATAGTAAAGCCTGTTGTAACACAAGCATGGTCGTTTCAAAAAGGGAGCAGTAAACAGGATTACCCCTCGTCGCTGATGGGATCCATTGCACTCATCAGGCAAACACTTTATGATGCGCAATGGTACAAAAACGGAGGGAACGAAAAGGAAACAAACCTCTCCCTGCAGGCGCTGAACAGCTATCTGCAATTACCCGTTATTTTCGAAGGCACCGATGAATATGATATACTGCGCGCATCGAAAATTGCGAATGAATTCAAACTTAATTTTATAATCAAAGGTAACGGCGCCGAATATCAGATAGCAGATGATATTAAACAAACGAACGCCTGTGTCATTGTTCCACTAACCTATCCGCTTCCGTATGATGTAAGTAACCCTATTGATGCATCATACATTCCATTAGTCAATCTCAAACATTGGGAACTGGCTCCATATAATACGCGCATTCTGTTTGAAAAAAATATTCCCTTCATCATCACAGCCAGCGGCTGTAAAAATGAAAAAGAATTTTTCGACAACTTAAGGAAAGCTGTGGCTTTGGGACTCCCTGAGGATGCCGCATTAAAAGCACTGTTATTTGAGCCCGCCCGGCGACTGAATATCGCCGACCTGGCAGGCGCACTAAATAAAAATATGCCTGCAAATTTCTTCATCAGCACCTACCCACTGTTCTCCTCCGAATTTAAAATCACTTCCCATATTATTAATGGCGTTAGCTACGACGTGAAAAAAGATTTTAATGATGTGAAAGCCGGACAATACCGGCTGATGATCAATAAAATGGCCCCGCTGGATTTATTGGTCAAGTACAAAGACAACCAATACTCCGGTGAAATAAGTTTCGGTGAGGCGAAATATCCGGTTTCTATCAGTTATGCTAAACCTAATATTTCACTTACCTATTCACTCAATAAAGATAGTGTTGGCCCATTAAATGTATTAACCGGCTATGTTACCCGGGACACCATGAAAGGCTTCTCTACCCTGGCCTATGGCAGCAGTGGCATGTGGAGTGCGCAACTCATTCAACCCGAAATTGCAGTCGATACAACCGCCGTAGAAAAGACCTATAAGATACCCTCGTTAATGTATCCCTTCCAGGCATTTGGATTCGACACCTTGCCCAAACCAAAAAATGTTCTATTCAAAAATGCCACGGTATGGACCAATGAAAAGGATGGCATATTGCGAAATACCGATGTACTAATCATAAATGGAAAAATATCGGCAGTAGGCCAAAATCTGTCTTCATCCGGTGCGCAGGTTATTGATGCCACCGGAAAGCACCTGACCAGTGGCATCATTGACGAACATTCTCACATTGCCATTTACAAGGGCGTAAACGAAGGCACACAATCCGTAACCGCTGAGGTGCGCATCGGCGACGTGCTTCTGCCTAACGATGTCAATATCTATCGTCAGTTGGCCGGTGGCGTAACCTCTTCCCATCTTTTACACGGATCTGCTAATGCTATCGGCGGACAAACTCAACTCATCAAACTGCGTTGGGGCAGTAACGCAGAAGCCATGAAGTTTAACGGATGGCCGGGGTTTATCAAGTTTGCTTTGGGTGAAAATGTAAAACAGTCGAATTGGGGCGATCAAAATACCGTACGTTTCCCTCAAACCCGAATGGGAGTTGAACAACTGATAACGGATGCCTTTAACAGAGCGCGTGCCTATGAGAAGGAATGGAGCAATTACAATCAACTGAGCCCGAAAGCAAAAGCGGGTATTACTCCACCTCGCCGCGATCTGGAACTAGACGCATTGGTAGAGATTTTGAATCAACAACGATTTATCACCTGCCATAGTTATGTGCAGAGCGAGATTAATATGCTTATGCATATTGCTGACACCTTCGGGTTTAAAGTGAACACGTTCACACATATTCTGGAAGGATACAAACTAGCGGATAAAATGAAAGCCCACGGGGCAGGCGCCTCGAGTTTTAGCGATTGGTGGGCTTATAAATATGAAGTGATTGATGCCATTCCACATAATGGCGCACTGTTGAATAACATGGGAGTTATTACTGCATTTAACTCAGATGATGCCGAAATGGCGCGTCGTTTAAATCAGGAGGCCGCCAAGGGCATTATGTATGGCGGACTCAGTGAAGAGGAAGCCTGGAAGCTAGTTACGCTCAATCCGGCAAAGCTTCTGCATGTTAATCAGTATACCGGCAGTATAGCCAAAGGCAAAGATGCCGATATCGTTATTTGGTCTGATAATCCATTAAGTATCTATTCCCGTTGCGAACAAACCTATGTTGACGGAATATGCTATTTCAATCTGGAGCGTAATGAAAAACTGGACGACTACATTCAGGCTGAGAAAAAACGACTTATCCAAAAGATGAATGACGCTAGGAGCGGCGGATCGCAGACGCAGCCAATCTCCATCTCTGTAAATCAACTTTACCACTGCGATACTGAAGGTCAATACGTAAAATAAAATTCTATGAACACAATACTCCATATTATTCTGCTGTCAATACTTTGTTTTAGCACCCGGGCACAAATGCAGGTGCCGGGCAAGAAACAAGACTCACTCATTGTGTTAATGAACGGACGAGCACACCTTGGCAACGGTGAGGTTATAGAAAATAGTGCCATAGGATTTGAAAATGGCAAGATTATTTTCATAGGCGATGCGCGTAGTTTGCGACTGGATTTATCTAAAGCCCGCATCATCGATGCTTTCGGAAAAGAAATCTATCCGGGACTGATCACAGCTAACTCAACACTGGGATTACGTGAAATTGAAATGGTGCGCGCCACAAATGACTTCTCCGAAGTAGGTTTAGCCAACCCTTGCATACGAACAATCATTTCTTACAATACCGACTCAAAGGTTACGCCCACTGTTCGCTGTAATGGAATTCTGCTGGCCCAGATTGTGCCACAGGGCGGAGTAATCAGCGGACAATCAAGTATCGTTCAGCTCGATGCCTGGAACTGGGAAGATGCCGCCTATAAAACAGATGAAGGCATTCATTTGAACTGGCCATCCTATTTCTCCTATCAGTATGATGAAAATGGTGATGGCACCGTATCCATTAACAGTAATTACCTTAAGGATATCGAAACCATTAAAGAATATCTTCTACGTGCCAAAGCATACTGCCAAACCAGTCATATCGAAAAAGATTTACAATCGGAAGCTATGTGCGGGCTATTTAATGAAGCCAAGAAGCTGTATATACATGCCAACCTGGCTACTGAAATAAATGCGGCTATTCTGATGGCTCACGAATTAGGGTTAACGTGTGTAATTGTTGGAGGACATGAAGCTTGGAAATGTACCCGAATACTTAAGGAGTATCAGGTGCCAGTTATTCTTCACCGCAATCAGGCATTGCCTCCTACTGCAGATGATGAATATGATATATCCTACAAAACACCTGCAATACTTGAGTCGGCCGGTATCCTGTATTGTAACAGCATGAATAATTTCTGGCAAGACCGTAACCTGCCCTTTAATGCATCACAACCTGTACCTTATGGGCTGGATAAGGAGTTAGCGCTTAAATCAGTTACCTATAATGCCGCTAAAATATTAGGCATAGCCGATCGAGCCGGTACGCTGGAAACCGGAAAAGATGCAACAATCATCATTTCTGAGGGGGACGTTTTTGACATGCGCACCAACAAAATCACGCACGCTTTTATACAAGGCCGTCAGATTGATCTAAACAATAAGCAAAAAGATTTATATCAGATCTATTTGAAGAAATATGGCTTAGGCAATAAATAATATCGATAGTGAATTACCTCGGTCACTTTATTCTGTCACATCCTAATCAAGAATTAGTAACCGGGAATTTTATTGGCGACTTTGTTAAAGGAAACGATTATTTAAACTACCCTGAAGGCATCAGCCGCAGTATTAAGATGCATCGTTTTATTGATGAATATACCGATACGCATGAATCATCCATGCACTGCAAATCATTGCTGCGCCCCATAGTGGGCAAGCTATCCGGTGTGGCGCTTGATATTCTGTACGATCATATCCTTGCTAATAATTTTTCAAACCATGCCACGTACTCCTTGACTGATTTTGCGGGTAGCTGTTACACCATCATCAGTGAACGCAAATCCTATCTGCCCTTAAAAGGTCGTTATGTATTTTACCACATGAAAAAGAATAATTGGCTTTGCCGCTACGATAGTGCCGAAGGCATTCAAACAACACTGCGTAACATGAGCCGAAGAATTCAGTTTGAAAATAATCTACTTCACAGTTACAACATCTATCTGGAGCATAAAGACTTTATTAACTTGCAGTTTGAGCGTTTCTTTGCATCATTGCGTACCGAAGTGCACAACCGATTTTATCCCGGCCTATGACTCAACGATTACTTAAAAATATTATTCCTTCTGAATGGAGGAGAGAACTTGCGGTTTTATTAAATACGTTTAAAAATGAACGTTTAAAAAAGCAGATATTAAACCATTATAAAGATTATCAAGGTGAGGATAACTATTTACAAGAAGCACTACGATATTTAGAGTCCAATAATTTGAAAGTATTTCCCTATCCTTTCCAGGATAAATACGAACACATTCCCTGCGAGGTGCTATTTGACTCATCTTGCGGGTTACATTATGTATTATGGATGGGAAAGCGCCTATACTTTAAACGAAGCTGGAGTAAGCGAAGAATAGTTGCTTACCATCGTTCGATTTTTTGCGAGCAGGATACCGCCTCGGCACATTGCTATCTGCCTGCCAACTTTACATTTAACGCGAACGATGTCATTGCAGATATAGGTTGTGCCGAAGCAAATTTCACACTTACTCATATTGACACTATTCAAAAAGCCATTTTGGTTGAGCGTGACCACGAATGGATAGAAGCCTTAGAGCAGACATTTAAACCGTATTTACATAAGATAAAAATTATTAATAAGTACGCCGGCAGTCACGAGAACGAACATACCACCACGCTTGATGCCATACATAAGAACAATCCGTTTAATTTCCTGAAAATGGATCTTGATGGTAGCGAGCGGCCTGTTTTTGATGGAGGCCATTTATTATGGAACAGCACTAGTCCCATTTATGTGGTTGTGTGCACCTATCATCAGGCACAGGATGCCGAGGAGTTTAAGCAGTTTTTTGAATCAAAGCATTTTGCCTGTCGCTTTACAGAAGGTTATATGCTTTTCATTTTTCAGAAACAACATCAGGCCCCCTTTTTCAGGAAAGGCGTTCTGAGGGCAATTCGCCTCTAAGATTATGGATTTTCATTAAACAATACCGTGAGCAGGGTTTGTCCTACTGCCTTCAGATTAGTCTGATCAATAATTTTAATATGATCATCTGTAGTATGCCAATGTGGGGCAAAACCGGTTTGTGTTGTATGGTCCAGCCAAATAATATCAATACTCGGAATGCCTGCAATTGAATTAACGTAGTAATGGTCATCAACAATGGCTTGTGCTCTTTCATTAATAAACAGATTACCATACCCTAAAGCAGATGCCGTTTTCCAAACAAGCTGAACCACACTCGGTGCGTATTGCATACTATGCCCCTCGAGCTTAAATCGGGCGCCATAAGCTGAACACATGTCTAATAGAATACCGTAGTAGGCATGATAGTTATTGATGTGCGGGTTCCTGCACCAATATTGTGTGCCTAAAGCATAGGTGTCTTTTTCGTTGTGCGTATTGTCATCCTTGTGCGCGCCATAATCCTCAACATCAAAGAGGGCAAGATCAATTCCGATTTCGGGTTTTTGAGCAGATAACACCCGGGCTATCTCGAGGAGAATGGCGACCGATGCCGCACCGTCATCAGCACCATCGAACTTAGCTTTGTTGTTTTGTTTATCATGATCGGCATATGGTCTCGTATCCCAGTGAGCAAATAATAATATGCGCTTACTCGCCTTTGGATTATACGATGCGATAATATTCCTCATCGGCACCACTGAACCATCATATATTTTAACTGAATTTTTCTGAATAAATACGGTATCTGCTCTGCTAACAAGGAAACGCTCCAGCCAGTCGCCACAGGCTATGTGTTCTTTAGTACCGGGTATGCGCGGGCCAAAATCAACTTGTTTTTTAGTATAGTAATAAGCGGAGTCGGCATTAAACACCGGCGCCGGCTTCAGCACGGCACGATCGTTCTGATTCACCTGGCCAGCGTCCTTTTGATTATTATCTACGTTGTTCTTACTGAAGTTGCTGATGATTAAAAATAAAATAAGGACCAGGCCTCCAATCAGAATGACAATGCGGGCAATTTTATTTTTCATGGGCTATGCTTTATAGAAAATCCATTTACCTAACTCCTTTAGGGTAACTTTTTTTCCGTACATCAATATACCAACACGATAGATGCGCCCTGCAAGCCACGTGGTAAATATAAAACCTCCTGTAAGCGACAACATCGATAGTATCAGTTGCCAAAGTGGAGGATGAAAAGGTAACCGGGCGCACATTACTATTGGCGCTGTAAACGGTATCATGGAGGACACTATAGCCAGCGTCCCGTTAGGCTGTTCAAGCGTATTGATCATAATCATGATCGAAATAATTACGGGGAGTGTAACAATAAAGGTAAGCGACTGATCGCCCTCTTCACCGGTTGCTGAACCAACCGCGGCAAATAGCGCCGCATAAAGAAGATAGCCACCAAGGAAGAAAAATAAAAAAGAGGATACGATATATACCCATGGTAATTGTGCAATATCGCCAAATGCTTTTGCTAATGCGGTTATGTTCTGAGGTTGCTCCATCCCCACGCCGGGCTGCATCGTTTGCAATTGTGCCATCTGCTCACCGTAAAATAATCCCACCCCCATTTGAATAGAAACAACGATAATAATCCAAATAATAAATTGGGTTAGACCCACCATGCCTATTCCTACAATTTTACCAAGCATCAACTGAAAAGGCTTTACCGATGATACCATAACTTCCGCTATGCGATTCGTCTTCTCCTCCATAACACCTCGCATAACCATAGTACCATACATCAGCATAACAATGTAAATAACAAATCCCATAATAGAACCTATCATTGTTGCGATGGCCGTGTTCCCCTCCTGAGTACCCTGCTCATTACTCACAATCGATTTTATACGCACATCTTTACTCAACTGATCGATAATCTCGGGTGTAATTTCAATCTTGGCCAGTTTAAGTTCGCGTGTAATCTGAGACATTTGTTTTTCGATATTCGACTGAGATTTCAAACCTAATTGCTCCTGTGAATAATATTCAACTCCGGTTCCTTCATACATATTAAATTCGGGTGAAATGTATAGTATGCCATTAAGTCCGGATGATGTGTATTCGTTTTTCGCCTGCTCATAGGAATTAGTCAGGTATATAAATTCGAGGCTGTTATCGTTTTGAAATTTTTCAAAAAATAATCCTGTACTGTCAATCTTACTGTCATCAATTACGCCTATAACCGTTTTCTCTGTAGATACGGTGCTCATCAGCACGGGTAGCACACTAATTAGAGCAATACCTAATGGCGCTAAAATGGTTGTAACCAGAAACAGCTTTTTTCTGACCCGGGTTATATACTCCCTTTTGATGATAATCCACGTTTTATTCATGAGTTCCTTCAGTTACTTGTTTGATAAATATTTCATTCAATGAAGGCAACACCTCCCTGAATGATAAAACATCTGCATCCTGTTCTACTAGTGTTTTGAGCAGATCTTTTGAGGTTGCGCCATTTGCAAGCTTTATCTTGAATTGATTTGCATCACGTGAAACCACATTGAAGTAATCATTTCGAAATTGAATACCGGGGTCGAGCAATTCTACCGAATATAAATTTTGCTTGAATTGTTGTTTGATATCCTTAACACGTCCGTTGAGAATAATTTTTCCTTTATTAATCAGCGCAATCTGTTCGCAGATTTCTTCTACCTGCTCCATACGATGAGTAGAAAAAAGTATGGTAGCCCCTTTTAGTCTGAGCTCTTCAATTTCATTTTGGATAAGAACTGAGTTAACAGGATCCAACCCGGAAAATGGTTCGTCAAGTATGATCAGCCGCGGTTCATGAACTACCGTAGAGATGAACTGTATTTTCTGACTCATCCCTTTGGAGAGCTCTTCAATTTTTTTATTCCACCAGTCTTTGATGTCCATCTTCTCCATCCACGCATATACACGATCTTTAGCGTCTTTGGCTGATAATCCTTTTAATTGAGCCAGATATACTAATTGCTCCCAGACTTTCATCTTTTTATAAAGTCCACGTTCTTCGGGCATATAGCCGATTTCCTCAACATGATGCTCCTGAAATGGTTTGTCATTAAAAACAACATCACCCTTATCTGCGGCGGTTATACCGGTTATGATCCGTATCATTGTTGTTTTACCGGCCCCATTGGGACCTAGCAATCCAAATATGCTTTGCGGTTCGATACTCAGACTCACATCACGCAGGGCATGATATTTATCGTAGTATTTATTCACTTGCTTTAGTTCGAGTATAGCCATAATCAATTAGGTGAGCGAATTTAATCATTATCACATGACTTTCAATCTATTTACATAAACGAAGACTATTGATGCCGGATGCCGCCACAGTATATCAATATGCCGGGACAGTTGGACAATGGATTAATTCCCTGATTTTTTCTGCTTCATAATGAAACAGGAAATGAAGTATGCTTAGATTAACCAATTCATTATTCACATCCGGCGCTTTATATCCATCTGCTATACTGAATTGCGTATAAACTAATGCTATGCCTTGATCCGTAAATTGTTGTTCGTTATTATATTTTTTTGCTCCGGTGCCGGATAAATATTTAGTTGCTCCAAGTTGTTTACAGATTTCAAATACCAGATCGCTTTTTTGAGCTCCGGCAATGGGTATCGAACTGGATAACACTAAAGGTTTATTAAGTTGCAGGTATTGAATCACATAATATATTAATTCAATATTTAAAGATGCTAAATGAGGATGATGCATTAAAATGATATCAGCAATATCTTGAAATATTTTTTTGAAAAATGGTGATTTCTGATAAGCATCACGAATGGCATTTATGGCCGCATCGGGCCAGCGAGGGCCAATGTCGAGTTCAACTTCATTATAATTTTGAAATGCTTTTTTTGATAACCGTACCGGAGCGGTCAAATAAGCCGCAACGCCATCTTTGCGAAGAATATGCACTCTGTTACCAACTGAGTTTTTTGAAAACTGCACATCATCGAGAAACACAAAAACATCAGATCGTAACATCTTATGAAAATAGCCAAGCCAGGGCAAAAAATTAGGTTGATGTATTCCTGCTATTTTTTGATTCGTCATTGCGCTGAAAAGTACTATAAAAAATGTGAGCCTATAAATATGGCCAGATCTCTCGGATGCGCTCGGTCATTAAAGCGAACAATGCCGCTTTGAGCCATTTTACGTTTAGACTCGCGAATCATTTCTTTTACCCTTGGATGCTCCAGCCATTTATCGGAGGGTACATGATAACCCAGTTTATTAATACGCCACGTGATCGAGGATGGGAGCTGTTTATCCATCATCATACGCAATATGAATTTTGTCCATCCATCGTGCAGTTTAAATTCGAGGGGCAGCGTAAAAATAAATTCAACCAGTTTATGATTCAGAAAAGGGAAACGCACTTCTATGCCGTGAGCCATGCTGTTACGATCAGCATAACGTAATAGTTTATGCAACCCATATCGTGCCGTTCGGTAATGTAATAATTGATTAACATCATTAAACACAGGAAACGGTGTATCGTTGTGTTTATAGGTATGAAGAAAATCACGATTGAGAAAGGAAAAATATACCGGTGATAAATAGCGTCGCTTAAGTCGACCCAGCTGATTAAGAATTCCCGGAAAATAGATATCGCCGGCCATACGCATTCGTATCGGATAGTATTTACCTTGTTTTTCAAAAAAAGCACGATTGGCCATCATCATCTTTCGCCACGATTGAGCTCCGAGTTGCTTCAGCAGAACTTCATAAAAATAATTGTATCCTGCAAGTGTTTCGTCTGCCCCCTGACCATCCAATAATACATTAACTTTTTTCTCACTCACTTTTTCCATAAGCATCCATTGCGCTAATACCGTAAGATCAGATATAGGTTCCTCCTGATGATATAAAATCAGTGGAAGCTTTTGCAGTATTAAATCTTCATTAACCCATACCTCATGGTGATTAGCCGAGTAATGATTAAGTAACGTGTTAACATAAGGCCCCTCATCAAATTTATTTTCATGAACGCGCACCGTAAACGTATTCGGCAAGGCGTCGTTTTGCCAATACTTCAGCGCTTGTGTATAAACCGCAGATGAATCAAGGCCACCGGAAACACTAAATCCAATCGTCTTATCTGCCTTTAACATTGATGCTACACTGTAATCAAATAGCCCGGAAAATGTTTTTACAGCTTCTTCGAGTTTGCCGCCATAGGTGACAGCATTATTTAATGTCCAATATTCCCCCTCACGAATTGCCCCGTCTTTAAGTAAGAGCCAATGAGCCGGCGGAAGGCGGAAGATTTTATTATAAAAGGTCTTATGCGCATCCTGAGCGTCCTCTACCACATTGTAAACAAGGTAATCAAACAACATGCTCCCATTCCACTCTTTTGTAAGCCCTCCTGCAATAATGGATTTCATTTCTGAGGCAAACACAAATTCATTTTTATCCAAAGCATAATAAAACGGTTTTTCGCCAAACCGATCTCTAACGGCAAATAGTGTTTTATTTTCTATATCCCATATGGCGATTGCGAACATGCCCTCCATATGCTCTGCCATGGATGTACCATATAACTGATATAACGGCGGTATTACTTCAACATCAGATTTCGTTTGAAATCTGAATCCCTTCGGTTCTAATTGCTTTCTTAGTTCCTGATGATTGTATATCTCGCCATTAAATAATACCACATATTTATTTTGCCATATAAATGGATTTTGATTAAACGCCTCTTTATCCATGATAGCCAAACGCCGGTATGCTAACCCTGCACGCAGATCATCCTGATACCACTCCCATTTGCCATCGGGGCCGCGGTGCTTTATTGACTCTGACATAGCCAATATACGCTTTGGATCTATTTGGTATGTACGCGATATAATTCCGGCTATGCCACACATAGTTTTATGCGCCTGTTAGTTGTTGTTTTATAAATGACAAATAGGTCGCTTCATTGGCATCAAACGTATAGGTGTTCGATATGCGACTATATGCCGCCTCTCCGATTTGAGCAAACTGACTCCGCGAACGGATTACCATATCCAAAACTTCAACCCACTTCGTTTCATCTTCTACAAGGTATCCATTTGCGCCATCCTCTATAATATCGGTATTGATTGTTACGGCACTCGCCACCGACACGATTCCAAGCGACATATATTGAATTAATTTAAAAGCAGCTTTTCCTCTTGCTGTATCATTACGAAACAAGGGCATCAGGCCAATGTCGATTTGAAGTAAATTCTCAACTTCTGCATCCTCCGACCATTTAATAAAACGTAACGGAAAGGTTGTATGTATTGTAGTAACCTTGTCGCAGATCAGAATAAATTCAAAAGCAGTTCGCTCATAAAGCGTTTCAAGTTGGCTGAAGACAGCTTCTATGTTTCGTAAATTATAGGAAGAACCAACCCAACCAATTCGGATTACATTATCCCCTTTATATTGTTTCAATGGCTTAGCATAATCACGAACACAGGTTGGCAATATTAAATGACGGGTTGCGCTAACGGCGCGTGGCGAGAACTGTTGGTATAAATATTCGGTACCGTAAATGCAAGCATCATAATATGCAAGCGAGGATGTAAACTTCGTATGACTCTCGAGCATAAGCCTAGAAAATAAGGTTCTTCGTTTCTGGCCTTCATGTTTTGCGGCGGCAATATCATCATCGAAGTCAATAATCAGGGATTTATGCATACACCTCATCCATTTCTCCAAAAATAAATTACCATAGTCGTTATACATCAAAAGCTCTCTGCGCACAATAATCAACGCGGCATCGCGGGTAATCCAGCATTGTTTCACACGCTTCCATAGTGTTTTAATCTGAAACAATAGTAAGCCATGCCGTTTCGACATGAACTGCTTATACTGCTCATAGGTTATTACCCAATACACATCGGATTCATAACCTTTGGCACGTAAAAGATCGGACCAATACCTGGATCGTGCCGTATATCCGGCCATTGGCGGGCCGAATAACTCGAGATAGATTATTTTATTGCTTACTTTTTTAGATTTAAAAAAGCTAAACGAAATCGTTAACAACTTGACCAAAAGATATAGAAGATAAAAGTAAACTGTATAAAAAAGCAGTAAAACTCTATACATAGCTGTAATTAAACTTATTACATACTAAGGTGCTTTTCTCGGGATCAACCGTGTTTTTTATTTCACGATATCTGCCAAATCCGGGTTGCCATGCCGGAATTTTTTTTATAGATGTATAACACGTTTCCTCAAGTTTTACTTCAAGAAATTCGATAAGGCGGTCAAATATTTTTTCTGACGAACACAACTCCTCTATTTTAACAACCATAAAGTTAGAGCCAAGTAATTCATTGCCTATACGTATGCTCCTTGAATATGCCCGATCATAAAACTCTAGCATCAACGCGCGCTCGTTTCGTTTATTAGGCTTGGGTAATTTGAATAAGTGATGCCAGTTATATAGTTGGTTAAAATTATGTCCATACACCAAATCGAGTGGATGTCGCATCACTAATATGTATTTCAAATTAGGATATTGCTTGTGCAGTGTATTAATGAACAAATGGGTATTAGGCTCTTTCCATCCCCATCGGGCGTGCGACGAATGATAGTGATGATGGGTAATAGACGCTACGGCGTTCAGCGGGAACCGATAACGCGATCGCTTAACATAATTACGCATCATAAACTCTGCGGCCAATTCGTACAACTGGGTTCTAGCTTTAAAGCTTTTACCCCAGTATGACTTCATTACGGAATCGAATAGCTTGAGCGCACGTTCAATTTCCGGAGAATCGAATGATCTTATACTGGCAGGGCGACGCAATAAAAAAGTAAACCATAAATTATCTAGCTGAGGATTCAGATACGACCCGATGTAAAAATCGAGCTCATTTAAAATAGCCGCTACAGCTCGTGTTCCACTGCCACCCAATCCACCGACAACAACAGGACTGCTTGCCGAATCCACATCATTCCGCCACATAACCCAAATCGATAAATGTTTTATTTCGAACCGCCATGGTCTTTAATTCCTCAACTTCCGATTCCATATCCTTCTTCCCTCGATCCTTATCAGCAATTATTCGCAACGAATCCCTTACGGAGACACCGAGAAACTGATTTAGTTTTTTGATGATGTCATCATTCTGCGTAATCAAATCCTCATAACGAACCTCACAGTATCTATCCTGAAGCCGGATACTCCATTGCTTAGCCTGTAAAACATATTCCTCCCAGAGCTGAAAACAAGAACTCAGCGAACTCAGTCGCTCGCTGTGCCATTTCGTTTTAGGCTGAAGCATCATGTTTCGTTCATATAAACTTAGTGAGGTATCAATCCCATTACGCACGATATGAACGACTTTGAGATTAGGAAAAAATTCAAGCCAACTTCCTAAGGTATAGGTGTTCCGGGGATCTTTCCACCCCCATCTTTTTTGCAGGAATAGGGATACGAAATATTGGGGCCTCCGGTAAAGCGACAGGTATTCGGCAAGAAATGCCTGTTTATTAAGTTGTGGTAGCTGACCGGTCTGTACGGGTTTATCCCAGGATCCGCGTTGACCCTTTAATAATTGCTCATTTAGCTTTTGAAAATAATTTGATTCATAATACGCCTTAAAATCACTGCCCATAAAAATGCCGGAACGATGCATAATTTGCGATAACATACTCGTGCCGGAACGATGCATTCCTATGATTACAATTGGACTACGAATCAGATTAAACAACATAAACCGTATTATATTAAAGATCAGAATATTTCATTTTATCGCTGAGCTTTCCTTGCTCAATACTGTAAATCTCATCACAATAGCGTAGTGTCTGTAACCGGTGAGCCACTACAATGGTGGTCATTCGGCGAGTATTTAATACCCGCAGCGACTCTGTTATCATCTCTTCTGTTTCCACATCTAAAGCCGAAGTGGCCTCATCAAAAATTAATAATTGTGCATCGTGATACAACGCCCGGGCTATACCAACACGTTGTCTCTGTCCACCGGATATTTTGAGTCCGCCCTCTCCAATCGCAGTACGATAGTTGTCGGGTTGTTTCTCAATGAACTCGTTTAGCTGCGCAAGCTCGGCAACACGTTTAACGCGCTCCATATCAATATCAGCCGCAGCAACACCAAAAGCAATATTCTCGGCAAAGTCGCCATCTATGAGGTTAATATTTTGCGGTACATATCCGATTAGCGAATACCATGATAATTTATTAGCGTGGTCTAATTGTACATTATCTACATATATGCCTCCCGAGTCTTCCCGGAGTAGGCGAAGTAATATATGCAACAAGGTTGTTTTGCCACTGCCCGAAGGACCAATAATACCTATGCTACTGCCCTTTCTGATGGTCATATTTAGTCTGGTAAAGAGTGGCTTTTGATGTTCCTCGTAGCTGAACGTCAGATCTTTTATAGTAATGCGTTCCTCAAAAATAATTGGAGCCGTCTTTACTTCTTGTTCATCTTTTTTGGCAATAAATGGAATCAAGTCTTTCA
>Ga0068877_10001709_pt1 | contig 17952 bp, 19 predicted proteins | sample NOAtaG_FD_66437 | JGI IMG/M metagenome (GOLD analysis project Ga0068877, IMG submission 66437) | Freshwater lake microbial communities from Lake Erie, under a cyanobacterial bloom - NOAA_Erie_Diel6S_1000h metaG | ecosystem: Environmental > Aquatic > Freshwater > Lake | place: USA: Ohio, Lake... | reverse complement strand
CGGCTTTCCTGCGCGAGGGCGAGATCGACGAGCTCAAGGCCGAGGTCCAGGCCAAGCTCCAGGAGGTGCTGCGCGCGCTCGTGATCGACACCGACAGCGACCACAACACCAACGAAACCGCCAAGCGTGTCGCCAAGATGTACCTCGACGAGGTCTTCCGGGGCCGCTACCACCCGATGCCGTCGGTGACCGAGTTCCCGAATGCCGAGCGCCTGAACGAGCTGATGATCGTGGGCCCGATCACGGTCCGCAGCGCGTGCAGCCACCACATGTGCCCGATCTTCGGGCGGGTCTGGATCGGCATCCTGCCCAACGAACACTCCAACCTGATCGGCCTGTCCAAGTACGCCCGGATTGCCGACTGGATCATGAGCCGGCCGCAGATCCAGGAAGAGGCGGTGACGATGCTGGCCAACGAGTTGCAGCAGCGCGTCAAGCCCGACGGCCTGGGCATCGTGATGGAGGCCGACCACTTCTGCATGCACTGGCGCGGCGTCAAGGATCCCGAGTCGGCGATGGTCAACAGCGTGATGCGAGGCGCCTTCCTGAAGGACGCCAACCTGCGACGCGAGTTCCTTTCGCTGCTGTCCCGCAAGAACCAGAACTGAAGGCGAATGCCATGCTTGTCCGACTGCTTTACGCCAGCCGCGCCGTGCCCACCGTGGACCATGAGGAACTGGTCGCCATCCTGCGCAAGTGCAAGGTCAACAACCCCTTGCTCGGGGTGACTGGCGTCCTGTGCTTTTCCGAAGGCATCTTCCTTCAAGCGCTCGAAGGCGGCCGGGCCGCCGTCAATCAGCTCTACAACAGGATCGCCGCCGACCCGCGCCATGAGTCGGTGCAACTGCTGACCTACAGCGAGATCGGCGAACGCCGGTTTGCCGGCTGGAGCATGGGCCAGGTCAACATGTCTCGCCTGAACCCGGCGCTGCTGCTGAAGTACAGCGAGCGGCCGACGCTGGACCCGTTTGCCGTGTCGGGCTCGGTGTCGCTGGCCCTGTTCGAGGAACTGGTCGCCACGGCCTCCATCGTCGGCCACCCCTGATCGCGTTTACCCTGATCGCAAGCCTTCTCGGGATCTATATATTTGTAAATGCTGATATTCAAATAAACCCGACGGAAGCCCTGTGGATCCCCGACCGTTACTGACGCCGCCGCTGCCCGCCGGACGCCTGCTGAAGGCACCCGAACACTTCGTCGCAGGCACCGATGCGGTGGCGACGGTGTTCCGCGAGGCCCGCTCGGGCCGCCGAGACTTCATCCGCAAGTCGTTCGCGGGCGCGATGGCCGGTGCCGCGGCCGCAGGCGCCCTGGCCCAGGCGAACGCAGCGCCTGACGCCGGCGACTCCGAGATCCTGAACCTTCCGGCACACACCACAGGCCTTGGCCAGCCGGTCGTCACCGACGGCTACGGCAAGCCCAGCCAATACGAACGCGCCGTGCAGCGCCGGCAGAGCCCGGGGCTGACGCAGACGACGCAGGCGAGCGTCAGCTTTGCGCCGCTGCAAAGCCTGTTCGGCATCGTCACCCCGAGCGGGCTGCATTTCGAGCGACACCACCAGGGCTGGTGGGACATCGACCCGTCCAAGCACCGGCTGATGGTCAACGGCAGCGACGACAAGATGCTGCGCAAGCCGCTGGTGTTCACGGTCGACGAGCTGATGCGACTGCCGAGCGTCAGCCGCTTCCACTTCATCGAGTGCGGCGCCAACACCGGCATGGAGTGGGGCAACGTCGCGGTGCCGACCTGCCAGTACACGCACGGGATGCTGAGCTGCTGCGAGTTCACCGGCGTGCCGCTGAAGATCCTGCTCGACATGGCCGGCGTCGACACCCGGCGCGGTCGCTTCGTGCTGGCCGAAGGCGCCGACGGCTCGGGCATGACGCGCACGATCCCGATGGAGAGGGTCGAGAGCGGCGAGGTGCTCGTCGCCTACGGCCAGAACGGCGAGATGCTGCGGCCCGAGAACGGCTATCCGCTGCGCCTGGTGGTCCCGGGCGTCCAGGGCGTGAGCTGGGTCAAGTACCTGCGCCGGATCGAGGTCGGTGACAAGCCCTACGGCGCGAAGGACGAGGTGCTGCACTACGTCGACCTGATGCCCGACGGCCTGCACCGCCAGTACAGCAGCGTGCAGGAGGTCAAGAGCGTCGTCACCACCCCCAGCGGCGGGCAGGTGCTGCTCGACCGCGGCTTTTATCAGATCAGCGGCCTGGCCTGGAGCGGGCGCGGGCGGATCGCACGGGTCGACGTCTCGGTCGATGGCGGGCGCAACTGGCGGCAGGCGGCGCTGCAGGCACCGGTGCTCGACAAGTGCCTGACGCGCTTCACGCTGCCGTGGGTCTGGGACGGCCAGCCGGCCCTGGTGATGAGCCGGGCCACCGACAGCACCGGCCATGTGCAGCCCCAGTACCGGCAGTTGCGGGCGACCCGCGGCACCCGGTCGATCTACCACAACAACGCGATCCAGACCTGGCTCGTGCAGGCCAGCGGCGAGGTGAAGAATGTCCAGCTCTCGTAGTCGCCGGGCCGCGGGCTGGCTGGCCCCGGGACTGGCATCGATCGTCGTGCTCGGGTGGGTGTTCGCCGGATCCCATGCACTGGCGCAGACCACCGCCTACCCGGGCATCGGCCGCACCGCGACGCCGGCCGAAGTGACGGCCTGGGACATCGACGTGCGGCCCGACTTCCGAGGCCTGCCGCCCGGGCGCGGCTCGGTGGCGCTGGGCATGGAGGTCTGGGAGGCCAAGTGCGCGTCGTGCCACGGGATCTTCGGCGAGAGCAACGAGGTGTTCTCGCCGATCATCGGCGGCACCGCCGCGGCCGACCAGAAGACCGGTCGTGTCGCGCGCCTGCTCGACCCGGGATTCCCGCAGCGCACAACGCTGATGAAGCTGTCCAGCCTGTCGACGCTGTGGGACTACATCAACCGTGCGATGCCCTGGAACGCACCGAAGACGCTGAAGACCGACGAGGTCTACGCCGTCACCGCCTACATCCTGAACCTCGGCGGCATCGTGCCCGATGGCTTTGTGCTGTCCCACGACAACATCGCCGAAGTCCAGCAGCGGCTGCCCAACCGCAACGGCATGACCACCGCACACGCGATGTGGCCCGGCCGCCCGCTCGGCACGCCCAGCCCGCAGAACCGGCGGCCCGACGTCCAGGGCAGCACCTGCATGACGAACTGCGCCGCCGAACCCAAGGTGGCGTCGTTCCTGCCCGACCATGCGCGCAATTCGCACGGCAACCTGGCCGAGCAGCAACGCCCGGTCGGCGCGCAGGTCGGCGCCGACACCACCCGGCCGCCGCCCGCGGCCCTGCCCCCGCGCAGCGCACGCCCTGCCGTGGTGGCCGCTGCAGCAGGGCCGGCCTCGGCCACACCGCCGCATCCGGCCCGCGCGCTGGCGCAGAAGCACCTCTGCCTGGCCTGCCACGGGGTCGAGAACAAGGTCGTGGGCCCGGGTTTGCGAGAGATCGCACGCAAGCACAAGGGGCGGGCGGATGCGGCAGACTATCTGGCGCAAAGGATCGCCAACGGGGGCGTCGGCGTCTGGGGCCCGATCCCGATGCCCGCCCAGCCCCAGGTGCCCGCCGCCGACATCAAGGCCCTGGCCGACTGGCTGGCCGCTGGCGCACCCTGACCGCAGACGATTCCGAATCGACCCGTTCCGTATCGACCATTCCCGCGTCCGCCAAGGACGCCGCTGACGAAGGAGACCCGAAGATGACCACCCGACGCGAGATGCTCGCCACCAGCACCCGGCTGGCTGCCCTTCTGGCTGGCGCAGGCCTGCTGCCCGCCACCGCCCTGGCCGCCTGGAACCAACCCGCGTTCGAGGCCAAGAGCCTGGCCGACGTCGCCAAGGCATTCGGCGGCAGCGCGCCGGTCGAAAGCAAGGACGTCACCGTCTCCGGCCCCGAGATCGCCGAAAACGGCGCCGTCGTGCAGGTCGGTTGCGCCACGACGCTGGCCAACGTCAAGCAGCTGATGCTGCTGGTCGAGAAGAACCCGAACGTGCTCGCGGCCTCGTTCGAGGTCTCGCCCGCGATCGACGCGAACTTCACGACCCGGGTCAAGATGGGGCAGTCCAGCGACGTCTACGCCGTCGCACTGACAACCGACAACAAGGTCTTCTTCGCGAAGAAGGAGATCAAGGTCACCCTCGGCGGCTGCGGCGGCTGAAGGCCGGCAGCGCACTCACCCGAATCAGGAGAAAGACATCATGGCAGACCCGATGCGCATCCGCGCCCAGGCCCAGGGCGACAAGACCACCGTGCGCGTGCTGATGCAGCACGAGATGGAAACCGGTCAGCGCCGCGACAGCGCCGGCAAGACGATTCCCGCCTGGTACATCCAGGAGGTCAGCGCCACGCTCAACGGCAAGAAGGTCCTCGCCGCCGAGTGGGGGCCGTCGATCTCGAAGAACCCGTTCATGCAGTTTGTCGTCAAGGGCGCGAAGGCCGGCGACAAGATCGCCGTGACCTGGAAGGACAACAAGGGCGAGACCCGCACCGACGAGGCCACGGTCACCTGACAGCGCTGGCAGCGGCCCGAAGAACAAACGCACAACAAGCGAGGAGACATGGCAACCACCCGATCGATCCTGCTGGCCGTCGCGATGGCCAGTGCCCTGCTCGCGGCGCCCGCCTGGGCCCAGGCGCAGGCCAAGACCACCGCCGAAGGCATTGCGGAGTACCGCAAGCAGCTCGAGGACGGCAACCCGGCCGAGCTGTTCGAAGCCCGCGGCGAAGGTCTCTGGAAGCAGAAGCGCGGCCCCAAGAACGCCAGCCTCGAGGCATGCGACCTCGGGCAGGGTCCGGGTGTCGTCAAGGGCGCCTTCGTGACCCTGCCGCGGTTCTTTGCCGACACCGGCCGGGTCCAGGACCTCGAGTCACGCCTGCTCACCTGCATGGAGACGCTTCAGGGCCTGAATGCCAAGGAGATCGCCGCGACTCCGTTCGGCCGTGGCGAGCAGCGCAACATGGAAGGCCTGGTCGCCTGGATCTCGGCCGAGTCCAAGGGCCTGCGCTTCAACCTGCCGCAGGGCCATGCCCAGGAACGGCAGATGTACGAGGCCGGCAAGCGCGTGTTCTTCTTCCGCGCCGGCACGCATGATTTCTCCTGCTCCTCATGCCACGGCATCGAGGGCCAGCGCATCCGCCTGCAGGACCTGCCGCTTCTGACCAAGAACCCGGGCGACGGCGTCGGCTTCGCGGCCTGGCCGGCCTACCGCGTGTCCAGTGGCGAGCTCTGGGGCATGCAGCGGCGCCTGAACGACTGCTACCGGCAGCAGCGCTTCCCGTTCCCGGGCTACGCCTCGGACGTGACCATCGCGCTCGGCGTCTACATGGGCGTCAATGCCAAGGGCGCGCAGTCGATCGCGCCGTCGATCAAGCGCTGAATGGGGTCATGACCATGAATCAACTCATCTTGCGCGGCAGCCTGCTGGCCGCCGCAGCGCTGGCCCTGGGCGGCTGCGCCACCGAAGCTGCGGCACCCGCGGTGGATCTCGACAAGCTCGCGGCGCAAATGATCGCCTCGTCGTTCCGCGACCAGGGCATCGCCACGACGGCGCGGCTCAAGCAGGATCTCGCGAACGCCGCATGCTCGTCCGAGAAGGCCCCCGACGACGCGACGGCCGAGCGCATCATGGCCGAGGCCCGCGCGACCGTGAAGTGGCCTGCCGGAGGGGTCTACCTCGGCGACTGGCGCGAAGGCGAGCGCATCGCGCAAAGCGGCCGCGGCATGACCTGGACCGACACCTCGGCGGCAGCCAGCGCCAACGGCGGCAACTGCTACAACTGCCACCAGATCAGCAAGCAGGAGATCAGCTACGGCACCATCGGCCCGAGCCTCTGGAACTACGGCAAGACCCGCGGCATCACCGGCCTGGACTCGCCCACCGCGCAGCCGATCTTCGAGTACACCTGGATGAAGCTCTGGAACGCGCGCAGCTACAACGCCTGCACGACGATGCCGCGCTTCGGTCACGCCGGGCTGATGAACGAGACCCAGCTCCGCCACCTGATGGCGCTGCTGCTGGATCCGAAATCGCCCGTCAACCAATGAGGCCTCTGCGGTGACGATTTCCAGGCGCGAGTTCGCGCAGGTGCTGGCCAGTGCCAGCGTCGCCGGCATGGCGCTGTCGCGCTGGGCCGAGGCCGATGCGGCCAGCGCCGAGCAGGGTCTCTACGACCTGCCGCCGCTGGGTACGGGTGCCGGTCATGTGAGCCTGCTGCACATGACCGACTGCCACGCGCAGTTGCTGCCGCTGCACTTCCGCGAACCGAGCGTGAACCTCGGCGTCGCCGGCATGGCCGGGCAGATGCCGCACCTGGTCGGCGAACACCTGCTCAAGCGCGCCGGCGTGCGCCCGGGCAGCGCGCTGGCGCATGCCTACACCTTCATCGACTTCGAGCGCGCGGCGCGGCGCTACGGACGGGTCGGCGGCTTCGCCCACCTGGCGACGCTGGTCAAGCGCATGAAGGCCAGCCGCCCCGGTGCGCTGCTGCTCGACGGTGGCGACACCTGGCAAGGCAGCGCCACGAGCCTGTGGACGAATGCCCAGGACATGGTCGATGCCTGCCTCGCGCTCGGCGTCGACGTGATGACCGGGCACTGGGAATTCACCTTCGGCATGGAGCGCGTCAAGCAGATCGTCGAGCGCGACTTCAAGGGGCGACTCGACTTCGTCGCCCAGAACGTCAAGACCACCGACTTCGGCGACCCGGTGTTTGCGCCGTACACGCTGCGCGAGATCAACGGCGTCAAGCTCGCCATCGTCGGCCAGGCCTTCCCGTACACGCCGATCGCCAACCCGCGCCACCTGGTGCGCGACTGGGAATTCGGCATCCAGGACCAGAACCTGCAGAAGGTGGTCGACGAAGCCCGTGCCCAGGGCGCGGCGCTCGTGGTGCTGCTCAGCCACAACGGCATGGACGTCGACCTGAAGCTCGCCGGCCGCGTGCGGGGCCTCGACGCGATCCTGGGCGGCCACACCCATGACGGCGTGCCGGTGGCCGTGCCGGTGGCCAACGGCGGCCCCACGGCCGGCGGCACCACGCTCGTCACCAACGCCGGCAGCAACGGCAAGTTCCTGGGGGTGCTGGACCTGCACGCGCAGGGCGGCAAGCTCGTGAACTGGCGCTACCGGCTGCTGCCGGTCTTTGCCAACCAGCTGCGGCCCGACCCGGCCATGCAGGCCTTGATCGACAAGGTCCGCGCGCCCTACGCCAGCAAGCTGGCCGAGACGCTCGCCGTCACCGACGGCCTGCTGTACCGCCGAGGCAACTTCAACGGCAGCTGGGACCAGCTGGTCTGCGACGCGCTGATGGACGTGCGCGGCGCCGAGATCGCGTTCAGCCCGGGCTTCCGCTGGGGCACGACACTGCTGCCAGGACAGGCGATCACGCGCGAGCTGATGATGGACCAGCTCGCCATCACCTACCCGCATGCCACGGTGACCGAGATGACGGGCGAGTTCATCAAGACCGTGCTCGAGGACGTGGCCGACAACCTGTTCAACCCCGACCCCTACTACCAGCAAGGGGGCGACATGGTGCGGGTGGGCGGCATGAGCTATGCGCTGAACCCGACCGCAGCCATGGGCTCGCGGATCTCGGACATGCGCCTGGCCGGCAAGCCCATCGAGGCCGGCAAGCGCTACAAGGTCGCGGGTTGGGCGCCGGTGGCCGAAGACGCCGCCAGCGCCGGCCATCCGCCGGTCTGGGACGTCGTCGAAGGCTGGCTCAAGAGCCGCCCGGCCGGCCGCGTGTCGCCACGCAAGATCAACACCCCGCGCCTGATCGGCATGCAGGGCAACCCCGGACTGGCCTGAAACCGCGGCCCCGGCCATCCGCGAGGAGACTGCCGATGAAAGCACGACAACCCCTGATCGCTGCCGTGCTCCTCACCGTGGCGATGGCCACGGCCTGGGCCCAGGACACGGTGATCTATCACATCGACAACACCGCCGCCCAGGCGACCAAGGGCCTGCGCAACATGCGCAACCACCTGGATGTCGACCCCTCAGCGAAGATCACCGTGGTGACCCATGCCGATGGCATCGACTTCCTGATGGAAGGCGCCAAGGATGCGGCCGGCAACCCCTATGCCTCGCTGGTGTCGGCGCTGGTGGCACGCGGCGTGCGCTTCGAGATCTGCGAGATCACGCTGCGCAACCGCAACCTCAAGCGCGAGCAGTTCGTCCAGGAAGCCGAGTTCACGCCCTCGGGCGTGGTCCGGGCGACCAAGCTGCAGAAGCAGGGCTTCGCGTACATCAAGCCCTGAGCGCGGGCCGCCCCCCTGCGACCCGCGGGCATCGCCGACCCCCGCATGCTGCCGACACTTGAAGCCCTGGTCGAGCAGCACGGCGTGCAGGCCGTGCTTCTGGCGTTTGGTCTGGCCATCGGGCTTGCTTTCGGGTTCCTGGCTCAGCGCTCGCGCTTCTGCCTCCGCTCGGCGACGATCGAGTTCTCGCGCCAGCGCTCGGGCGGCCGGCTGACGGTCTGGTTGTTCGCGTTTGGCGGTGCCATCGTGTTCACACAGGCATTGGTGCTCGCTGGCGCGTTTGACAGCAGCCAGGCACGCCAGATCGCCGCACGCGGCAGCCTGTCCGGTGCCGCGCTGGGCGGCGCGCTGTTCGGGGCCGGCATGATCCTGGCGCGCGGCTGCGCCAGCCGCCTGCTGGTGCTTGCGGGCCAGGGCAACCTGCGCTCGATGCTCTCGGGGCTGGTGTTCGCCGTCACCGCGCTGGCGGCCACCAGCGGCGCCCTGGCGCCTTTGCGGCTGGCACTGGGCGAGGCCTGGACCGTGCCCGGTGGCGGCGACCGCGACCTGCTGGCGCGATTCGGTGCCGGCCACGGCCATGCCCTGGCCTTCGGGCTGGTGTGGCTCATCGCGGCCGTGTTCTGGGCCCGCCGCCAGCGGGTCAGCGCCTGGGGCTGGGCCGGCGCCCTCGGTGTCGGGGCCACGGTCGCGGCGGCGTGGTGGGCCACGGCGGCTGTCGCCCGCGCCAGCTTCGAGCCACTGGCGCCGCAATCGCTGACCTTCGCCGGCCCGTCTGCCGAGGTCCTGTCGCGCGTGCTGGTGGCGAGCGAGCGGGCACCGGGTTTCGAGGTCGGCCTGGTGGCCGGTGTCTTTGCGGGATCCTTCATCGCCGCGTTGCTCTTTCGAGAACTGCGGGTCGAGGCCTTCGAAGGTGCCGCGAGCATGCAGCGCGCGCTCGCCGGGGCCGTGTTGATGGGATTCGGCGCCACCCTGGCCGGTGGTTGTGCCGTCGGCGCGGGGCTCACCGGAGCGTCCGTGTTCACGGTCACCGCCTGGGTTGCCCTCGCCGCGATGTGGGCTGCAGCCGCCCTGACCGACCGCTTGGTCGACGCCCAAGGCCCAGCACCGCCGACCGTGCATCCGCAACGGCCACTTCACTCGCAACAGCCTCATTCGAACCGAGCACCATGACGTCATCCAGAGCATTGCTTCGCGGCCTGGGCTTCCTGGCCCTGGCCAGCCTCGCGCAGCTGAGTCCCGCACCCCTGCTGGCGGCCCAGGACGCCATGGCTCGCGCACAAGAGATCGTCAGCGGCAAGTGCTTCCTCTGCCACGGGCCGCAAGGCGAGAGCTCCAGCCCGCTGTTCCCGCGGCTGGCGGGCCAGCATGCCGCCTACACGCAGCGCCAGTTGGCCGACTACCGCTCCGGGCGCCGGAAGAGTTCGGCGATGCAACCCATGGTCAACGACCTGAGCGATGCGGACTTTGCGGCGCTGGGCCGCTGGTTCGAAAGCCAGCCGGTGCATGCGCACGAGGTCGAGGACCCCGAGCTTGCCGGCATGGGCCGCTTCATCTACCTGCGCGGCAACCGCTACTCGGGTGTCGCGGCCTGCGCCACCTGCCACGGTCCCAAGGGCGCCGGCACCGAGGTGCTGCCACGACTGGCCGGGCAACATGCCCAGTACACCGAGAACCAGCTCAAGGCCTTCAACAAGCGCGAGCGCACCAACGACAACGCCGTGATGCACACCATCGCCGCGAAGATGACCGAACTCGAGATCAAGGCCGTCGCGGCCTACATCTCCGGCCTGCAGTGAGCAGGCCTCCGGATCAGATCGCCAGCATGTCGGCCCAGATGTTGTCGGCCCACGAAAGCCCGTAGCGACCCTCGAGCTGGTTGGCTGCGCTGCTGACGCCGCCGGAGCCGGGCACCGTCTTGAAGGTCTTGTCGACGCCGTCGTACTGGTGCACGCTGGCGACGTGGATGACCTCGCTGGCGCTGACGAAGCTGTAGCAGGTGTTCATGACCACCGGCGTCGGGTTGACGGCCTCGCCCTTGAGCAGCTGGATGATCGCCGCCACCGCGACCTTGGCGTGCTGGTTGGCCATGTGGCCGCTCTTGGGCATCGCCGGTGCCGACATGGTCGAGTCGCCCAGCACGTGCACGAAGGGCGCCGCGGTGGACTCCATCGTCAACCAGTTGACCCCGCACCAGCGGTTGTTGACGTTGACCAGGCCCGAGCTGCGGGCGATGTCGCCGGCACGCTGCGGCGGCACGACGTTGAGCACGTCGGCCTTCACGTCCTCGAACTCGAGCTTGGCGACGACGCTGCCGGTGCCGACGCTCACTTCCTTCAGCACCGCGTTCGGGCGGTACTCGAGCGTGCCGGCGTAGCGGTCCTTGAACGCCTTCTCGAACAGGGCCTTCTTGCTCTGGACCTCGGGGTTGGCGTCGAGCACCAGCAGCTTGGCCCGCGGCTTGGCCTGCTTGAGGTAGGCCGCGACCATGCAGGCACGCTCGTAGGGCCCGGGTGGGCAGCGGTAGGGCACGAGCGGAATGCTGAGCGCGAAGACCCCACCGTCGGGCAGGTCCTCGAGCTGCTTGCGCAAGCCCACGGTCTGCGGCCCGGCCTTCCAGGAGTGCAAGACCCGACCGGAGTCCATCGCGGCCTGCAGGCCGCCGACCTGATCGGCCATGAAGTCCACGCCCGGGCTGACGACCAGGCGGTCATAGGCGATCTCGCTGCCGCCGGCCAGGCGGACCTTCTTGCCGGCGACGTCGATGGCGCTGACGTCGCCCTGCACGACCTTGACGCCCAGCGCGCGCAAGCCGTCGTAGCCGCGGGTCACGTCGCTGATCCGGCGATAGCCGCCGATCACGAGGTTGCTGATCGGGCACGACACGAAGCCGGTGTTGCGCTCGACGAGGGTGACGTCGACATTGCCGCCCCAGAGCTTGAGGTAGCGCGCCGCCGTGGCGCCACCGAAACCGCCGCCGACGATGACGACACGCCCGATGGACGGGCCGCTGCCGGGGCTGCTGGCGCAGCCGACCAGCGTGAGGCCACCGAGGGCCAGGCCGGCACCGAGCAGGCCGCGGCGCGAAAGCAGACGTTCGAGGGTACGGTCGTTCATGGTGAGGTGCTCCTGGCGCGTCACTTGGCCGCCACGGGTTTCTGGGCCGCGAAGTACGCCGCGACGAGGCGGATCTGCTCGTCGGTGTAGCCCTTGGCGATCTGGTGCATGATGGTCGCGGGCATGGCGCCGGACTTGTAGTCGGCCATCGCGCTGACGATCTTCTCGGCCGAGACGCCCGCCAGGGACTTCATCTCGCCACGTGCGTTGCCGTTGGTGCCGTGGCAGTTGGCGCAGGTGGCCGCGAGGTTGCGCGCCAGATGGGGGTGCGGGTTGGCCGTGGGTGCAGCAGCAGCCGGTGGCGTCTGCGCCAGGGCGGGCAGCGCGGTCAGCAGACCGATGGCCGTGGCGGCAGCCAGGCTCAAGGGCTTGGGCATGTTCATCTCTCCGGTGGGGGCGACAAGGTCGGCGGATTCTGGCGTCAGGCAAGCAACGGCAATTGCCGAAGCTTCCTTGCGGATCTAATATCGGTCCATGCGAATGTACGGTTTAAAGCCCCACGGCCCGAATCGTGGAAACCCGGGAGGCCCTGCGGTGACGCGCCGGTCCGTCCTCGGCGGCATGACAGGCGTCGGCACCCTGGGCGCGTTGTGCGCACTGGGTGCGCCACCGGCAACGGCCACCGAGCCCGGGTCGCGAGTGGCCTGGCCCGAGGTGGCGCTGCTCGACGGCAGCCGGCTGGTTCCGGCGCAGTGGACCGCGGGTTCAGCGGTCGTGGTGTTCTGGTCCACCACCTGCCCGTTCTGCCGCCGTCACAACCAGCACGTCGAGAAGCTGCACCGCGCCGCCAGGGCCGCCGCCGCTGCGGGCCAGGCCGCCCCTCGTGTGCTGAGCGTGGCGCGCGACCGGGACGCCGACGTCGTGCGTCGTTATGTCCAGGCCCAGGGCTACAGCTTTCCGGTCACGATGGCCTACGCCGAGTTGGCAAAGGCGACGAGTCAACGCAACATGATTCCACTGACCGTGACGGTCGACCGCGCGGGCCGCCTGCGCCAGGCCATCCCGGGCGAGATGTTCGAGGAGGACGTGATGGAACTGATGGCACTGGCGGCCGCATGAACGGTGCCGACGACGACAGCGACGAAGTGTTCGCCTCGGCTGCGGAACTGTTCAAGCTGATGTCGACGCCGATCCGGCTGAAGATCATCAGCGCGCTGTGCGGACACGAAAAGAACGTCTCTCAGCTGCTGACCGAGATCGACACCACGCAACCCAACATGAGCCAGCACCTGGCGGCGCTGCACCGCGCGGGTGTGCTGGCACGGCGGCGCGATGCGACGCAGATCTACTACCGCATCGGCAGCGAGCGCGCCGCGACGCTGTGCCGGGCGGTCTGCATGCAGATCGCGATCGAGCGCGACAGCGACGTTCCGGCCGCCGACCGGCTGCTGCCGCTCGCCGCACCTTGAGGCGCTTGCAGGCGCGCGGCGCTACAGGCGACCTTACAAGCGTCCCATGGGGCGGAACGGAAACACCCGCATCAGCAGCCGGGTCGGCCATTGCAGCAAGGCCCGGTCGTGGTCCTCGGCCGCGGTGTTGAAGAGCTGGCGGCCGAAGCCGATCTGCGCATTCGCCTGCTGCCACGAGTCGAACGCGGCCTTCACGTCCGGACGGTTGCGCAGCTCCAGATGGCTGTCGAGCAGTGCGAAGACGCGGCTGCTGCTGGGTGCGAGTTGCGCCTCGGCGGCCACCCAGGCCGCGGCGGCGACGGCGTCCAGCGGCTGGGCGGCCATGGCCTCCAGGGTGCGTGCCGCTTCGGTCTGGTGAGCCAACCATTGGTCGAGCGCGCGGTGTTCGGCCGCCAGCGGCTCGCGCATCGCCGTCAGCAAGGGATCGAAGGCGGCGTGGCGCTGCCGGGCCCCGGCCAGGGCCGGCTGCCAGGCCCCGATGGCCTGGTTGCGCAGCGCCATCAGCCGGTTGTAGGCACCGACCATCCACAGCACCAGCACCGCCGCCACCCCCAGCACGGCCCAGGCGCCGGGCCCGATACCGGCAAGCCACTCCAGGGCCAGGGCCAGCCAGCCGGTGTCGGTGGCGGCCTGGACAGGATCGACCGGCTTCAGCACCTGTGCTTCAAGCCAGCTTGAACGGCAGCTCGCGCAGCCGGCGGCCGGTCAGCTTGGCGATGGCATTGGCCCAGGCCGGCGCCAGCGGCGGCAGGCCGGGCTCGCCCATGCCCGTGGGCGAGTCACTGCTCGACACGACATGCACCGCCACCGGCGGCACACCCGACATGCGAGGGACCTGGAAGTCGAAGAAGTTGCTCTGCTCGACGACGCCATCCTTCAGCGTGATGGCACCTCCGGGCAGGCACATCGACATGCCCATGACCACCGCGCCCTGCACCTGGGCCTCCACGGCGCGCGGGTTGACAGCGAAGTTGCAATGCACGCCCGCCGTCACCTTGACGAGCCTGGTTTCGGTGCCAGCGACCGTCGCCTCGACGACCATCGCGACCACCGAGCCGAAGCTCTCGTGGACCGCGACGCCAAACGCGGTGCCGGCGGGCAGCGCCTTCCTGCCGTAGCCGCTTTCGGCGACCGCCAGGTCCAGCGCCGCGCGGTGGCGCGGATGGCGATTGCCGAGCTGCGCCCGGCGCCATTCGACCGGGTCGATCCCGGCGGCCTGCGCGATCTCGTCGACCAGGGTCTCCATCACGTAGGCGGTGTGGGTGTGGCCGACCGAGCGCCACCACAGCACCGGCACATTGGCCTGGGTGTGGTGCACCTCCAGCTTCAGCGGCAACCGGTAGGGCGAATCGGCGACGCCCTCGACGGTGACGTTGTCGATGCCGTCCTTGACCATGAAGGCCTCGAAGGGCGTGCCCATCAGGATGCTCTGGCCGACGATGCGGTGCTGCCAGGCCTCGATGGCTCCGTTGGCGGCCAGGCCGATCTCGGCGCGGTGCACGTGGCTCGGGCGGTAGTAGCCGCCCTTGATGTCGTCCTCTCGGCTCCACATCACCTTCAGCGGCCCCTTGCCGCCGCTGGCGCGCCAGGCCCTGGCGACTTGCGCCGCCTCGACCAGGTAGTCCGAGCTCGGCACCGCGCGGCGGCCGAATCCACCCCCGGCCATCATCGTGTCCAGCCGCACCTGCTCGGGCGCGAGGCCCAGCGTGCGGGCCACGGCCGCATGGTCCACGGTCTGGAACTGGGTGCCGCTCCAGACCCGGCACAGCGTCGCCGCGCCTTCGCCCTGCACGTCGATGACGCAGTTCAGCGGCTCCATCGGCGCATGCGCCAGGTACGGGAAGCGGTACTCGGCGCTGAGCTTGCGCGGCGCGCCGGCGAGCTTGGCGGCGTCGAACGGCGTGCCGCCCTTGACCGGCGCGTTGCGCCCGGGCTGCTGCGCCAGTTGCACGTAGTTCGCGAGTTGGGTGGCGCTGTCGGTGCGGGTCAGGCCCTCCAGATTCCACTTCGGCGCCAGCGCGTCGCGTCCCTGGCGCGCCGCCCAGTAGCCGTCGGCCACCACCGCCACGCCGCGCCCGCCACGATCCAGGTCGACCTCGAAGGCAGCCTGCACGCCACGCACCTTCATTGCCGCGGCGGCGTCGAAGGAGGCCACCTTGCCACCCCAGACCGGCGGCCTGGCCACGAGCACCGTCTTCAGCCCCGGCAGCAGCGCCTTGCTCGCCGGGTCGACGCCCAGGTCGATGCCGTAGCCCTGCCGGCCGCGGGCGATCTGGCGGGCGTTCTTGCGCGTCTGCGGCTTGCCGAGCAGCGTGTAGTCGGCGGGCTTCTTCAGCGTCACCTGGTTCGGCACCGGCTCGGCCATCGCGGCGGCTGCAAGTTCGCCGAAGTGCAAACGCTGGCCTGCGGCCGGGCCGCTGACGATGCCTTTGGCCACGGTGATGCCGGTGGGCGCGACGTTCCAGCGCTTGGCGGCGGCGCCAACGAGCATGGCGCGCGCCCGGGCGCCGATCTCGCGGTACTGGACCCAGGAGTTGGCGACCGAGCTCGAGCCGCCCGTCATCTGCATGCCGAACACCGGGTCGGCATAGGCCATGCCGGCCGGCGCCAGCGCGCCCGAGACCTTGGACCAGTCGGCATCCATCTCCTCGGCCACCAGCATCGGCAGCACCGTGTTGACGCCCTGGCCGAAGTCGAGCCGGTTGACCTGCACCGTGACCGAGCCATCGCCCGCGATGGCGACAAACGGCCCCGGCATCTGGCTGGGTTTCAGCTCGGTGCCTGCGGCGGCCTGGGCCTCGGCACCGTCGGGCGCGATGGCCAGGGCAAAGGCAAACGGCGCGGCGCCGGCCATGGCGCCGGAGATCTTGATGAAGCGGCGGCGAGTGGGCTCGCCGGCCGGGGGCTGTGACTCGTGGGCGGCACGGGCCGCGCGATCGAACAGGGCATGCATGGCTTGAAGGCTCCGGGTGTTCGTGGGCGGATGGCCGGGTCAGGCCAGGGCCTTGGCAGCGTCGTGGATCGCCGCGCGGATGCGCTGGTAGGTGCCGCAGCGGCAGATGTTGCCGGCCATGGCCGCATCGATGTCGGCGTCGCTGGGCTTGCGGTTGCGCTTGAGCAGCGCGGTGGCGCTCATGATCTGGCCGCTCTGGCAGTAGCCGCACTGCGCCACGTCGTGCGCGACCCAGGCGTCCTGCACCGCACGGCCGGTGCGGTCCAGCTCCATCGCCTCGATGGTCTGCACGCGCCGGCCGGCCACCGCCGACACCGGCGTCACGCAACTGCGCACGGCCTGGCCGTCGACGTGCACCGTGCACGCGCCGCACTGCGCGGCGCCGCAGCCGAACTTGGTGCCGGTCAGGCCGGCGGATTCGCGCACTGCCCAGAGCAGTGGCATCTGCGGATCGACGGCCAAGTTCACGCCCTGGCCGTTGAGGTTGAACCGAACCGGTTGAGGGCTGCTCATCGTCGCGAACTCCTGGCTGGCGTGGTGCCTGGGTGGCACCGTGAGCCGACGACGATAGCGCGCAAGCAATAGGCGCGCAGGCAGCGTTCAGTTACGAATCTCGCCTTGACCGAGCACGACCCACTTCAGCGACGTCAACCCCTCCAGCCCGACCGGCCCACGGGCGTGGAACTTGTCGGTGCTGATGCCGATTTCGGCCCCCAGCCCGTACTCGAAGCCGTCGGCGAAACGGGTGCTGGCGTTGACCATCACGCTGGCCGAATCGACCTCGCGCAGGAAGCGCATCGCATTCGCGTGGTTCGTCGTCAGGATGGCGTCGGTGTGGTGCGAGCCGTATCGCGCGATGTGGGCCATCGCTTCATCCAGGCTGCCGACGAGCCGGAGGCTGATGATCGGCGCCAGGTACTCGGTCGCCCAGTCGTCTTCGGTCGCGGGTACGAGGTCCGCGCCGCTCAGCTGGGCCGACTGCAGGATGGCCAGGCTGTCCGCACAGCACCGCATCTGCACGCCCTTTGCCGCAAACAGGGCCCCGATGCGCGGCAGGAACGCGCTGGCCTGTGCCCGGTGCACGAGCAGCGACTCGGCGGCGTTGCAGGGGCTGTACTTCTGCGTCTTGGCGTTGTCGGTCACGCGCACGGCCAGATCGAGGTCGACCTCGGCGTCGACATAGACGTGACAGTTGCCGTCCAGGTGCTTGATCACCGGCACCCGGGCCTCGCGGCTGATGCGCTCGATCAGGCCTTTGCCCCCGCGCGGCACGATCACGTCCACCGAGGCCGGGTCGGCGATCAGCAGGCCGACGGCAGCGCGGTCGGTGGTTTCGATGAGCTGAACGGCCTCGCCCGGCAACCCGGCCTCGACGAGCGACTCGCGCACGACGGCGGCGAGCGCGAGGTTGCTGTGGATGGCTTCGGAGCCCCCGCGCAGGATGCAGGCGTTGCCGCTCTTGATGGCCAGCGACGCGGCCTCGATGGTCACGTTCGGCCGGCTCTCGTAGATCATGCCGAAGACCCCGAGCGGCACGCGCATGCGGCCGACCGAGATGCCGCTCGGCCGGCGCTTGAGCTCGGTGATCTCGCCCACCGGATCGGCCATCGCCGCGATCTGCTCGCAGCCTTCGGCCACCGTCGAGACGATGGCCGGCGTCAGCTTCAGCCGGTCCTGCAGCGGCGCTGCGAGTCCGGCGGCGGCGGCGGCCGCGAGGTCCTTCGCGTTCGCCGCGGCCAGCCCGGCAGCCTGCTCGCGCAGCCGTCGCGCCAGCGCACGCAATGCGGTGTCCTTGGCCGCACTCGGCGCGGCGGCCATCGCCGTGGCGGCGCGCCGCGCGGCGGCGCCGACATGGGCCATGTAGGCAGGCAGGTCGGTAGGGTGCATGGGCGGAATTGTCGGCCCTCGCCGCAGGGCCTCCGCAGCGCAGGGCGGCACCGGGCCGCATACAGTTCGACGCCCTGGTACAGCTTTGGGAGCAAACCTTGAGCTTCTCTTCCGAGATCGTCGCTGCCTCGAATTCAGGTCTGGCAGCCGCCCAGGCCTCGGCCCTGACCCAAGGGCTGCAAGGCCCGGCACTCGGCGCAGCCAAGCTGGAGGGCCGCTGGATCGGTATCGGGGAGCTGCTGTCCTTGCCCAGTGTGACCGGACGCCGTGCCGAGGTGCAGTCGAAGATCAGGTCGCT
>Ga0068877_10001705_pt1 | contig 17978 bp, 14 predicted proteins | sample NOAtaG_FD_66437 | JGI IMG/M metagenome (GOLD analysis project Ga0068877, IMG submission 66437) | Freshwater lake microbial communities from Lake Erie, under a cyanobacterial bloom - NOAA_Erie_Diel6S_1000h metaG | ecosystem: Environmental > Aquatic > Freshwater > Lake | place: USA: Ohio, Lake... | reverse complement strand
GCGCTCGATCAGCGGGTCGGCCTCGGCCTCGATGCGGTTGATGCGGATCCCCGTCTGGCGCGTGAAGTCGTCGTAGAGCGCCTGGTCGGTGTTGTAGTGGCGCGAGGAATAGAGGTTCAGAACGCGCTCCTGCGCGCGCGCGCGACGCGGCGCGGCGCCGGCCAGCGCGGTGGCGGCGAGCAGTCCGCCCAGCGTGGCGCGGCGGCGGAGGGCGGGGCGGGGGAGGGTCATGGCCGTTCCCTGGGATCGGGCTCAGTTGCGAACCATTCGCAACTGGAGCCGAATATGGCCCCTGCCACGCTCCTCCGCAATTGCGAATGGGTTGCAACATCCGCGCGACCGCCATGCGTCCCGCCCATCCGCCCCCGAACCCCTGCAAGGCCCCGATGCTGCGCTGCAAGAGCGCGCTTGGCGCGGCGGGGGCGCGGGAGTAGGTTCCGGCCGCATTTCGGGTTCCGGGCCTGGGTCGCGACCGCGATCCGCGCCCGGGCGCGTTCGGACCGGACCCCCGCTCCACGCCCCCCGATCCGATCCAGGACAAGGCCGCGCCGCATGGAACTGCGTAACCTCGCGATCATCGCCCATGTCGACCACGGCAAGACGACCCTGGTCGACCAGCTGCTCAGGCAGGCCGGGACCTTCCGCGCCAACCAGCAGGTCGCCGAGCGCGCGATGGACTCCAACGACCTCGAGCGCGAGCGCGGGATCACCATCCTCGCGAAGTGCACCTCGGTCGTGTGGAAGGACGTGCGCCTCAACATCGTCGACACGCCGGGCCACGCCGACTTCGGCGGCGAGGTCGAGCGCATCATGTCGATGGTCGATGGCTGCGTGGTCCTCGTCGACGCGGCCGAGGGGCCGATGCCGCAGACGAAGTTCGTGACCATGAAGGCGCTGGCCGCGGGGCTGCGGCCGATCGTGGTCATCAACAAGGTCGACCGCCCCGACGCGCGCGCCACCGACGTCCACAACGAGGTGTTCGACCTCTTCTCGATCCTCGGCGCGACCGAGGAGCAGCTCGACTTCCCGACGCTCTTCGCCTCGGGCCGCAGCGGCTGGGCCGCGACCTCGCTCGACGCGCCGCGCGTCGACCTCGCGCCGCTCTTCGACCTCATCGTCGACTACGTGCCGCCGCCGCGGCGCGACCTCGACAAGCCGTTCTCGATGCTCGTGACGATGCTCGACGCGGATCCCTACCTGGGCCGCGTGCTGACGGGCCGCGTCCACACGGGGCGCGCGAAGGTCAACATGGCGATCAAGGCCATGACCCGCGACGGCGCGCTGATCGAGGACGCGCGCGCGACCAAGCTGCTCGCCTTCCGGGGGCTCGAGCGCGTGCCGGTCGACGAGGTGGAGGCGGGCGACCTGATCGCCATCGCCGGCCTGACCAAGGCGACGGTGGCCGACACGCTCTGCGATCCCTCCATCGCGACGCCGATCCCGGCGACGCCGATCGACCCGCCGACGCTGTCGATGACCTTCTCGATCAACGACTCGCCGCTGGCGGGCCGCGAGGGCTCGAAGGTGCAGAGCCGCGTCATCCGCGAGCGCCTGCTGCGCGAGGTCGAGGGCAACGTCGCGATCCGCGTCCAGATGACCGCCGACGCCGACGCCTTCGAGGTCTCCGGCCGCGGCGAGCTCCAGCTCGGCGTGCTGGTGGAGACGATGCGCCGCGAGGGCTTCGAGCTGTCGATCTCGCGCCCGCGCGTGATCTTCAAGTCCGACCCGCAGACGGGCCAGCGCCTCGAGCCGATCGAGGAGGCCCTGGTCGACGTCGACGACGCCTATGTCGGCGTGGTGGTGGAGAAGATCAGCCAGCGCAAGGGCGAGCTCGTCGACATGCGGCCCTCGGGCGGCGGCAAGACGCGCGTGGTCTTCCACGTGCCGACGCGCGGCCTGATCGGCTACCACGGCGAGTTCCTCACCGACACGCGCGGCACGGGCATCATGAGCCGCATCTTCCACGGCTACGCGCCGTGGAAGGGCAACATCGAGGGGCGGCGCAACGGCGTCCTGATCTCCAACGGCGACGGCGACGCCGTGACCTACGCGCTCTGGTACCTGGAGGAGCGCGGCTGGCTGATGATCGACGCGGGCACGCGCGTCTACGCCGGCATGATCATCGGCGAGCACAGCCGCGAGAACGACCTCGAGGTGAACCCGCTGCGCGCCAAGCAGCTCACCAACTTCCGCGCCTCGGGCAAGGACGACGCGGTGAAGCTGACGCCGCCGCGCATCCTCACCCTCGAGCAGGCGATCGCCTATATCGGCGACGACGAGCTGGTCGAGGTGACGCCGAAGTCGATCCGCCTGCGCAAGCGCCTGCTCGATACGCACGAGCGCAAGAAGGCCTCGCGCTCCGCCGAGGCGGGCTGAGGCGATCGCGCCCTACGCGTAGTTCGAGATCTCGACGAGGTTGCGGTCGGGGTCGCGGACATAGATCGAGAGGATCGGCCCCGTCGCGCCGGTGCGCGGGACCGGCCCTTCCTCCACCGCGATGCCCAGCGCCGCCAGGCGCGCCGCGACCTCCGCGACCGGGACGTCCGAGACGAAGCAGAGATCGGCCGAGCCCGGCGTCGGCGCGGCGGCCCTCGGCGAGAACTCCCTGCCGCGCTGGTGCAGGTTGATCTTCGCGTCGCCGAAGCGCAGCGCATGGCGGCCGGCGCCGAACGTCTCGTGCCGCATGCCGAGCGCGCCCACGTAGAAGGCGACGCTCGCCTCGATGTCCTCCACGGTAAGGACGAGATGGTCGAGCCTGCTGATCATCGGGTCGTCTCCTGCAGGGGTTCGTCCGCGAAGGGCGGCAGCCGCGTGCGGCGGCCGGTCGCCAGCGCGTCGAGGGTCATGCGCAGCGGCGCGAGGTCGGCCTCGCCGCGCCCCTCGCGCAGCAGCGCGGCGAAGCGCGCATAGAGGAAGGCGTACTCCGCGCGCGGCCGGTCGACGACGACCGCGCCATCGACCACGAGCCGGCCGCCGCTGTCGAGCAGCTCGAGCCGATGCCCGCAGGTCGTCTCGATGCGCAGCTCGCGCTGGTGCTCGCCGCGATGGCTCCAGTCCATGCGGACCTCCATCGGTGCGTCGCCGTCGGGCGATCCCAGCCGCAGCACGGCCGAGATCGGCGCCGCGTGGTTTGCCGCGACGCGCAGCTCCGCGGACCGGACGAAGGGCGGATCGGCGAAGAGGCGGCTGACCACCGACAGCGCGTTGATGCCCATGTCGAAGACGCCGAGGCCATCGGCCTGCCAGATCCAGTCCTGGTCGGGATGGAACCTGCGGAAATCCTCGCTCCAGTCGATGCGCAGCGCGGCGACCCGCCGGCCGGCGAGGAAGCGGCGCGCCGCCTCGACCGCCTCGTTGCACTGCGAGTGCCAGGTCGCGAAGAGCACGCGTCCCTCGCGCGCGGCGAGGGCGACCAGCGCCTCGGCCTCGCCCATCGTCGCGGCGGGCGGCTTCTCCAGCAGCACGTGCTTGCCGGCGCGCAGGACGTCGCGCGCGATCGCGAAGCGCGCGGCGGGCGGCGTGCAGATCGCCACCGCGTCGAGGGCGCAGGACGCGAGCATCGCGTGGTGGTCGCCATGCACCTCGAGCCCCGCGACGCCGGGGCCGCCGCCGAGGCTCGCGAGCCCGGCAAGGCGGAAGGCGGGATCGCCCGCGATCGCGGGCAGGTGCCGCGCACGCGCGACCTGCCCGAGGCCGACGACTCCGATGCGTATCGCCATTGCGGCCGCTCCTGGAACGAGACCGGCGCGAGGATACGACAGCCCGGCGGTGAATTCCCCGACATGCGTGGTCGCCGCGCGACGCGATCGGCGCCTCACCGCCAGACCCCGCGCTCCGCGCCTGGCCGCGAGCACCATTGCCCTCCCCGTCGCCGCGCTGCCGCGCGGCGCCACCCCTCCCATCCGCGCTTCGCGCGGACGGGAGGGGAGCCAGAGGGCGGGGCCATCCGCGCTTGGCGCGGACGGGAGGGGAGTGGGGGGGACCTGGCTCCTCCCCTGGCCGCGCGGCAGCGCGGCTGGGGGAGGTGGCGCGCGCCGACGGGCGCGCGACGGAGGGGGCATGCGCTCCCTGCTCGCCGCTCGGCCATGCGTGCCGCCCTCGCCTGCACGCGCGACGCCGGTCTAGCATCCCGACCGCATGTCCTCCTGGCGCGACTCGCTCGCGATCCATCTCCGCCCGCGCCTGCTCGCCGTCCTGTTCATGGGCTTCGGATCGGGCCTGCCGCTGCCGCTGACCTTCGGCACGCTGACCTTCTGGCTTGCCGAGAGCGGCGTGAACCGCACGACGATCGGCCTGCTCGCCCTCGTCGGCACCGCCTATTCGCTCAAGTTCCTCTGGGCGCCGCTCGTGGACCGCATGCCGCTCGGCCCCCTCACGGCGCGGCTGGGCCGCCGGCGCGGCTGGGCGATCGGCGTCCAGGCGCTGCTCGCGCTCGCGATCCTCGCGCTCGGCGCCACCGATCCGCGCATCGACCCCTACGCAACGGCGGCGGTCGCCCTCGCCATCGCGATCCTCTCCGCCACGCAGGACATCGTGGTCGACGCGCTGCGCATCGAGCTCCTCGCGCCGGAGGAGCAGGGCGCGGGCGCCGCCGCGACGCAATGGGGCTATCGCTTCGGCATGATCGTCTCCTCGGCCGGCGCGCTCTACGCCGCGGAGTTCGGCGGCTGGGGCTTCGCCTTCTGCCTGATGTCCGGCTTCATGGCGGTCGGCATGGCGGCGGTCTGGCTGTCGCCCGAGCCCGAGGCGCCCGCGTCGCTGGCGCAGGCCCCGGCCGACGCGCCGCTCGCCGGGCGTGCCTGGGCGTGGATCCAGCGCGCGGCGATCGATCCGTTCCGCGACTTCATGGGGCGGCCGGGCTGGGCGGCGATCCTCGTCTTCGTCGTCCTCTACAAGTTCGGCGACGCGCTGGCCGGCACGATGGCGAACCCGTTCTACGTCGCCATGGGGTTCACGCGGCTCGAGGTCGCGAACATCTCGAAGGTCTTCGGCGTGGTCGCGACGCTCGCGGGCGTGGCGGCGGGCGGCGTGCTCGTGCATCGCCACGGCCTGGCGCGCGCGCTCATCGCCTGCGGCGTGCTGCAGGCGCTGTCGAACCTGATGTACGCCCTGCAGGCGATGGTCGGCCACGACGTCCTGATGCTCGCCGCGACGATCGGCATCGAGAACTTCACGGGCGGCATGGGCTCCGCGGCCTTCGTCGCCTACCTGTCCGGCCTGTGCAACGTCGCCTACACGGCGACGCAATACGCGCTGCTGTCCTCGCTCGCCGCGGTGGGGCGCACGACGCTCTCGGCCGGCGGCGGCTGGCTGTCGCTGCAGCTGGACTGGGTGCTGTTCTTCGCCGCCACGACGCTCGCCGCGCTGCCGGGCATCGCGATGGCGATCTGGGTGATGCGCCGCTTTCCGCCGCGGCGCGAGGGGGAGGCATGAGGTTCGAGGCCGGGGACATCGCGTGGACGGGCGAGGGGCTCGACAGGCCCGAATGCGTGCTCTGCACCGCGTCGGGCGACAGCTACGTGTCGCGCCGCACGGGGCTCAGCCGCGTCGGCGCCGACGGGCGCACGGAGCACCGGGAATTCGGTCCCGCCTCGGACTGGATGGTCAACGGCATCGCCATCGACGCCGATGGCAGCTTCCTCGTCGCGAATCTCGGCGGGCTGGGCGGCGTCTGGCGCTGGACGCCGCGCACGGGCCCCGTGCCCTTCCTGCTCGAGCTGGACGGCGCAAGGCTGCCGGGTGCCGTGAACTATGTCGGGCTGGACGCGCGGCGCCGCGCCTGGGTCTCGATCAGCACGCGGCTTTCCCCGCGCGACCTCGCCTTCAACCGCGGCGTCGACGACGGCTTCATCGTGCTGGTCGACGACAAGGGCGCGCGCATCGCCTGCGACGGGCTCGGCTTCACGAACGAGTCGCATGTCGATCCGTCGGGACGCTTCCTCTACGTGAACGAGACCTATGCGCGGCGCATGACGCGCTTCCCGCTCGCCGAGGACGGCACGCTGGGGCCGCGAGAGACCGTGGCCGAGTTCCGCGACGGCGCCTTCCCCGATGGCATGGCCTTCGACGCGGAAGGCAATATCTGGCTTGCCTGCGTCGTCGCCAACCGGCTCCTGCGCGTGACGCCCGCGGGCCGCCAGGAGGTGCTGCTCGACGGCTCGGATCCCGCGACCAGCCGCGCGGCCGACGCGGCCTGGGAGGCCGGGCGTTTCGACCGGCCGACGCTCAACCGCGGCGAGGCGCTGGCCTTCGGCAACCTCGCCTCGGTCGCCTTCGGCGGCCCTGACCTGCGCACGCTGCACCTGGGCTCGCTCGCGGGGACGCGGCTGGCGACGCTGCGCGTGCCGGTCGCCGGCGCGCGGCCGCATCACTGGATGGCGCGCCCGGCCTTCTGAGCCCCGCGCGGCTTTACAGTTCTTAGCGTCCATGGGGCGGCCGGCGCGGCTAGTGTCCGGTGCGTGCCCGTCGCGGATCCCGTCCGCGGGCCGCGAACGCTCGAGGAGGTCCCCCCATGTCGATCCCAAGGCTCGCCGCGCGCGGGCTCGCGCTCCTTGCCGCGGCGTTCACCGCGCTCGGCCTCGCGGTCGCGTCCGCCCAGACGCTGCCGCCGCCGGCGGGAACCCCGATCCTCGACGTCACAGGGCGCATCGCCGTCACCAACGGCGACGCGCGCGCGCGCTTCGACCTCCCGATGCTCGAGGCGATCGGCGTGTCGCGCATCTCCACCAGCACCGCCTGGACGAATGGCAGGCAGGACTTCGAGGGCGTCTCGCTCAAGGCCCTGCTGGAGCGCGTCGGCGCGTTCGGCGACCGCATCGAGGCCGTCGCGCTCAACGACTACAAGGTCGAGATCCCGGTCGCGGACTTCGCGCGCTGGCCGGTGATCCTCGCCTGGCGCCAGAACGGGCAGCTGATGCGCGTGCGCGACAAGGGCCCGCTCTGGATCATCTATCCGCAGGACGACTTCCCGGCGCTCAACAACAAGGAGGCGCAGGGCAAGTGGGCGTGGCAGGTCAAGGAGATCCGGGTCAGGTGACGGCGCGCCGGGCCACCCCGCCACCCCGGCATGCTTGACGTGCGCGCCGTGCGCCGGCCCTGGCGTTCCCTCGCCGTGCTGGCGGCGATCGCGCTGTGCGCGCTCGGCGTCGCCGCGTCGCTCTATTCCTTCCACGCCCTCGTCACGCGCTTCTACGTCACGAAGGAAAACCTCGTCTGGGTCTCGACGCGCGCCGAGGTCGAGCTCGCGCGCTACTCCAGCTCCCTGCTCGGCATGGTCGCCGCGCGCGGCGCCTCGGCCGAGGCGCTCGCCGAGGCGGAGCTGCGCTTCGACATCTTCCTGAGCCGCCTCGAGCTCTTCCGCGGCGGCGTCGTCCACGAGGCCCTGTCCGCGGGGCAGGAGGGCCGCGCGCTGCTCGCGCGGATCGAGACGATCGAGCAGGTGCTCGACCCGCGCGCGGTGCAGGACTGGTCGCCCGACGGCGTGCGCGTGCTCGAGCGCCGCGTCGCCGGCGTGGCGCTGCTGCTGCAGGAGATCTCCATGATCTCGCTGCGCCACGAGGCGCGGTCGGAGAAGGAGCTGCTGCGGGTCCTCGACACGAGCGTCGCCGCCTCGGGCGGATTCTTCGCCATGGGCACGCTCGCGCTCGTGCTGTTCCTGCGCGCGCGCGGCCGCAACCTGCGCAACGCCGAGCGCGCGCGCGCCGCGGCGGAGGCGGCGGATCGCGCCAAGGGCGACTTCCTCGCCAAGATGAGCCACGAGATCCGCACGCCGCTGAACGCGGTGATCGGCCTCTCCAACCTGCTCGGCGGCACGAGCCTCACGACCCAGCAGCGCCAGTTCGTCGAGACGATGGAGGCTGCCGGCGGGCAGCTCCTGCAGGTCGTGAACGACGTGCTCGACTTCTCGCGCCTCCAGGCCGGGCGGGTCGAGCTCGCCGCGGCGCCGATCGAGCTGCGGGGCTTCGTCGACCGGCTGCTGCTGGTGATCGGCGGCCTGCCCGGCGCCTCGCGCCTCGCGATCTCCAGCAGCATCGCGCCGGACCTGCCCGCGCGCATCCTAGGCGACGACGCGCGGCTGATGCAGGTGCTCTCAAACCTGCTGGCGAACGCGGTCAAGTTCACCCGCGAGGGCGAGGTGCGCCTCGACGTCGCCGCGCAGCGCGGGGCCGATGGCGGCCAGTTCCTGCGCTTCGCGATCTCCGACACCGGGCCCGGCATCCCCGAGGAGATGCGCGCGGACATCTTCGAGCCCTTCCGCCAGGCCGGCGCCGAGAGGCTGCGCCCGCGCGAGGGCACCGGCCTTGGCCTGTCGATCAGCCGCGGCCTTGCGCGCCTCATGGGCGGGGACGTCGTGCTCGCGCCGGCCACGGGCCGTGGCGCGTGCTTCGTGACGACGATCCCGCTGCGCGCGGCCGGGGCGCAGGACGACGCGCGCGATGCCGCGCCGGCGACCTCGCGGTCCGGGCCGCTCGCGATCCTGGTGGCGGAGGACACGCCCACCAACCAGCTCGTCATCCGGCTGATGCTCGAGGGGCTCGGCCACCGCGTGTCGCTCGTGGCGAATGGCGCCGAGGCCGTGGACGCCTTCGCCGGGGAGTCCTTCGACCTCGTGCTCCTGGACATCCAGATGCCGGTCATGGACGGGTTCGAGGCGGCGCGCCGCATCCGCGCCGCCGGTGCGCGCGGGGGCGCGATCCCGATCCTCGCGCTCACCGCCTTCACGCAGCCCTCGGACCGCGACGAGGCGGCGCGCTGCGGCATCGACGGGTTCCTGTCCAAGCCCGTGCGCCAGAAGGACCTCGCCGAGGCCCTGGCGCGCTTCGCGGGCGGGGCGTCGCGCGCGGCCTGACGCCGCGCGGATGGCGCCCCCCGCGCACGTGGCGCTTGTCGGCGCGCGGCCGTCGCGCGCAACATCGGGCTCCACACGCGGAGCGGCGCCATGACCCGGAAGATCGACCCGATCACCTTCGAGCTGTTCAAGAACGCGATCTTCTCGATCGCGGACGAGATGGCGCTCACCGTCGTGCGCACGACCTATTCGGGCGTGCTCAAGGACAACATGGACTTCTCCACCGGCTTCGCCGACGCCGAGGGCAAGCTGGTGGCGCAGGGGCTGACGCTGCCGGGCCATCTCGGCTCGGTGCCGACCGCGATGGAATCGATCATGCGGCACTTCGCCGGCGACATCGCCGAGGGCGACGTGTTCGTCATGAACGACCCGTTCGACGGCGGCATGCACCTGCCGGACATCTTCGTCTTCAAGCCGCTCTTCCACCAGGGCGAGCGCCTGGCCTTCGCCTGCACCGTCTGCCACCACACCGACGTCGGCGGGCGCGTCGCGGGATCCAACGCGTCGGACTCGACCGAGATCTACGCCGAGGGCCTGCGCATCGCGCCGATGAAGCTCTACGAGGCGGGCAAGCTCAACCAGACCATCATGACCTTCATCGACCGCAACGTGCGCGTGCCGGTGAAGGTCTTCGGCGACCTGCGCGCTCAGCTCGCCGCCTGCCACATCGCCGAGCGGCAGTTCGCGGACCTCGTCGCGCGCCACGGCGCGGCCGAGGTCCGCGAGCTGATGCGCGAGACGGTCGACTACGCCGAGCGCATGACGCGCGCGGCGCTCGAGAAGCTGCCCGACGGCGAATGGAGCTTCGAGGACTGGATCGACGACGACGGCGTCGACTACGGCAAGCCGATCCGCCTCTTCGTCACGATCCGCAAGAAGGGCGGCCACATGGTGGTCGACTGGACCGGGACCAGCCCGCAGGTGAAGGGCGCGATCAACAACACGCTCTCCTTCACCAAGGCGGCGAGCTACACCGGCGTGCGCTCGGTCCTGCCGCCGGGCATCCCGAACAACGAGGGCGTGTTCCGCGCCATCGAGGTCACCTGCCCGCCCGGCACGGTCGGCAACGGCGTGCTGCCGGCGGCCTGCGCGGCGCGCGGCCTGACCGGCTTCCGCATGACCGACTGCATGTTCGGCGCGCTCGCCATGATGCTGCCCGACCGCGTGAAGGCGGCGGGCGACGGCGGCAACACGGGCATCTCGATCGGCGGCTACGACGACGCGCGCAAGCCCTTCATCTACGTCGACTTCACCTGCGGCGCCTGGGGCGCGCGTCCCTGGGCGGACGGGCTCGACGGCAACTCGCACATGTTCGCCAACATGGCCTCGCACTCGATCGAGGTGACCGAGGCGGAGCACCCGATCTCGCTGCTCGCCTACGAGTTCGTGCCCGACCGCGCGGGCGCGGGCCGGTTCCGCGGCGGCGTGCCCTTCATGCGCGACTACCGCTTCAACGAGACCGAGGGCACGCTGCAGGTGCGCAGCGACCGCCGCGACCACCGGCCCTTCGGCCTCTATGGCGGCTCGCCCGGCGCGCCCAGCTCGAACCACCTCAACCCCGACGGCGAGAACCGCCCGCTGCCCGGGAAGTTCACGATGACCGTGCGCCACGGCGACGTGCTGCGCCACGTCCTGGCCGGCGCTGGCGGCTGGGGCGACCCGATCGAGCGCGACCCCGCCGCGGTCCTCAAGGACGTGCGCAACGAGCTGCTCTCGCCGGCGCGCGCGCGCGCCGACTACGGCGTGGTGGTCGACGTCGCGTCCTGGACCGTCGACGCCGCCGCCACGGCGCGCGCGCGCGCCGCGATCCGCGCCGCGCGCGGCTGGCGCGAGGTGCCGGCGGTGCAGCGCGAGGACCCGCCCTCCGCGCGCGCGGCCGAGTGAACCCACGCAGCAGAAACGCGAACGCACGGGACAGATCCAGATGACCACCTACCGCGTCGGCGTCGACATCGGCGGCACCTTCACCGACATCGTGCTGCTCGGGTCCGACGGCACGATCCACACCAAGAAGATCTCCTCGAGCGTGGACAACTACGCGCGCGCCATCGTCGAGGGCCTGGTCGAGGTGTTCCGCGAGCAGGGGCTCTCCGGCCCCGACATCGAGGAGATCCGGCACGGCACGACCGTCGCCTCGAACGCGATCCTCGAGCACAAGGGCGCGCGCACCGGCCTCGTCACGACCAAGGGCTTCCGCGACGTGCTGGAGATCCGCACGCTGCGCATGCCGCGGCTCTACGACCTGACCTGGAGCAAGCCCGAGCCGCTGGTGGAGCGCTACCTGCGCCAGGTCGTGGACGAGCGCGTCGACGCCCAGGGCCGCGTCGAGCGCGCGCTCGACCCCGCCGACGCCGAGCGCGCGGTCGACCGCCTGCTCGCCGAGAAGGTGGAGGCGATCGCGATCTGCCTCATCAACTCCTTCGCCAATCCCGCGCACGAGCTGATGCTGCGCGACATCGTCCGCCGCAAGGCGCCCGGGCTGCCGCTGTCGGTGAGCTACGAGGTGCTGCCGGAGATCAAGGAATACGAGCGCACCTCGACCACCGTGGTGAACGCCTACGTCATGCCGGTCGTCGCGACCTACCTGCGCGCGCTGCGCCGAGGCCTCGACGATGCGGGGATCCGCGCGCGGCTGCTGCTGATGCAGTCGAATGGCGGGCTCACCACCGACGTGGCGGCGGCCGAGCGGCCGATGAACATCATCGAGTCCGGCCCCGCGGGCGGCGTGGTCGGCGGCCAGGCGCTGGCCCGCGCGCGCGGTCTCGACCGCATCATCACCTTCGACATGGGCGGCACGACCGCCAAGGCGGCGATGGTCGAGGCCGGCGAGGTGACGCGCGCGGCCGAGTACTCGGTCGGCGCGGGCATCATGATCGGCTCGCGGCTGCTCACCGGCGCTGGCTACATCCTCAAGGTGCCCGCGATCGACCTCGCCGAGGTCGGCGCCGGCGGCGGCAGCCATGTCTGGATCGATGCCGGCGGGTCGCTGCAGATCGGGCCTGAGAGCGCCGGGTCGACGCCCGGCCCCGTGTGCTACGCGCGCGGCGGCGAGGTGCCGACGGTCACCGACGCCAACGTGCTGCTGGGCTACATCAACCCCTCGCACCTCGTCGGCGGCGCGGTGAAGCTCGACGCCGGCCGCGCGCGCGCGGTGTTCGAGGCGAAGGTCGCCAGGCCGCTGGGCATGACGATCGAGGCCGCCGCGCATGGCGCGCACCAGATCGCGGCCTCCAACATGATCCGCGCGATCAAGGCCGTGTCGACCGAGCGCGGGCGCGACCCGCGCGCGTTCTCTCTCTTCGCCTTCGGCGGCAACGGGCCTCTCTTCGCCTGCGGCATGGCCTCGGCGCTCGGCATGCGGCGCGTCGTGGTGCCGCCGAGCGCGGGGCTGTTCTCGTCCTTCGGCCTGCTCTACGCCGACGTCGAGCACCACTATGCGCGCAGCTTCCGCCGCCTGCTGCGCAAGGCCGACCTCGGCGAGATCGAGGCGGCCTGGAACGAGCTCGCCGGGCAGGCGCGCGCCCAGCTCGCCGCCGAGGGCTTCGAGGGCGCGCGCGCGCGGCTGCGCCGCTCCGCCGCGCTGCACTACCAGGGGCAGAGCTACGAGCTCGTCGTGCCGATGCCCGACGGGCCGATCGACGCGACGATGGTGCGCCTGCTCGAGGAGGGCTTCGCGGAGGAGCACGAGAGGACCTATGGCCACCGCGCCGGCCCGGACGAGCCGGTCGAGCTGGTGGCGATGCAGGTCGTCGGCCAGGGCCTGCGCGAGGGCCCGAGCGTGCCGGAGCGCGTGCGCCCGACGCGGCCCGAGCCGGTGCCGCCGCCGCCGCGCCCCGCGTGGTTCGGTGGCGCGCATGGCTGGGTGGAGACGCCGGTCCTGCGCCGCAGCGACCTCTCCACGCCGCGCACCGGGCCGCTGATCGTCGAGGAATACGACGCGACCTGCGTCGTGCCGCCGGGCGCGCGCGCGCATCTCGACGAGGGCGGGTCGATCGTCATCGACCTCGCGTGAGCCAGGGCCCGGATCGTTGCGCCGGCGCCGGGGGGCGCCGGAGGAGAGGAAGGGGATGACGGAGGTCAACTGGCGGGCCAGGCCTTGGAACGGCTGGCACCGCCGCTCGAACGCGGCCGAGGACGCCGAGCTCACCCATGTCGGGCCGGGCACGCCCTGCGGCGAGTACATGCGCCGCTTCTGGCATCCCGTCGCGATGACGGAGCAGGTCCGCGACCTGCCGCTGGCGATCCGCGTCCTGGGCGAGGACCTCGTCCTGTTCCGCGACCTGTCCGGGCGGCACGGCCTGCTGCACAAGCATTGCAGCCACAGGCGCACCTCGCTCGAGTACGGCATCGTCGCCGAGCGCGGCATCCGCTGCTGCTACCATGGCTGGCTCTTCGACATCGACGGCCGGATCCTCGAGACGCCTGGCGAGCCGGCCACGAGCCGCATCCGCGAGACGCTCTGCCACGGCGCGTATCCGGTGCGCGAGCGCGACGGGCTGCTCTTCGCCTATCTCGGCCCGCCCGAGAAGACGCCGGACTTCCCCGTGCTCGACACGATGGCGCAGCCGGGCAACGAGATGGTGCCGTACTCGATCGACTATCCCTGCAACTGGCTGCAGGTGGCCGAGAACCCGATGGATCCCTGGCACAGCGTGTTCCTGCACACGCGCGCCACGCGGGCCCATTTCAACGCCGCCTGGGGCGCCTTCCCCGTCGTCGAGTGGCACTGGATGGAGGACCGCGTCGGGATCTACCTGACCAATTCCCGGCGCTGGAACGAGTACATCTGGGTGCGCACCGCGGAAAACATGTTCCCCGCCGTGGCGCAGCCGCCCGACATCTACCAGGACGCGGACCGCGAGCTCTTCTTCCCGCGCGTCGGCATCACGAAGTGGACGGTGCCGGTCGACGACCGCAGCTGCCGCATCACCGGCTGGCGCCACTTCAACCCGACGCTCGACCGCGGCGGCAAGGGCGACCGCGCCAAGGTCGGCCTCGGCAAGGTCGACTTCCTCGGCCAGACCGGGACGGAGCGCAGCCACGAGGAGGGCCAGCGCATGCCCAGCGACTACGAGGCGCAGGTGGGGCAGGGGCCGATCACGATCCATGCCGAGGAGACGCTCGGCTCGACGGACAAGGGCGTGGCGATGCTGCGCCGCGGGCTGCGGCGCGCGATCCGCGCGGTGGCGGCGGGCGAGGATCCGCCGCGGGCGAAGCCCAACGCCGACGGCACGATCCCGAGCTTCGCCGGCGACGTGATCGTGCGCGTGCCGAAATCCAACGTCGACGACGAGGCGCTGCAGCGCGAGGTCGGGCGCCTGGTCGGCCGCGTGGTGGCGGAGACGCTGCCCATGCCGGCGGCGACGCGCCAGGCCGAGATCGAGCGGCGCGTGCGCGCGGGGCTCGCTGCGCTGGGCGCCGGGGGAACTGCGCCGGGCTGAGCCGCGGCGCGCGCCTCAGCTCGCCTGCTGGAGCGGGATCTCCGCCGCGGGGCGGCGCGGCAGCTCGAGGATTGCCTCCGCGCCACCGCCGACGTTGCGCAGCGTGAGCGAGCCGCCCTGTCGCCGGGCCAGCTCGTAGCTGATCGCCAGGCCGAGCCCGAGGCCCTGCTTGCCGCGGATCAGCTCGCTGTCCTGGGACGGGCGCAGGAATGCCGTGCCGAACCCGGTCAGGACATGCGCCGGGAAATGCGGCCCCTCGGTGATGACCGAGCAGGTCGTGCGCTTGCCCGAGGCCGCCGCGCGGATGCGCACGCGCGAGCCCGCGCGGGCGTAGCGCGCCGCGTTGGCGAGCAGGTTGACGAAGATCTGGCGCACCGCCGTCTCGTCGCCGATGCAGGCGACGTCGCCGCTGCTCTCGAGGCTGAAGGCGAGGTGGTTCTTCTCGAGGTCGCTCGCCGCCAGGCGCCGCGCCTGGTCGACCACCGCAGCGAGGTCGAGGTCCTGCGAAGCGAAGATGCGGCGGTCCATCTCGAGCTGCGTCATCTCGAGGATCGCCTCGATCATTGCCATGAGGTGCATGCCGCTCGCGTGGATGTCGTCGGCGTACTCCGCCTGCTTGGCCGTCGGGCCACCCTTGCGCGCATAGAGCGCGATGACCTGCGAGAAGCCGATGATCGCGTTGAGCGGGGTGCGCAGCTCGTGGCTCATCTGCGCGAGGAACTCCGCCTTGGCCCGGCTCGCCGCCTCGGCCTTGTTGCGCGCGGCGGCGAGCTCCGACTCGCGGCGATGCGCCTCGTCGAGGAGCGCGCGCTGCCTTTCCCGGACCTTCTCGAGCGCGTCGATGCGCGCTGCGATCTCGGAAGACATGAAGCGCACGCTGTCGCACAGCGCGCCGATGTCGTCCTGCCTGCCCGTCGGCAGCTCGACGTCGAAGCGCCCCGCGCGGATGCGCTCGCTCGCGACGTGCAGGTCGGCGAGCGGGCGCATCAGGAGCTTGTGGAACCATTCGAGCGCGACCAGCATGACGAGGAGGCTGAGCGCGGCGATCACGACGCCGCGCCGCATCACCTCGTCGCGGGCCTGCGCAAGCGGCTCCCACGAGATCCCGAAATGCAGCGTCGCGACCTGGACGTCGCGCTCGAAGATCGGCACCTGGAAGGGCAGCCGGCGCGTCCCGTCGGGACCGGCGATCGGCGACGGCCCGCCCGGCGGCAGGCCATTCGCCTCGACGTTCCAGCCCGAGGCCGCGATCAGCTTGCCCTGGGGATCGACGAGGACGAGGTGCGAGAGCCCGTCCGTCGCGACGCTCGCGCGCAGCACGGCCTCGATGTCGGCGACCTCGTGGTCGCAGACCAGCGTCGCGAGCGAGGCCTGGAGGAAGGGCTTGTCGGCCTCGGCGCGCGCGAGCAGATGGTCGTGGAGCGCGTGCTCGACATGCCAGACCTGGAAGGCGGTGAGCAGGGTCACCGTCGCCAGCAGCAGGCCGGCGCCGACGGCGAAGAGCTTGGCGCGGAGCGTGAGGCCGCTCATCGCGCGGCCATCCGCGCGCGGCCCGCGCGGCAGCGCGCCGCCGTGGCGTTCGCGTCGCTGCGCCGCGGTCCCTGGCCCTGCGCATGTGGCGCCCGTTGGCATTCCATCGCTGGAACGTGCCTTCCGAATCCTTAAGGACGGGTTCGGCGCGATGGGCCCGGCGGCGCCCGGCGGCTAGGATCGCCGCCCGGGGGACCTGATGGCTGGCGAGGACGCTTCGCACCTGGCGACCGCGCGCGGGCGCGACATCCGCGGCGCCATGTTCATGCTGCTTAACGCGGCCTGCCTCGTCGCCGGCGTCGCGATCATCAGGGTGCTGGGGCGCGAGCTGCCCGAGCCGGTGATCGTGCTGTTCCGCTTCCTCTTCGCGCTCGCGTTCTTCGCGCCGTCCATGCTGCGCGGCGGCGGCGGGCTGCTCGCCACGCGGCGGCCGGGCGCGCACGCGCTGCGCGCGGCCTGCGGCTACGCCGGCTTCGTCGCATTCGTCTACGCCGCCCAGCGCATGCCGCTCGCGGACGTGATGGCGCTGGGCTTCACCCAGCCGCTCTGGGCCGCGGCGATCGGCATGCTGGCCTTCGGCGAGCGCTTCTCGGCGGCGCGCGCGCTCGCGCTCCTCGCGGGCTTCGCCGGCGCGATGCTCGTGCTGCGCCCCGGCTTCGCGCACGCGCCGCTGCTGCCGGCGCTGGCGGCGCTCGCCAACGCGCTGCTCACCTGCATCGCCATGATGACGGTGAAGCGCCTCTCCGCGACCGAGCCCGCAGGGCGGATCGCCGCGCTCTTCCTGCTGGTCGGGACGCTGCTCTCGGTGCCCGGCGCCTGGGCCGCCTGGACCACGCCCGCGCCCGCGGCGCTGCCCTGGCTGGTCGTGCTGGGCGCGCTGGCATGGATCGGCCAGGTCGCGCTGTCGCGCGGCTACGCGCTGGGCCGCTTCTCGACGATGGCGGCGATGGACTTCGCGCGGCTTCCCGCGGCGCTCGCGATCGGCTGGGTCGCCTTCGCGGAGGCACCGGACGGGCTGGCCGTCGCCGGCATGGCGCTGATCGGCGTCGCCTCGACCGCGATCGTGCTCTGGCGATCCGCGCCCGGCCGCGCTAACGAGGACGACGCAGGCGCAACGAGGAGGGGATCATGACGCCAGAAGAGAAGCTCGCATCGATGGGGCTCGAGCTGCCGCGCACGCCCACGCCGGTGGCCAACTACGTGCCGTTCAAGCGCGACGGCAACACGCTCTACCTGTCGGGGCAGGGGCCGCGCCGGCCCGACGGCTCCATGCATGTCGGCAAGGTGGGCCGCGACCTGACCTGGGAGCAGGCCTACGAGCACGCGAAGATCACGGGCCTCGGCCTGCTCTCGGTGGCGAAGCTGGCCGCGGGCGACCTGTCGCGCGTCGAGGTGCTCAAGGTCCTCGGCATGGTCAACGGGATCCCGGAATTCGGCGACCACCCGAAGGTCATCAACGGCTGCTCCGACCTGTTCGTCGCCGTGCTCGGCGATCGCGGCAGGCACGCGCGCTCGGCGGTCGGCATGGGCTCGCTGCCCAACGGCATCTCCGTCGAGATCGAGGCGGTGATGCGCATCCACGACTGAGGCGGCCGCCGGCCCCGCCCACGCGGCCTCACAGGCCGAGCGGATGGGCGGGGCCGAAGGCGGCGTGCAGGAGCAGCGCGCCAAGCACGGCGATCGCGCAGCCGCCCGCGAGGGACAGCCAGGCGGCGGCGCTGCGCGCGAATCCTTCGCCGCCATGCCCGGCCAGCGCCAGCGCCCGCTGGCGCGCCACCACGACCACCGCGCCCATCGCGCCCAGCGCCAGCGCGGTGCCCGCGGACATCGCGGCGACCGCGGCGATGCCCGCCCAGAGCAGGTCGAAGGCGAAGGCCAGCACGAGCACGAGCACCGCTCCCGTGCAGGGCCGCAGGCCGATCGACATCACGACGCCCAGCGCCGCGAGCAGCCCGGGCGTGGCGAGCGCGCCGGGTGCCGGCGCATGCGCATGGCCGCAACCATGCCCATGCCCATGCCCATGCCCATGCCCATGCCCATGCTCGTGCCCATGCCCATCGACATGCCCGTGCCCGTGGCCAAGCGCGCAGCCATGCGCGTGGCCGTCGTCGCGCCGGGCGATCGCGCGCGCGCCGCGCCAGGCGAGCATGCAGCCGAGC
>Ga0068877_10001703_pt1 | contig 17987 bp, 15 predicted proteins | sample NOAtaG_FD_66437 | JGI IMG/M metagenome (GOLD analysis project Ga0068877, IMG submission 66437) | Freshwater lake microbial communities from Lake Erie, under a cyanobacterial bloom - NOAA_Erie_Diel6S_1000h metaG | ecosystem: Environmental > Aquatic > Freshwater > Lake | place: USA: Ohio, Lake... | reverse complement strand
AGGTGCGGCTTCGCCGCCGTCACCATGTCGAAGAACCCGCCGAGGATTGCGGCGTGGATGTAGTCGAGCCCGGCGCGGTCGAGCACGCCGATGCCCCGCGCGTCGGGGAAGCCCGCGTTGGCGACGAGGACGTCCAGGCGCCCGAAGCGACGCGCCGCCTCCTCGACGAGGGCCGCCCCGGCACCGGGCTTCGCCAGGTCCGCGAGCATGGTCTCCGCAACGGCGCCAGCCGCCCGCGCCTGCGCCGCGACGGCGTCGCAGCCCGCCTGGTTGGTGAGCGCATGGACGAGGATGGCCGCTCCCGGGCGCGCCAGGCGCCGGACGATGGCCGCCCCGATGCCGCTCCCCGACCCCGTGACCAGGATCCCGCGCTCGATCAACCCGCCCATCGGCCCCTCCTTGGTGGAGGCCCATCATCCACCTCGGCCGCGCTTGCGCAAGCACCCCCCGCCCCGGTCGAAATTAGGAAGTTGTTTACCCTTGGCGGCGCCTACTCGTGCGCGACGGCGCCCATCCGGTGCGCCGACGCCAGCCTGGCGTGCATGGCGCGGGAAAAGGACGGCGAATGGGCTCGGAAGAGGAACTCCTCGCCTTCTGGCGGCGCCTGATCCGCGCGCCCCAGAAATACGTCGCGTTCACGATCGACTTCTCCGCGCTCTTCAGCATGCACGGCAACGTGCGCCTGCTCAGGGTCCAGCAGAGCCTCGTGCGCGACATGGCCGAGCGCCTGCGCGGCAACGTCTTCATGATGGCGAACGGGGACATGGCCCTGATCGCGCGCCTGGACACCATCGGCGCCGCCTCCGCGGTCGAGGGCGAGCTCGTCCAGTGGATCCTGAAGGACCCGGACATCGCCGACGAGACGTTGCGCAAGCTGCTGCGCAGCTTCGAGATGCCCGACCAGTTCCGCGAGCTGCGCGGCTGGATCGGCCGCTACCTCAAGGGCGGCGAACTCGCGAACGCGGCGCCCGGGGCTGCCGCGCACGACCCCGACGAGCCCGATGCCGACCTCCGCGGCCCCATGACGGCCGCGATGCTGACGCGCATCGAGCACCGCATCGCGCGTCGCGAGATCCGCCATTTCCTGAAGAAGCAGGACGTCTTCGTGCGCCATGCCACGGGCATCTGGTGGCCGATGATGGAGGAGCGCTTCATCAGCCTCGCGGACATGAAGCGCAAGCTCTTCCCGGACGTCGAGCTGCGGACCAGCGACCCGCTCTTCAGCCAGCTCTGCCGCATCCTCGACGAGCGCCTCCTCCACCACCTCATGGCGTCGAAGACGAGGATCGCGCACAAGGTCAGCATCAACCTGTCCGTCGACACGGTCCATGACCGGCTGATGGACATCTTCGCCGGGCACATGGAGGAGAAGGAGCGCGCGAACCTCCATTTCGAGATCGCGTGCGGCGACATCTTCCAGGACGTCACGAAGGCGACCTCCGCCATCGCGAAGCTGCGCAAGCTCGGCTTCGGCGTGATCGTCGACGGGCTGACGCTCGAGCTCCTTCCCTACGTGCGCGTCAACAAGTTCGACACCGACCTGATCAAGATCCACCTCGGCAGGCACGACGTGCGCATGCTCGGCGACGACGCCTGCATCAAGGCCATCCGCCGCCTGCCGCTGGACAAGCTGGTCTTCAGCCGCTGCGACCACGACGGCGCGATCAAGGTCGGCGAGACGCTGAACATCCGCATGTTCCAGGGCTGGCTGATCGACGAGCAGGCGATGACGGCGCAGGCCGCGCCCATGGCCCCCGAGGCCGCGACCCGCTACAACTGACGGCCTGAACCCGAGGCCCGAGCGATGACGCGCGCCGCCGGAGGCGGTGGCGCGACGACCGCGCCGCCCTCCATACCGGAATCCCCCTACGCCTGGCGGCGCCTTGCCGCGTCGCTCGCGATCTCGACCGTCGGCGGCGTCGGCATCTGGTCCGTCGTCGTCGCCCTGCCCGCCGTCCAGGCGGAGTTCGGCGCCGCGCGCGGCGGCGCCTCCCTGCCCTACACCGCCACCATGCTGGGGTTCGCCCTCGGCGGCGTGGCGATGGGCAGGCTCGCCGACCGGTACGGCGTCCTGGCGCCGCTCGTCCTCGGCGCGCTCGCGCTCTGCGCCGGCTATGTCGGGGCCGCCCAGGCGACCGCGCTCTGGCAATTCGTCCTGCTCCAGGGCGTTCTGGTCGGCTTCCTCGGCAGCTCGACGGTGTTCGGCCCGCTGGTCGCCGACATCTCGCTCTGGTTCGATCGCCGCCGCGGCATGGCCGTCGGGATCTGCGCGAGCGGCAACTACCTCGCGGGCACGATCTGGCCGCCCCTCATCCAGGCTGGCATCGACAGCATCGGCTGGCGGGCCACCTATGTCGCGGTCGGCATCGCCTGCGTCACGACCATGCTGCCGCTCGCCATGGTGCTGCGCCGCCCCCCGCCCCCGGCCAAGCCCAGCGTCGCCGGCGCTGGCGAGGCCGGCGCGATGCCCGTCTCCGCGCGCACGCTGCAGGCGCTGCTGATCGTCGCGGGCCTGACCTGCTGCCTCGCGATGGCCATGCCGCAGGTCCATATCGTCGCCTATTGCGGCGACCTCGGCTACGGCGTGGCGCGCGGCGCGGAGATGCTCTCGCTCATGCTCGGCTTCGGCGTCGCGAGCCGCCTCGCCTCGGGCTGGATCTGCGACCGCATCGGGGGCGTCAAGACGCTCCTGCTCGGCTCCGCGTTCCAGTGCGCGGCCCTGCTCCTCTACCTGCCCTTCGACGGGCTCACCTCGCTCTACGTGGTGTCGATCCTCTTCGGCCTCTCGCAGGGCGGGATCGTCCCGAGCTACGCGATAATCGTGCGCGAATACATGCCCGCCTCCGAGGCCGGGACCCGGGTCGGGCTCGTCCTCATGTCCACCATCGTCGGCATGGCGATCGGGGGCTGGCTCTCCGGCTACATCTTCGACCTCACGGGCTCCTACCGCGCGGCCTTCCTCGCCGGGATCGGCTGGAACCTGGTCAACCTGTCGATCGCGCTCTGGCTGCTGGCGAACCGGCCGGCGCCGCGCGCGGCCTGACCCCCAAGGCGCAACGCAACGAGGACACATGCCCCGCATCGCCATCGCAGGCTTCGCGCACGAGACCAACACCTTCTCGCCGACGCCGACCGACTTCGCCGACTTCCTGCTCTCCACGACGACGCGCAGCGGCCTGCGCGGCGCGGAGATCCTGGACAACCCGGACTTCGCGATGCCCATCGGCGGCTTCGCGGCAGCCGCGCGCGAGGCCGGCGACGAACTCGTGCCGATCTGCTGGTACGCGGCCGAGCCCGCGGGGATCGTGACGGCGAACGCCTTCGAGCGCATCGTCTCCGAGATCGTCCATGGGGTCGCCACGGCCGGCCGGCTCGACGGCGTCTACCTCGACCTCCACGGCGCGATGGTCGCGGCGGGCCACGACGACGGCGAGGCGGAGATCCTGCGCCGCGTGCGGGCCGTCGTCGGCCCGGACATGCCGCTCGTCGCGTCGCTCGACCTCCACGCCAATGTCGGCGACGGGATGGTCCGCGAGGCCACGGCGCTCGTCGCGTACCGCACCTATCCCCACGTGGACATGCGCGAGACCGGCGCGCGGGCCCACGCCATGCTGCGCTGGTGCCTCGCGCATGGCCGGCGGCCAGCGGTCGCCGTGCGACGGCTCGACTTCATCATGCCGCCGCATCGCCAGAGCACGATGACCGAGCCGGCGCGAAGCATCTACGCGCAGCTCGACGCGATCGAGGCCGGCACGCCCGGCCTCGCCTCGCTCAGCTTCAACATGGGCTTCCACCTCGCCGACATCCCGATGAACGGTCCGAGCATCCTCGCCTATGGCGCGGACGAGGCATCGGCCGGCGCCGCGGCCGACGCGCTCGCGTCGCTCGCCGCATCGCACGAGAAGGCCTTCGGCATCGGGCTGCTGCCGCCGGCGGAAGCCGTGCGCCTCGCGCTGCAGCAGCCGGCGGGCAAGCCCGTGATCCTCGCCGACGTGCAGGACAACGCCGGCGGCGGCGCGACCTCGGACACCACTGGCGTCCTGCGGGCGCTGGTCGACGCGCGCGTCGACGACGCCGTGCTCGCGATCATGCACGACCCGGAGGCCGCGCGCGCCGCGCATGCCGCGGGCGAGGGCGCGACGATCGAGATCGCGCTCGGCGGCAAGCTCGTGCCGGGCCACGTGCCCGTCCGTGGCCGCTTCGTCGTCGAGAAGCTCGCGCAAGGCCCCTTCGCCTTCACCGGCCCCATGCTCCGCGGGAACACGGGCGACCTCGGCAAGGTCGCATGCCTGCGGATCGACGGCGTCCGCGTCGTCGTCGCCGAGGGCCGCACGCAATGCCTGGACCAGGCCTATTTCCGCCACGCGGGCATCGAGCCCGCCGCGCACCGCATCGTGGTCGTGAAGTCCACCAACCACTATCGCGCCGACTTCGCGGCGATGGCCGAGAGGATCATCGAGGTCGAGGCGCCAGGCCTCTCCTCGATGAACACGGGCCAGCTCCCCTTCACCCGCCTGCGCGAGGGCATCCGGCTCTTCGGCGGCGGCCCCGCCTTCCGGGGCCGCGGCTGATCCGGCTCGCCCTGCCCCGGCGCCGCGGTCTCCCGCTCGGCGCCGTGGCGATCCTGATGGGGCTGGCGCTGCTCGGGCTGCGGACGCCATGGGGCGAGGACCTCCTCGCGCCCAGCGCGTTCTCCGGCCAGGCGCGCGTGATCGACGGGGATTCGCTGGAGATCGACGGCAGGCGCGTGCGCATCTCCGGCATCGACGCGCCGGAGATGGCCCAGTCCTGCACCGCGGCCGATGGCGGCTCCTTCGCCTGCGGGCGCCGCGCGCGCGCCGAACTCGAGCGGCTCGCCAGCGGGCGCGACCTCGACTGCCGGCGCGAGGGCCGCGACCGCTACGAGCGCGTGCTCGCCACCTGCAGGGCGGGCGACGCCGACATCGCGACGGCGATGGTCGCCAGCGGCTGGGCCCTTGCCTTCGCCGGACCCGCGGGCGACAGGCTGCGCGGCGCCGAGCGAAGGGCGCGCGACGCGCGCGCCGGCCTCTGGGCTGGCGGCTTCGAGCGGCCGGAGGACTGGCGGCGCAGGGCCGGGCGCTGACTCAGGCGTCGCGGCGCCGCGTGGCGTCCTTGTAGCGCGCGCGGGCCTCGCGTACCTCGGCGCGCGACGACGCCTCCGGCACGGCGACGTCCCACCACGCCCCGCCCTCGCCCGTCGAGCGCGCGGGATCGGTGTCGATCACGACGACGGCGCTGGATGTCGCGGCGCGTGCGCGCTCGAGCGCGGCGGGCAGGTCGCGCAGGCGCGCCACCTTCTCCGCCTGCGCGCCGAGGCTGCGTGCATGGGCGACGAAGTCGATCCGCGGCATCTCGAGCGCGGGGCCGAAGAGGTTGTTGAAGGACGCGCCGCCGCAGGCGCGCTGCAGCCTGTCGATGCAGCCGAAGCCGCGGTTGTCGAGCAGCACGACGACGAGCTTCGCGCCCATCGCCACCGATGTCGCGAGCTCGGAGTTCATCATCATGTAGCTGCCGTCGCCCACCATCACCACGACCTCTCGGCCGGGGCATGCGAGCCGCGCGCCGAGGCCGCCAGCGACCTCGTAGCCCATGCAGCTGTATCCGTATTCGAGGTGGTAGCTGCCAGGGCCCGTGGCGCGCCAGAGCTTGTGCAGCTCGCCGGGCAGCCCGCCCGCCGCGCAGAGGACCGTCGTGCGCGCGGTCGCGAAGCGGTTCACGACGCCAAGGACCTGCGCGTCGCTGGGCGGCGCGTCGCCCTCGTCCAGGGCCGTGATCGCGTCCACGCGGCCCTGCCATGCGCAGGCGCGCTCGCCGGCGAGCCGCGTCCAGTCCTCGGGCGCGCGCCAGCCGGCGAGCGCGGCCGAGAGCGCCTCGATGCCGGTGCCGGCATCGGCGACGAGCGCCGTCGCGCCGTGCTTCGCCGCGTCGAAGGGCGCGACGTTCAGCTGCACGAGATGCGCGTCGCGGGGCAGCAGCGCGCGGCTGCCGCTGGTGAAGTCCTGCAGCCGCGTGCCGATCGCGAGCACCACGTCGGCCTCGCGGGCGAGGGCATTCGCGGCCTCCGTGCCCGTGACGCCGATCGCGCCGACCGCCCGCGGATGGTCCCAGGCGAGCGCGCCCTTCCCCGCCTGCGTCTCCGCGACAGGGATGCCCGTCGCCTCGGCGAAGGCGCCGAGCGCGGCGCAGGCACCGGCATAGAGGACACCGCCGCCGGCGACGACCAGCGGCCGGCGCGCGCCGCGCAGGATCCGCGCGACGTCGGCGAGCTCGCGCGGATCCGGGCCAGGCCGCCGGATGCGATGGACGCGCCGCGCGAAGAAGCTCTCCGGGTAGTCGATCGCCTCGGCCTGCACGTCCTGGCAGAACGAGATGGTCGCCGGGCCGCAATTCACCGGATCGAGCAGCACCTCGAGCGCCGCGGGCAGAGAGGAGAGCAGCTGCTCCGGCCGCGCGATCCTGTCCCAGAAGCGCGACACGGGCCGGAAGCAGTCATTGGCGGAAATCGTCGGGTCTCCGAAATCCTCTACCTGCTGGAGCACCGGATCGGGGCGGCGCGAGGCGAAGACGTCGCCGGGCACCAGCAGCAGGGGCAGCCGGTTCACGTGCGCGACCGCCGCCGCGGTGACCATGTTCGTGGCGCCCGGCCCGATCGACGTCGTGCAGGCCATGAAGCGGCGGCGGAACGTCGCCTTCGCGAAGGCGACGGCGGCGAGCGCCATCGCCTGCTCGTTGTGCGCGCGGTGCGTCGGAAGCACCTCGCGCGCGGCATGCAGGGCCTCGCCGATGCCGGCGACGTTGCCGTGGCCGAATATCGCCCACATGCCCGCGCAGGCCGGGACCTCCTGGCCATCGACCTCGACATGCTGGGCCGCGAGCCAGCGGACCATGGCCTGCGCCGCGGTGAGCTTCATGGTGCCTCCCCCTTCGATCCGCGGAACTTAGATCCGGCGGGGCGGGAGAGGAATTGCCGATTTCCGCCGCCAAGCCACAATGCGCCCTCCACGACTCGCGAGGGGGCCCATGGCCGTGCGCATCGGCATCAACCCGATCACCTGGTCGAACGACGACATGCCGGAGCTCGGCGGCGACACGCCGCTGGAGACCTGCCTGCGCGAGGCGAGGCAGGCGGGCTATGACGGGCTGGAGCTCGGCAACAAGTTCCCGCGCGATCCGGCGACGCTCGGCCCGATCATGGCCGCCCATGGCCTGGCCGTCGTCTCGGGCTGGCATTCCGGTCGCCTGCTCGAGCGCGACGCCGAGGCCGAGATCGCGGCGCTCGGCCCGCATCTCCACCTGCTTCGCGCGATGGGCTGCGGCGTGATGGTCTTCGCGGAGACCTCGGGCTCCGTCGCGGGAGAGCGCGGCACGCCCGTCCGCCGCCGGCCCGTCATGGCGGAGGCGCAATGGCCGGTCTTCCTCGCGCGCCTCGACGCCGTCGCCCGATACCTCGCCGCGCAGGGCGTGCGCATGGCCTTCCACCACCACATGGGCACGGCGATCGAGAGCGCGGCGGAGGTCGACCGCATGCTCGCGGGCACGAGCGACGCGGTCGGCCTCCTGCTGGATACCGGGCACTTCACCTTCGCCGGCGACGACCCGCTGGCGGTGCTCGAGCGGCATGCCGCGCGCGTGAACCATGTCCACTGCAAGGACGTCCGCGCCGACGTGCTGGCGCGCGTGCGCGCCGCCGACACGAGCTTCCTCGACGCCGTGCTGGCCGGGGTCTTCACCGTGCCCGGCGATGGCAGCGTCGACTACGCGCCGATCCTCGCGCGGCTCGCGCGCCAGGGCTATGACGGATGGCTGGTCGTCGAGGCGGAGCAGGACCCCGCCGTCGCCCACCCGCTGACCTACGCGACGATCGGTCGACGCAACCTGTCCGGCCTGGCGCGCCGCGCCGGCCTCTGCTGAGGGAGCGACACATGAAGCTCGGGATGATCACCGACAGCCTCGGCCACCTGCCGCTGGAGCCGATGCTGGACTTCGCCGCCGCGCAGGGCTTCGAGATGCTCGAGTTCGCCTGCGGCAACTGGTCCTCGGCGCCGCATGTCGACCTCGAGCGCATGCTCTCCGACGCGGCGGCGCGGCGCGGCTTCATGGCCGGGCTCGAGCGGCGCGGCATCGCGATCAGCGCGCTCAACTGCTCGGGCAACCCGCTCCATCCCGGCGAGACCGGCAGGCGCCACGACGCCGTGACGCGCAAGACCTTCGCCCTGGCCGGCATGCTCGGCGTCAGGCGCGTGGTGATGATGTCGGGGCTGCCCGGCGGCGCGCCGGGCGACAGCACCGCCAACTGGGTGACCACGGCCTGGCCGCGGGAGAACCAGGAGATCCTCCGCTACCAGTGGGAGGACGTCATCATCCCCTACTGGCGCGGGCTCGCGGCCGAGGCGAAGGCGCATGGCATCGAGAAGCTCTGCCTCGAGCTGCACGGGCACCAGGCCGTCTACAGCGCCTCGACGCTGCTGCGCCTGCGCGCGGCGGTCGGCGACATCGTCGGCGCGAACTTCGACCCCTCGCACCTCATGTGGATGGGCGCCGACCCGCTCGCCGCGATCGCGGCGCTCGGCCCGGCCATCCACCATGTCCACGCCAAGGACACGGCGATCCACCCCGTGAACGCGCCGCGCGACGGCGTCATGGAGACGATCCCGAACGCGCGCATCGGCGAGCGCGCCTGGAACTACGTCACGCTCGGCTACGGCCGCGACGAGGCGTGGTGGAACCGCTTCTGCATGACGCTCGCGATGGCCGGCTACGACGACGTGCTGTCCATCGAGCACGAGGACGTGCTGATGAGCCCCGAGGAGGGCGTCGAGAAGTCGGTGCGGCTCCTGCGCCGCGCGATGGTCAATCAGGCGCGCTGAAACGGCGCGGCCTCGGCGATCGCCGCGCGCAGGACGGGCGCGACCCGCGGCGCCGCCGCGAAGCAGGCGTTCTGGCGCACCGGTCCCTCGCCGGCGAAGAAGTCGTCGACGACGGCGCCCGCCTCGGCGGCGAGCACGAGCCCCGCGCAGACGTCCCAGGACTTGATCCGCGGCTGCCAGAAGCCCTCGAGCCTCCCGTCGGCGACGCAGGCGAGCGCCATCGCGGCCGAGCCCAGGCGGCAGAATTCAGTGCCGCGCGCGAGCAGTCCGCCCATCGTCTCGGCGAAGCGCCGCGGCTCCTCGCCGAAGGAGAAGCCGAGATTGACCCGCGCGGCCGAGGGCTCCGCCTCGCTCGCGCGCATCGGCCGCCCGTTGCAGGTCGCGCCATGGCCACGGCGCGCCGCGAAGAGTTCGTCGCGGACCGGGTCGTGGATGAAGCCGAGGACGGGCACGTTGTCGACCAGCAGCCCGACCGACACGCACCAGAACGAGATGCCGCGCACGAAGTTCGACGTGCCGTCGATCGGGTCGATCACCCAGCAGGTCCGCCCGCTGCCGGCCTGGCCGTGCTCCTCGCCGAGGAACGCGTCGGCGGGGAACCGGGCCGAGAGCGTGTCCACGATCAGCCGCTCCACCTCGCGGTCCGCCGCGGACACGAAGTCCTGGAGCCCCTTTGATTCGATCGCGAGCTCGCGCCTGCGCTCGAAATGGCGCAGCGCCGCCAGGCCGGCCTCGCGCGTGGCGCGCAGCCCTGCCTCGTGGCGCGCGCCGAGATCCGGGGCATTGGTCGTCATGGGGAGAATCTCCGCGAAGTGGCCACGCCGCTTTGTTATAGATTCGCGCCAGGAAAGCCATCGCCGGGCCATGACGGCCACCGGCGCCAAGGAGGAACCCCCATGAAGCTCGCGAAGATCGCCCTGTCGGCCTTGCTGTCCGCGACCGCGCTCGCCGCCGCCGGCGACGCCTCGGCGCAGGGCCGCCTGAACCTGTACTGCTCGGTCCAGGAGGACTGGTGCCAGCTGATGCAGACCGAGTTCGAGAAGGCGACCGGCGTCAGGGTCGCCATGACGCGCAAGTCCTCCGGCGAGACCTACGCCCAGATCAAGGCCGAGAAGGACAATCCGCGCGGCGACGTGTGGTGGGGCGGCACCGGCGACCCGCACCTGCAGGCGGCGGAGGAGAACCTCACCGCCGCCTACGAGTCCGCGCGGATGAAGGAGATGCAGGACTGGTCGGTGCAGCAGTGGAAGACCGGCAGGCAGCGCACGGTCGGCATCTATGCCGGCGCGCTCGGCTTCGGCTTCAACACGGAACTGCTCGCCAAGAAGAACCTGCCCGAGCCCAAGTGCTGGGCCGACCTCGTGAAGGCCGAGTACAAGGGCGAGGTGCAGGTCGCCAACCCGCATTCCTCCGGCACGTCCTACACGATGGTCGCGTCGCTGGTGCAGATCCTCGGCGAGAACGGCGCCTTCGACTACCTGCGCAAGCTGAACACCAACGTGAACCAGTACACGAAGTCCGGCGCGGCGCCGATCGTCGCGGCGGGCCGCGGCGAGACCCTGATCGGCATCGTGTTCATGCACGACGCGATCACGCAGGCGGTGCGCAACTTCCCGATCAAGACCGTCGCGCCCTGCGAGGGCACGGGCTACGAGATCGGCTCGATGTCGATCATCGCGGGCGCGCGCAACATGGAGAGCGCGCGCAAGTTCTACGACTGGGCGCTGTCGGCCGAGGCGCAGGCGCTCGGCGCGAAGGCGCAGTCCTACCAGGTGCCGTCGAACCGCAACGCCCCGACCCCTCCGCAGGCCCCGCGCCTCTCCGACGTCAAGCTGATCAACTACGACTTCCAGAAGTTCGGCTCCTCGGACGAGCGCAAGCGCCTGCTCACGCGCTTCGACGCGGAGATCAAGATCAGCAACTGAAGACCGCCCGGCCGGGAGCGGACCGACCTTGCGCCACGCATCCGTCCTGATCTGGCTCGCCGCCGGATGGGCCGGCTTCGCCCTCCTGCCCTGGTACGGGCTGGAGGACGGGATCATGCGCACGCCGGTCCGCTACTGGCTCGGCGGCGAGGCCGGGACCGGCCTCGCGCAGGCACTGCTGCATGGCCGCTGGTGGCTCCTGCCGCTGGCGGCCAGCCTCGCCGCGCCGCTCCTGGTCCTGCGACGCGAGCGCGACGACCCGCGCATGGCGCTCCTGCTCGTCGTCGCCGGCGCGGCGGGCATGGCCTGGCTCGCCATCCAGGGCTTCGCCCTCACCCATCGCGGCTGGAACTGGACCTGGCTCGGCTCGGTCCTCGGCCCGACCTCCCAGCGCCAGTTCGGCATGGGATGGGGGGCGGCGCTGACCGCGACCTCCCTCCTCTTCGTCATGACGACCGGCCTCGCCAGGCGCGGCGCCATGCGCGGGGACGAGTTCGTCACCGGCGCGATCGGCCTCGTCGTGGCGACCGTCGGCCTCTTCGTGTTCTGGCCCGTCATCGAGGTGCTGTTCGAGGCGGCGATCGCGCCCGGCGGCGGCTATGGCGTGGCCCCGCTCGCCGAGCGCCTTACCACCCGCACGATCTGGGGCCTCGGCTGCTTCATGGGCGAGCGCTCCTGCGGCGTGCTGTGGAACTCGGTGCTGCTGGCGTCGATCGTCGGGGTGACCACGACCGCGCTCGGCCTCGCCTTCGCCCTGCTGGCGCAGCGGACCGCCTTCCCGGCCAAGCCCCTGCTCAAGCTCGTCGCCGTGCTGCCGGTCATCACGCCGCCCTTCGTCATCGGCCTCGCCATCATCCTGCTCTTCGGCCGCAACGGCGCGGTGACGCTGTTCCTCGAGAGCGCCTTCGGCATCCCGCCCACGCGCTGGATCTATGGCCTCCCCGGCCTCGTCCTCGTGCAGACCCTGGCCTTCGCGCCGATCGCCTTCATGGTGCTGCTCGGCGTGGTGCAGGGCGTCTCGCCGTCCATGGAGGAGGCCGCGCAGACGCTCCGGGCCTCGCGCTGGCGGGTCTTCACGACGGTCACGCTCCCGCTCATCCGCCCCGGCCTCGCCAATTCCTTCCTCATCGGCTTCGTCGAGAGCCTCGCCGACTTCGGAAACCCGCTGGTGCTGGCCGGCAACTTCAACGTCCTGTCGACGCAGATCTTCTTCGCCATCGTGGGCGCGCAGAGCGATCCCGGGCGCGCGGCGGCCCTGTCGATGGTCCTGCTCGTCGTCTGCCTCGGCGCCTTCTTCCTGCAGAGCGTCTGGCTCGGCAAGCGCGCCTACACCACCGTCTCCGGCAAGGGCGACGGCGGCGTCCACGCGGAACTCCCGGTCGCGGCGCGCTGGGCGATCTACCTCACGGCCGTCCCCTGGATGGCCTTCACGCTGGTCGTCTACGCGATGATCGTCGTGGGCGGCTTCGTCGAGAACTTCGGGCGCGACAACAGCTTCACCCTGAAGCACTACGTCGTGACCTTCGGCATCGAGTGGGGCCAGCACGGCATCGTCTGGGCCGGGCGCGCGTGGAACTCGCTGTTCACGACGCTGCAGCTCTCCGCGATCGCGGCGCCGCTCACCGCGGCGATCGGCCTGCTGACGGCCTACCTGCTCGCGCGCCAGACCTTCAAGGGCAAGCAGGCCTTCGAGTTCACGACCATGCTCAGCTTCGCGATCCCGGGGACCGTCATCGGCGTCAGCTACATCGTGGCCTTCAACGTGCCGCCGCTCGAGCTCACGGGCACGGGCATCATCCTCGTCATCTGCTTCGTGTTCAGGAACATGCCCGTCGCGATCCGCTCCGGCATCGCGACCCTGTCGCAGATCGACCGCAGCCTCGACGAGTGCTCGCTCACGCTGCGCCATGGCAGCTTCGCGACGCTGCGGCGCGTGGTGCTGCCTCTGCTGCGCCCCGCGATCGTCGCCGCGATGGTCTACAGCTTCGTGCGCGCCATCACCTCGGTGAGCGCGGTCGTCTTCCTCGTCAGCGCCGAGTACAACCTCGCCACGGCCTACATCGTGAACCGCGTCGAGGTGAGCGAGTACGGCGTGGCGATCGCCTATTCCTCCGCCCTCGTCGTGATCATGGCGGTCGGCGTCGCCCTCATCCAGCTCGCCGTCGGCGAGCGGCGCCTCGGCCGCCGCGCCCCGGCGACCTCCATCCTGCGCGAGGCCTCCGCATGAAGATCGCCGCCCGCTCCGCCGACGTCGAGTTCAGGAGCGTCACGCGCCGCTTCGGCCCGGTGGTCGCGGTCGACGCGATCTCCTTCCGCATCGAGAGCGGCAGCCTCGTGACCCTGCTGGGCCCGTCGGGCTGCGGCAAGACGACGACGCTGCGCATGATCGCCGGCCTGGAGATGCCGAGCGAGGGCACGATCCTGATCGGCGGCCGCGACGTGTCGCGCCTGCCGGCCACCGAGCGCGACGTGAGCATGGTCTTCCAGAGCTACGCGCTCTTCCCGCACATGAACGTCATCGAGAACGTCGGCTACGGCCTCGCGGTCGGCGGCGGCAGCAAGTCCGAGCAGCTCGACAAGGCGCGCGCGGGCCTCGCGCTGGTCGGCCTCTCCGGCTACGAGGCGCGCATGCCGAGCGAGCTCTCGGGCGGGCAGCAGCAGCGCGTCGCGGTCGCGCGCGCGCTCGTCCTGGAGCCGAGCGTGCTGCTCTTCGACGAGCCCCTCTCCAACCTCGACGCCAAGCTGCGGCGGCGCATGCGCGAGGAGATCCGCGAGCTCCAGCAGGGGCTGCGCCTCACCGCCGTCTACGTCACCCACGACCAGGAGGAGGCGCTCGCCGTCTCCGACCGGATCATCGTGATGAGCGAGGCGCGCATCGCGCAGAGCGGGACGCCAGAGGAACTCTACGACGCCCCCGCCACACGCTTCGTGGCGGACTTCATCGGCGGCGCCAACCTCGTCCCCTGCGAGCTGCGCGCGCATGACGGCGCGCGTGCAGCCGTCGCGCTCGGCGGCATCGCGATCGACATGCCGCATCGCGGGATCGCGCCGGGCGCGGCGACGCTCGCGATCCGGCCCCATGCGATCAACCTCCATCGCGAGCCCGCCGCCGGGCGCCTGGCGGCGGAGATCCGCAAGGCGACCTATCTCGGCTCGCACCTCGAATACACGCTGGCGACGGCGGTCGGCGAGCTCTTCGCCATCCAGCCCGCCGGGGCCGCGCCCTTCGCGCAGGGCGCCACCGCCCATGTCGATTTCGGCCCGAGGGGCCTCGCGCTGCTGCGCGACTGACGCAGGAAGGACCGGGGGAAGACCCAATGACCAGGCTTTGCCAGTTCGGCGCAGGCCGCATCGGCCAGATCCATGCCGCCAACGTCGCGGGCGCGGGCGCCAGCCTCGCCTATGTCGTCGACGTCAACGTCGACGCCGCCGCCGCGCTCGCCGCGCGCCACGGCGCCCGGGTCGCGGACGCGGAGGCCGCCCTGTCCGACCCGTCGGTCGACGCGGTCATCATCGCGAGCTCGACCGACACGCATGCCGACCTGATCGAGCGCGCCGCGCGCGTCCGCAAGCCGATCTTCTGCGAGAAGCCGGTCGACCTGTCCATGGACCGCGTCGAGCGCTGCGTCGCGGCGGTCCGGGCCGCGGGCGTCCCCGTGCTGATGGGCTTCAACCGGCGCTTCGACCCGAGCTTCGCCCAGCTGCGCCGCGGCATCGAGGCCGGCGCGATCGGCAAGGTGGAGCTGGTGCAGATCACGAGCCGCGATCCATCCCCGCCCCCGCCGGAATACGTGCGCGTGTCCGGCGGCCTCTTCCGCGACATGATGATCCACGACCTCGACATGGCCCGCTTCCTCCTCGGCGAGGAGCCCGAGCAGGTCTTCGCGACGGCGTCCTGCCTCGTCGACCCGCGCATCGCGGCCGCGGGCGACGTCGACACCGCGCTGGTGACCCTGCGCACGGCGTCCGGGCGGCTCTGCCAGATCTCGAACAGCCGCCGCGCCTCCTATGGCTACGACCAGCGCATCGAGGTCCATGGCGAGCTCGGGATGCTGCAGGCCGGCAACCGCGTCGGGACGACCGTCGTCGCCTCGACCGCGCAGGGCGTCGTCGCCGACAAGCCCCTGTACTTCTTCCTCGAGCGCTACGCGGAGGCCTATCGCGCCGAGCTCGCGCATTTCCTCGACGTGGTCGCTGGCCGCGCCCGGCCGCTGGTCGGCATCGAGGATGGTCGCCGCGCGCTCCAGCTCGCCGAGGCGGCAAACGAGAGCCTGCGCCTGGGGCGCGCCGTCAGGGCCTGAAGGCGCGCCAAGCCGCCCGTCAGGCGGCGGCGGAGGGGGAGCGGCGGATCACGCGTTCCGGCGGCAGCCGGATCGTCACGGTCGTGCCGATGCCGACCTCGCTCTCGATCAGGAGCTGGCCGCCATGCATCTCGACCAGCGCCTTCGACAGCGGCAGGCCGAGGCCCGTGCCCTCGTGCTTGCGCGCGAGCGAGGAATCCACCTGGCCGAAGGCCGCCAGCGCGATCGGGATCTCCTCCGGCGACATGCCGATCCCCGTGTCCGAGATCCTGACGTCGAGGTGCCTGCCGTCGTCGATGACCTCGACGCGCACCCTGCCGCCGGCCTTCGTGAACTTGATCGCGTTTGTGAGCAGGTTGATCAGGATCTGCTTGATCTTGCGCTCGTCGCCCATGAGCGAGATGCCCTCGCTCGCGACCGTCGATCGCACCGAGATCTCCGCCTGCTGCGCCCGGCCGGCCACGAGCCGCAGGCACGTGGCGACGGTCGCCGCGAGGTCGAAGCGCGCCTCGGCGAGCTCGGCCTTGCCGGCCTCGATCTTCGAGAGGTCGAGGATGTCGTTGATGAGGTCGAGCAGGTGCCGGCCGCTGCTCCAGATGTCGAGCGCGTATTCGCGGTACTGCGCCGAACCCAGGCTGCCGAAGAGCTCGTCCTTCATGATCTCCGCGAAGCCGATGATCGCGTTGAGCGGGCTGCGCAGCTCGTGGCTCATGTTGGCCAGGAACTCCGACTTCGTGCGGTTGGCCCTCTCCGCCTCGCTTCGCAGCGTCTCGAGCCGCTCGGCGAGCTCGCGCATCTGGCGAGACTGCGTGCCGATGCGCTCCTGCATGCGCTCGAGCTCGTCGACGCGGGATTCGAGCGCCCGCTCGTGGCCGAGCAGGGTCGAGACGTCTGTCAGCGTGACGAGCAGCACGCCTTCCGCCAGCCGGGCCGCCTCGACGCGCAGCTCCCGGCCGCCGGCCAGGCGGACGACGAGTTCGCGGCCATCCGACACGCGCTCATGGGCGGCCGCGATCCAGGCCTCGGCGCTCGTCGCCTCGCCCACGTCGATCACGCCGCGGGAGACGATCCCGCGCAGCACGTCGTGGAAGGGCGCGCCAGGCTCGAGGCAATCGGCGGCCATGCCGAACATGGCGAGGCACAGGTCGTTGCAGGCGACGAAGCGTCGCTCGCCATCGAGCACGAAGGCGCCGTTCGGGAACCGCGCGAAGAGTTCCGCCAGCAGGCGCGGGGGAAGCGCGGACGCGCCGGGATCCGACATGCTCCTACCTTCCATGCCCGCCAGAGTAGAGCCTCGACGGCAAGGCGCGCCATACTCCAGGTGGGCTAGGCGCCGTTCCCCGGCTGCCCATGCTCGGCCGCCGCCGCCCGGACCGCCTTGCGCTGGCGCAGGACGGAGAACGGGATGCTGGCGAGGTAGCACGCCCCGGCCGCGACCAGCGTCGCCCAGGGCGCCGTGGCGAGCGCGCCGACCAGCAGGGCCACGAGGACGAGCGCCGGCACGGTCATCGCCCGGGGGATGCGCATCTGCTTCATCGCGAAGGTCGGGAGCCGGCTGACCATGAGCGCCCCGACCAGCACGAGGACGCCCGAGCACACCCAGGGATCCGCGAAGGTCCCGCCGCCGAAGGCGAACTCGATCATGAGGGGCAGCACCGCCAGGAACGCACCGGCCGGGGCCGGCACGCCCGTGAAGTAGTAGCGCGCCCAGGCCGGCGGGCTCGGGTCAGCGAGCATCGTGTTGAACCGCGCAAGCCGCAGGGCGCAGCACACGGCATAGAAGAGCGCGGCCGCCCAGCCGATCCCCCCCGCCCCGTCGGCGCTCCAGAGGAAGAGGATGAGCGCGGGCGCGGCGCCGAAGCTGACGAAGTCGGACAGGGAATCGAGCTCTGCGCCGAATTTCGACGTCGCGTTCAGCAGCCGCGCCATGCGGCCATCGAGCCCGTCGAGGATCGCCGCCACCATGATCGCCGCGACCGCGTGCTCCCAGCGATCGACGAAGGCGAACCGGACGGCCGTGAGCCCGGCGCAGAGCGCGCAGATCGTGAGCGCGTTCGGGATCAGGGCGCTGACGCTGCGACCACCGAGCGGCATGCGCTGGCGCCCCGCCTCGCCATCCTGCGGGTCGGGCGCCATGGTTCAGCGGATCTCGCCGCTGCGCGCGGGCTCGCCGCCGGCGAGGTCGGCGAGCACGCTCTCGCCCCCGATCACGCGCTGCCCGACGACGACGAGCGGCGCCGTCCCGAGCGGCAGGTAGACATCCACGCGGCTGCCGAAGCGGATCAGGCCGTAGCGCGCGCCTGCCCGCGCCTCGGCGCCGGGGACCGCATCGCAGATGATCCGCCGCGCGACGAGCCCGGCGATCTGGACGCAGGCGACGCGGCGGCCATCCGCCATCTCGATGCCGAGCGACATGCGCTCGTTGTCGACCGAGGCCTTGTCGAGCGACGCGTTCAGGAACTTGCCCGGGCGGTAATGGGCCGCGCAGACGCGCCCGTCGACCGGGAAGCGGTTCACGTGGACGTCGAAGACGTTGAGGAAGACGCTGATGCGCGTCATCGGCTCGTCGCCCATCGCGAGCTCGGGCGGCGGGGCGGCCTCCATGATCAGCTGCACGCGTCCGTCGGCCGGGCTGACGACGAGGCCGGGCCGGGTCGGCGTCACGCGGTCGGGATCGCGGAAGAAATAGGCGATCCATCCGGTCAGCACCACGAGCACCCAGCCAAGCGAATCCGCGACGAGGAACCCGCCGAGGGTCAGCGCCACGCCGATGGCGAGGAAGGGCCAGCCGGCGCGATGGACCGGGGCGAGCGTGCTTGTGATCGTCTTGAGCATGGGAGGCGTGTGTCTCTCTCAGGGGGCCGGCAGCTTTA